>Ga0187827_10007209_pt1 | contig 12450 bp, 11 predicted proteins | sample ETNtaG_39_FD_167969 | JGI IMG/M metagenome (GOLD analysis project Ga0187827, IMG submission 167969) | Marine microbial and viral communities from oxygen minimum zone, Eastern Pacific Ocean - ETNP2014_SV_150_PacBio MetaG (Illumina Assembly) | ecosystem: Environmental > Aquatic > Marine > Hypoxic... | reverse complement strand
CATAGCCGCCCATTACGCCGAGCGAATATCTTTCCTGGCTGTTCGGCCTCTGGAGTTTGTTTCCTGGTTGTTTACTCCTTTCGTCTTTGGGCTGAGCTGGATAGCCGCCCGGACGAGCCGGGCTCTGGGGGGAGAGATGGCGCCGCGGTCTCTGGCTTCATCGGAAGAAATCCGGAATATGATTACGGTCGGGCATAAGGAGGGGACGGTCGAGGACACAGAAGCCAGGCTGCTGCACAAGGTTTTTGACTTCGGTGACCGCCCCGTCCGTGAAGTCATGGTGCCGCGCCTGGAAGTTATGGCCATTGAGAAGGGCTCGGCAGTAGCCGATTTCCTGGCCCTTTACACCACCGCACCCTTGTCCCGGTTTCCGGTCTTCCAGGAAAATATGGACAACGTAGTCGGCATTTTATCCATCAGAGATGTGCTTATGGGTCTGGCCAGGGGAGCAATTGATAGACAGGCACTCATTGATGAACTGGTCCGCCCTGCTTATTTCACCCCTGAAACCAAGCTTATAGACGAGCTTTTTGCCGAGATGCGTGACGATAACTACCAGATGTGCGTTGTCATAGACGAGTTCGGAGGGACGGCCGGGATAGTCAGTCTTAGCGGCATAATTGAGGAAATCGTCGGGCCCGTGGGTGATGAATTGGTCGAGCCGGAAAAGGAATTTGAGGCCATCGATGAAAATACCTTCCAGATCGATGGCGGTATGCGTATTGAGGAAGTGAACGAGGAGATGGCACTGGGATTGCCTGATTCTGAAGAATATGAAACGATGGCCGGCTTCATCCTCAGCCTGCTGGGGCATATTCCCGAACAGGGGGAACAGGTGAGATATGAGGACGCAAACATGGTTATTACCAGGATGCGGGGGTTGAAAATAGAGGAAATACTGCTGACCAAAGAGAAGCCTAGTGAATCCGGAGAAGGGGTCCTAAAGCTTGACGAAAACAAGGTATCCGAATAATCAAATGACATTAAAAATGATCAAAATAGAATCCGGTTGCAGTTGTTGAGATGGTAGGTAACGAAGCATTATATCTGGTATCGCTGGTTGCCTGCATCGGGTTGACCGCCTTTTTCACCAGCTCGGAGGCAGCTTTTTTCTCGTTACAGCGGGTCAGGATCGAGCAACTGGTCAGCGCCGAAGTGAAGGGAGCGGCCCGGGTAGCCAGACTGATTCAGAGGCCGGACAGGTTGCTGTCAATCATTCTGCTGGGGACTAACCTGGTCATGGCGGCCGCGTCTGCTCTGGCTACGGCTCTGGTTGTCTCTGCTTGGGGTGAACGGAGCATCTGGATTGCGGTCGTGGGATTGACTGTAATTCTCCTGGTCTTTGCTGAAACTACCCCAAAAACTATCGCCGTCAACCGGGCTGAGCGACTTTCTCTGGTGTTTGCCCGTCCCATTGGGGCGCTCGCCTGGCTGTTTACCCCTGTTGTTTACCTGCTCAGCGGGATAGCCTCGGGTGTTACCCGCTTGGTGGGAGGGACACCTGTCTCCAAGTTCCTGGTCAACGAGGAGGAAATCCGTACCATGATAACGGTCGGGCATAAGGAGGGGACGGTCGAGGACACTGAAGCCAAGATGCTGCATAAGGTGTTTGAGTTTGGCGACCGTCCGGTGAGGGAGGTCATGGTCCCGCGGACTGAGGTGGTCTGGATTGAGAAAGGCAGCAAGCTGGTTGATTTCCTTAAGATATATGCTGAAGCTCCTTTGTCCCGTTTCCCGGTATTCGAAGAAACTACTGATAATGTGGTAGGGGTCCTTTCCGTAAAAGATTTAATGATGGCTGAGGCCAGGAATAGCACTAGTGAGGACTATGTTGTTGATGACCTTATCCGTCCCACTTACCTGGCTCCTGAGTCAAAGAGCATCGGTGACCTCTTTACTGAAATGAGAGACAAAAACTATCGTATGGCGGTGGTGGTGGACGAGTACGGAGGTACCGCCGGCGTGGTCAATATCAGCCAGCTGGTTGAGGCAATCGTCGGGGCTGTCGGTGACGAGTACACCGAGGCGGAGAAAGAGTTTGACGTCATTGATGAGCATACTTTCTATATTGACGGCAGCATGCGTATTGAAGAAGCCAATGAGGAGATGGGCTTGGATCTCCCTGAGAGCGATAGTTATGAGACCGTGGCCGGGTTTATCTTCAGTCTGCTGGGGCGGATACCTAAATCCGGAGAAAGATTACGTTTTAGGACGATGACTCTGACCATAATCGAAATGCGCGGCTTGAAAATTGAGAGAATTCTTCTGACCAAGGAGAAGACAAGAGAGGAAGATGCAGCGCCTTCGAGTTAGATTCAGCCGGGGAGAGGAGATAAAGTTTATCTCTCACTTGGACATAATGCGCTTGTGGCAGAGAGCCTTTAACCGGGCTCAGGTGCAGGTGGCTTATTCGGAAGGATACAGCCCCCACCCCAGGATTTCACTGGCCGTACCCCTGGCCGTAGGCGTAACCAGCCAGGCTGAACTGATGGATGTATTTACGGTCAAACCGGTCTCTCCTCACTGGTTCACCTCCGCTGTTAGTCAGCAGTTGCCGCCCGGTATGGAAATACTCGGTGTCTGTCAAACCGGGCTGAATATGCCCTCTCTGCAATCCCAGGTCCGTTATGCCGAATACCGGGTTGATATGGAGACGACCGGTGGTCCCGGTGATGTGGAATCAGCGGTTGCTGGTCTACTATCAACAGAGCACTTGCCTTGGCACCACCAGAGAGATACCGGCAGGCGAAGTTATGATTTGAGGTCTTTAGTCGATGAACTGCGACTTATTGACCGCCATGATTCTGACTGTACCCTGGAGATGAAATTACGCTGTGACAGCGCAGGGGCCGGAAGACCGGAACAGGTCGCCCTTGCCCTGGGATTTACCCACCACCCCCAATCAGTTCACCGCATCAAGCTTGTTCTGGCTGCCTAGGCTGAAACTGTGTAACCTGTGTCACAGACAGTCTTCTCGGTATTAGCTTAAAATACTATTGATTAATGGTACAATATAGGGTGAGAGAAGGCAGATGATAGGTTACATACTGAAAGGGCCGTTCATTGCTCTGCTTGTGCTGGTGCTCCTGGTGGGTGTTGGCGCGGGCGCGGGGGCTCTTGTCTATTCTAACCTCGGCAACAGTGTGGATGATGCCGGGGTGCGTGGCTATGAGGAAGGCTACTCCACCGGTTATAATGAGGGGCTGAAGGAGGGAAGTGAAGCCGGCTATCAGGAGGGCAGCAAGGTTGGGCTGCTGGAGGCCAGCGGGGAGGAGAAAAGTGATGTCAGTAAAGAAGGCTACTATTTCCTCTACAATCCCACTTATGACGAGATGTTGTTATCCCTGACCAGGGGTCAACTGAATTCGGCCAAGGACATTCTTGATTTTGCTGAAGCCAACGGTATGCGGGCGGCCTACGTTCGGGTCCCGATTGCCCGTGAAGCCAGAGAAGGAAGGGTTTATCTCTACCAGTTGGTTGGTTTTGATACCGTGGATCGGGGATTCGTTATTATTGAACCACGCTCACATAGAGGAGTGAAGGTAGAAGTCGGCCAGAGTTACAGCCGCTTGAACGGTTTCCCCGTCTCGCCCTATGACGATACGATTACCAGCGTAACGGTCGTCTGGTAGGTAGATTAAACAGGAAATATTGAAATGTATGATTTAAGAGAAGTTAGCTGGTGGGTTGCAATAGCCAGACTTGTTTTGGCCGTATTTATCATGGTAGCCGGAGTTGTGGCTTTGGACGTGGCTATCTATTTGACGGCCACCGGCAGCACCTTTGATGAAAGAGTCGCCACTGCCTTCACGGATGCCTATGACTACGGTTATTCCGAGACCTTTGAAGTCGCCTTCGAGGAAGCCCGTGACGAGGCTTTTGATCGAGGGTACATCAAGGGATTTGAGATTAGTCTCGGAGATGAAGCTGATGAAGCAGTGAGCAGACTGGTAGAGACTCATAACCCCACTTATCAGGAACTGATGGAGTTCCTGGCGGCCGATGCCGTAAATGACAATGTGTATGTCAGCGGCACCTACGTCTGTTTTGATTACACCGCCGAGCTTAACAATAATGCCGACGCCGAAGGTATTCGGGCAGCTTATGTGCGTATTCGTGGTGAGGCCTGGGCTCACGCCATAGTTGCTTTTGATACCGTGGACAGGGGGCTCGTCTTTATCGAGCCGCAGTCGGATATGGAAGTAGATCTGGAGATCGGTAAACCCTACCCCTGGAGACAGCTTGGAGCCATCAGTACCCTGGGCAATGGGGAAAACATACGTAAAGTCCAGCTTATCTGGTAGCTATTGGGCCTGTCCCGTAAAGACCGGCATAAGCAGTGAAAAGGCAAGGATATCAACAATCCCTGGAGCAGCGGGTGCTCCGATTCATCTGGGAAAATCACCAGATATCAGATCAGAACCAACTTCTGGTTGCGGTATCTGGTGGTCCGGATTCTGTTTGTTTGCTTCATATCCTCGCTAACCTTCGAGAAGAGCTGGACATAAAGCTGCACGTAGCCCACCTGGACCACCAGTTGAGGGGCGCCGAGTCTGAGGCCGATGCCGTCTATGTTTCTCAACTGGCCCGCGAACTTGGTATTCCTGCAACCATTGCATCCCGTGACGTAGAAGGCTACCGGGTCCGGCAGCGCGCCTCTCTGGAAGAGGCGGCCCGCGACGTGCGTTATACGTTCCTGGCTGAAGTTGCTGAATCTATCGGAACTGACCGGGTGGCCGTGGGGCACACTTCCGACGACCAGGTTGAGACGATATTGATGCATCTCATCAGGGGGACAGGGACCAGAGGACTGCGTGGTTTGCAGCCGAACAGCCCCTGGGGACCTTCAGAAAGCAACCTCACCATTGTCAGGCCGCTGCTGTCGCTGAGCCGCCAGGAAACAATCGACTACTGCTGCAGATACCGGCTTGAGCCGAGGTCTGATGCTACCAACCTGTCGCTCTCGGCCCTGCGGAACAAGATCCGTCATCAGCTTGTGCCCCTGTTGGAGAGCTATAATCCGCGGATAGATGAAGCTCTGATTCGCATGGCCCGCATTGCCGGTGATGACCTTACCTCGCTGAATAAAGAGGGCCTTCGCCTCTGGGGCACTATTGCTAAAAAACAGGGCGAGGCCATCGTTTTGGATAGAAAAGACTTCCTGGAACTGCCCTCCGGCCTGAAAAGGCACTTGCTCAGGGAGTCGATAGAGCAGTTGCTGGGTGACCTGAAAGATATTGAGGCCCGCCATATTGAGGCTATAATAGCCGCTGCCCGCAAACCCGCCGGGAAGATGGTTCGTTTGCCGGGCGGGCTGGTCTTCATCATAGAGTACGACCGTTTCTTGCTGGCACCGGTTTCAGCGGCCCTGTCCCCGTTTCCCGTATTAGAGAATGAGGTTACCCTGAAAATACCTGGTGAAACCTTGTTTTCCGGCTGGCGGGTGACAGCAAGAATCAAAGAGCCGGAGCAAATGGAAGACAAAGAAGATGATTTTTCCGCCTGTTTTTGTCTTGACAAGGTTGGGGACGAAATTCTGGTGCGGTCCCGCCAGGCGGGTGACAGATTTCAACCGTTGAGCATGAGCCAGTCCAAGAAATTGGGTGAGTTCATGATTGATGCCAAGATCCCTCGCGCTTGGCGGGACCGGATTCCCATTGTCTGCTCTCCTCATCATATCCTTTGGGTTGTCGGTTGGCGCATTGACGACCGGGCCAGGGCTACCCGGGACGGTGGGCCGGTTCTCTGCCTGGAATTTGAGAAGCGCTGAACAAGCACAGGTGAGCCGTTTCTCAGAGACAGGCGGGCACTATAGATTATTTATTTCCGGCTTGTCCGGGAAAACACCCTTTTTTCTTTTGATCTACCATTTGGCAAAGAGACCAAAATCTGCTACACTTGTCAGATAAAATTCCCCGGTTAAATCTGATACAGGAGGGCAGCTTTGATGACAGGTCAACAGGCAACAGAAGGCGCTAAGAATGAGAAGATGAAGGTACTGACGGAGATAGAGGCTAAAGAACTTCTCAAACAGGCAGGGATAGACGTTGTTGACACCCAATTGGCTGCATCGAAAGAGGCAGCCCTTTCTATAAGCCAGCAGATCGGCTTCCCCGTGGTACTGAAGATAGTCTCCACCGAAGTGCTGCATAAGACCGATGCCGGTGGTGTCAAACTGGGCCTGGAGACCGCGGCTCAGGTGGAAGCAGCCTATGACGACATCATGAAGTCGATTAAGAAAGAATTTCCCGATGCCAGGATTCAGGGGGTATCGGTGCAAAAGATGGCTCGCCCCGGGGTCGAAGTGATTATTGGCATCTCCACGGATACCCAGTTTGGTCCGGTACTGATGTTTGGCCTGGGCGGCATTCTGGTAGAGGTGCTGAAAGATGTCTCCTTCAGAATTGTGCCCCTGGCCAGGAGAGACGTCCGGGAAATGATACGGGAGATAAAAGGTTATCCTTTGCTGGAAGGCTATCGAGGTCAGGAACCGGTAGACGTGGACAACCTTGAGGAACTGATACTCAAGGTTTCCAGCTTTGTGGAGCAGCATCCGGAGATTGAGGAACTTGATCTGAATCCCGTTTTTGCCTACAGTGATGGGGCTGTGGCGGTGGATGCCAGGGTGATAATGAGGGCGGGTTAATAGTGAATCTGAAACTGATGTTGGAGGTAGCGGCGGAGCGGTTCGGGGCCAAGACGGCCATTGTTTTCGGCGACAGCAGGTTGTCCTACGCCGACCTGGACAAAGCATCAAACAAGGTGGCCGATGCCCTCATAAAACTGGGGATAAAAAAGGGAGACCGGATAGCCCTGCTGCTCTCCAATAGCCCGGAATTTGCCATTATTTACTTTGGAGTTGTCAAGGCCGGCGCTGTTGCCGTTCCCCTCGACCCTAAATATAAACTCGACGAGCTAGCCTCTTTGCTTGATAGTTCTCTGCCACGGATACTGGTCACTGAAAGTCCGGCTCTGGACCCGCTAATTCCGGTTCTATCAAGTTTCAAATCCATTGAGCACGTCATCAACCTGGGTTCGGACCAGATGGAGAAATGTTCCAGCTATCAGGAGATGATAGCGGCAAGCTCAGGGGAGAAGATCGAGACAGAGCCCCAGCCCGGGGATGTAGCCTTAATTCTGTATACTTCAGGCCCCGCTTTTCTGCCCCGGGGAGCAATGTTGAGCCACCAAATCCTGGTGAGGGTCGCGGCCATGCTGGGGGACGGATATCATCAGACCGACAAGGACGTCGTAATGCAGTACGCGCTGCCTATGTATCATGTCTTTGGGCTGGTTGCCATATTGCTGGCGGCCGTTGCCAAGGGCAGCACCGTGGTGATAGTGCCCGGCACCGGCTTGTCTATCGGCAGTTTCATGGCGGCTATTGAGCGGGAGAAAGGGACTATGTTCTTGGGAGTGCCCTATATCTTTGCTTTGGCCGTTGATTTGGCCGAGAGGGAGGGGATAAAGAATGATTTGAGTTCCCTCCGGTTGTGTTCCAGCTCGGCTGATTTTCTGGCGCCTGACGTAACAAAGCGATTCGAGAAACTCTATGGTTTGGGGATAACCAACTGTTTTGCCTTAACTGAGGCAGTATGCCACGTTACCTGCCCGGCCATTGATGGCAGCGACACTCCCGGCTCGGTGGGGAAAGCTTTGCCGGGATGGGAAATAAGGATAGTGGATAACACCGGGCAAGAACTACCGCTGGATCGGGCGGGAGAGATAATCGTGAGAGGGCCGATAATGGACGGCTATTACAATAATCCTCAGGATACGGCCAAGGTGATAAGAGATGGCTGGCTCTATACCGGCGATATTGGTAAGATCGACCAGGCCGGGAACCTTTTCATCACTGGCAGGAAGAAAGACATCATTATCGTTAAGGGTCAGAATATCTACCCCTGCGATATTGAAATGGTGCTCCGCAAACACCCGAAAATAAGTCAGGCGGCCGTGCTGGGTATTCCCAACAAGATGCGGGGAGAGATAGTTGGTACGGCCGTTGTCTTGAAAGAAGGTTCGGCAGCTACGGAGCAGGAGATTAAGAAGTTCTGCCTTGAAAGTCTGGCTGATTATAAAGTGCCCAAACAGATTGTCTTTTTGGATTCTCTTCCCCTGATGGAAGGTGGGGAGATCGACAAGGAAAGCATCCGGCGTGAACTGCCCGTCCTGGCTCCCTCGCCGGGAGTAGTAATTCCTTAGAGGGACAACCTTCACGGTGAGGCAGCAGGGTGCCCTCTGCCACAAACAGATTCCAGACCACGCCCCAATCACCCGTTCTATCTATCCCATCCACCCTGATTTGGTCAATTATTTTTCCAAACCATCTATCGCAATTAGAAACAATGTTCTATAATGAATAGTGTGGGATACTCTTGGCTGCCGCTGATTCGGGGCGGGTGACCGAAAGTTTGAAGTAACTCCTTGAACCGCCAGCCGGGGGTGTGCTATTTCTCATGTTCCAGACAAGGTTGTGAAAAAGGACAAGTATTTGGCACCTGCCGGGACAGTTTTGTCCGGGTAATATTAGAAACGAAGAGAGGTTACATTGGAGATTAAAGTTGTAGCTGGAAATATTGCCGAAATCGAAGCCGGGGCGATAATAGTGAATTATTTTGAGGACATGAAAAATCCGGAAGGGGACACGGCTGCTCTGGATCAGGCTCTGGGTGGGGCCATATCTCAGCTTATCAAGCAGGGAGAGATCAAGGGCAAACTCAACGAGATCACGGTTATTCACAGCCTGGGTAAGGTTCCAGCCGACAGGGTAGTGATTGCCGGTCTCGGTAAGCGAGAGGATCTGTCTCTGGAGAAGATTAGAGGAGCCATAGCTGGCAGTTGTCGGCTTTTACTCCGGAAGCACATTTCCAGTATCGCCACTGTGGCTCAGGGGGCCGGAATAGCCGGGATAACGGAGGAAGAGGCTGCTCAGACTTTGACTGAAGGCACCCTCCTAGGGACCTATTCTTTTAGACGTCATCAGACTAAAGAGTCTGACAATGGAGAGATAGAGCTGCTTACCATAGTTGAGGCTGATGAAAGCAAGGTTTCCCCATTAGAACAAGGGCGTGACAAGGGCACTATTATGGCTGAAGCAGCTATCTTCGCTCGTGACATGGTCAATGAACCGGCCAACTACATGACACCCACCGATATGGCCGAGACCGCCACCAAAATAGCCGGTACTTACGGGCTTGGAATCAGTGTTCTGGACGTAGAACAGATGGAAGAGCTTGGGATGGGGGCGTTGCTGGGGGTAGCCCAGCAGAGCCGTCAACCGGCCAAGTTCATCATCCTCAATCACAAAGGGAGAGCCTCGGGAGAAATCGATATTGCCTTGCTGGGCAAAGGGATAACCTTTGATTCCGGAGGGATTTCCATCAAGCCCTCCGAAGGCATGGGCGAGATGAAGAGCGATATGGCCGGCGGGGCTGCCGTAATTGGGGCGATGAGCGCTATCGCTCGTCTCAAACCAAAGATCAACGTCTTGGCTCTTATCCCGGCTACCGAAAACTTGCCCGGCGGCCGGGCTCTAAAACCGGGTGATGTTTTGACGGCGATGGGTGGAAAGACAATTGAAATCATCTCCACCGATGCCGAGGGGAGGCTCATTCTGGCCGATGCCCTGGGCTACGCCAGGAAAGAAGGGGCCAAACTCATGGTTGATGTGGCTACCCTGACCGGAGCAATGAGGGTTGCCTTGGGGGATGTCTGCAGCGGCGCTTTTGGCAATAACCAGCAACTGGTGGATAAAGTGGTTGCGGCCGGACTTGAATCAGGAGAGCGCGTCTGGCAGATGCCGATGTTTGATGAATACAAGGAACAGAACAAAAGTAACGTGGCCGATATTCAAAATACCGGGGGCAGGCTGGCCGGGGCTATCACGGCCGCTCAGTTTCTGGCCGAGTTTGCCGGAGATACTCACTGGGTTCATCTGGATATCGCCGGCACCAGCATGAGTGACAAAGAAAAGAATTACCTGATTAAAGGAGCTACCGGAGTGCCGGTGAGGACCTTGGTGAATCTCGTCCTGACCCTGGCGAAGTGATGATTGAGGAGATTTTGGTTAAGGTCCGTCAGAATACATGGTGTTGGATGGAGGAATAAGACTTGATATTTGAGTCTTCGGAATTTGTTTTCAGACCGCCGGCGATACTGTCCAGAGCGCGACGGGTTTTGATCAAACCGAGCGCGTCTTACGCGGCCCCGTATCCCGTAACCACCAGCCGGGAGATTCTGTCGGTGATTATAAGAGGCATCAGGCAGGTTAGCGATGCTGATATCTTGCTGCTCGAGGGTACGGAAGAAGGAGACTCGATTTACTCAATATACCAGACTTTGGGCTATGATTTCCCCCGGGTGTTACTGTTGGACGTCAAGGATTGCATCTGGGTGGAGGTGGACAATCCTCTCCTCAAACCGCTGGTGGTCCCGACTTTCTGGGTGCCAAACGTTATTCTGTCCAGTGACTATTTAATATCGGTGTCTCCGCTAAAGGTTTCCCGGGGAAGGGGCAGTCTAACTATCATGAATATGCTCAGCTTACTTCCCCAGGCCAAGTACAGCAATGAAGTACAGGGTGGATGGGATGCTTTGAATGCTCTGGGCATAAACAAGGTACTTACAGACCTTTATTTTACCCTGCCTTTTGACATGGGAATCATAGAAGCTCGTCAGAGGTTTGACATCGACGATGACCCGACTCAGGGCGAGATTACGGACTATGGTAAGGTGTTTGTTGGTGAACCCTACGAAGTAGACTCCGAAGCTTCGGAGCTATTGGGGCTCAATACGGACTATCTTGGCTTGATCAGGCAAGCCAGAGAGGAACTTGATATCTAGTCCGGTCGTCACACGACAGTCGAATCTCGTGCTCTTGAGAATGACCCCACACTGGGCCGCAGTCTTGCTGGCTGATTCATCCCAACTAGTTTAGTGCCGTAAATCTTGTGTGGCCTAGACTAATGAAATGGGGCGGCTAGCGCCTGATGTCGAACTTGGAATAATCCCCGCTATATTCAGACCGGTCGATATCTACCGTTTCCACTTTGGTTCCGAGAGCTCCGACCTCAAGGTATTCAATCAGCTTTTCCAGCTGGTCTCTTTCTCCCTCGGCTTCAACTTCAATGGCCGTGGTATCGGGCAGGTTGCAAACGTAGCCGGTCAGACCCAGCTCGACGGCATATTTCATGATGAAGTACCGGAAACCGATACCCTGGACGCGACCGTGGACGGTTACCCTGACCGAGGCTAAATTAGTCATAATCGGAGACCCCTGTCCTGCCTATCCCTCCCCTGATTCCTTCCTTCTTTTCTTGACTACTTCTACCGTTGTCGGAGGTGGCAAGATAGTGGTCGCCGATATCTTTTTGGTATCTTTCTTGGTCTTCTTGGTTTCTCTGTGTCTGTAATCTCGTTTTCCCATGGTGACACCTCTGGATGACTAGTGAGGTCGCCCGGACCCTCTATTGAAGTTTAGCAAAGAAGGGTTATTGTGTAAAGTTGGTTGAGATCCGTTCCAGGGCTGCCCGGGCGGCTTTGGTCTCGGCTGTTTTCTTGCTGCTACCCGAGCCACTGCCCAGCAACGTGTCGCCCAGTCTGACCTCGACGGTAAAGGTCTTGCTGTGGTCCGGGCCGGTGGTGTCTATCACCTGGTAAACGAGTGTTTTCTGTTCCCTGGACTGGATAAGGTGCTGCAGTTCTGATTTATGATCGATGCCGCTGCCTTGGCTGATAGCCTTTTCCATCTCGGCAGCCAGTAGCTTCAAGATAAAATCCCTGGTTTCAGTCGGTCCCTGGTCAAGAAGAACGGCCGCTATCAACGCCTCCAGACCTGAAGCCAGGTTGGCCGGCTTGAGCCGTCCCCCTCCCGCCTCTTCTCCTCTTCCCAGATAAAGGTGGTCGCCGAGTTTGATAGTTTTTGCTACCCGGGCCAGTGTCTCGCGCCGCACCAAGGCAGACCGGAGTTTGGTCATCGTTCCTTCGCTGAAGTTCGGGTAGTCTCGGTACAGTTTCTCAGCCACCACCAGCCCTAAAACGGCATCCCCCAGAAATTCAAGTCTTTCATTAGAGGTCAGGGCCCGGCTGAGGTTTTCGTTGATGTAGGAACTGTGAACCAGGGATTGCTCCAATAGGGACACGTCTCTGAAAGAGACATCCAGGGTCTGCTGCAGGGAATCAAGATCAGCCAAAGCCGTTTTCCTTTTCTGAAATTACCAGAATCCAGCATAAGTGTTCAGGCTGGCTGTGTCAAATAGTGTTGGAGAAGTATCTGGCCTCAAGAGAGCAGACTCCACCCCATCAGGGCAGACCGGATTCCTGCCTGTCCGGACATCTGGCAATCAGGGAGTAGCAACGCTGGCTTTAAGAGTAATCAACCCTTGGGATTGTCATCCAGCCATTCGGCTACATCAATACCCATGTAGGAGGTTCCCTTGGTAAATTTCA
>Ga0187827_10007208_pt1 | contig 12450 bp, 10 predicted proteins | sample ETNtaG_39_FD_167969 | JGI IMG/M metagenome (GOLD analysis project Ga0187827, IMG submission 167969) | Marine microbial and viral communities from oxygen minimum zone, Eastern Pacific Ocean - ETNP2014_SV_150_PacBio MetaG (Illumina Assembly) | ecosystem: Environmental > Aquatic > Marine > Hypoxic... | reverse complement strand
TTGCTCAATGTAAGCAAAATTACCACCGGAGAAGTGCGACTCTCTTAGTTGCAACTCCATTAAACTATCGGACATTCGGCGTTTTCCAGACTAGTAAATTAACAACTATTCTGCACACCAGATCACTTTACGTGGCCGGCAAGGAAGCAGAATACCTACCAGGCAAATTACATATAACTATAGCGTTAATGTATATGCCTTATTGTTATTAAAATAAGTATTGTTATTATACCTGTAAGCGACATTTTATACTAGCAACTTAAGTCGCCGTTAATGCTCGCCACAAAGAATCTCTTATTAAGTAGAGACTTATAAGTGGTAACATAAAAATGCCTCCCCTTATCTCTTTGCGACCCGCTTATCACAGGCAAAAAAAAGCCCTTACTAAAAATGGCAAGGGCTATTAATAAATTAAGTACCGCGACTCAACAACATATTACGAATATGACCAATGGCCTTAGTCGGATTGAGACCCTTTGGACATACACTCACGCAATTCATGATGCCATGACAACGGAATACACTAAAAGGGTCGTCAAGCTCAGCCAAACGCTCTTCCGTAGCTGTATCGCGACTATCAGCCAAAAAACGGTATGCTTGCAACAAACCAGATGGACCAACAAATTTATCTGGGTTCCACCAGAATGAAGGACAGGCAGTGGAACAACAGGCACATAGAATACATTCGTAAAGGCCATCCAATTTTTCACGATCCTCTGGCGACTGTAGACGTTCGATAGCAGGTTCTGGCGTATCATTTTGCAAAAAGGGTTTGATACGCTCGTAGTTCTGATAGAACTGCTCCATATCAATAACCAGGTCACGAACCACAGGCAAAGCCGGCAGTGGGCGCAATACTAGCTGGTTGTTTTTTACACACTCAGACAAGGGTGTAATACAAGCCAGACCGTTAACACCATTGATGCTCATACCATCTGAACCACACACACCCTCACGGCATGAGCGGCGAAATGCCAAACCACTGTCCTGCTCTTTCAATAAATGCAGTACGTCCAATACCATCAAGTCCTTACCACCAGTATCAACCTGGAAGTCCTGCATGTATGGCTTTTGGTCCTGCTCAGGATGATAGCGATATACACTAACAGTTAACATATGAGCTCCTTAATAAGTACGTACTTTAGGTGGAAAAGCGGGAACCGTAGTCGGTTTAAAGTTCACATCGCGCTTACCAATACGTTGATCAGCAGGATAGTAAACAGAATGCTTTAGCCAGTTCTCGTCATCACGCTCGGTAAAGTCGTTACGGGCGTGAGCGCCTCGGCTTTCCTTACGCTCTTCGGCAGCAACAGCCGTAGCAAAAGCCACTTCGTACAAATTTTGTAATTCTAGCGCTTCGATACGATCGGTATTGAAGGCACCACTCTTGTCCTGCAGGTGCAAATTATCAATCTTGCCCTTGAGCTCACGCAACAACTGCAAACCAGTCTGCATGCTCTCGCCTTCACGGAACACACCAAAGTATAACTGCATAATCTTTTGCAATTCAGCACGCACCGCGGGAACACTTTCACCCTTCTCCGATCCGTTTAGCTTATTCAAGCGCGTCAATGCTGCATCGAGATTCTCCGGCGTCGCGGTTTTACTCTCAAAGCCGTCACGCATGGATTTTTCGATCTGAATACCACAGGCTCGACCAAATACAACCAAATCAAGCAATGAGTTACCACCTAAACGGTTAGCCCCATGCACAGAGACACAAGCCACCTCGCCACAGGCGTACAAGCCCTCAATAACACGCGTCTCTGATTCATTTTCTGGGTACAATACCTGACCACCGATATTAGTTGGCAAGCCACCCATCATATAGTGACAGGTAGGCACCACGGGCACCGGTTCAACCACGGGATCGGCATGAGCGAAAGTGCGAGACAATTCGCAGATACCCGGCAACCGGCTTTCCAGCACCTCTTCACCTAGATGATCCAACTTCAAGTAAACATGATCACCGTTTTCGCCACAGCCACGACCTTCCAATATTTCCATAACCATGGAACGGGCCACAACATCACGACCAGCTAAATCTTTAGCATTGGGGGCATAACGCTCCATAAAGCGCTCGCCGTCCTTATTAATCAAGTAGCCACCCTCACCACGGCAGCCTTCTGTCACTAGTACACCCGCGCCAGCAATACCGGTTGGGTGGAACTGCCACATTTCCATGTCTTGTGCAGGCAAACCCACTCGTAGGGCCATACCAACACCATCGCCTGTGTTAATGTGGGCGTTGGTAGTCGATTGATAAATACGACCCGCACCGCCGGTAGCTAATACTGTCGCCTTGGCTTCAATATAAACGGTTTCACCGGTTTCCATGCAAATGGCGATAACACCAACCACATCACCGTCGTCATTTTGTACTAAATCTACAGCATACCATTCGTTCAAAAAGGTCGTACCACCTTTCAGATTACCTTGATACAAAGCATGCAATAGAGCGTGACCTGTACGATCAGCCGCTGCGCAGGTTCGTGATGCCTGACCACCCTCGCCAAAATTCTTGGATTGACCGCCAAATGGGCGCTGGTAAATCCGACCATTCTCAAAACGTGAGAACGGTAAACCCATGTGATCCAATTCAAATACAGCCTGAGGACCAACTGAACACATGTACTCGATAGCATCTTGGTCACCAATATAATCGGAACCTTTAACAGTATCATACATATGCCAGCGCCAATCATCATTCGGATCATGGCTAGCTATCGCACAAGTGATACCGCCCTGGGCAGAAACGGTGTGCGAACGCGTTGGAAATACTTTTGTAATACAAGCGGTTTTCAAACCCGCCTCTGTCAATTGCAGCGCCGCGCGCATGCCAGCACCACCACCACCAATTACGATGGCTTCATAAGTCATTTTACGCAATGTGTTAGACATGGCTTATAAACCCCACAACAGCTGAATACCCCAAATGGTATAAGCAAACATGAAAGCGCCCGTCACCATTTGGAAAGCAAAACGATACCCCATTGGCTTAATATAGTCAGTGGAAACAGACCACAGACCGATCCAGGTATGTGCCCCCAGAGACATTAACGCCATCAGGCTGAAAATACGCATAGATGTCATCTCAAACAAACCTTCCCACTGTGCATAAGTGAGATCTGGATTATTTAGCAGGTAGATCACCATGAATACAGAATATGCGGTCAACACCACGGCACTTACACGCTGAATTAACCAGTCATACAAACCGCTACGACCAAAACTAGTCACTGACTTTACCATACCCAAACTCCTGCTAGTACAGCTGCCACAACCGTGGCACCAATAACGAATTTAGCGGCCTTTTCAGCCGACTCGAGCTCTTCACCATAACCAAAGTCTTGGATCAAGTGTTTGACACCGGCGAACAAGTGAAACGCCAATGAGACCAACAAGCCCCATGCGATAAACTTCGCCAAAAAATGATCCTGCAAGACGCTTTGGGCAGCAGCAAAGTCTTGCGCCCCGCTCAAAGACAGGTCAAATAGATAAAACATAAAAATAAGACCAACAAACAGCATTACGCCAGTGACGCGATGGGTAATTGACACCAGCGCCGGCAAAGGCTGTTTTATAGTCCGGAGATCCAGGTTTACGGGTCTTTTTTTGCTCACGGTTACCTTCTCATTTTACTGAATTATACTCAGTGGTACGCAACGTGTTGTTGAATATTCGGGTGATTGCAGATACCAACAACCCTCAAGTTGAACATCAAAACGCGTGCATATTATTTTCAGCTCGACCTTTTTTTAGCTAGAAACGTCAAACTGCGCGAATTATAGAGAGTTAGGTATAGAAAAACAACGTTACCTTTGTCTTAGGTAAAGTGAAATAAAATATCGCTGCCTCTCCTATATTGACGGAAACCCAATAGAATTATGTAAAATGTTTACAAAACCCCCATATACAGGCCGCAAGCTAGAACAAATTATATTTCCCAGAATGACGATATAAATCATGGTAATATTAGGTATTAGCTGGCCGAATCATGCTAAGCGTCGGTTTAGGGTAGAATAGCCCGCGAACATAGGATTCAGCAATTTTGTAGTTATTTTTCAAAACAACGGCGCTATTTTGTCCGCATTGACAATCCTACTTCAGCCTCTATAGTAGGGGCCGCTGAACCAAACTGAGCAACAAATTAAGTTTGCGCAGCCCTGACTACCAACTTACCAAGGAGCCAATTGATGTCCGAGAGAAAAGCCACACTACATGTAGAAGGTATGGATCCCATTGAATTGCCTATCTACTCCGGAACTACTGGCCCAGATGTAATCGATGTACGCACACTAGTAAGCAAAGGTCTATTTACCTATGACCCAGGCTTCGTATCAACAGCATCTTGCGAATCCAAGATCACCTACATTGATGGTGACGAAGGTGTGTTATTACACCGAGGTTACCCCATTGAAGAATTGGCCAATAACTCTTCCTACTTGGAAACCTGCTATCTACTGATCTATGGAGAGTTGCCAACTAGCGAACAATTAGCCAACTTCGAAAGCCAAGTTACTAAAAAAACCATGGTGCACGAGCAGTTGGTACACCTATTCCGCGGTTTCCGCCGCGACGCCCACCCCATGGCCATCATGTGTGGTGTTGTTGGCGCCCTATCCGCCTTCTACCATGACACCTTGGACATTAGTGACGAAGCACACCGAGAGGAGTCCGCTCTGCGTTTGATTGGCAAAATGCCTACACTGGCGGCCATGTCTTACAAGTACTCCAACGGTCAGCCATTTATGTACCCTCGCAATGACCTGAATTACAGCGAGAATTTCTTGCACATGATGTTTGGCAATCCTTGCGAAGAAAGCAACATCGATCCTGTACTGGCCCGCGCCATGGACAAGATCTTTATGCTACACGCCGACCACGAACAAAATGCGTCCACCTCGACAGTACGCCTGGCAGGCTCTTCTGGTGCCAACCCATTTGCCTGCATTGCCTCTGGCATTGCCGCCCTATGGGGCCCCGCTCACGGCGGCGCTAACGAAGCCGTATTGGACATGCTAGAAGAAATCGGTGATATTTCCAATATCGACACCTTTGTCGCCAAGGCAAAAGACAAAAATGATCCTTTCCGCCTTATGGGCTTTGGCCACCGTGTTTACAAGAATTTTGACCCACGCGCCAAAGTGATGCGTCAAACCTGTGACGAAGTGCTTGACCTGCTCGGCATCGAAGACGATCCACTTCTCCAGATTGCCAAGCGCTTGGAACAGATTGCTCTGGAAGACGAGTACTTTATCCAACGCAAACTATATCCAAACGTTGATTTCTACTCCGGCATCATTCTCAAGGCGATTGGTATTCCTACCACCATGTTTACGGTTATCTTTGCCATGGCTCGGACCGTAGGCTGGATCGCCCATTGGCACGAAATGCATAGTGGCCCATACCGTATCGGTCGCCCTCGCCAGTTATACACAGGGGAAACCACTCGCGAGTACCCAAAGAAGTAGCTTAGCAAAGCACCATAATAGCGCACGCACTAGACTGCCAAGCGCTCATATAAAAGCCACCTACGGGTGGCTTTTTTTGATCTCGCCCCCTTCTTTAAAACGTAATACCAACCCCAGCCCGACACTGGGCCCTTTATTGCACTACAACCTCGATATTGGCACAACACTTGCTTCATCTGGGCAATTCCGAAAGTTGTGCCGTTTTAGTGCATTTCTGAAGAGTAAACGCACCAAAAAAACACCCTACAAAACCAACCCGCACCACCATGGTGCATTTATAACAACGGGAGCATATTGTGGAATCAATAAGCAGTGCAGTCGCCACATTAGCACAGAGTTCGAATACTCTATTTATCTTGATTGGCGCCATCATGGTACTAGCCATGCATGCCGGTTTCGCTTTTTTAGAAGTAGGCACGGTTCGCCATAAAAACCAGGTTAACGCCCTAGTTAAAATCATTACCGATTTCGCCGTTTCTTGCCTAACTTACTTCTTTATTGGCTACTGGATCGCGTACGACCAAACTTTCTTTGGTAATGCTGCTGATCTGAGTGCCGACAATGGCTACTCGCTAGTGAAGTTCTTCTTTCTAATGACGTTTGCCGCCGCCATACCCGCTATCATTTCCGGCGGCATTGCTGAACGAGCCCGCTTTTGGCCCTTATTGCTTGCCGCAGCTCTATGCGTAGGTTTTGTATACCCGCTTTTTGAAGGTATTGCCTGGAACGGAAACTACGGCTATCAAGCATGGCTTGAGGCTGAATTTGGCTTTGCATTCCACGATTTTGCTGGGTCCATTGTGGTGCATGGTGTCGGCGGCTGGATCGCTCTAGTAGCTGTTCTGCTACTTGGCAACCGTGCGGGCCGCTACAAAAATGGCCGAGTAACGGCTTTTGCACCCTCTAGCATTCCATTCCTTGCCTTAGGCGCTTGGATCTTGACCATCGGTTGGTTTGGTTTTAATGTTATGTCGGCGCAAACTCTGGACGGCATTAGCGGGCTAGTTGCCGTAAACACCTTGATGGCTATGGTAGGCGGCACTATTACGGCGCTTATCGTCGGCAAAAATGACCCAGGCTTTGTACATAACGGCCCCCTAGCTGGCCTAGTTGCCGTGTGTGCTGGCTCAGACCTAATGCACCCCATTGGTGCACTCTTTGTCGGCGCCATCGCCGGTGCACTTTTTGTGTATGCCTTCATTCTCACCCAAAACCGTTGGCAAATCGACGACGTATTAGGTGTTTGGCCATTACACGGACTATGTGGCGTATGGGGTGGTATTGCCGCTGGTATATTTGGCCTTGAAGCCTTTGGTGGTTTAGGCGGCGTCAGCTTTATCAGCCAGCTGATCGGCACTCTAACAGGCATAGCGGTAGCTGTGATTGGCGCATTTATCGCCTATGGTGCTGCCAAGAAACTCATTGGATTGCGCCTCACCGAAGAGGAAGAATTCAATGGCGCAGACCTGTCGATTCATAAGATCGGCGCCACCTCTATGGACTAAATGACCTAGGCATTAAAAAAGAGCAGTGGCTGAAGCCATCTGCTCTTTTTTTGTGTCTGCCGCTGGGGTTTTAAAAAACAACCAGACGACAATTCCAAACTACCAATTTAATTGCAGGGCAAACCCTCCCTAGAATACCTGGTGTCTAATCTCATAGCAGTAATGAATCTTCTTGTTGCGAGCAAAGTCCCGGGCAATCGTCTTATCACTAATATCAATCACTTGATTGTACATAGTGACCTTCTCATCCAAAGCAAATTTTCGATAATTGGTAGAAAATATTAAGGTTCCGCCTTCAGCTAGCAAACCCATGGCTTGCTTGATCATCCAAACATGGTCTCGCTGCACATCTAGCACACCTAGCATACGCTTCGAATTTGAAAACGTGGGCGGGTCAAGAAATATCAGATCGTACTTACCAGTATGGGTTTTACCATGATGCCGCAAGAATTCCATACAATCTGCTTGTTCTAGTTTATGAAGCCCTTCACTATAACCATTAACGGCAAAATTCTTGCGTGCCCAGCTCTGGTAGGTAGCCGACATATCCACGCTTAGACTATTCTTGGCCCCACCTTTAATCGCATGTACTGTCGCACTGGCGGTATAACAGAATAGATTTAAGAAGCGCTTACCTGCCGCTAATTTTTGAATACGCATACGTACTGGACGGTGATCCAAAAATAACCCGGTATCCAGATAGTCCGTCAAATTGACTAACAAACGACAGCCGTCTTCCGTTACCTCAAAGTAATCACCACCTTGATTCAAAGCTTGGTATTGCTGCTTACCTGACTGCTGCTTACGTTGTTTTAATACGATACGTTGTTCAGGGATGCCTGTAGCTTGTGGCAATGCTAACATTATCTCTTGCAGGCGGTGGGCGGCTCGCTCTGGGTCCACCTTGGCCGGTGGCGCATATTCCTGCACATGGAGCCAGTTATCATAGACATCCACTGCCACCGCATACTCTGGCATGTCAGCATCATACAAACGATAGCTGCTAATATTCTCTTGCTTTAGCCAGCCTTTAAGTTGCTTCGCATTCTTTTTAATACGATTGGCAAACATCTGGGCCCCTTCGCTTAGCGACTGCAAAGGAATCACCCCATCTTTTTCTCGACGATCATCAAAATGGTTGTTGGCAGAAATATCAAACAATAGTAGTTGGCTCTTAATAGCCCCGTTATAAAAACTGTAACGCTTATGGGAGCGCAACCCTACCGCCTTACCTAACTCGGGGTTCCCTGTAAATACTGCCAATTGCCAGCCTTGAAACAATTGACTTACCCGTTCACCCAAGTGCTGATAAAGATATTGTATATCCGCAACTTCACTGAGACGGGCCCCATAAGGAGGGTTGGTAATGATCAGGCCTGATGCAAGGTCGGCTTTGTGTGTTAATGGTTTCAACTCTTGTAACTGACGATGGCTAACTCGAACAAACTCTCCTACTCCGGCTTGTTTGATATTTTCGCGACTTTGTGAGATGGCTTTAGGCATACCATCATAGCCATGAATTTCAGCACTAAATGCAGCCTCACCTGCTTCACGGCGAGCTTCCGCATCATGCCACAAGCTTTGCCACAGTTCTTTGTCATGTTGCGCCCAGGTTTGTAGGCCAAAGCGCCAACGCAAAAGCCCTGGTGCCGTATCCGTGGCCATTAAAGCCGCTTCAATCAGAAATGTACCCGAACCACACATAGGGTCAATCAGTGGTTTCCCTTCAATGGCCAATTGTGGCCAACCAGCACGGAGTAGTAGCGCGGCTGCCAAATTTTCCTTTAGCGGCGCCATACCACCATCTTGACGATAACCACGACGATGCAGGCTGTCACCAGATAAATCAATACTGATACGCGCCCGTCCCTTATTCACGAACACATTGATGCGGATATCAGGATCTTGCTTAGCAATATTAGGACGCTCTAGACCCGCATCGCGAAACTGGTCAACAATAGCGTCTTTTACCTTCAAAGCACCAAAGTGCGTATTATCAATACCACGCATACGGCCAGCATAATCTACCAATAAGGTTTGCTCACTACGCAAGTGCTGTTGCCAATCAACCTCCGTTATTGCCTTGTAAAGATCGTCTGGGCTATCAACACGCGACTCGTGAACCAATAACAAAATACGGTTAGCCAACCGGCTCCACAAGCAAGCTTTATAGCCTATAGCAAGCTCACCTTCGAAAAACACACCGCCTTGAGCCAGCTTTGTATGTTGAGCTCCCAAAGTAACCAACTCTTGCTCAAGAATAGGTTCAATAGCCTTAGGACAGGTTGCAAAATAGGCGTGATTCATAGGTTGGCAGACCAGAAATAATAAAGGCGGCATTATACACTAATGCCGCCTCCATAAGCAGTCTAGTTATCGGTGGCCAGTACTATTTCATTATTATCAGGACAGGGTTAAAGGTAACCAATTGCTATAGGCTATGACAGAAACGGCAATTAACGCCACTAAAAAACACAGCGCCAGAGTAACAACAGAGATACTAAATAGAAAGCCGCGCTCTTCAGATACCTTCATCATTACTGGAATTCCAGTAAATAAAAAGTATAAGGACACGCACAAAGCGATCAGCATCACAAACACCGTTACCCAAACCACGGGCCACAAGCCAATGATACCGGCTCCTAACATGGGCGAAGCTACAAAAGTGGCCAACACCATGCAGTTACGAAGTCCAGAATGAGCGCCATAAGTACGCTCCATCGAATATATTCCCGCCCCCAAACCTGCGACAATGGCAATCAAGGTAAAGTACATGGTAATAGAGATTGGTAAAGCACTGGCTATAGTCAAAGTATGGTAGTCACTATTGCCTAAACTCCAACCCATTTGTGTCGTACCAATAAAAAAAGACATGGCTGGAATAGCTGCCATCCAACTCAATTGGGTAAAGAAGCTATGTCGCAAACCATATTTATGTTTGCGAATTTTGCGCCAAGTAGGCTTAGGGCGGTAAACTAAATTCCAAAAATCTTCAAAGAACATCCGTCACCCTCGTTAATTTATTGATATTGATCAATTCACATTATAATAATACTAACAGAATAATTAACAAAATCACTCATAACTTGGGCGGGTACGTCGGCTAAACATCAAGTAGTTCAATAGCACCATGGCAATGAAAAGCAAGGCACCAACAAAGTTATGGGCCACGGCAACAGGCAGAGGCAAGTTCCAATATACATTGGCAAGTCCGAGACAGAACTGAAAACTAAACAGTGTTAGCAACAAAACTGCAAAAAAACGCAACCGCGAATCGGTTTGTTGTGACAGTTTCCACACCATTAATAATATATAGCCGCCTAACAGCACAGCCCCTAGACGATGTAACACGTGTATGGCCTTGCGCGCCTCGCTATCCATTAAGCCACCGAGATAGTTAGGTCCTATAGATTGCATTAAATTAAAGCCCTCAGAAAATTTCATCTGAGGCCACCACTCACCATTACAAGCGGGCAAATCTGAACACGCCATGGCCGCATAGTTAGAACTCATCCAGCCACCTAAGAATATTTGTTCAATAGTTAATAACAGCCCTATTAGAGCCCATAAACGCAGGCTACCAAGGGGGTTACGCAAACCAAGGGGGCGAACGTGGCGCCCCATTCTAGACAAACGTATGTACAAAATAGACAATAAACTAGCCGTTATAAAGCCACCAAACAAATGCGCTGTTACCACCTGAGGCCACAGTTTCCATGTAACTGTCCAAGCACCAAAAGCGCCCTGCAGTATGACCACCGCTAGTAACAATTGCGTATGTTTAAAAGGGTAATTTAGTTGCCGACGATAGACCCATGACCCCAAAGATATTAGTAGAATAATAAAACCTAGACCAGTAGCAAAATAGCGATGAATCATTTCCATCCAGCCTTTGCTCACTTCAACCGGACTGTTAGGGTAAAGAGATTGCGCCTCCTCTATTTCGCTTGCTGTTTGCGGCACCACCAAAGAACCATAACAACCGGGCCAGTCAGGGCAGCCTAGACCCGCGTCAGCCAAACGTGTCCAGGACCCCAATATAATCACGCAAGAAACAATGAACAAAGCCAGCAGTGTTAGCCTACCCATCCACGGGGAAGGCCTAGAAATTCCTATCATATACTTTTATACCCATTACATAACGGAGCGAAATAGGAGGCGAGCGTAATGATCTATTAACAAAAACACAAACAATCCATTTAGATAAACGATAGAGTAGGCGAAAGTTTTCATAGCGTGCTCATCATTTTTCCCACGATACAATTTCCATGAATGATAGACGAACATGCAACCTAAACCAATCGCACCGGCTAAGTATATGTGGCCAGTCATATCAATCACAAAGGGTACCAAAGTAACTATCAACAATAACAAGGTGTATAGCAATATTTGTGACTTGGTAAACTCTACCCCGTGAGTCACGGGCAACATAGGCACACCCGCTTTGGCATATTCTTTTCGTCGACGTATAGCTAAGGCCCAAAAATGCGGCGGGGTCCAAACAAAAATAATTAAGAACAACAATAAAGCTTCAGTATTAACCTCACCCGTAACGGCTGCCCAGCCAAGTACAGGGGGCGCCGCACCTGCAGCCCCGCCTAAGACAATATTATGTGGCGTTGTACGCTTAAGGAACATGGTATAAACAATAGCGTAGCCAATAACCGATAGTAACGTCAAAAGTGCCGTTAATAAGTTAATATATAAAACCAGCATCCACATGGAAATAGCACACAGGCCGACTGCAAACACCAAGGCATTCACAGAGCTAATGCCACCACTTGGCAATGGTCGACTTTTTGTACGCTCCATAACGGCATCGATACGCTGATCGACATAATGATTAATAGCCGCACCAGAGGCGGCAGCTAACCCGATACCCAAATTTCCTACTATCAGTACCTGCCAAGATGGAAAACTATCTGTCGCCAATAACATTCCAACAAGGGAAGTGAAGATGATCAACAAAACAACTTTCGGTTTACAAAGCTTTAAGTATTGGCGCCAATTGGCGCGCTCGGCGGGGCTGGCTAACATCTGAGTCATTAATGGTCCCTGATTTGGTTTGTTATAAATAGTAAAACTCTTATTCTTAAGTAGATATCTAACTACTGTAGTTCAAAAAATCACTAAATAGCTAAACTATTGTTAAGGGTATAAGTAAAGAGAAAATGATAATCATAGTAATCATTACACCAACAAAAACGCACAAGGCGACCGTCAATATTGACATGCTATATAACACACCACTATCTTCTGGCACTTCCATCATGATAGGTACACCCGTGAACATCAAATAGATAGACATACAAATAGCAGCTAAATATACACTCAAGACTAACGCCAATTGCGGCCAAAATAATACCGCCCCTGCCAGCATAAGAGGACTGGAAATATATATAGCCAACACCATACTTGTATTTATATCAGAAGAAGATCCATAGGTTTTTTCCATCCAGTAGATAGCCCAA
>Ga0187827_10007207_pt1 | contig 12453 bp, 10 predicted proteins | sample ETNtaG_39_FD_167969 | JGI IMG/M metagenome (GOLD analysis project Ga0187827, IMG submission 167969) | Marine microbial and viral communities from oxygen minimum zone, Eastern Pacific Ocean - ETNP2014_SV_150_PacBio MetaG (Illumina Assembly) | ecosystem: Environmental > Aquatic > Marine > Hypoxic... | reverse complement strand
ACTACCTGAAGTCCTCGAGGGTGCTCAAGGTCTGTGTTCAGCAGGGGGCTACACCAGAGTTCAAACCAATCGGTCTGTTTGATTCGGGGTTCACGCTTAATCCGAAGAAACTACTCAAATACTGGTACAGGAAATATGTTCGGCTCAACTACAAGAGGGCGGATCTGGTGGTGTGCATCGGAGTTGCGGCTCGTGAGGCTGCGTTGCGGACGTTTGGTATTCAATCGGAGAAAACGGCAGTGGTTCGGCCGGGGATAACTGGGCGGCTTGCCGAGTCGTTGAAAGGTGAAATACGGACCGAACTTGGAATAAAACCTGACGAAAAGGTTGTCTTGACCGTCGGTCGGATCACAAAGGCCAAAGGAGTTGAAGACCTTGGTGTAGTAGCGAAAATTCTTGCCGACCGAGGAAAGAAATACCGATTCGTTTTTGTAGGCCGAGCGCGTAATGAAGAATACGGAAATAGGATCAAGGACATGTTCGGAAAATACGTTGACTTCATCGGCCATCGTCCGGACGTAGCGAATCTTTACGCCGATGCAGATCTGCTTGTTCACCTTTCGCACCGCGAGGGTTCGCCACTCGTCGTTATCGAGGCGTTGGAGTATGGCCTTCCCTGCGTTGCCTGGGATCTCCCCGGAGTCAGTGAAGACGTGAAGCCCGGTGTTACGGGATACGCGCCAGCATTTGGAGATCACGAAGGTGCTGCGGATGCCATTGAGCGGATTCTTGACGATCCATTGCAGCTTAGTTCGCTCAACTATGGTGCGCGTACAGCATTTGTCGAATTTTCAATTGATAAGTACGCAGATCGCCTTCTCAATGCTTACCGCATACGGATTCGAGATCTGGCCAGAAACTAGCCGACTGCAGCGCAACTAGAGAATCTGGTTGACGTCGATTGAGTGGTCTGGATCGGATGCCGATACAGCGCTCAGTAGTTTGAAGTAGTTTTCATCAATAATTTCAGTGGAAACCTGACTTTTAATTTTGTTCGAGCTTGAGGAATTTTGCGTCGAGGTGAACTGCGCCGCCTGTTTAACGGCTCTCGCCCACTGAGTTGCATCGAGAGGTTGAAGAAATCCATTTTCGGCTTCAATTACCCATTCCTGGAAACTCGCTTCGTCGGCGTTGGCGACCACAGGAACGCCTGAGGAGATGCTTTCGAGTATTGGTGTACCCATCGCTTCTCGTTCAGCCGGGAAACAGAACACATCGGCTGCTGCGAGGTATTCGGCCATATCGACGAATCCGTGGGAAATTTCGACCCGGTCGGCGATACCGAGGTTTTTTGCTTTTTGATTTAGTGTTGGAATTTGATCTGCCGTGAGTCCGGGGACGAGATCGCGGTCGGTCAGCGGTGGGCCTGCGAGCACGAGTTTGTATTGATCGGGAAGTTCGGCAAGAACATCGATCAGGAACGAATGGTTTTTTTGGGTGAGGTACTTGGCGACGTAGACAATGAGGATGTCGTCGTTGGATACCGAGGAGATTTTCTGACGTGCTGTTATTCGTGCGTTGTCGGTCGGTATTGAGAATCTTGTTGTGTCGACAGGATTGGGGCGAACCCAGACGTTTTCGGTCAGTCCGTGTGATTTGCACATCTCGCCGAGACTTTTGCTGATGGCTACGATGACGCTGTTTTTCCCAAGATCATGGTTCGTGAAATATCGAGTTCCGGGTAGGTACTGGTATGGGGTTGTCATCAGGTTGACCAGTTCGAGTATCAGCGGAACCTGATGGTCTCGGCTCAACTTGATGGCGGCGGCGGTGGCTGGCGAGTATCCGAACGTGTGGATCACGTCGAACGACGTCTGCGTGAGTTTGTTGCGTACGTTGCGCGCTTCGATGTGGGTGAGTGCCGCGTTGGAGAATCTTCGGAGCGGAGTTGAAGCCAGTTTTCGGTTTAGGTTTCGAACACGCCTGGATACGATTCTTTCAACGGGAGCGCCATCGAGTTCATATCGCTCGGGATTGCTTGATTTCGTGCCACTGCAGATGACTTCGAAATCGATGCCGAATTTTTGTCGGAGTCGTACGTATGTGCGATGAGCCCGCAGCCCCGAACCCGAGTATTCCGGGTGATATTTGCTGGAGACAACAAGTACTTTCATCGCGCAGGATCCAGATCGCTTCGGGTGATTGGGCAAAGACGGCATTCGCATTTTCGCAGAATGGGTTGCGTTGGTAGTGTTTTTCGCATGGCGAGTTCTGGCGAATCGGAGAGAGCTAGCGCTGCTTCTGTGGGGATAGAAACTCGTCGATTGTGAGTAGTGAGAGTATTGCTGCGGCGGTGTTTGCGTTGCCTTCTCGTGCTTTGGTGGCGAGATTCTTTATCTTCGTCTCGTCGAAGACTTGTAGCGAGGCGAGGCCGGGTGAGTCGTGTAGTTGGGAGATTCTTGTGTTGAGTTCTTCTGAGTTTCGGATGATTTCGGCTCCGGAGGGCCATGATCGATCTTCTACGGACGGATCGGACGAGCCCGAGCCCTTTGCTCCCAATCGTCGTTTTAGTCCGCGAGTCCAGCTTTTCAGGGTGAGTGTTGCTGGTGAGAGATCGGGGCGCAGGTTGGTGTTGGCGTTGCGGATTTCGAGGAGGCGAGGATTTAGGTGCTTGATTGTTTCGGCGAGGAGCAGCGTTCCGTAGCGCACGATTGCGGGGGTCGAGTAGTAAATGTCGAAGATGTCGTTGGTGAAGGCGATGGTGCGTTGTTCGGCTATCGATCCGGCAGATAGCAGGTTGAGATAGGTGTAGTGGCGTCCGGGTGCGCTAGTGGTGGGGTAGTCCCACTCGTCGAATGACTCGACGGTATTGCCTCGTGTTGGCGCCAGCACGGACTCGAGATCGGCTCTGAGTTTGTCGGTTGCCTGGTCGGCGAAATCTGGTTTCAGGAGGTCCAGGGGATTAATTCCCTTCAGCCGATACTTTGCCTGTTCTATGTACTCACCGACCAGGTCGAATCCGATGGTGTCGAGCGAATATGAGCGGCTGGGACGGCCGAGGATTTTCTTTCGGGTCGATGGCAGGTACATGCCCTGGAAGAAGTAATCGAAGCCGTGGCCGTGGAGAATCAGATCGGTTTCGGGGATATCGAGGTCGAAGAAGTGACCGTGCTGGAAGGAGTACATTCCTCCGGCTGTGGCGACCGCTTTTTGGAAGACTTTTGCGTAGTGATTTTCGGATCGCTGCACGAAAGAGTGGTCTGCGTTTATTAGATTCGCCAGCGATCGGGCGACATCGACCTCGTTGTTTTCGGTTTCACCGATTGTGATGCAGTGGGGGAGGTCGGTTTCCGGGAATCCACCGAGGGCTGTCCGGGAGTCCATGCCTCCGCTAAGCAAGAGTGACGGGCTTGTTGCATCGCTGGTTTTGACGGTGACAGAAGCCCGTATGGTGTCTGCGAGGTCGCTTGCGATTGCTTTACGACCATCCAAACGCTTGCTGAAGTCTGGGATCCAGTAGCGATCGACGCTTGTCGCACCGGTGTTGGAATTGAACGAAAGTAATGAAGCCGGTGGGAGCGCTTTTGAGTTCTGATCGAGTGTTGTTTCGCCGAACAAGCGCTGGAAATATAGAAACTCGTAGAACGCAAACGGATCTGGGTTCAGGCGGTTGTTATCGCTCAACCATTTCCAAAGGGAACTGTAGGCGAACGAGATGATCAGCTTGTCGCCAGCAGTGAGATAGAACAGCGGTTTCGATGCGAAGCGATCGCTCGCAACGATTGCACCATCGCCCGTTTTCGACACGAGTACGAATTCGCCATCGAGCGAACGTGTTCCACCTACGAGATTCCTCTCCATACCGACGAGGTCATCGGCGCCGACCCGCCTGCCGTTGATCGAGGGACTTCCGTAGACGGTGATCGTGCGCGACTCGGATTCGGAGCGAGCGGCTACTCTCGGCTTATCGCCAAGAAAGAGGACCTTTGGGTGGTCCTCGGAGGTCATCCGGTCTTCTCCAGCAGGACGGTCCGTAGCCCTCCGGTGTTGCAGATCAGATCGATGGCGTGGTCATTGCCGAGATCACGGAAGATGGCACGTTCGCCAAAGTCGCTGTAGAACGGGGTGCCACCGGTATAACCGAGTGCAGTGACCCGCGCCGTCCCCGGTTTGTTTGAAGAGGATGCTGAAGCCACTTTGTACCCCAGATCGAACAGTCCCTGCAGTACGGGCACGAATTCGTTTCCTTCTTTGTACCGGCTGAGATGGGTTTCGAATATTACTCGAGGAGACATGACGTCTTCGCGAATGAGATCGATGAGTTGATCGAGGATTTCTACTTCGTGACCTTCGACGTCCATTCGGATAAGCTCCGGGCGCGATCCGGAGCGTTCGCCAGCGTCGCGCAGGGTCATGGTTGGCACCTCGACGGGAGTTGATTCCAGATAGTCAAATGCCGAGCCGTCCCGGTGGAAGGTGTGCAGGTTTGAGTGAGTTGACATGTACATCTGGCCGGTGCCGGTCGATTCACTGACGGCACCGTGGATGACTTCGATGTTGCTGGCGCTGTTCAGTGCAACGTTACGCTTCAGCATTTCGATGTTGGGGGGCATCGGCTCGATGGCGGTGATCTTACCGTTCGGTCCGATCGCGAGTGATTCCATGACGGCGTAGTAGCCGATATTGGCACCGATATCGAGGATTTGCATTCCCGGCTCGAGGATCTCTTGGAGCATCTTGTAGTGGTCGATTTCGCGCCGACCGAACAGGAACAGCGTACGCGATAGGCCTTTGTCACTTGTATCGAGATATAGGCTGTAGTTAAAGACCCGTTTTTTCATCGTCTTCACGCCGATTGTTCGGGCAATACCGGTTAGCACGACGAAATAGATCGCTTTGAGCAAGCCGAGTGGCCCGAGATGGCGAAGTATCAGTGCCAGATTTGAGATCAATTCGAGTTCTTTCGGGAAGTTCGTTTTATCTGGGCAATTTATTTTGGTGAGACGATGTATTCGGTTAGTTCGAGTGGCCTGACTACGTTGCCGTCCATATCAGTGATTTTGTAGTCGAGGTCCTCGAGAAACTGTTCGAGATCGTCCACCGTTGAGCCTAACTCAATGATATGCCGCGGATGGACGCTTAAAAAGATAATCGGTTTATGTAGGCGCAGTGTTTCGATTGCGCCCTTGAGGATACCGACTTCGGCACCCTCAGCATCGATCTTGATCAGTTCTGGTTTCAGTCTTCTATCTTTGCAGAAATTATCGAGTGTGATCTGTCGCTTTTTTGTCGAAGCGTAGCCATGGCGAATCCCGGTTTCCGCGATGGTGTTCATGCCCGAGTCATCGTTGCTTTCGAAGAAGTCGACCCGGTCGAGTGATTCGGCGCCGACCAGATTGGAGACCACTTCGACGTTGGAGATTTTGTTCATTGCGAGGTGCTGGAACAGATATGCACTGTTTCCGGTTGCGGGCTCGAATGCGTAGACGGTTCCATCTGTGGCAACAACCGTGCTGAGTGGGAGCGAGACAAGCCCGATGTGCGCGCCGATATCCAGCACGCACGTCAACCCACGTGACGCCTCGATACAGGCTTCAAAACCGCGGTTGTGATTCCCTCCCCAGGCGTTGAAATTGCTAAAGGCGAATCGGCGGTTGAGCTTGAAGGGACCGTATGGCCCAATTTTTTTCGCAACGGTGAAACCGGGCAGGAATCTGATCACTGACCGATAAACCGGCCGGAGCATCGTCCAAATGAACTTGAACCGTTTGAGACGACCGTGTCTGAGCCGCGTTAACGAACGCGTGACCATCAGGTGACAGCCTTTTCAGCAAGTACGAAAAGATGGTGAGTGTGTTGTGGGTTGTACTTGTGCCACAGGACCTGTAATCCACTGGATTCGATCTCGGCGAGGAAGCGCGACCTGGGAAAGCTTTTCCGGCCGACTTCCCAGTAGTGGGGATTCCAGTAATCTTCTCGACCTTCCCACGTGGATTTTGATCGGTCTCGACCGCGGGGCCACTCCCAGGTGGTCGACATCGAATGGCGTCCCCGAAACCAGCCCAGGCCGAGTCGGCGGGGAGCGAGCATCGCCGGAATTTCCAGAGCCAGTTCGAACTTGTGGACGCGGGCGGGGATCGAGATTAGGACGTATTTGTTGGAGAGCGCGGCTAATCTGGTTAGCGTTTCGGGTAAATCTTCGTAAGGGAGGTGTTGCAGCATCTCGAAGGCGGCGACAAGATCGAACCGTTCGGCGATTTCGGTTTCGCGGAAATCGCCGAGGTAGTCGGGGTTGGTACGATCCTTGATATCGGCGGTTTTGACCATGTAATCCAGATCCTTCATGATCGATGCGAAGTAACCGCTGCCGGGGCCTACTTCCAGAATCGAAGAAACTGAATCGCCGAGATCGGTTACGGATGTGAGTTGGATTCGGGTGCTTGAAAAGCGCTTTTCATCAAGCGCCCAGAGTCGCTCTTCAAGCAGTTCAGGATCGATCTCTCTCACAAAAACATGCCTTATCGGATCATGGTGGTTACGCGGTTAAAGTGAATCGGAACCGGGATCGGCCAACGAATAGTAAAGATCTTCAAACTTGCGACCAACGACATCCCAGCTAAACGAGTTTCTCACTGATTCCCGTCCGTTTGCGCTGAGCTTCGCCTGCAGATCTGCCGAACTTTGCAGTTGCTCCATTTTTCGGGCGAGGTCGATCGGGTCGCCAGCTTTGGCAATTAGGCCATCAACCCCGTCGGCGATCGTTTCGATGCAGCCGGGGGCGTCGGTTGATATGACCGGGATGCCGGCTGCCATCGCTTCGATGTTGATCATTGCGAAGGTTTCGATGAGCGATGGGAAGGCGCAGGCGTCGACGCTTTTGTAAACCTCGACCAGTAGCGCACTAGGGATTCGGTATTCGCGATCGCTGGGATCGTGGCCAAGTTCTTCGATCAGCGTGACGTGTTCGTTGACACCAAGTTCTGTGGCACGGGCTTGGAGATCGGACATTCGCAAACCCACGAATACGGCGTGTGCGTTGCCGATTGTTCTGGCTCGTTTCATTTCGGCAAGGGCGTCGAGTAGGACTGGGAAGCCTTTTTTGGGGTGATTGCGGCCGACCGTTACGTATGCGAATTTGTCGACTGGGATGCCGTATTTGGTGCGAATTGCGTCACGATCCACGACGGTTGATTCGAATCGTTGTTGATCTACACCGCAGGGAATTACCTCGATTTGATCGTCCCGGACGCCGACGTCACGGAGATCGGGTTTCACGGATTCGCTGAGTGCGATGGCTTTCGATACTCGGGGGGACCAAGTTTGAATTAGCTTTTCGATTTTCGGATCGAATCGATAACCGTATCCGGCTTCGGGATTTTTCTGGATGTCGTACCCGATGGTTCGCAGTACGTGCGGAATGTGTCGGGGGACGGTGAATCCGCCGACCGAAACAGCGGATGGGTACGTACCAAATGACTGCCATATGTCGAATTTATACTTTCGTTGCATCCAGGAAAAGTAACGATTCTGAGCGAACTGGTATGCCTTTCCGAACACGGGCATAAGGCGCTGTTGACCTGGGAAAGTTGGGTACAACGGGTAACCGAGTTCCCGTTTGCGGTTACCGATTTTTCGCCAGCTGTTCCACGCTGAGAACATCACAACCTGGTGTCCGCTCTGAGTCAGGTGTCGAGCCAGATTATGGGCGGTTACCTGGGCGCCGCCGACGTTCGGAAAGAATGAGGATATTACGATGGCAACGCTGAGTTTTCGACTGGTTTGATCTGTGGGCAAGTTACTTTTTCCGATTGACGATAGCGGCGAAGGTGAGGAAGATGAGTTTGAGATCCATCCAGAACGAGCGCTCACGAACGTATTTCATTCGTAGTTCCATCTTGCGATCCCAGACTTTGTCGAAGTAGATTTTGTCGGGATCGTCGCCGATCAACATCGATCCGAGATCAGCGAACTCGATTGAAGCAAAATCTGTAATACCGGGTCGTAGGTCGAGTATTGCTTTTTGTTCGTCGGTATACAGCTTCGTATAATCGGGGGTTTCAGGTCGTGGACCGACGAAGCTCATGTCGCCCTTCGCAACGTTCCACAGCTGGGGTAGTTCGTCAAGCTTGAACCGGCGAATCCAACGTCCTGCGTTCGTGATGCGTGGATCGTCGTCGCCGGAGTGGTGCGAACTCGGCTCTTCGGCGATACGCATGCTTCGGAATTTCCGAACGGTAATCAGCTTGTTCGTACGACCGGCACGCTGGGGCGAATACAGAATGGGGCGTCCGAGGGTTGCAAAAATTATCAGGCCGACGATCAACAGCACGGGTGAAAAAATTATCAACCCAACAATGCTGAAAACAAGGTCGAACGTGCGTTTTGCCAAGCGGTCTATCCCACGGTAATTACGCTAACCTCAACAGATCGAGGCAACGCTGGTCACACTATTTATTTTCGTGACTCAACTAAAAACTAGATATTCAATGGTTACAGACCCTTTGACGGGCTTCAAGCGCGCATTTGTCACAGGCGCCACAGGAATTGTGGGAGTACCGCTGTGCAGAAAACTGGTTGAGATGGGTTTCGAAGTCAGCGCATATTCCCGAAGGACAACGAACCAGATTTTACCGCCGAGTATTGATCACGTAATGGGTGATATATCGAATCTTGAGTCGCTTGCAGCGGCGGCAAAGAACTCTGACGTGATATTTCATCTTGCTGCGGCTGTACACGGATCGGCTTCCACGTATGGGGGATTCGAAACAGTAAATATCGGCGGCACTGAGAATGTGATTCGGGTTGCTGCCCAATCAGGGGCAAAACTGGTTCATGTCTCAACCGTGAATGTTGATGGATATCGCCGTGACACGTTGCGGGATTCATATGCGGAGACTAAAGCTCGTGCCGAAGAAATTGTTTTGCGAGAGATTGATGATGGTGTTTTGGATGCAGTGATTATTCGACCTGCAACAGTATTTGGTTCGGAGTATGGAATAGCGGGATTGCTTGTCGACCGGCTGCTGGCGGGAACGTTGAAAACTCTGCCGGCTCCATCACGACAGATCAGCCCCGTGTGGTCCGAAGATCTTGCTGACGCGTTGATTCAGGCTGCCGTTTCGGGAGTTAAGCGAGAGATATACACGGTCGCCGGACCGACCATGTCGACCGGGGATTTTGTGGCTGCGGTGTGCGAAAGCGCAGGTGTGCGGTCTCCCATAGTTTCTATTCCACTCTGGGCGTTTGTAATCCCGCTACAAATCGCTTGGTGGGTTAAAAGATTCACTCGCTGGGTTCCACCCGTATCACTCGAATCCGCCCGCAGTGGTTCGATTTACGATGGGACGCGGGCTGCGACTGAATTAGGCTTTAGCTACACGGATATACCAGAGATATTTGCGACGGTCTCGACATGATTGGGCGATTGAAACAGAGACTTATTGTCGTCGGCCGTATGGTTTTACTTCGCGTACGCGGGAGGGTTCGTCACCACGATCGGTATGGATTGAGCTACTGGATTTGGGACTATGGCCGTGCGTTGTCCACGCGAGCCAGTGAGCCTCGCACCGACGATAGCGGTGTTATCGAGCAACTTCGAGCCGTTTATCGAGTTGTCCAGGCGAAGCCCGGTCATGCTGCGGGCGGTCAGATCAGTATCGATGTTGGTGCGTATATTGGCGTGATAACGCTGGCTATGGCGGAATTTGGGAGCACGAATCAGTTGGTGCATTCGTTCGAAGCCGACGATTTGAATTTCGGGCATCTGCAGGAGAACATTTCCGCATGCAGCGTCCAAAATGTCTCCGCCCACAAAATGGCCATATCCGATTACTCGGGGACCGCCGTTTTCACGAGGAATCGAGATCACGGAACCAATCACCTTGGAAACCCAATCGGCTTGGAAGACGATTCTGCGACAGTTTATGAAGTGCCGGTTACCACACTCGATAGCTTTGCAGAAAAAAACGACATAGATGTGATCGACGTGCTGAAAATCGACGTTGAGGGTTCAGATATTAACGTGCTAAAGGGTGCCGCACGGCTCCTGAGTGGTGGCCATATCGGTGCGGTTACAGTTGAAGTTCCGCTTTCGGCTGATGTAAGAACTGAGATGACAGATCTTTTTTTAAGTCACGGGTATTTGACTTCATACATCGTGCGTAATTCGGCCCATCTTATCGATTCGACCGAGACCGCGTTCTCGAGTCAGAAACGAACACCGTTGAACATGATCGCGGCGAGGCGAGAAATAGCGGAACAGCTGGGAATCGCTGGTTAATGGCTGACTGGTGGAGCTATAAGCCAGTGCCGCCAATGACGTAGTCGCCGACGATTCGGCGGATGCCTTCTTTGACCTCTTCATCGGTGAGTTCGCGCGCCGATTTAATAAATTCATCGATCTGTTCGAGATTGGTGGCACCGGGACCTGAGTCGCGGACGAGCATCAGCTTTTCGTTTGCGGTTGTCCCCAGTTCTTCTGTTTTGGACGAAAGAATTTCGGTGAGTTTTTCTCCGGTCTTAAGGCCGGTGTATTCGATCACAATGTCCTTGTCGGGAACCATTCCCGACAATTCGATCATCGTGCGAGCGAGCGAATCGATGTTCACCGGCGTGCCCATGTCCAGAAGGTAGATTTCCTGATTATCGCCAATTGCTGCGGTCATCAGGATCAATCCGGCAGCTTCGTGGGCTGTCATGAAATATCGTTCAACTTCAGCATGTGTGACAGTTATCGGGCCACCGGCTTCGATCTGTTGCTGGAAAATCGGTACGACGCTGGCATTGCTTGCAATCACGTTGCCGAACCTAACGGCCGCAAAATGAGTGCTTTCGTCGGCACCAAGTTCTCGAATTGCCAGTTCGGCCATGCGTTTGGTGGCACCCATGACGCTTGTCGGTGAGACTGCCTTGTCGGTTGATACAAGGACGAATGTTGAGGCACCGCATTCCCGTGCCGCCCTGGCGACGTTCAGGACGCCGCCAACGTTGTTGATCACGGCGTCGGCGGGAGCGTCTTCCATCAGGTAGACATGTTTGTGGGCGGCGGCGTGTAGGACAACATCGACGCCGTAAGGATTTGTGATGTTGCGGATCGATACGGGGTCGGTGACATCGGCGATGCGAACGACGAGATCGATTCCATTTGGGCCACTTTCCTTTAGCTGGGCGCGAAGTTCGTATTCCAGCAGAACCAGCGGATTTTCCGCTCGGTCGACAAGGATGAGAGTCGATGGTTCGAATACAATAACGCGGCGAGCCAGTTCCGAACCAATCGTTCCCGCACCACCGGTGATCATGACTGTTTTGCCGGAAAACGTCTGGCGTAGAGCGGCTTCATTGAGATGGGTTTCGGGCCGGCCAAGTAGGTCAGTGACATCGACTCGGCGCAGTTTGGATATCGAGACGTTGCCTTCGAGTAGCTCGTCTGTCCCGGGAAGAATTCGGAACTCGATCCGAGATTCACGGCACTTGTTGATAATGCGGTTTTTTTGTTCCGTGGTAGCAGCTGGGATTGCGATAACGACGAGATCGGGGTCGATTTTTTTTACTACATCCGGAAGTTGATCTATATTTCCAACCACCGGAACACCAATCAAACTTTGGCCGATTATTGCCGGATCGTCGTCAAGAATTGCGACCAGATCGAGTCTGAATTCGGGGGTTGATTTAATCTGTGCGCAGAAAGCAACTCCGGCGTCACCAGCTCCAATTACGATGACTTTACGTTTCGGGGCCTGGGTTGATCCACGGTCCCGAAGCCGCTCGCGACCCACTCTCACAGCCATCCGTAGACCACCGGCAAGGAATATGTACACTCCCCATTCGATGAAGTAGACGCTTCTCGGGATGTCGAACGGATCGATAGTGATCAGTCCGATGATGCCGAACACGATTGTCGCTGCCGTTGTTGCCTTAGCGACTCCAATGAGGTCGGGCACAGAAACATAACGCCAGAGCCCTGTGTGTGCCCTGAAGTAGATAAGTGCAACCAGCCTTAGCCCAACCAGCACTGGCGCCCATATGACGAACGCAGAGTAGGAAATACGGCTTTCGTCTAGATCAAGCCTGAGCAGCAGTGCTATGTAGAGCGATAGCGCGGGAAGAATCGCCTGCAGGAGCAGACCGAAAAGTAGTTGCCGCCTTCTTGGAATGCGCGGGACTGTTCGTTGTATGGATGAGCCAATTGACATTGATTAGGTGAGTTGCATCTGGATTGGTGTGTTGGCGACGCTAGTCAGACTACTCCCATCCCAGCGGATGGTTCCGATCATTCACGGAGGAAGTCTTGAAGGACTTGAAATCGCTCTCTGGCGAGCTCGTCGGATGTTGTCGGGTTGAACGAGATTCAAACTCGATGTTGATCTCGCTATTCGGTCTCGCTGATGAACCAACTGGAAATTCACGATCTTGAATCGCCGGGCTTCGCCAACCCGAAATTTATCCACAGCTTAGATTGTCGCAAGATACCGACTTGCTGCGCCTGTGTGTAACACCACCCATTGTCGGGAATTA
>Ga0187827_10007206_pt1 | contig 12455 bp, 10 predicted proteins | sample ETNtaG_39_FD_167969 | JGI IMG/M metagenome (GOLD analysis project Ga0187827, IMG submission 167969) | Marine microbial and viral communities from oxygen minimum zone, Eastern Pacific Ocean - ETNP2014_SV_150_PacBio MetaG (Illumina Assembly) | ecosystem: Environmental > Aquatic > Marine > Hypoxic... | reverse complement strand
GACATCCGAAGATAAAAACGACAATAACAAAGCCCGTTAAGATCTTCGATGATTTATACGAAAACATAATTTTTTCTTTTCGAGGACGATCGACGTATATATCCTTCATTTGGCAGGATAATCTTTCCCGTCAAAAAGGAACATTCGTAAAAACATACACTAATGCCAATAGTTGTCTACGTCAAATAACTATCTATCAAGTTATTATGTTTAGAATTTTGTTTGATCATTTTCCACAGTAGCTTCGTATCTGTATAAACGAATTCCTTTTATTAGCCACCAAATTACTAATGTTGCGATCAAAGAAATAGCTCCACCAAGCAACATAGTATTTGATGCTCCTATAACGTCTGACATAAAACCCACTTCGGCCTGCCCAATGCCATTCGCTGTCATAGCGGCCAAAGAGTGGGCTGATACGGCTCTTCCACGCATGTTGTCGGGAGTTGTGAGTTGAACCACTGTTTGTCTCGTGGTCATTCCGATGGAATCCGTTGCTCCAAGGGCGATTATTATTAATGACCCTATCCACAGAGATTGAATTGCTCCAAATGCAATTAACAGAATGGAATAAAGCAGAGTCGCATATAAAACCAGCATACCCTTAGCCTTGAATTGACTTGTGAACATTACCAAAGCACTGCCGATGACTCCACCTAACGAATTAGCACCCGTTAGTATTGAAACAGTTCCTCTACCACCTTTGTAAAGTTGGTCGGCAAATATCGGGAATAGTTGTCTGTAAAAACTTACTACAGTTACACAAATATCTAGCAAATAAAGTCCGGGCAAAATTGGGTGAGATTTAACGTACTTTAACCCTTCGATGATGTTTTTTACTCGGGATGAACCACGGGAAACGTTTTTAGCCATTCCTGGGGTATGTATAAATATAGGAACAATGGTTGAAATAAGACCACACAAAGATGCTATTACAAAGGTAAGGGTAAGAGTCGTTGTTAAAGATGTTATCCAAAACACCAATGGCATCGCTATCGTACCGATCTGCATGGTGATGGTATTCGTGGCAACAGCGTGAACCAGATATGATTTAGGAACAATGTTAGCGGTTAATGCTGACCTAGCAGGATTACTCATGACACTTGTTGCGGATAGAAATGCCGTTACAACATAAACGTGCCATATCATTAGACTATCCATTGATAGCAGTAAGGCCATTATTCCGATTAATGCAAATGATGCAAACTGAGAGGCTACCATAATTTTTTTACGGTCCACTTCGTCTGCCAAAGCACCCCCGTATAAATTTGCAGGTATTCGCATAACGAACTCGACCAATCCCAACCATGCCAAAGTAGAACCTGCTCCCGTTTCTTCGTACAACCAAATGCCCGTAGCGATAATACGAAGATTCATCGTCAGCATTGCTGTTACCGAACTAGTCCATAGAATTCTATAATCTCGAAAATGAAATGCGGCCCATGGTTTGTCAGGAGGGGAGTTATTTTTATTCGTATCCAAAAGATTCACACTAATTAATCATTCTCTCACCTTAATGATGTTATATATTTATTCATTAGCCGTACTTAATGAGATCATAGTGCCAAAAGCATTTTGAATAAAGTTGTAACAAATAAAAATAACTGAGAGGAAAAAAACGTGGGCGAATTTGAAGGTAAATCAGTCATAGTAACTGGAGGTGCTTTGGGGATAGGAGGAGGAACATCGGAAGCTTTTGCTGATGCAGGAGCGTTGGTAACAATAATGGATAATAACAATGAAGCAGGTTCTTCACTTGCTAAAAGAATTAATGACACGGGGGCGAGAGCTCAATTTGTTTCTGCAGATGCAGGTTTTTCAAATGACTGTAGAAAGACAGTAGAAGCTGCCGTTCAAGTATATGGTGGTGTGGATATAGTATTTAACAATGTTGGTATCCAACCTCCAGACTCTTATCTAGATGCTGTTGAACTTCCTGAGGAAATGTGGGATCGTATTTTAGACGTAAATCTAAAAAGCCGGTATCTGATGGCTAAGTATGCTATTCCGGAGATGCGAAAACGTGGTGGTGGTGTTCTTATACATAGTGCAAGTGTCCAGGGGTTACAATCTATGGGAGGAGTTTCAGCCTATGCGGCTACCAAAGGAGGGGACCTTTCTTTGGTTAGACAGTTGTCACTTGATTTTGCTAAAGACAACATAAGGGTAGTAGCAATTAATCCGGGTGCAATAGATACACCTATGGTACGAAACGCGATTGTAGGAACCGGCGGTGAAATTGAAGAAGAATTGGAAAAGACCGGTAAGGTTCATCCTATAGGTAGAATGGGGAGACCTAGTGATATAGCTGATGCTGTGCTTTTTCTTGCTAGTGAAAAAGCATCTTTCATCACAGGTTCGTATCTTAACGTTGATGGAGGACTCATGTCTCTTGGAGCTTGGGGGAGTACGGTAGGGGCGTCAGGAAGCAAGTAGTGTTTTTACGTTGGTAACAGATCCCTAGAGAAAAGGATTGGGTTAGCTTAAAAGTTAAAAAGCTTTGGATAGTCTAAAAAAAAAGTTTGAATAGCTGAACTAGAAAAGATCTAAACTTAACGCTAAAACCACTATCTTACCCCTTGGCTGACAATAAAAAAACAAAGCTAGAAAAGTTAAGTTCAGCGGCCGTTATTAGTACTTTAACCAGTTTAATAAACGAGAAAAAATTGAAAATAGGGACGCTGGTAAAATACTAAAACCCCAAAACCAAATATTTTCAATCATAAAACAATAAGGTGTTCAACGCCCGGGAAACAAACCTAATTTCTAACCTTGGCAGCAAAAAGAGGGCAAAATAAGAGCAAATTGCTTACCTTTTGCTGATTGCAAGGTGGGGAACTAGTATAATTTGTAAAATCGGAACTAAAATGCCAATTTATCCGTAGAGGAAAATCAATGGCGAGAATTAAGCAATACGAATATCCCGAACACAGCCTTATAGATGGGTTGAAACTCGGAAAGGTACTAAATGACCACTTTGATGGTGCTGTGGACCGTACGGTCCTTTCACGGCATGTAAACATGTCTACATTTGGCGGTGCTTTTGCTTCTAAACTAACTTCCGCTAAGATTTGGGGTATAACTGTGGGTCGTGGCACTATTGAATTGACTAGAGATGCTAAGAGGTTAATGAATCTTTATGGTTTAGATTTTGATGCAGACTTGGAATTTTACGATAATGTTCCGCTTTTTAATGAAATTGCTGTGAAATCCGGAAAAAATTATCACACAAAGAGTTCCCTGTCAGTAATATTGGAGTTAATCACGAATGCCGATCCAACCGAGATCAAGAAGAAAATAGCAACTATACTCAGGGTTTATAATTCTACTTTCCAACATAGGTCTATTGATAAACTTTCTGAACAAAAAAAACATAGACAGGCTGCGGACAACGAAGACGTTATAGATAAAACCAATACAGACATAAACAATGTCATCAATCTATCCTTCCCAGGTGTGGATTTATCTTTACCTGTCAATGAAGAAAATTTAGTGGCAACTATCTCTCTCTTGACGGTTTATAAAAACAGTATTGCTAGATCCGAATTTAAGTGATGGCGTATCGATAATCAGTAATTCCAAAATGAAGACTGCAATACGATGAGTTTTTGGATTGTTAAATTTGATCTTTGATCTTAAGTGCTAATTGTTCTGTTATACCAGGGATGTCCGAAATTTTTTTTACGCTTGCTTTCCTAATTTCAATTAATGAACCGAAACTTTGTAGCAAAATCTCCTTTTTCTTTGGACCTATTCCCGGTATTGAATCCAATGGAGACATAATCATAGAACGAGATCTAATATTTCTGTGGTAATTGATCGCAAATCGGTGAGCCTCATCTCTACAACGCTGTAAAACAAACAAAGCTTGAGAATTTTTTCTTAACAAAATTGATTCAGAAATATAAGGTAAAAAAATTTCTTCTCGCCTTTTTGCGATAGCGGCTACGGGTATTTGACTTAGCCCCATGAACAATATGACTTCTAAAACGGAAGCGAGTTGACCTTTTCCTCCGTCTATTAAAATGAGATCTGGGATGGCTGTAAAGCTAACTTGCTTTTCATTGGAACCCTTTTTTAACCGTTTTAGCCTTCTAGTAATGACCTCTTTCATGGAAGCGTAGTCATCATTTCCTTTTATAGTTTTTATCTTAAATCTTCTGTAATCGGACCGTCTGGGTTGCCCATTTTCAAACACCGACATAGAAGCGACTATGTGGGAACCTTGGATATGTGATATATCAAAACATTCTATACGTCTAGGGAAGTTGGGCAGGCTTAATTCTTCTTGTAATTCGCTTAAGGCCTGTTCCATTAAAGTTCTGTTCGAGAGAGTTTTGGCATTTAATTGATAAAGACTCTCTTTTGCATTTTCGGACGCCATAAGGATTAGCTTCCGTTTTTCTCCACGCTTTGGTGACAATATGGCTATTCTTCTTTTATGTTCTTCGGAAATCCAATTTATGAAAAATTTTTCATCGTCTGTTTTCAACGGGGAAAGTATGGTGTTCGGTATGCTGGAAGAATTTGTGTAGAACTGTTGCATGAATTTTGGAATGAGATTTTCTTCAGTTTCGTCAGTGGCCCCTTCCATTAAGTAGTTATCATGACCAGTCATAATACCATCACGTATGAACAATATTTCGAATAACGCATTGTCTCCATCTAATGCTAATCCTAGGACATCGATATTTTCCTTTCCGATGCCTACTACCTTTTGAGTCGAATATAGTTTTTCGATTGATTGAAGTTGATCTCGGTATAAAGCTGCTTTTTCAAATTCCATGGCTTTTGACGCGACTTTCATGGCTCTAGTAAGTTGTACGGTAACTTCTGTCGTTTTTCCTTCGAGGAAAGAGATTACTTGGTTGATAACTTCGTTGTATTCATGCTTAGTCGCGTTTCCTGTGCATGGAGCAATACACCTCTTTATGTGGAATTCAAGACAGGGTCTACTGTCGGTACCCGTTATTTTTTTTGTACAAGATCGAAAAGGGAACAATTTGTTTAACATATCAAGGGTGTCTCTGATACTGCCGGGAGATGCATAAGGGCCAAAATACCTACTCCCATCAAACGTTCGTTTTCGGCTTACGTACACACGCGGGTACTCCTCATTGACATCAACCTTTATATATGGATACGATTTATCGTCTTTCAATCTTGCGTTATAACGTGGTTTATTTTTTTTTATCAAGGAGTTTTCTAAAAGGAATGCTTCCTGTTCTCCTTCAGTGACGATGAATTCAAAATCGTCAATTTTAGATACGAGTTCGGCGGTTTTTGGAGTTTGGCGAGCTGAAGGGGTGAAATATGAGCTAATTCTTGATTTTAAATTTACTGCCTTACCAATGTAAATTATTTTTCTATTCTCATCTTTATAGATGTAGACACCGGACTGATTGGGCAAGAAACCCAAACGATTATTAAATCTATCTTTTTTTCTTTCAGACGGCATGGTTGATTCAGTTGTCCGCCAGTATCTAGAGAGTTACAGAATTATGGCTAGAACAATTAATATCAAAAAGACTCCGCCACTCATTGCCCCCATTTTTTTCAGTTCTTTAGTTTGAGTTTTTGTATAAACTTGAGTTCTAGTTTTTGTGGGATTACCTATTTTGACGTTAGTCGAACGAATTTTTGATTTAGGTTGGTTATCGATAATATCCTCTACATTTTGATTATCACGTGCAGATTCCTTAGGTACAGTTCCTACAAAGACATTAGGTTTTCGAGATTTCTTGCTTTTTCTAACTTTGTTTTTTTTTGTAGGCATGTCTATAATATCTTTCGGATGTTTTGAATTGACAAATCTCGATTTATGAATAGTGGTTTAAAGGTTCAAACCATTGTAAACACCATATATAAGATCTGCAGTGTCATCTAGGGGCATTTCAGATGTATTAACTATCAAGTGGTAAAGATGTGGGTCCAATGGACCACAATTGAAAGCATGTAAGAAATATCTTTCTTGGGCTGCGTCTGTGGTATTTATTAATTCTTTCGCGTCGGTTTGATTTAAGCCGGTTCCTAATAGGCGAGTAATCCTGTCACTTCTAGATCCAGTAACACATATTCTTAGAGTATCTGTTCGATGGTTCAATATGGCGCTGCTTCCTCTCCCGATGATTACGATGTTTCCGGCTTCCGCTAACCGATTAATGACTTCATTAGAGGTCTTTATAAATTCTCTTTCATTTAACTCGGTGGCAGAAGTAACAAGGTTTTTTTCAATGTCTGGATATGTTTGAAGTAGCAAAGTCTCCGTCCCAGGACCAAAATAAGGGTCCGACCCCAAACCGACGAAAGGCGATTTTTTCAAAATGGTCTCAATACGTTTTATCAACTTATCTGAAACTGTCGAGATCCGTGTTTCATGGGAAACAAGAGCACCTACTGTTGATTGCATTTCTTTAGCGATTTCAGAAAGTACAAGGCGATCCACATAATCTATATGAAGTTTTTCAGATAATAAATGGCCAAGCTCAGGACCTCCAGATCCCAATGTTCCATCTATTGTTATTACTGACATATATGCGTTCTTACCCTAATATTGGTGTGCTCTTGGATGAGCATTATTATATACGTTTCTTAGTTGTTTGTTATCTACATGTGTGTATATTTGGGTTGTTTCCAAATTTGCGTGTCCGAGTATTTCCTGGACGTGTCTAATAGAAGCTCCACCAGCGAGTAAATGAGTGGCAAAGGAATGCCGTATAGTGTGGGGTGACATATTGATTGTAATGCCAACCTTGTCTGCGATATTTTTTATTTGTGCCCACAGGTTTTGACGTGTTATACGTTTTCCTCGATTGGACAAAAACAGAGCATTTTCTTCCAATCGGTCGCCTCGCAGTTTGGTTCGTACCTCATTGATATATTTTTTTAATTTCACTATAGATAATTCGTGTAGCGGGATAATTCTTTGCTTGGACCCCTTTCCAGTAACTTTGATATTTCCGATGTCCAAGTCTAAATCCCTTATGTTCAAGTTAACAACTTCGGATACTCTTATCCCGGTAGCATACATTAGTTCGATGATTGCATTATCTCTGATACTTTTTTTTGAATCATCCGAAGCTGTGTATTTTAAAATACGATTTATTTGTTCTGTGGAAAGGGCGTTTGGAATTTTCTGATGATTAGATGGTTGCCTGATATCCTTCACAGGATTATCTTTTATGATGCCTTCCATACGCAAGAATTTAACGAACGACCGAACAGCTGCGATTTTTCGTGATTTTGTCGATGGTTTGTATTCTCTTTCAATCATTAGTTCTACAAATAACTGAAAATGTTTTTTATTGAAAGAATCCCAATCTTCAGATTTTTTAGATGTTCTACAAAGAGAGAATAAACTGTTGGTCATATCGTAAAGGTCGTTTTTGTAAGCGGCTACAGTGTGTAATGAAAACCCTCTTTCAACGGCGAGAAAATTAAGGAACATTTCTATATTTCTATTTAACATTGGACTAGAGAGGGCGAACGGTATAAAATTTTTAATCAGACTATTACTGTACACTATTTCAGTTTTACTGATAATCGTCGTTTAATTACCAATGTGTATGTTTGTTTTTCCAATATTTTGTAATCAGATTACCTGTTTTTAATGTTTCCCATACTCTCTATACCTGTCCCATTTGACCCAAATATAATATCCACTGGGGTTTTTGTACTAAGTTGGCACGGTTTTCTATCTGTAGTGGGTGCAGCAGTAGCTGTTTGGATGGCGGGGAGAGCTGCCGTTCGGGACAAGCTCAATAAAGATTTAGTTTACAACACAGCAGTATGGGGTATTGTAGGGGGTATAATTGGTGCTCGTCTTGTACATGTATTTGATCACTGGAATTTTTATTCAAGTAATCCAGCTTTAATATTTCAAGTCTGGTCAGGGGGGATCGGCTTGTGGGGAGGCATTATTGGTGGTTGGATTGGTGGATCTACATATGGTTTTATTTCCCGACAAAATGTTGGCAAACTAATGGATATTGGGGCCCCCTCCTTACTTGTTGGGCAAACTATTGGGCGGGTAGGAGATATCATAAATGGCGAACATTGCTCCAGTTCAACAAATCTTCCATGGGGTTGGTTTTTTACCCACTCGGAAAGTCCAGGTAGATCCTGTATTGAAAACAGTGAAGCTTGGAGTCAAGGTTTTTTTCCTCTTGGAACCTCTTCAGAAACCCCCGTTCACCCCGTTGTAGCCTATGAAATGATTTGGAATATCTGTGGGTTATTATTGATCACGTTCCTAAGGCGTAAATTAAAACCATATGGATCTATTTTTTTTGTCTACCTAGCTTGGTATTCTGTAGGCAGATTTTTCTTGCAATTTTTGAGATTAGACGCGGTTAAATTTGCGGGCTTGCAAGAAGCCCATATAATTGCGTTGATAACATTCACGATATCAGCGTTGTTTATAGCTTTTAAAGTCAGATTCGGAAGTTTGGATTATGACGTTGAATCAAATGTTGGTGGAAGAGCCGAAAGAAGACGCAAGTTGAAAGAATCGAGTTAGTACGGTTATTGTGATGGTTTTATTGCCTTTATTTCAAGTTGTTCTTTAGTTTTTCCTCTCCAATTATCAGTTCTCATCCCAAAAACCATATCAACTAGTCCTTTACCCAGGTTGTTTTTTCCCAACCCAAACCCTATTCCTTCTATTGGTCCCTCATCTGTAAGTATTTTTAGTTTCAAATGGGAACCACCACTACCCACTGTTTTTATGTCCGTTATCTGTGAAGATAAAATGGAAAACAATGGTTTTGGGTTTTTTGACCCATATGGTTCCATTCCTCTAACAAATTCCCATAGATTATGTTTCAGCTGGTTTTTACCAATAGAGGCATCTATCTGATATATTTTTTTACTACTTATGTATACTGTTTTTGCCGCTTCATTGGTAGTAGTTTTAATAATTGTTTCGAAATTGTTCTCTAAGGCTGAAAAACCGGCGGCACCAGCGTGACCCCCAAACCTTTGCATAAGATTACTGGACTTTGAAAGGCCAGCATGTATATCGAAAAGTTCGTTGCTCCTGCAAGAGGCTTTCGCTACTCCGTTTTCGATTTTATATACAATAGCTGGTTTGCCCGTTTTTTCTACGATTCGCCCAGCCGTTGGCCCTAAAATACCAGTTGGCAAATCACTTATTTTAGCGTGAATTATAGGGGAGTCTCGATTCTCATCGATTGTTTTTGATGCTAAATCCCAAGCTAATTGACTGTATGCGCGCCGTTGGTTGTTACACTCCTCTAATCTAGCCGATATGGCTGCGGCTTCATCAGGATTTTCTGTCAGCAATATCTGTAATGCTGGTTCCGAATCTCCAAGGCGTCCTGGAGCGTTAAGCCTAGGGGCGATTTGAAATGAAACTAAATCAGTATCTGGTTTTCCGGAATAATTATTCGATCTAGATTTCTCCAGTAATGCCCTAAGCCCTTGTAAATGCGTCTGCCCCAGCAATTCAAGGCCGTTCTTCACTATAGCTCTGTTTTCGCCAACGAGTGGTGAAAAATCTGAGATAGTTCCTATGGAAGCTAAAGGGAGTAAATCTTCAGGAAAATCTAAGTTGGTAGATTCACTCAAAGCTTGGGCTAATTTAAAGGCTACCCCTGACCCGGAATATTCGCATTCAACTGGGTTAGAAATCATCGGATTAATGAAGGCCGTTACGTCAGGTAAATCTCCTTGGGGCAAGTGGTGGTCAGTAATTATAGTGTCTATCCCCATTATTTTTGCCATTTCAGTTTCTTCTACGGCGGTGGAGCCTGTATCCACTGTAATGATTACTTTTATGCCTGCTTGATGAAATGAGGAAATTGCTTCATTAGAGAGTCCATGCCCATCTTTATCTCTATTTGGAATATATGGAGTTACATGGCCCCCAAGTTTTCTAATCATCCGAGTTATTATGGCTGTTCCGGTTAATCCATCAGCGTCAAAGTCACCAAATATGCCTATAGATTCTTTTTGATGTATAGCTGTTAATATGCGTTCAACTCCTTGGGACACAGATGGTAGATTTACAGGTTGATTAATCTGTTCCAATTTAGGTAAGAAAAATTTTGTGGCTTTATAATCGTCGCCAATACCACGGATATTTAACAACTTCCAACCTAATTCATCGGGAATTTTGAATCCCCATTTTATCAGGGAAGAACCATTACACGTTTGATTAGTTTTAAGTAACTGTGTTGTCCAATCTGAACTCAAATGTTAGCCGACCTACGCAATGAATTTTTTGAAAATAAGTGAAGAATTGTGGCCTCCAAACCCTAGTGAATTAGACATTGTGGTTTCTACGTTCCCACGCTTTGACAAGTTTGGGGTGTAGTTGAGATCACAGTCCGGATCTGGTTCCTCTAGATTAATGGTTGGAGGAACAGCTGATTCAGCGATAGCCATAACACTAAAAGCCGCTTCTATTCCACCGGCTGCACCGAGAAGATGTCCAGTCATTGATTTTGTACTACTAATTAAGACGGTGTTAGCGTGTTTTCCAAACACTTTTTTTATTGCTATAGTCTCAAATTTATCGTTCAGTTGGGTTGAAGTACCATGAGCATTGATGTACATCACTTCTTCTGGTTTCATTGATGCTTGGGACAAGGCTAATTTCATAGCGTCAGCCGCTCCAATGCCTTCTGGGTGTGGTTGGGTCACATGATATGCATCACTGGTGGCTCCATATCCAGTAAGTTCTGCAAGAATCGGTGCCCCTCTACCTTCGGCGTGGTCTATAGATTCTAAAACTAAAATTCCAGCGCCTTCACCCAAGACAAAACCATCTCGACCTTTATCGAATGGTCTGGATGCACCCTGGGGGTCTTCATTTCTTTTTGACAAAGCCATACATGAATTAAATCCAGCAACTCCTATGGGACATATTGCTGCCTCTGTGCCACCTGCCAAGGCTACATCCAATCGACCTTGTCTGATAAGCTCTCCTGCTTGACCTATGGAATCGGCACCTGTAGCACATGCTGAAACAATTGAGAAATTAGGTCCACGTGCTCCAATTTTCATGGATACTTGCCCTGATGCCATATCTCCCAACATCATAGGTATTAAGAAGGGGCTTACGCGTTTTGGACCCCGTTTATCTAAAACCGAATACTGGTTACTTAGGGTGATTATTCCGCCTACTCCACTACCTACAAGAACTCCAACTCGATCCAAATCTTCGGTGCCTATATCCATGGACGCGTGTTCTAAAGCTTCAAGAGTGGCAACAACTGCGAATTGAGCGAATCTGTCCAAGCGTCGCGACTCTTTTCGCCCTATTATAGTTTCTGGCTGAAAATCAACTATTTCGCCAGCTATTTGGGTTTCAAATTCTTCAGCATCAAAACTAGAAATTTTGTCAATTCCGGATGTTCCTTTCAACAGGGCATCCCAAGTTTTTCCCCTATCTAGACCTACGGGTGTTTTTAAACCTATTCCGGTAACAACTACTCTATTGGACATATTCAACCCTTTTAATAATCGGAAAAATAAGGAGTTCTTATTTTTCATCGGAGCAACAAGATAATTAAATCATCATACTCTGAATCAATATATACTTGATAAGTACGTTGAATCCGGTTTTTTGGTGATATTTTATTAAAGCATCAACGAGTCTAGTTATTAGAATTTGAAGGTCTGAACTTTTGGGTGAGACCACTAACACAAAATATATGTCGAATTGTAAAGTCTACATAGAGACTCATGGTTGTAAGTTAAACATGGCAGATAGCCAATCCATGTCAAGCGAATTTGAAGGGAGAGGCTTTACAGTATCAGACCAAATAAACAGTCCGGATGTGTACATACTAAACTCCTGTACAGTGACTAGTATGGCGGATAAAAAAGCGAGAAAATCTTTAAATTCGGCCAAAAAGAGATGGCCCAACGCTTTGATTGTTGCCACAGGGTGTTATGCCGAAAGAGCTGATAGAGAATTGAGTGAAATGGGTAGCGTTGATTTGGTTGTAAGGGGAACTAACAAAAGTGAAATAGTTTCATCCGTCGTGGAATATATTGGCGATTACGAATATTTGGATACCCAAAACGAAGGGAATGTCATAGGTAATCTACTTGGACGGACCCGTGCATCAATTAAGATACAAGAGGGCTGCGACCAGGTCTGTTCCTACTGTATAGTTCCTAAAGTACGTGGTAGGGAACGCAGTGTTCCTGTGATAAAAATACTTGAATCAATTATTCGGCTATCTAATTTAGGGGTAAAAGAAGTAATCCTTACCGGAACCCAATTGGGTAGTTATGGGTTCGAAACAACCGATATGTCGCTCGCTAAATTAATTGAGGCGATCTTAAAAGAAACCGACATCCAAAGACTTAGAGTTTCATCGATCCAACCTCAAGAACTAACTGGTGGTTTATTAAATATTTGGCATACCAACAACCGATTGTGTAAACATTTCCATTTGCCACTACAGAGTGGTAGTAACAAA
>Ga0187827_10007204_pt1 | contig 12459 bp, 13 predicted proteins | sample ETNtaG_39_FD_167969 | JGI IMG/M metagenome (GOLD analysis project Ga0187827, IMG submission 167969) | Marine microbial and viral communities from oxygen minimum zone, Eastern Pacific Ocean - ETNP2014_SV_150_PacBio MetaG (Illumina Assembly) | ecosystem: Environmental > Aquatic > Marine > Hypoxic... | reverse complement strand
TATTGCAGCGCTGGCAGCTATAGTAGGGCATATCTGGCCGATATTCATTAAGTTCAAGGGAGGTCGAGGGGTGGCCACTTTCTTCGGTGGACTTATAGCCTTGTATCCAGTAGCAGGCCTTTTTGGTGGAGAGGCCCTGCTCATAGGTGCCGGCTTGACCGGTTTTGCCTCTCTGGGCTCTATTATAGGAATGGTAGGTACCTACGCTATATTGGTACCACTCACTATTATATATGGCCTCCCTATTGAGTATCTGGGTTATGTTCTGATAGGCACCCTACTCATTTTATTTTTGCATCGAGATAACATTAAAAGGCTGTTATCAGGCGAGGAACGCAAGCTGAATCTAAAGACTGGAAAGCCGGACTCCTCAACTCGACTTACTTAAGCTAACATCAAGTATTTTTAGAGAACATCAAACAAAAATACAGGTCAAGCTATGCCTAAGATTGCTATTATCGGTACCACTAGTTGGGGGATAACCCTTGGGGTGATTCTAGCACGTAAGGGGCTAGAAGTCAGACTGTGGGCGCGAACGGAGGAGGAAGTCGATAAGCTAAATGACAAAGGGCCGGACCCGCATCTCATGCCAAATGTCACCTTCCCTCAACAGTTGTCATTTACTGGCTCATTAAGTGAAGCCTTAGTTCATACCAGCGCCGTTATCATGGCGGTGCCGTCACAGAGCATGCGACAGAACATAAGACTAGTCAAAGACTTCCTTAAAAAATCAATGCTGATAGTAAGCGCTGCCAAGGGTTTGGAGATTGGCTCAAACAAGCGTATGTCTGAAGTGATTGCTGATGAAATAAAGCCCCATCTGAACTCCAATATTTGTGTTCTTTCTGGTCCCAATCTATACAAAGAGGTTCTTAAAGGATTGCCTGCCTCAGCAGTGGTAGCTGCCGAAGACGAGACAATAGCCAAAAAGGCTCAAAAACTGCTGACAGCAGCCGACTATCGTGTTTATACTAATCACGATGTTGTTGGCGTAGAATTGGGCGGAGCATTAAAGAATGTTATCGCCTTAGGTGCCGGTATGGTTGACGGGCTGGGCTATGGTGACAACGCCAAGGCCGCTTTTACCACCCGGGGCTTAATCGAAATGGCGGCTCTGGGAGTTGCCCTAGGAGCTAGTCCGCTTACTTTATCCGGATTGTCCGGGTTGGGTGACTTGATCGCTACTTGTGCCAGTCCCTTAAGCCGTAATCACTACGTTGGGATGGAGCTAATCAAAGGCCGCCAGCTCCAGAAGATCACCACTTCAATGGATGGTGTCGCTGAGGGAGTGAATACTATTGCTGCTGTCTGGGACTTAGCCCAAAAGCTCGAACTGGAGATGCCTATTACCGAAAAGCTCTACCAAGTGCTCTATAAAGGTGCCGATCCTCACCAGATGATAACTGAGCTGTTGGGAGCCAGAGGTAGGCACGAACTGGTCGGTAGAAAATGGAAACTGTTCTCTTTCTTCAGACATCACCGACGTTCTAGAAGCTAATCAGCCTACCTCGAAAAATCAAGGCTTTTTCCTCTTCTTTTTGCTATCAAGGCTCTCAGCCAGTTCATCAAATAGCCGACGTTGCTCTTTACTAAGCTTTTGAGGGGTAACTACTCTCAATCGAACCAATTGGTCGCCACGTCCACCTCGATAAAGATGGGCAACACCCTTGCCTTTAAAGTGAAAGGTTTTACCTGTTTGACTGCCAGCCGGAACTTTAAGCCCCACTTCGTCATACAGAGTGGGTACAATAACTTTAGCGCCAAGAGCCGCTTGGGCAAAGTTAATTGGCAATTCATAGAGAATATTATCGCCATCTCTTTTGAAGACTTTGTGTGGCAGAACGTTCACAGTAACATAGAGAGTACCTGAAGAGCCTCCACTTTCGCCAATATCACCTTCCCCATTCAAGCGAATCTGAGTACCTTCATCAATCCCGGCCGGTATTTCCACTGCCAAGCTACGTTTGAGTTTCTCCTTGCCTTTACCTCGGCACTGGGGACATGGTTCAGTAATAACCTTGCCTTCGCCGTGGCACTTGGGGCAAGTGGTAATATTAGTAAAACGTCCAAAGATACTCTGCTGAACTCGGCGCACCTGCCCCCTACCATTACAGGTATGACAATGACTGGGCTGGCTGCCCAGTTTAGAGCCGGTACCCTGGCACAAGGAGCAGCGCTCAGTACGAAATATAGTTATCTCCTTCTGGCAACCAAAGGCTGCCTCTTCAAAGGTAATAGTTGCCTCAGAGTGCAGGTCGGCGCCGCGCCGCTGTACCTGACGAGCATCGGTTGTTCCCCCACCGAAAAATGCATCAAAAATATCACCAAAGCCGCCGAAGCCAAAATTTTCAAAACCCCCACCAAAATGGCCTTCGGCACCACCATGCCCGAAGCGGTCATAGGCAGCCCGTTTATCAGTATCGGAGAGAACTTCATAAGCTTCGTTCAGCTCTTTAAATCGCTCATCGGCTCCATCGTCATGATTGTGGTCGGGATGATACATGAAAGCCAGCTTGCGAAACGCTTTCTTTATTTCCACCTCGGTGGCGTCTCGGCTTATACCGAGGACTTCATAATAATCCCGTTTTACCGCCATATTTATATTCCACCTCACCCTTTATATCTCTCTTTTTATTTAAATCCCTCACAATCTCCCTTTGGCAAAAGAAGACTCAGGGGGATTTTTCCTAGGAGCTTCGCCCTTCTTTAATTACCTATCTAGAATTAGACTTCTCTAAATTCACCCTCCACGGTACCTTCTTCTCCCTCTTTGCTTGGAGGCGCCTCACCACCTTCAGGTGTTTCGCCCTCTGACGACGGCTCCTGATAGACAGCAGCGCCTATCTTCTGCATGACTTCTGATAGCTCATTCGTCGACTGACGAATAGCTTTAATATCATCGCCAGCTAGTGCTGAGCGCACCGCAGCAACCTTATCCTCCGCTTCTTTGTTCAGCTCATCGGCTATTTTATCTTTCTGTTCTCGAAGTGTTTTTTCAGCGGTGTAAGCCATGGTATCAGCCGCATTCTTGGCCTCTATCCCTTCGCGTCGCTCAGCATCTTCGGCAGCATGTACCTCTGCATCCCGCTGCATTTTTTCCACTTCATCCTTGCTCAGCCCACTAGAAGCAGCAATGGTTATTTTTTGCTCCTTACCAGTACCTTTATCAAGGGCCTTAACACTGAGGATACCGTTGGCATCAATATCAAAGCTGACCTCAATCTGGGGTATACCTCTCGGTGCCGACAGGATACCATCAAGCATAAATCGCCCCAGTGTCCTGTTATCGGCCACCATCGGTCTTTCCCCTTGCATAACATGAATCTCGACGCTGGGCTGACTATCAGCCGCAGTAGAAAAAATCTGACTTTTAGAGGTGGGAATGGTGGTATTACGAGGGATAAGAGGAGTCGCTACCCCACCCAGTGTCTCCAGCCCAAGAGTAAGGGGGGTAACATCAAGCAAAAGAACATCTTTAACCTCACCCTTGAGCACCCCAGCCTGAATGGCGGCACCTATGGCCACCACCTCATCAGGATTAACCCCTTTGTGGAGTTCTTTACCGAAGAACCCTCTCACCTTCTCCTGTACCAGCGGCATTCTGGTCTGTCCGCCAACCATGACTACCTCATCAACTTGAGCGGTGGTCTTGCTGGCATCAGATAATGCCTGCTTAACTGGACCTATCGTCTTTTCCACCATTTCCATTACCAGTTGCTCAAGCTTAGCCCGAGTAAGAGTAATATTAAGATGCTTAGGCCCACTAGCATCAGCAGTAATAAAGGGGAGATTTACCTCGGTCTTTAAAACAGTACTAAGTTCAATTTTGGCTTTTTCGCCAGCCTCCTTCAATCGCTGTAAAGCCGTCTTATCCTGCCTGAGGTCTATGCCCTGATCTTTTTTGAACTCGTCAACCAGCCAGTCCATAATTGTCTGGTCAAAATCATCACCACCGAGGTGAGTATCACCATTGGTTGACTTGACCTGAAAGGTACCCTCCCCCAGCTCCAGAATAGATATATCAAAGGTGCCGCCACCGAGATCATAGACAGCAATAGTCTCGTCCTTTTTTTTATCTAGTCCATAGGCCAATGAGGCAGCGGTCGGTTCGTTAATTATCCTTAAGACCTTGAGCCCAGCTATTTGTCCGGCATCTTTAGTTGCCTGCCGCTGGCTATCATTAAAATAGGCAGGTACTGTTATTACTGCCTCAGTAACCTTCTCACCTAGATAAGCCTCGGCGTCTGTCTTTAGTTTCTGCAAAATCATAGCTGAGATTTCGGCCGGGCTATACCCCTTGTTGCCCATCATCACCTTGGCATCACCATTGGTTGCCTTGGTTATTTTAAAAGGCAATAACTTCCTATCATACGCCACCGAGGACTCGTCATACTTACGTCCTATCAGACGCTTGACACTGGAGATAGTATTTTCTGGATTGGTAATGGCCTGACGCCAGGCCACCTGCCCCACTAGGCGTTCACCACTTTTGCTCATTGCAACCACCGATGGCGTAATACGACTACCCTCAGCATTAGTTATCACCACCGGCTCGCCACCCTCCATAACGGCTACCACCGAAAAAGTGGTGCCCAAATCAATGCCTATCACCTTTGACATAGTTTAATCCTCCTTAAAATAAAATAACAGCTATCAGCTAAGCTTGAGGAATTTAACCCTTCGCATCCTCATCCTGCTTTATAACTTCCTGGTCCCTTTGCCATTGCCAACAGCTACCACTGCCGGTCGAAGAATCTTGTCATATAGCTTATAGCCCTTTTGCAGTTCTCTGACCACTACCCCTTCTCTACCTTTACTGTACATCGCTGCTTCGTGTAGGTTAGGATCAAATGGTTCACCCTCTGATACAATGGGGGTAAGTCCCTGTGCCTGAAGATTTTCTCGGAGCTTGCGCCAGATGAGCCGGACACCATCCACCCAGGCAAGTTTGGCCAGACGAGGAGGAACAGAATCAAGAGCTCGTTCCAAATCATCAAGAATAGGCAACAAACTAAGGATAAGGACAGAATTAGCAAACTTCCCCATCTCCTGCCTGTCCTGCTCAGTACGTCGCTTATAGTTAACAAAATCAGCCTGGGCTCTCTGCCAGCTAGCCAAATAGCCTTCTGCCCTAGTCTTTTCCTCAGCCAGAGCTTTCTTTATTAGTTCTATTTCCTTTACTTCAGCCACCTCCTGTGTTACTTTCGTGGTTTGATCTTCCTCTGGCTCTTGTTGAATCATTGTTATCTACTCCATTCCATCTAAGTCTCCAAAAGGAGCTAGTTTTTAAGAGGGACTTCGCCCAGCTAACAGCCCCTAGAAGATTCTGAAGGGCTAAGCCTCTCCAAACTCTCATTATGAGCTCATCTCAGAGGATCTACCTCCATACAGCTCAGCTACCAGTCCGCTCATTAATAATGACAGATAGCTTACAGTAGAAATAGCGTGAGCATAAGGCATTCGAGTAGGTCCGATGACACCTATAGTGCCAACAGCCTCATCAGGCAAACCATAGCGGCTGATAATAACACTTAAGTCTTGGATAACCTCCGCCTTATTCTCCTGACCGATAATTACCCGCACTCCGAAGCCTTCGAAGCCCTCAGGGACTGTAACCTTTGCCAACCTTCTTTGCTCAATCAATTCCATCAGGCCCAGCATCCGCTGACCACTACTGAATTCCGGCTGACTAAGTAAAAAGTGCAGTCCATCAATATAAAGCTCTTCATGTTCCTGTTTGTCTTCAGTCGTCATCATCTCCAGCAGGCAATCAGTTACCCGCTGTTCAGCAGGGGAAAGCATCATTTTTTTAGCTCGAATCTGCAAGCCAGTCAACTCGGAATAAGCATCATTTAACCTGTTAGCCATGACTGCTAAATCAGTTTGAGACATAACATGACCAAAGGTTACCAGTTGCTGCCTAACCCTAGCTCCACGAAAGACAAGGACAAGCAGCGCCAGATTATCATGCAACAAAACCAACTCAAAATGCCTTAATTGACTGGCCATTGGTTTAGGCACGGTAGCTATGGCTACACCCTGCACTCGCTGAGCTATAAGTGTTACCGCCAGATTCAACCATTCCTCCAACTCTTTTTCCACTTGATGAAAAAGGTGACTTATCAAACGCCGTTCAGTCAAGGGAAGTTCAATGTCCTTTAGTGTCCCTACATAATAGCGATAGCCTCTATCCGAAGGTATACTTCCCGCCGCATGATGAGGACGAAAGATGTAGCCCCCCTCCTCCAAACGTGTCATTTCATTGCGAATAGTAGCTGAGCTTATCGTCAGTCCACAATCATTGGCAACGCTTGTTGACGATACCGGCAGTGCCCGGGGAATATATTGCTTAGCGATGGAGTTGAGTATCGTCGCCGCTCTAGGACACAGCATTTAAAGCCTCCTGTTAGCAATCTAAGCCTGAGACTGCTAAGTAATCCTAGCATTTTTAATTACTCTTGTCAAGAGAAATATTGAATTTCCCACACTAGTTGACACTAGATGAGGCTCTATGATAGCATTTGGACCCATGACGACAGCTTATCACATTAAGGAACCTTGGTAGAGTGAACTGGCTTAAACACATAGCTGTTGGCCTTCTCAGTCTTCTTCTTTTCTTGTCCCTATCCACTCTCGGTTTGGTATTTACGATAAACAATACCGTGCTCAGCGCCGACTTTGTTGCCTCTCAACTGAATAATCTTGATATGCTCTCTCTGGCGGATGAAGTGGACGAAGCTCTTATTCGGGAGATTGCTGAAGAAATCACTATTGTTGCTCAAATGCCTGAAAAAGCTAAGGATCAGGAAATCAAAGCTCTGGTTGAACGTACACAAGATGCTCTGGCTAAGTTTGAGCCCCAAATCGAAGAAGAGATAAGTAATGCCATTCATATCATCTACGACTACCTACTGGGGGAAAGCCCAAATCTGGATTTGAAAGATACGCTATACAACACTGTTTTAAGTACCGACCTTACTGTCTCTATAGTTAAAAAAGTTGATTTATATTTCTTGGTAGAATACTTCGTCATTCAGGAGGTTACCGAGGAAATTTCTGGAGGGATGACATTCTTAACTGAGTATGTGGAAGATGTCGTCATTAAACTTGAACCTTGGATAAGATCAGAAATGGACGACATAATTGCGCCCATTACAGATTACATTTTGGGGAAGAGTCAAAGTCTTGACATCGTAATCTCTATCGAAAAGTTAAAAGAGAGCCCTGACTTGTATGATGCCCTGTGGGAAGCGTTGCGAAAGTCACCACCAACGGAATTGGCCGACTTGGGCTTAAATGAGTCTGAACTTCAGCAGATCTTCGATCTGTTTTACGAAGACTTTGTCAGGCTGATACCATCAACCTTTGAGATTAACGAAAACTTGTTAGGCCCTGGAATGTCGGCACAGATTACTCAAGCACTGGCAGATGCCGATAAAGCACTTGAGAATGAGCAGATAAGAAATTATATTGTCTATCCCCAGACAGTCTCCACCATTTCCATCATCATCCTACTGCTATCGCTTGCGGGTATTATTCTTATCAACCGCCGAGTGCGCGGCGTCAGTCGCTGGTTGGGCTCGACTTGTCTTACCTGCGGAGTATTTGAACTTGTTAGCGTTTTCATTGTCAAAAATCAGCTACAAATGCAGATAGCGGCGGTTGATATGCCATCACCTATCCGAATATGGCTGGAACAACTGGCCGGCAATTCCGTAGCCCCCTTGCAAACATTCAGCATTGTTCTTATTGTACTTGGAGCCGGCTTGCAGATTTTCTCTTTCATCTACCGGCAGAACCAACCTACGACTGAACCAGAGCCCGAAAGCCCCTCCTTCACAGTCTAAAAAGAGTACGTTATTCTACTTTAATCTTTTTGGCTAAATATGTTATGCTATAAAGCCATAAGTTAGCTTAAGGGCGGAGTTATGTTATGAAACTGGGACTTGCGGAGATTGGTATCATAATCGCGGTTGCCCTCATCATCTTTGGGGTAGTGCGAATGAGGCAACTTGGGGGAAATAACACGAAGGAAAGCAAACCGCCAGTCAAGATTAGAAAACGAAAGAATCAAGCGGTGGCAAAAGGGGTTCGCCACCAACGACTTCAGATTTTAGGTTTTATCTTTATTCTGATAGCTGTTCTTATCCTGCTATCCAATATCGGGCTGGCAGCATGGATTGGCAAGGCCCCCATATTGGCCATCGCTATCGCCGCCATCGGCCTGGTGATAGTATTTGTTGCCAGACGTAGATAAGTCGATGTAGACTAGTCTCTAATCTTGACACCTCATAGCCCCAATGCTACACTTTTTTTAGTCCTTAGGCAGTGATACCACCTGTACGACATTAAAAGTAAACCGAAGCTTATGAAAAATATTGGGATTGTCTACCACCCAAGAAATAAAGCTGCTCTTCCTCTGGCAAAGAAAGTAGTTGAATTTTTAGACTCAAACGGTATTTCTACCTGGTTGAGCTCTGCCTGGGAAAGCGAGCAACTTAAGACAAAGGTGTCTGGCACAGACCTGATTCTGACTTTTGGTGGTGATGGCACTATCCTACGGACGGCTCAGGCAGTGGCTCACCATCTCACCCCTATTACCGGTATAAATCTAGGCAACCTAGGGTTTATGACCGAACTTACTCCTGATGAGGTCATAACCATATTACCTATCATACTAGCTGGAGAAAGCTGGATTGACGAGCGGATTATGCTTGAGGCAGAGCTTATCGATAATAATGACGAAGAGCGCAACAGCGTCCAAAGATTTTACGCCCTAAATGATGTAGTGGTATCGCGAGGGGAAATAGCCCGCATTATCAGTATTGCCGCCAGTATTGACGATGTACCATTGACCACCTATCAGGCTGACGGAGTAATTGCAGCCACTGCCACCGGCAGTACCGGTTATGCACTAGCCGCCGGTGGTCCTATTCTCCATCCACAAGCTGATGAGTACCTGCTAGTACCGATACTGCCTCATCTCAGCCTGGATTATGCCTTGGTGCTGCCACCAGCAGCCATAGTCAAGCTCAAGATTAACACTACTCACCAGACAACCTTAAGTATTGATGGGCACATAATTCTGCCGCTATCAAATGGTGCTACAATCACAGTAAAACGCAGCTTGAGTAGAATCAGATTCTTAAGAATCCGTCCCAAGAATTTCTTCTACAGCACACTTAAGCAAAAACTAAAAGGATAGTCTTATGACCTACCGAGTAGAAAAAGCTAAAATCAATGATGCCGCCCAGATGCATAGACTGATTAACCACTTTGCCGATAAGGGCGAGATGCTGGCTCGCTCCTTAAGCGAGATATATGAGAATATCAGGGACTATTTTGTGGTGAGACAAAATGAACAGGTAATGGCCTGTGCTGCACTGCATATTAATTGGGAAGATTTGGCTGAGATAAAGTCACTGGTCGTCTCTGAAGAGAGCCAGAAACATGGGCTCGGCGACAAGCTAATAGCCGCCTGCCTCAAGGAGGCTGAGAGACTTGGTATCGCCACCGTATTTTGCCTGACCTACCACCCAGCTTTCTTTGAAAAGTGCGGCTTCTCTCTGGTAGATAGATCTGAACTGCCGCATAAGGTCTGGGGTGAATGCTATCGTTGCCCTCAATTTCCTAACTGTGACGAAGTGGCTCTGGTTTACCACCTCGAGGTAAAAGTTTAATCTGATGGAAAAGACGCTAGCAAGTCGACTGGTCTATAGTGGACAAGTAGTAAAGTTGCGGGTCGATACTGTAAAGTGCCCCAGTGGCCGACAGACCAAACGGGAGATTGTAGAGCACGGCGACTGTGTAGCTATAGTAGCCATGGACAGCGATGATAATGTGCTCTTAGTCAAACAGTTTCGTAAGCCAATAGAAAAAGAACTGCTGGAGATACCAGCCGGCGGCATTGAAGTTGGTGAAGATCCGCCTAGCACTGTCCGGAGAGAGCTTCGTGAGGAAACTGGATATTTGCCAAAGAAAGTAAGCAAGTTAGGTGGATTTTATGCCTCTCCTGGTTACTGCACCGAGTACCTCCACCTTTTTCTGGCAACCGACCTTAGCCCCGCTCAGCTCATAGCCGAGGACACCGAGGATATTGAACTGGTCCGAGTAGCTCTGAATCAGATTCCCGAGCTAATAGCCTCAGGCGCTATCTGTGATGCCAAGAGTATAGTCGGACTGCTCATCTTTCTCTCATCAAAAAGCCTACCAACAATTAACTGAGCTTGTCTAGAAGCTGTCTCCCGCCCAAAAGATGTAGGTGGAGATGTGGTACCAGCTGCCCACCTTCCTTGCCGCAGTTTATGATCAGGCGATAGCCACTCTCAAAGATACTCTCTGTCTTAGCTAGCTTCCTTGCCACACTTACCATATGCCCTATTAAAGGTATCTCCTTCTCCATCAACTGATTAAGAGAGGTAAAGTGCTTTTTAGGAATAACAAGCAGATGCACTGACGCTTGGGGATTAACATCACGAAAGGCGATGACTTTTTTATCCTGATAGAGAATATCGCTAGGAATCTTTTTGGATACAATTTGACAAAAAATACAATCCATCTTCTTCTCATCCATAACCTTTTAATATCACTTACCAACATCACCCCCCTCCTAATCCTTTTCTCCTTGACAAGGACAAGGGTAACGGATTATTAAGGGGCTAGTCCTTCTGCGACTTCTCGTATAATGCCTCTCTACCACAAAGAGGAGGAATTGCTTTTTCAAGAGAAGGTTCACTTTTTTTAACTTTTCTTTAGTAGTTTATCTTTTGGTATCTGGCTTTACCCTGCTCAAATAGGTCATCACCGTAGATATCATTGGCGCAAATAGCCGGCAAATCTTCCACCTCAAGCCGCATGATTGCCTCAACACCTAGGTCAGGATAGGCGACAACCTGAACTTCTTTAATAGCTTTTGAAAGTAAGGCGCCGGTGCCACCTATAGCAACCAAATACACAGCCTTATACCTCTTGATAGCTTTTCTCACCTCTGATGAGCGATTACCCTTGCCAATCATGGCTTTTAATCCAATAGCGATAAGAGGTGGAGAATAAGTGTCCATACGGCCGCTGGTAGTGGGACCAGCCGAACCGATAATCTGGCCCGGTCTGGGAGGAGATGGCCCCATGTAGTACAGAGTTTGGCCTCTAATATCAAAAGGTATCTGCTCACCCCTCTCAAGTGTCTCGACCAATCTTCGGTGAGCGCTGTCACGAGCGGTATAGAGCACCCCAGAGATAAGTACTCTAGTACCTACTCTCAGTTTTTCTATAATCGTGGTATCAATTGGCGAGACAATTTTAAGATTATTTATCTCCCTCACCCCCTTGATTTATTCCAAATCAAGCTTTCTAGAAACCCACTAAAATCTTATTTGATAATCCTATCCATTTAACTATATAAATTTTACAGCACGACTTCTCGATGCCGAGCACTGTGGCACTGGAGATTAACGGCTAACGACAGGCTGGCCATATGGGTAGGAATAACCTCGGCATGTACCGCTAGGGCAGTAATCGTGCCGCCAAGACCCAGCGGTCCGATACCCAAAGCATTGACTCCAGCCAGAATTTCTCGCTCAAGCAGAGCAATCTCAGGAACAAGATTAGGTTTACCTACCGGGCGCAGTAACATCCTTTTAGCCTCAAGCATTGCCTTTTCCGCAGTACCACCGATACCTAAGCCAATAATTAAGGGTGGGCAGGAATTACCACCAGCGATATCAACAGCCTCCACTACTCTTTTAATGACGCCCTGCCGGCCGGCACCCGGCTTCAGCATGGCAAGTATACTCATATTCTCAGCGCCGCCCCCCTTAGGCATAAATATAATCCTCAACTTATCGCCGGGAATTATTTCAGTATGAATAACCGGCGGGGTATTATCACCTGTATTTATTCTGGCTGATAAGGGCTGGCTAACTATAGATTTACGCAGATAGCCCTTTGTGTAACCCTGGCGCACTCCTTCTGCCACCGCAACACAAAGGTCACCGCCGATAATATGAGCATCTTGCCCTATCTCAAGGAAGACCACCGCCGTGCCGCAGTCCTGGCACAATGGAAGGCTTCCTCTTCTAGCGATTCGGGCATTTTCTATAAGCTCACCCAAGACCTCTTTACCTAGTGGAGATTCTTCGTCTTGTTGAGCTTTTCTTAAAGCTAATAAGACATCCTCACCCAATTCAAAGTTTGCTTGCTGACATAATTGAGCGATAGCCTGAGTTATATCTTTGGCTTGAATTTCTCTCATCTGGGATAGCCACCTCATCTGATTCATTGCATTTATTTCAATCCTATCCCTCACCTACCAAAGCCCTGTACGATGGGCAGGCCTTTAACCCCTTCACCCAAATTAAATCTCCCGCTCTTTCTTTGTGAGATGGGGAAATTCTCCCTCTTTGGTAAGGTTTATCTACACATAGCCGCCTCGGCGAAAATAGAGAAGGCTCATAAAAAGAT
>Ga0187827_10007201_pt1 | contig 12461 bp, 11 predicted proteins | sample ETNtaG_39_FD_167969 | JGI IMG/M metagenome (GOLD analysis project Ga0187827, IMG submission 167969) | Marine microbial and viral communities from oxygen minimum zone, Eastern Pacific Ocean - ETNP2014_SV_150_PacBio MetaG (Illumina Assembly) | ecosystem: Environmental > Aquatic > Marine > Hypoxic... | reverse complement strand
CTGAATCGGACTTCTGCATTTGGAAAACGGGCTTTCAATACCACGGCTGCGAACAGGCCATCCATGTCTCCATCGGCGATGATTCGGTGAAGTTCAAGTTCATCGACTGCTGACATTTGTGACCTTCCTATCGTGTGCCGGTCGGACCTAGACTGATGAATCAATCGCTTGGTGAAAGAATAGGGGGCCTATCGCGGGAAGTCGCGGAAAACATCATGACGTTTAGGTAGGAGCGATATTTATGGAGACTTCATGCGGTATGGTTGTCATCAACCTCGGCAACATATTGATATTGGAATATCCACAAGGCCACTGGGACTTTCCCAAAGGGCACATCGAGGATGATGATGCATCGCGAATCGCTGCAGCCATACGGGAATTGGAAGAGGAGACAGGCATCAATGACATTGTAATCATCAATGGTTTTGAAGAGAGAACAGAATATCAATTCAGGCATAAAGGAAAGAAGGTCGAGAAACAAGTGTATTGGTATATTGGCGAGACTGAGATGATGGAAATACAATTGTCACATGAACACCGAGACCACCTTTGGCTGGATTGGGAACAAGCGATGGAAATGTTGACACACATTGAATCAAAAGAAGTTCTATCAGCAGCACAAGAACATATGAAGCAGATAGGAAGATACTGAATCATTCATCTTCATCTGTTAAGCCTAGTGCATTTGCTACTGGAGCAAGAGCCACTGGCCATTCAAGGTTCTCAACCTCATATTCAGGCTCCCAAACGCCACGCGCGAAATCGAATTCACAACCCATGCCTTCTGCAGCTCTGAAAACATCTATCCACCCCTGTTTCGTTATCCCACGTTCCAGTGCTGCACGGCCCATACTCACTAGAATCAGAGGTAATTCTTCATCAAGGTCTAGAAGTGTAGCCATCCATTGGTCGAGCAGATCAGCCCCTGAACCGTATCCCCTCGTGATTAGAAAAGGAACCTCCTCATCGGAATGCTTCTCTTCAATCACGCCACGTTCATAGTCACTGAGATCGAGAAAATCCTGTAGATTCTCTAGTAAAACCGCTCCCCTGCGGGAAAGCCTGCCGTCGTTCCAAGCCAAATCTAAAGCGTGTTTGAAGAGAATTGTCATAATCTCACTTCATTCGTGTAATATTTCTTTGAGTATCTCCAGATGGGTCTCGAATGAAATATTCAATTCACGTCGTTTTCGAGACATCAAAGCCACTTCTGCTGGGTCAAGAACGTCATCGACCCAGACTCCTTCCAACAGGAAACGATAGAGTTCTTTGGGGTCTGCTTTGGGTTTTTCTTCAGCCTTGGCTTCCTCTTCCTCATCGACATCATCCTCTTCAGTTTCTTCAAACAGAGAGACTTCTTGCAGTTCTCCGGATTCACCATCTTCGTCTTCATCGTCCATGAAAGCAGCGAGAGCATCACTCACCACTGCGCTTTCTTCGTTGTTTGAAGAGATTGGACGAGATGCTCCTAATTCTTCGAAAGGGTCAACATCCTCTTCTTCCTCAGAGATTTCTTCCTGTGGAAAGAACGTTTCTTGTTCTGGTTCTCCTCCCATTGTTTCCCCCATGTCAAGTGTGGCAATCACAACCCCCTCATCCTCTTCAGCGATTTCCTCTTCTTCCTCTTCGCCAAGAGCGTCCAGCAAATCATTGCCACGGGCAGCGGGGGCGGTGGTGGAAACCTCTAGAGCTTCATACAGGTCATCGTCTTCTTCGGTTTCGTCGACGAACATGTGGCCACTCACTAGCCGTGGACTCTACCTCCCCCTCATCAATCCATTCACTGAATGGACCCATTCGTCAAACAGGTTCACCACCCTTTTGATAGGACACGAATGTCGAGGTCACTGTATATGGCAGCCAATAGAGTATGGGTGTGGCGCATCCTTATCGCTACCACGTTGTTCTGTTCTGTACTCGCTCTTCCTGATGCTGAAGAACATCTGGATGCCTGGCACATAGAGGAAGGTGTGTTTGAAGATGAAACAGATTCCCAAATAACTGATGGGGGTTTGGATTCCGGTTCCAATGCGAGTCAAGGGCAAGGCTCTGGACAGAGTGAAAGCACTCAAGAGGAACCCGAACAAGACCAATCGGGGCAGAATGGCACAGAAGATTCGCAAGCCGATTCGAGTGAGCCCATGGATGATGGTGCAGACGCAGATACATCCGGGACCAATGATGAAGAAAGCGATTCTCAAGCCGGTAGTCAACAGGAAAGCACTACAGAATCAGATACAGACAAGACTTCTGGTGATTCTGAACGTATGCTTGCAGAAGGAGGTGAAGAATCTGGAGCCGGGGGATACTCATGGGTAATTCCCACCACACAGATAGTGGTGTTGAGTCTTGCCGCAGTATTGGCGGTGGGGCTGATGGGAACGATGTTGACTGCGGTGATAGCCAGTGAGGCAGGAAGAGTGAGCCTGATGCTTGCAGTGATCGGACCAATATTGGCAATATCCCAAAGAGGCGAATCTGGGACCTTCACCAAGGGGCGTATTCAAGGATATGTCGAAGCACATCCTGGCATTCATTTCTCCGCATTACGCGATGCATTATCATTGGCCAATGGCGTCACTGCTCACCATCTTCTTGTATTGGAGAAGGAGGGGCGAATAATCTCATGGCTGGATGGTCCAAAACGCCGATATGCTTCCAGTGGAATTGATCCAAAATTACTTTCAAAATTAGAACAGCCAGTGGTGGGGATGCAGCAAGCCATTCTAGAGGTGTTGTCGACTGCGGGAGCATTGGGTATTCAGACCGGCGTATTGCGAGATAAGTTGGCTACTTCTCGGCAATTGATGTCATATCATATGAAGCGCCTTAGTGAACGCGGTTTCGTAGAGGCCAAGGGGCGTGGAAAGGCGCGAAAATGGCACTTACTTGAAGCGGGTAAGGCTGTACTGCTGTCAAGTCAGCACCTGTGAACGTATGCGCAACTTCTTGACCACAAGCCTCGGGCTGTGAACGATGAACACACGCCTCAGAGCATGTTCGGTCCTGCTGATATCTCTTCTTCTTTTCACCTTGCCACCCAGTCTAGCATATCCAGAAGGAATCGGTCAGCAAGGCGACAAGGGTTGCGTTTGTCATGGAGCAGAAAGGGAGTTGAAAACCCAAGCGAGTATAGATGGTCTTCCTGAAATATTCAATTCAAGTGAGACGTATAATTTGACCATTTGGATGAATAGCAGTATCATAGGTACTGGAGCCAATCAAGGAGGGTTTCTATTCTGGTATTCGGATGGTTTGGCCAGTGGCAGTGCTGACACCAGAGATATCGATGGGCGTTTGACTCATAGCGAAGCAGGAAATGATCAACGAGGTTGGATGATTCAGTGGACAGCACCAGAAAGGGATGATATCCAGGTTGATTTTCAGTTCCATGCCAATGCTGTGAATGGCGATGGAGAAACCACTGGAGATGCATGGGCGAGTACGATTGCAAGCATTCGTGGAGAGAATTTCACTGGAGAACTCAAAGATGCAGATGTGCCCAAGAGAGAAATGGCGATACCTTTCATCGGAGCCTTCGCTACGATTTCGGTGGTATTAATTGCAGCACGACGGATTCAATTGACGAATTCAATATGACTGGATCTCAATGCTTTGAGTTGAGTATTCTCGCTTGCACCATGAATCTGTTTACTCTTTACTCCTGTTAGAACCACCATCACTCTCATCTCCTCTCCAGCATCTTCTTCGACTGCAGCCCCCCAAATTATTCTGGCATGTTCGTTGATCTGTTCTTTGATGATTTGAGCAGCGGCCTCTGCTTCTCCCAGAGTCAGTGTGGGGCCTCCAACGACATTGATCAGAGCTCCACGCGCATCGGATAGGTCGAGTTCAAGCAGCGGGCTGTGTAGTGCTTCCAAAGTCGCCTTCACAGCTCTGCCTTCTCCACTTGCTCCTCCAATTCCTATCATCGCTACTCCACCACCAGTGGTGATGACTGAACGCAGATCTTCAAAGTCGAGGTTGACCATCCCATCGCAGGTAAGCAAGTCGGTCACTCCCTTGATCGAACGAACCAATAATTCATCTCCAACTCTGAATGCTGCAGCCAGCGGTAGATCTTTCACACCCTGAATCTCAAGTAGGCGTTCATTTGGAATCACAATTATCGTGTCGCAATACTCTCGCAATCTTTCAAGACCCCATTCGGCATTCTGCCTTCTCAATGCTCCTTCTGATTCGAATGGATAGGTCACTACTGCTATTGTCAATGCACCTTGTTTCTTGGCCAGTCTTGCAACATGACCTGCAGCTCCTGTGCCTGAACCCCCGCCCATCCCTGCTGTAATGATTGCAAGTTGAGTATCTTCGGTGATTCGATTCAGTGTAAATTCGCTTTCCAGTGCCGCGGTTTCACCTTTAGCAGGGTCCCCTCCGGCTCCACGCCCTCTTGCACTTCTTCCGATGAGTATCTTTTCCTCCACCTGGGTCAATAACAAGGCCTGAGCATCTGTATTAATTGCATACCCAGTCACGAATTTTGAACTGAACAATCCCTCTCCTGCCAATCTACTGATAGCGTTGCATCCAGCACCACCAACGCCGTACACACGAATTCTAGGTTGTAGTGATTCCAAGAGTTGACGCAGTTCTGCATCATTGGCTTTTGAATCTTCATTCACAGGTTTGATGACGGTTGTATTATCATCCGATTCAAGGCTGAGAACACGTTCTATGAGGTGCTTCATGGGTGAAGTCCGACCTTCAGCCTCTTTCAAGATGCCCCTTGAAAATGTAGCGCGCAGGGGGGTTTTCTTACCCGTTTTCAGGTGCGAACACAGCAGCGGTACTCTCAAGCAATAGTGGATAACGCCAGTAACATGGGCAAGCAGCGAGTAGTTGTTGGCCTGACCATCCTTTTGCTATTCACTCCATTCTCCATGATTGAGTTGAATCTAGAAACTGGTGCTGTAGAAGCATGGGAGCGCGACGACACACCTTCTCGTCCAGCCGGCATGGCTCTTTCCGTATGGCATCCCAGTCTTCCCTCAGTCATGTGGGATGTGGAGTGGTCTCTTGATGGAGAACATATCGCTGCAGTTGGTCTTGATGGTGGGCTATCTGTTTGGAACAAGAGTGATGATAGAGTGATATTTCGGTTGACTCACCATATGCAACTGTTAGGAGTTGATTGGATAGACAATGACCACATCCTGACATTGGATCAAAGACACAATTGGAATGCATATGCGGTCAGTGATGATGGAATCATTCGGCCAAAGGATACTTTCGATGATTTCTCAGGTCATTGGAGTAGTAACATGACTGGTGTTGAGCAGAATTGGGGTCATGATATGGAAGTCAGTCCAGATGGTAGTCGCGTAGTCTATTGCGGAGGCCGTCCATCGAATGGGGGCGAAATCGTTATTGTTGATACTGCATATTTGCTGGGTCGAAGCGAGGTGGCCAATAATATCGCATTACACACTCCAGATGTGGTCAAGGTCTGCAGATGGTCCGCAGATGGTGCAACTATTGCCACAATCGAAAGAGCAGGCGGGGGGGATAGTATTCGTTTGTTTGAAAGTCATTCATTGAATCAGACTCTGCAGCATAACATCGCTACAGGTTCTTCTGGATGGCATCTCGATTGGAAAGGAGATTCTCAGTATTCTGTGGCCTGGACTAAGAGTACTGGAGAGAGTGTAGTGTCTCATTTCATCTCCGAAGGAGATGTAGAGTGGTACCAACCTCTGGAGCAGAACATCACTCGTTTGGAGTGGTCAGCACATTCTGATTCATTGTATGTGGGCCTTCTTGGTGAAGGTCAAGTATTGGTTCTTGACGCGGCAGGGCAGCTAGTTTCCAGTCACGGTTGGCATGCATACAAGGACAGCCGTTCTGATGTCAGAGCATTAGCAATGAATGGGGCTGGAACTGAGTTAGCCAGTGCTGGGCAGGATGGTTCAATCGAAGTATGGAATATTCTGGATACTGGTGGACTTTCCTTGGAAGGAATCCTGGATAGCAGTATCATGAGGGAGTTCGAGATCGATGTGGCTGGTACGATGGTTGCAATTGCTCAGGGTTCTGGATCTCTGGATATCCATGACCTGAAAACGGGGCATAGAATGCGTTCATGTCAACACCCTGATTGGGGAGATGACACCGTTTCAGTTCCATATGTCAAGAGTGTGAAATGGTTGACTAGGGATATAGCCGTCGGTGGATTCACTGATGGCACAGTGATATGGTGTTCCATCCAAGGTTCTGGAGATTCTTATTTTGATTTCAGCGCCGTTGTAGACATGGATGTTTTTGGTAGAATTGCATTCAAGAACAGCAAGTTGCTCGCCTTGAGTTCAGTTCCTAATGGTTCAGATTCCACCATTGATGGAGAAGTGAATATTCTTACCAACACGGGAGATATTTGGGCAGTTGAACGAACATGGCCTTGTCCAGATACTTGTTGGGCGATGGAGTTTAATTCTGGTGGAAATAGATTGGTCACAGCAGAACAAGACGGTGAGATACGAGTATGGAACACAGATTCAGATTCTCCAAGCGATTGGCATGAGTTACCTTCCCCTTATAGTCATGCGAATTATACTGGGGTTGTAGAATGGTCTCCGGAAAGAAATGTCATCATCAGTGCGGGTTGGGACAAGGAAGTTATTCTCTATGATGTCGATAGCGAACAGGAGTTATGGAGAGTTTCCTTGCCATTTGAAGGATTTTCAGCGCAGATTTTCGAGCTGGAACAACTTGCAATAATAGGCTCGGGAACGTCTTCGGATTCCAGTATTGGGCAGGTCAGTATTTTGAATCTGAGTTCTGGAGAATTGGTTGATTCTTGGCCAATAGTAGGGATTCCCCGCGGAGTGGCAATTCATGATACTGCCATGGGAACGAGATATGTGGTTGCGAACAGTACTGGCGGATGGATGACATGGATGGTGGATTCAGATGAGGATGGATACACAGATACCGAAGATCTCTGGCCAAATGATCATACACAATGGTCTGATTCAGATGCTGATGGGCACGGCGATGAATCGAATGGCACCAATGGCGATCAATGCCCCTTCATTTATGGGACCAGCATTCGAGATAGATTGGGCTGTCCTGATAGTGATGGAGATGGTTGGTCAGATCCTGATGAACAGTGGCTTGCACATCCATCAGGGGCTGCAGATGCGTTCATCGCAGATATTGAACAGTGGAATGACAGTGATGCTGATGGATACGGAGACAATTACTTCTGGAATGGAATCAATGAACAAAGACTGAATCAACGAGGTGATGCTTTTCCAAGTGATGGGCAACAGTGGAATGACAGTGATGGGGATGATTGTGGGGATAATTACAGCTATTCTAATGGTTCAACAGGTTTGAGGGTCATGGAGATTGGAGACGCTTTCATCAACGATAACAGTCAATGTTCTGATAGTGATGGTGATGGCTATGGAGACAATTACACATGGACATTGGATAATGATGGCCTGAGGATTGAGAATGGAGATGCATTCCCTAGCAATACTCTTGCTTGGTCAGATCTCGATGGAGATGGGTGTGCTCCTGACAGTATCCGTTCAGATGAAATAGATCTGTATCCAGAGGATTCCAGCCAGTGCCAAGGGGTTCCAGTACCCACAATGCCGGAGAACGTCGATGTGTTCGTCGCTTCGGATATGGAACGTTGGAGTATCAGTTATAGTTGGCATCAGCGAGGTGAAAACACAGAACAGATTGAGATATTTGCCATCGAGATGAACGAAAGTGAAGAGTGCGATTCGCGATGCTGGCAAAGTCCACTCGTAAGTCTTGAACCTGCACCTGCGGGATATACAGATGGAATTCAGTATTTGACACGCAGTGGCCCTACCAGATTATTGGTGATCATTCGCGCCAGTAATATCGAATACAACACTAGTTCCGAAATGTGGTGGAACAATACAGGTTCTCCACTGCCTCAGAATGATACCGAGGGATGGAATGAAACAGTGAATGAGAGCAACAATGACTCACAGAATGGAAGTGGTTTGAACACTTCAGACGATGTTTCTTCTGAGACTACTGATACTGATTCTACAATGATGATATGGGGCGGGGCAGCCGGACTGGTGGTGCTTCTGGTATTCATGATTCTGCGCCGGCGAGGTCCAAGTGCCGTTGCCGACCCTTGGTCTTCATCACCATCCCAAACCATCGTACCGCTTGCCAATCAGTCCGTCTGCACCCGCTGTGGTGGGACCACTCAAGAAGTCGACCATGAAGGTAGGACGTGGAGGTGGTGTTCGTCCTGCCAACAATACGATCAATGAGTAGCCGTTATTGTTGAATTCAATCACGCAGTCCATCTTGAGTGACCTGGTAGATGCATTCTCCATCGGGGAGATTCGGTGAATCTACCAGACGAGCAATTCTGCGTCCACCCTTGGCCTTGCGCAGGTATAGTCGGAATGTGCTGGCGTGTGCGAGAACGTGTCCACCAATCGGTTTGGTTGGGTCGCCCCACATCGCATCAGGTTTGCTCTGAACTTGATTGGTGACAAGTACCAATGCATTGTTGATGTCAGCTTGCTGCTTCAACTCTTTGAGGTGCTTGTTCAGTTTCTGTTGGCGGTTTGCCAACATTCCCCTGCCGATGTACTCAGCACGGAAATGACTGGTCAAGGAATCAACGATGATCATCTTCACATTCAATCCTGCAGATAGTCGTTTTATCTCATCAACCAATAACATTTGGTGTGCAGAATTGTATGCACGTGCAACATGTATTCTCTTCAGTACTTCAGCAGGATCAAGGCCCTGTCCTCTTGCCATCTGGGTGATTCTCTCTGGGCGAAATGTATCTTCAGTATCGATGTAGAACACATCACCATCTAATCCACCTTCTGCTATTGGCAGTGAACAGTTGACAGCCAGTTGGTGGCCAATCTGGGTTTTTCCTGATCCGAATTCACCGTAGACCTCCACCAAGGCTTGGGTCTCGAAACCACCGCCAAGGAGGTCATCTATTGACTGTACCTTGCTTGACAGTTTCATGACTTCACGTCGGCGTTCCAGTAGTGCATCACCACTGATGAAGCCACCAATATTTGCCATCTTTTTGGCGGACATGATGATTTTTCCCGCCACTGCCTCTCCGAGTTCAGCCGCTTCTCCCAGTGCTGAAGGTGTCATCACTGCGATTGCTAGTAATTCTTCAAAACCCGCATCGCGTAGTTTCTCCGCAGTTGCTGGACCTACTCCAGGTAAATCTTCGATTGTTAGTTCAGGGGCCTCAACTTCTTTGCTCAGTGGTATCACCTCGGTCTCGACATCAACGATGTCTTCCTCATTACTTTCATCAGTTTCGCTTGAAGTATTTTTTTTGCTTTTGCTTGCCATGCATCCATCTCCTTGTGCAGGGTCCTGTTCGTCCAACCTATATGAGCAGCAGCAGCAGGGTGTTGCAAGTCATGAAGGTGTACAGAGGAGCGTAGTGCGCCTCAGTCTTTCATTCTTCACTTTCACTTCAAATTCATTTTTGAGTGAAAATCATTATTCATTCTGGATTTGGATCTGATTCTTCTTGTTCATACAAGGCCCATAGATCAGATTGCACATTCACTTCTTCGCTGTTGCCTCCCGCTACCACGATATCGATATCCAAAGACCAGAGTGCGGCTTCGGGGCCGTTCTCCTGATTATTCCAAGTCGCTGACTGTCCGCCATTCAGAACCTCACTGTTACCTCCATGTTCTTCTTCGCTGGAGTTCTTAAGGGACCATGTGACTTCTACTGAATCCTCAAAGAAGGTGCCTGGGTTGCTGGGATTCTCAACTGTTGATACTAGATTCAACTGGACGGGAATTGCGATACTGTCATCATCAGGGGACAGATCTATCGAAATCCGGTCGGGCTCCTGAGTATTCAACTGGGTATCTGCGACATGAAACTCCACTCGTAATTTGAGTTTCTTTGATGCTGTGTTGTTATTCTCATCTTCGGCACCAAGCGTTGCTTCAAAGATACCGTGACTCATGTATTCATAGACCAACACTGACTCATCTTCTGCATTGATACTTACGGGATCAGTTCCATCTCCAGGGTCAAAGGTGAATGTGGTAATGTTTCCTTTCGATGATTTAGTCTCTCTGAAATCAAAGCTGAATTCAGCACCGGCCATCGTTGTCGGTTGACCATCGCTGTGAATTTCCTCGATGGTACCATTGGTGAGGTCATAGTACACCACCAATTCTACAGGTCCATCATCGGTTTTTTCTGGTTCATCGTCTCCTAAACAGCCTGACAGGCTGGCCAACAGCAAGATTGCTAGAATGCATACCGCCGGTATGGAAATTGAGGACTTCCGCTCCATCATGCATTGCAGGGCAGCCATCTTGTATGAACCCAACCTATATTTCTTCAGCAAATGGGAAATCGTAGAATTGTGAAAGGTCTTGGTTGCCCCAACTGATTCAAGTATAGGGACCGAACCGCCGACTTTAGCGAGGTGGGGTAGTCTGGATATCCTGTCGGGCTCATAACCCGGAGATCGATGGTTCAAATCCATCCCTCGCTATTCACCAATCCCTCAAGAACGTGAGAATGAGTGGTAATCCATAGTTGGATTGAGTTTGTCCACTGCTGCAGATAACGCCGCATTTGCTGCTTGTTCGCCCGATTCAATCCTTTGAATCTGCGATTGAAGTTCCACAAGTTTTTGAGAAAGTCTATCGCGTGCTTGTTCAGGCATTCCGGCGCTGGCGGCACTCCAAGGAGCCACTCTAGAAATCAGTGAGGTCACTTCAGCAGGACGTTGACCTTCAGGAAGTAATTGAAAAGTCTCTCCGGATCTGTTGACTGCGCCCGCTGCGTTCATTGCATCGACAAGTCTTCGTCCATGCTTGGCTCCCTTTCTAAGATGACCACTGATCATAAATTCAGTTCCTACCGTCTCAGTACACGCTTCAAGGTGATGTTTCCTCAGTTTGTTGGCTCTAGCGAATTTCTTCATCGCCTTTCCCTTCTTACCCATCAATGCGAACACTCTTCCAGTCTGGACCTCATCATCGGCTTTGTTGGCTAGAGTTGCCTTGGCAGAATTGGAATCTCCTGCATCTTTGTGTAACTTGGCTAACTTCGATCTTTGCTTGCTGAGTTCTTTGCTTGCTTTGAGAGATAATTTCAGCTTCTCTACCTTTTCTTTGCCTCTGATCTCCAAGATGTTCGCCAGATCCCTCAGTCCTTGGACCAGTAGGTCTTGTTTTGTGATGTCTCGTTCCTTGTCGGCAATCATGCGTTGCGTCAATTCACTTGCCATGACTTCTGCCATCTCATACCTTGCTTCGGAGGCGTATCTACGCATCTGTGTCAGTACGGTGGCAGGGTCACTCATCCCGAACATCAATCATGCCTCAGTTCACTGCGGGATGTCCATACTCATGAAGACGTTGGCATCATGGTCGCTCGGAGGCATTGCTTCGCCAGCATCATCTTCAGTCTCCGTCTGTCTGCAATCAACATGAGTGGAGCCTCCGGCCCCGAATTGCCACTGCTCAGATTAGCTTTGACGGGGACGCCAGGTACTGGAAAGACTCGATTGAGTGAAGAATTACAGGGATTGGTAGAGATTCAGAATCAGTCCATTCTGGCTGAAACTAAAGGATTTCTTGGCCAAGATGATGGTGGAAGCAAAGAGATCGATGTTGAGGGACTGTCAACCATTTTGGTTGAAGAATGGAGTTCCCCCCCTGAGAAAACACAACTGATAGATGGCCATTTATCTCATCTGCTTCCGGTTGATGCCATAATCATCCTTCGAGCCCATCCACTTGTAATCGATGCCCGTCTCCATCTCCGTGATTATGAAGAACAGAAGATATTGGATAATGTCGAATGGGAAATGATTGGAGGCCCTTGGCTGGAATTGGAAGAAATCGACATCCCAATATTGGAACTTGACTCCGGTGTTCTAGACCCTAATGAATTGACTACTGAAGTATTGAATTGGCTATCTCAGGATTGTGCGCCGGAGCGGCCTGCTGAAATCTTGGATTGGTTGGATGATATGGCTTCAAAGGACTGGTGACAGCCGATAGGGTCAACAGTAGAGAGTGTTAGGCAACATCGGTGATTGTGTGGCTCTACAGAACCTGAGGGCAATGTCTGAGAAGATAAGCATCCCATTGGCCAAGCGTTTTTCGTGGATGTCACCATTGGCGGTTACATGGTTGACTCTCCCAGTTGGGCTGGCCGCGGCATTACTGATGTTGATGGCAGGTGATGATGGCGTTGGAGCGGTCATGTTGCTTGGAGCAGCAGCATTACTTGGAATCGCCTCCATCTTGGATGGGTTTGATGGAACACTTGCTCGTCAGACAGGGAGGGTCTCTCGTTGGGGAGATTATCTGGATCATACTCTCGATAGGGTGTTGGATGTCACTTGGATGGTAGCCATTGGTTACAACATGGTTTGGGTTGGTTCAGCAACACTTGCTTGGGGTGCTGCG
>Ga0187827_10007200_pt1 | contig 12462 bp, 12 predicted proteins | sample ETNtaG_39_FD_167969 | JGI IMG/M metagenome (GOLD analysis project Ga0187827, IMG submission 167969) | Marine microbial and viral communities from oxygen minimum zone, Eastern Pacific Ocean - ETNP2014_SV_150_PacBio MetaG (Illumina Assembly) | ecosystem: Environmental > Aquatic > Marine > Hypoxic... | reverse complement strand
CGGCTCCTTGCCGAACACCTCGGCAACTTTGGCCTGCACCGCTGGCATCCGCGTCGATCCGCCGACTAGAAGCACTTCGTCTATTTCACCTGGTTGAAGACCTGCGTCTGACAGCGCCTGACGGCACGGTCCGGCTGTGCGGTCAACAAGATGCTCGACCATCTGCTCGAACGCCGCTAAGGTAAGTTTGAGCTGTAGATGCTTGGGACCGGTCTGATCGGCGGTAATGAAAGGCAGGTTAAGTTCGGCTTGCTGCCCACCTGACAGCTCTATTTTGGCCTTCTCCGCGGCCTCTTTGAGCCGCTGAAGCGCGTCGGCCTGAACAGAAAGGTCGATGTTGTTCTCTTTTTTGAATTCATCGACCATCCAGTCGATGAGCACCTTGTCAAAATCGTCTCCGCCAAGATGCGTGTCGCCATTGGTTGAGCGCACCTCGACTACATTGTCGCCGACCTCAAGAACCGAAACATCGAAAGTACCGCCGCCAAGATCGAACACCGCGATCTTCTCATTTACGTTCTTGTCGAGACCATAGGCCAACGAGGCTGCGGTGGGTTCATTGATGATCCGCTGGACGTCGAGCCCGGCGATCCGTCCTGCGTCCCTGGTCGCCTGGCGCTGAGCATCGTTGAAGTAGGCCGGCACGGTGACTACCGCTTCTGTCACCTCTTCGCCCAGATACTCTTCTGCGGTGCGCTTCAGATCCTGAAGCACCATGGCAGAAATCTCCGGTGGCGCATGTTCGCCGTCCGAGATTTTCACTCTACAGTCGTCGCCAGCGTTGCCCACCACTTCGTAGGGCACAATCTTCTCTTCGGCGGTCACCTCTGAGTGGCGACGGCCCATGAAACGTTTGATGGAGGAGATCGTGTTTTTTGCGTTCATTACGGCCTGGTTTTTGGCCGGTTGGCCCACAAGCCGCCCGTCATCTGGGGTAAAAGCCACCACCGAAGGTGTGGTGCGCCCGCCTTGCGAATTGGGAATCACCACCGCCTCGCCACCCTCCATTACCGCTACACACGAGTTAGTGGTTCCCAGGTCAATCCCTATAATTTTTGCCATTTTTCATTCGCTCCCGTTTTCATTAGTTGTCCGTATCGTCACTGTCCGTAATCTCATCTGGTTCATCTTCGGCGGGACCGCTACTGACTACGACCCTCGCCGGTCTAAGTACTCTGTCTGCAACAAGATATCCCCGTTCAATCACCTGCATGATCTCACCGGCTGGCAGATCGTCGCTCGGGGCGGTCACCAGCGCCTGGTGTTTGGCCGGATCAAAGGCCTCGCCTTGGGCGTCGATCACCGTCACACCTCGGCGCTGCAACATTCCAGATAGCTCCTGGTAGATCATCTCAACGCCAACTTTGAGCGACTGCCCTTCGTCTTCGGTCTCGCCGCTCTCGGTGGTGTGGGCGAGCGCTCTATTGAGGTTGTCCATCGGCGCCAGCAGATCGCGTATCACGTCCTCCGCTGCCCACTGCCTAATTTCGACCCGCTCTTTGACCATCCGCTTTCTGAGATTTTCGAGTTCGGCTGCGGTCCTCATCCACTGATCTCGCAGCTTTTCGGCTTCCAGAAGAGCGGCGTCAAGTTCGGAGAGCTCTGGGGCCTTTTCAACGATTTCTTCGTCGTCATCGGTGTCTGCGGGATCATCTGATCCGCCAACGGGTTCACCGACCGACTCTCCCAACGCTTCGCCGTCGGCGACATCCACCTCAACGACAATCTCCTCGTCTGAATCCACCATTGTCTCGTTCGATTCGTCTTCGTTCGCCAAAACCGTTTTCCTTTTCGTGTGATTATCGCAGTAATTGGCACTACTGCCGTTTAGGCAGTGCCCATTCGGCAGGCATTGGCGTTCGTGACTGCCAACTGGGCGGCACGTCAACTAAGACCGATACCTTAGCGAGTGGAGATAGGTGTCTATGCACCTGCCGTGCCAAACAGCAAAATTGGCGGCCCTACACATAGATGGGAGCCGTGTGCAGGGCCGCTGTTAATGAATATCGGGGGTTAGCTCAAGAGGTCTTCGACCAGGTCGTCAGCCGAATCGACTAGCGCTAGAAGATCTGGATAGGGCATCCGCATCGGACCGATGACAGCCATTATTCCGACGGCTCCACCCCTGCGATAGGTGCGGCTTACGACGCTGCAAGATTTGAGAGCGACAAGCGGGTTCTCGTCACCTATGCTAACCTGCACGCCGCTGTCCTGGGAACCGCTGCTGAGCGCTTTGACCAGCTCAGAGTGTTGGATCAGGTCGACAACCGATGCCAGCCGTTCGCTGTCGGCAAACTCCGGCTGTCCAAACAGGTTGAACTGCCCTCGAAGCTCGACATCGGTGGCGTCGTCCAAAGAGAAGACGTGATCGGCTGCGCCAACCAAAATCTGGAGGATGCGGGAGTTGCCGCTTCTAAGCGATCTCACCCGCTCCGGCGCCTCTTTACGCACCTGTCTCAAGGTGAGGCCCGACAGTCGCTAATTGAGCGCCTGAGATATCTCATAAAACATGTCGTGGTTCACCGGCTCGTCCACGGCGACTTTCACTGTTCTGACCAGCCCGGACTTCAGCGATATGACCACCAAAACACGCCCAGCATCCAATGGCACGAGCTCCAGTTTGTGGAACACCGCCTGGTCGAACGTAGGTAGGAAAGCGATTCCGAGAAGATCGGACAGGTTCGCTAGTGATTGGGCAATCCCAGCGATGATAGCTTCGGCGTCTCTGTCCTTAAGTTGGGCGCGCAACAGAGCGGTGAGCCGCTTGCGTTCGGCGTCCCCGGTGTCCGAACTGCTAAGCAGGTCGTTGACATATACCCGGTAGCCAAGCGGTGTCGGCACTCGGCCCGCCGATGTATGAGGCTGCCGAACCAGACCCAACTCCTCTAAGTCCATCATCGTGTTGCGGATGGTCGCAGCGCTAACTTGAGGGACTCAACGCCAGGCAATTGTTCGCGATCCGACAGGCGTGGCGGTTCCCAGATGCTCATGTATCAACGCGTGGAGCGCCAAAGTTTCCCGCGACGAAAGCTGTCGCCCCGCTGATCTATCGGTAGTAAGATGGGTCATTCAAAACTCCTCGTACCCCAGAAGAGGTCGCACCACAAATTGGTAGCCAGCACCCTGGCACGACGGGTACTCCAACCAACCCCATCCGATCCGTCATAGGGACCGTACGCGCTAAAGCGCTCGCGACGAAGATGGTTGTGAGCGCTTTAACTACCACTGTCTCACAAGTTTAGAACAGGGTATAGATAAACGGCGCTAATGCCGAGCCTTGGGTGAATACGATCAGCATCCCCAAGAGCAGAAGCACAAATACGATCGGGGCGAGCCAGAATTTTTTTCTGACTTTGAGAAATCCCCAAAACTCCACTAAAATGGACATGCGAGACATCGGTTGGATGCTCCTAACAACCCTCGGCTCATAGCCGGGAGTCAGTATTGGTGTTCGTAGTGAGAGCTGCCGCCAGATGGCTCCTTACGTTTCACCCAGTAAGTTTTGGCGTCTGTATTGATGCGGCGATCAAGAGCGTCCCGGCGGATCAGTTTCATAATAATGCCCACCGGCCACACTATGAGATGAAAGAACAGAATCAACAGCAGGCGGGTGTTGATCCACGCCATCGCTGTCGCGAAAGCCATCCATCCACGGAAAAACGGCCTAGCAACCCCCGGCAGAAGCAGGTGAAGCAGGCCTATCGTAGAGAATACGGCCATAAGGAGTATACCGGCGGTAGCATTGCAGCGCCAAAACCAAGCCAAAGATGCCGCAACCGCTCCAATGACAAGCAGCCCGGTACCAAATGTCCTCATCTGTTTTCGTTCGTCGATCATCGTCTAGTCCAGCGCGAACTCGGTGCGCCAGTCACCTTCCTCGGTCCACTCAGGTTGTTCTGTTTTGTCCAGGACAACGTTGCCCAGGACCAGAAAGTCCATATCAGTGCGCATAAAGCATCGGTACGCATCCTCCAGCGAACAGACGATAGGCTCTCCACGAACATTGAAGGAGGTGTTGACGATAACCGGGCAGCCCGAAATCTCCCGAAATTGCCGGATCAGGTCGTAGTAGGGCTGGTTGTCCTCACGACGCACGGTCTGCACCCGGGCTGAGTAGTCAACATGGGTGATCGCCGGGAGCTGTGAGCGAGGGACGTTGAGCTTCTCGATCCCAAACCAGCTCTTCTGCTCGTCGGTCATCTCAATCCGTAAGTCTTCGCGTACCGGGGCTACCAGAAGCATATAGGGCGACTCGGTATCCATCTCAAACCAGTCGGCAACACTTTCCCTTAGTACTGTTGGGGCAAACGGCCTGAAGCTCTCACGGAATTTGATCTTCAGGTTCATCACCGACTGCATCTCTCTAGAGCGCGGATCTCCAATAATGGAGCGCGCACCAAGCGCCCGCGGCCCAAACTCCATGCGCCCTTGAAACCAGCCGATGACACTCTCCTCGGCTATATGCCCAGCGATCTTGGCGATCATTTCCTCGTAGGGGAGCCTTTGGCAGGGGTATCCGTTCTCTTCTGCGAACGTCTCGACCTTATCGTCGCTGTACGACGGACCCAAAAGAGATGCGAACTGTCTGTCTTTGGCACCTTCGGGCACCGGCAACCGATCGCCTTCTTTGTAGCGATGCCAGATCAGTAGGGCTGCACCAAGCGCACCGCCAGCATCGCCGGCTGCTGGCTGTATCCACAACGACTCAAAAGGTCCGTCGCGCAGAATCTTGCCGTTGCCGACACAGTTGAGCGCCACACCGCCAGCCAAACACAGATTGAATGAGCCGGATTCGGCATGAACGTGGTTCGCCATCCGCATCATCACCTCTTCAGTCACCACCTGGACCGATCGGGCAAGGTCCATCTCTCTCTGAGTGATGAGTGTCTCAGGTGTGCGAGGCGGTCCACCCAACAGCTTGTGAAACCGGCTGTTGGTCATGGTAAGCCCAGAGAGGAAGTTGAAATACCCCATATCCAGCCTAAAAGAACCGTCGTCCTTAAGGTCGATCAGGTTGTCCAGAATTGTTTGGACATACTTGGGCTCACCATAGGGTGCAAGCCCCATGACCTTGTATTCGCCGGAGTTGACTTTGAAACCGGTGTAGTAGGTGAATGCCGAGTAGAGTAGCCCTAGCGAGTGTGGAAATTTGACTTCACTTTGCAGCGTCAGTTCCGAGCCGTTTCCCACGCCGAAGCTGGTGGTAGACCACTCACCGACGCCGTCGATGGTCAAGATCGCGGCTTCGTCGAACGGCGATGGGTAGAACGCGCTGGCTGCGTGCGCCTCATGGTGCTCGCTGAAGAGAACCGGGCCTTCGTAGCCAAGTTCTTTGCGGATTGTGTCCGGCATCCACAGTTTCTCTTTGAGCCACAGCGGCATCGCTTTTATGAACGACCGTATACCTTTGGGCACAACACCGAAATAGGTCTCCAGCAACCGCTCGAACTTCACGAACGGCTTATCGTAGAAAACCACATAGTCCAGATCGTCAACTGTGATATTCTCTTGTTCCAGGCAGGACTTAACGGCGTTAATGGGGAAACTGGAATCTTGCTTTATGCGGGTAAACCGCTCCTCCTGTGCAGCTGCGGCGATCCGTCCGTCGTGCACAAGCGCTGCGGCGCTATCGTGGTAGAAAGCTGATATTCCGAGAATGTACACGGCAATCCGTTCCCAGGTATTGGTTTGAGATGGGAGCCCTCTGGGCTTGGGTGGCCACAGCCCACCCCACGTTCGGTCGGTTTTAGCTGTTTAACTTAAACCAATTGAAGTTAGCAGCAATGCTCTCGCACGTCAATATCGCTGGGGATAAATTCAGTGATCGTCAGCAGCGTGAGGGGTGATCTTAGCGAGCCTGAGAGCGTTGGTCGTTACTCCAAGACTCGCCCCCATATCCCCAGCCAAAATCGCTGTGATAAGGTTCACAACACCTGGAAACACTCCGAGCGCCAACAACCCTTTGACGCCTATCGACGCCCAGACGTTCTGGCGAATCACGCGTCTACCCGCTCGCGCCAGTTCTATAGCATAGGCCAAGTGGCGCAGATCGTCGGTCAGCAGAGAGATGTCGGCGGTCTCAATCGCAGCATCTGAACCAGCGGCTCCCATGGCGACACCAACCCTAGCGGTCGCCAATGCCGGTGCATCATTCACGCCGTCGCCAACCATCGCCACCGCGCCTACACTCCGTTCCAACGCTTTAACCTGCTCAACTTTCTGCTCTGGCAGCAGTCCAGCGAGGACGACATCCACTCCTGACGCGTCGGCAATTGAATGAGCGGTGGCTTCGTTGTCCCCGGTGAGCATCACCACCTGTTCTACCCCTACGAGCTTCAGATGACGCACGGCCTCCCTGGCGTGATCCTTGATTGTGTCGGACACCGAAAAAGCGGCGGTCACACCTCCCTCAGTGCCCAGCAGCACAACGGTTTTGCCTGATGCCTGGAGGTCGTTCACCGGCGATGGGACGGTCGCACCATCGAACAGCTCGGGCCTTCCCAGCAGGTATTCGACTCCACCGATGACAGCCTTTACACCCCTGCCAGGTAGCGAAGTGAACTGCTCTATCCGATCCTCACTGAGTTCGATCTGACGTAGTTGAGCTTCCTGAATGACGGCGCGGGCGATGGGATGCTCTGAACGTGACTCAAGGAGCGCGGCTATCTCCAGCGACTCGTCGGCGCTCATTCCGTTGAGCGGCACAACATCACTCAGGCTCAGTTCACCCTTTGTCAGTGTCCCGGTCTTGTCCAGCGCCACCACTTTGACGTCCGCCAACGCCTCCAACGCAGCACCCCCTTTTATCAGCACACCGTTTCTTGCTGCGCTGGTTATCGCGCTGATAGTGCTGACCGGGGTAGAGATCACCAAGGCGCACGGACACGCTATAACCAGAAGCGTGAGGCCCCTGACAAACCAAACCAGAAATGACGCGCCAAAAACCAGAGATGGCAACACCATGACGCTCACAGCCAACACAGTGACGATGGGGGTGTAGTAGCGCGAAAATCTGCGGACAAACTGTTCGGTCTCTGATTTATGTTGTTCGGCGGACTCCACCAGCTTCACAATTTTGGCAAGAGTAGTGTCTGAGGACACGGCGGTCACGCTCAGCTCCAGGTACCCGTCTTCGTTCAGCGACCCAGCAAAAACGCGGTCACCAACATTTTTGTCGGCTGGCATCGATTCGCCGGTTATGAGAGCCTCGCTCACTGACGAGGAGCCTTGAGAAACCGTGCCGTCTAGGGGGATTTTCTCCCCTGGCTTGACCGAGCAGATGTCGCCTATATTGACCACCTCGACAGCAACGGTGTGGTCGCCTTCGGCGGTTTTCAGACGGGCCGTCTCTGGTGCCAGCCGCACCAGTTCGCTCAGCGACCTGCGAGCGCGTGTGACGGCGTAACTTTCCAACAGCTCGGCGAGGCTAAACAGAAACGCGATCGCCGCAGCTTCGGTGTATTCACCGATTACGATCGCGCCCATGACGGCTGCGGCCATGAGGAAATCCATATCCATCCTAAGTCGGGTAAGCGCCTTGAAGCCGCTGCCGAAGAAGTTGGCTCCACCCACCACTGCTGCCGCTAGGAATGAGACAGCGGAAGGCCCGAGGCTCCACCACCCGACATTGATCCATTCAATGTTCCATGTCAACTGCAGTGTCAGACCACCGAAGAAAAACAGGCATGCGATGTAGGTGCGCATCGCCTCGGAGTCTCTCCAGAGAGATGCGCTGGAGGCTTGTTCGTGGTGGTGGTCGCCATCGGCGTGGTCGTGTGTGTGGCTCGCAGTGGGTGCTGAACTCCCGACACCGTAGCCTGCATCTTCGATTGCAGAAGTGATCACGGCTTCGGAGGTGGCTGTAGGATCAAAAACGACCGTGGCCCTGGAGGACAAAAGGCTCACCGAGCTGTCTACGATGCCGTCCACACCTGCCAACGCCTGTTCGACGCGGCCTTGACAGACTGGGCATGTCATCCCCTCAATCGGCCACGCTACCTCTCTATGTTCGCCATTCGAAATCATCTATTCACCCTTAAGGAATCTATTCGGCGATATGCTCAGCAGCCTGGGCTATGAGCTTCTCAATGTGGGCGTCGTCCAGTGAGTAGAACGCCTTTTTGCCTTCGCGGCGATGTTTGACAAGCCTGTGGTTCCTTAGAACGCGGAGCTGATGGGAGACCGCCGACTGGCTCGCTCCGACCACTTCGCCGAGATCACAGACGCACAGCTCACGACCGATGAGAGCTAAAACCAGCCTAAGCCTGGTGGGCTCGCTAAGGATTTTGAAAGAATCCGCCAGAGCGACCACCTGATCGTCAGGGGGCATCACCGCTTTTGCTAGTTCCACTGCTGCGGCATCAGCCCCTTCAGTCTCACATACTTCCACCGACAACATACACCAACGCTCCTATCCCTTAACGCTCCCATCGTCGGCCAGCGCGTCAGCTAGATCGACCCGCCAGACAGCGCAAATAAACGACGTATGAACACATGTTCATACATAATATACGACGTCTGGGCAGACGGTCAACTCGTCCGTTTGGTGACGCCGGTTGTAACAACAGATGTGGTGGGTTAGAGAGGTCGCCCGTCGCTGTGGACACCGTCCTCTTTGTCGGCCCTGTCCCGCATCTCGCGCCACTCTGGCGATCCGTCGTTCTCAACCATCTCCAGATTTACTCCTGAAAGGAAAATCGGGAGGCGGCCTGAAGCGAACTCATGCCAGTACTGCTGCGCGTGGGTGTAGTAGCTCGTGGCACCTGTGGGCCACTGTATTGCGATCAGGATGTCGGGATAGGGGTATGGCTGTGCGGCGTGGGGCTCCACACGGAGGTTTTCTACCGCATCCATATCCAGTTCGACGCCTAGCCCGGGGCCCTCGGGAATTTTTGCCAAACCGACGCTGACCGCAAGAGGATCGTCGATAAGGGATTGGGCGTAGAGTTGATGACAGTTTACAGCGGGCCATCTGGCTGAATCGATGACAGCAGCTAAGTGCAGCGAGAACGTTGCGGTGATACTCGTGCCCACCAGTTGCAGCCAGAAGGGTTTGTGCGCGATGTCGCATACGTGTCCGGCAGCCATCACAGTGCTTGCGCCACCGCTTACGACGTACCCATCCGCCACGTCGTCTGCAAGCGAAGTCTGCATGGCTGGCTGACCGTAGTGATGAGCGATAGCAACGCTGGTGTGACCACGCAGGAACCGGTTGCCTATGACATCGGCCTGAGAGGTCGGAGACTCATAGATGTGGACGTTGGGGTGTTTGTCAACCGCCATCAGAACGCGGGTGGCGTGGGCTGTATCCACCAGGAGCATGTTGAAATCCATGTCCAGGCTGAAGTAGTCCGGCAGCGTCGCGCAGAGCGTTTTGACCTGATGTTCGAGATCGTACCAAGGCCGGGCTTTGGTTTTGAAACTGACATAGCCCTCACTGATCGCCAATTGACACTCGCTGATCCAGTCCTCAGCCGACATATCGATGTCCCACCAGCTAAGGTGCGCTCTCTCGCGTACCTGTTTACCCAGAAGCCTGTTTACAGGGACGTCCATCGCACGACCCACAGCGTCGAACAGCGCGATCTGGAGACCGGCACCCATCGAGTCGTCCCACATCAGTTCAGCGGCGTTCTTGCCAACAGCTTTGGCTCGTGTATCGTCTGAGGTCCGCCCCCAGGTGTAGTAGGCCATCGTCTCGCCAAACCCGACGACGCCACATTTGAGGGTGACTCGGTGAATCTCAAACACCGTCCAGTGGGGAATCTCACGGCGCATATGTTTGTGGGGTATATCCCTTAGTGGGACCTCGACGGTGATCATCTCCACATCTTGGATCGTCATGTCCATGATTCTGCTCCTTTGGAGGTTGATGTCGGCAGCGCGCTATGGGACAGTAGCGAAGTAGGATGGGGCAAAGCAAGCCGTGGATAGTATATGGTCGTCAGGCGCTTAGGGTGTTTAACCGATTGAGGACGTCTTCAGATAGCGGATTGGCGGCGGCGTGGAGAGCCTGCTCAATGTGACTTATTGACCGCGCCCCCACAAGTGTGGACGTGATTCCAGACTTCTGAAAAACCCAGCCTAACGCCAGGTGTGGTACCGAGATGCCGCACTCGGTGGAAAACGCGGCGACAGATTCGGCTATCTCAAACATCCTGTCGTGGAAATAGATGGCCTGGTGTCCAGGTTTGATGTCGAAACGCGATCCTGTTGGAGGCGGTTGATTTTTGCGGTATTTGCCAGTGAGAAACCCGGCACCCAATGGGCTGTAGGTGATTACACCAACATTCTCAGCTTGGCACAGGGGCAGCATATCCGACTCAGATTCGCGCGCGACCAAATTGTAGTTGGGCTGCACACTCTGGATTCGTGCATAAGCGCTCTGGTCAGCTGAGCGGAGCGCCATCTGCAACTGTGCACCGGTATAGTTGCTGCACCCAACTGCCCGCGCCAACCCTTTTTGCACAAGGTCGTCCAGCCCGCGCTGCGTCTCATCGAGCGGCGTCGCATCGTCCCAGACATGGACCTGATACAGATCAACATAGTCGGTCTTCAGCCTGGACAGACTTTTTTGGGCCGACGAAGCTATCCGTTCACGCGTGAGGCCAGCCCCGTCTGCCAGGCCGACTTTTGTGGCGAGGATGACTTGGTCTCGGACCCTACGCTCGGATATCCACCGTCCGACAGTCTTTTCAGAGCGACCGTCATGATAGTTCTCAGAGGTATCCAGCAGGTTGATTCCGGCGTCCATGGCGGAATCCATCACCGTAATTGAGGTCTGTTGGTCGATCTCCCTGCCGAATGTGACGCAGCCCATACCCATTGCGCTCACGTTGAGATCGCTGTCGCCTAGCTGGCGGTAGTCCATCGCGGATACGATCCTAATCTGGGTCTGAGGATATTTATGATGAGAGGTTGGCGGCGGCTTCAGCGGCCTGATCCAACTTTTTTTGTTTGGAAATCTCCCAGCTCTTGAGCATTGTCGAGCAGCGCTCGCGATCAATAAGAAGCTGTCGACGGCGGTCGCGCACGGTGGAGGAGACAGGCATCCCATCCAGCTGTCCGGTTATGATCGCCAGACGCTTGTTGAGCATATCTGCCTGATCGGCGGACAGTTTGCGCCCTCTGCGCCTCCAGAAATACACCCGCACCCATTTCGTGAGGCGATCCCTTGCGCAGTCGGTTCCCTTAAGCCTGCTAACTCTGTTCACAAATGCCCCATTTCCAGAAGCGATTGACGCCGAGTGTAGACCACAGCGCAGTGAAATATCACAAATGCCCCCCCCCTAAAGCGTGATGTGGATCAGGAATGTCCGATGACTCGCCTCTGCGGTCCATACCTAGCCCCAGTTCTTGAGCGTTAATGGGTTCTGTCGCCGAGGATATTTGTTCTGTCACTAATCAAGATAAGAGCGCGTGTGCCACAACGCCTCCCCATGCAGCTCTCTGGCTGTGGGCGAGCAGGTGTCCTACCACACGCCGATGCCCTCTTACGCCTAACACCTCGATTTTGTTATCATCAACGTAGTTGCGGCTGTCTGCACGCCGACCAGAAATATGCGACTCTTTTTGAATGGGATGCGATGCCTGTATTCACCGGAGAGATCGGTGCTGCGCCCAAGTGGTGCGAACTCGAATCATTCGAAATCGTTGAGATTGAAGCAGGTGGACACCATCTGTTCGAGCGTCTGGGCGCAAAAGAAAAACTCGTCGTCGGGAGCGTCGACTGTCATGTTTCTCAAGGCGATCAGACCACCGCTGTAAAGATGGGCGATGTCGTAGATATTGTTGACACCAGTAGCAGTTTTGAGGTGGCCACAGAGGCTGGAGCGCTGGTGGTAAGGATGAGCGGGCGGTGGGGTGACGAGATAGGTGGAGCTGGAGTTTTCAGCGTCGTTGAGGTCGATAGTCCAACCGACAGCGGCGACGATGTGTCGTATCTCAAAAAGACGACTTTTGACAACCACTACCATGACTGCGACGAGTACTGGATTGTTTACGAGGGCAGCGGTTTAGTGGTCTCAGAGGGCCGGGCCTATCTGGTCGGGCCTGGAGACTGCCTGGCTACGGGAATTGGGCATCACCACGACTTTCCGCAGGTCAGCATCCCGGTCACGGCGGTCTATTTCGAGACTACGTTGGAGGGCGATAGACGGTTGGGGCATCTGTGGAACCACACCCACGGAGCAGCGGTGCCGGACAGGGATCGGGTTTAGATCAACGCCGAGGCGGCCAACCTCTTTCCGAAACGCAGGAACCCTGAGAAAATCGTATCCCGTGATCGTTGACCGACCGGCTCATGGAAGAAATCAAGAGAAATCAAGGAACAATGGCATATTTGAGCGACACTATTGTCGGGTTGGCGACACCTCCGGGAGTTGGTGGAGTGGCTATAGTCCGCCTGAGCGGCCCAGAGTCGATAGCGCTGGCAGACCGTCTGTTTAAGTCCTCCAAAATATC
>Ga0187827_10007199_pt1 | contig 12463 bp, 8 predicted proteins | sample ETNtaG_39_FD_167969 | JGI IMG/M metagenome (GOLD analysis project Ga0187827, IMG submission 167969) | Marine microbial and viral communities from oxygen minimum zone, Eastern Pacific Ocean - ETNP2014_SV_150_PacBio MetaG (Illumina Assembly) | ecosystem: Environmental > Aquatic > Marine > Hypoxic... | reverse complement strand
CGAAATCGCTGTATTGGAAGCGCCGAACATGTTGTTTGAGTTGATTGCTTTCAAGCACAACGCCGACAAGACGCCGACACGCATGCCGGTGCAGGGCCCGGGTATGACCCATACCTGTTTTCAATCTTCCACTGCAGACTCTGGTTATGATCGCTTTATTGCCGCCGGTATCGATATGCTCAGTCGTGGTGATGCGCCCATCGATCTGGCCGGAGCCGGCGTTACCTATGCCTACGGCTATGACCCGGAAGGCAATATGTTCGAGTTGGAACAGTTGGATGCTACCCTCCTGTCCGCCTCCACATCCATCAAGAACAAGTGGATAGAGGAGGGGCACTCCATGTGGATGACCCAGGTGGCTCTGGTCACCCATGACCTGGACCGGCTTACGGACTGGTATGAAAGAATCATGGCCTTCAAGCCCTACCGCGAAGGAGACTACGACGAGCACCCACGCATGATTGAAATAACGGATCACGACGGCCTGTCTCTGAAAGTCTCCTGGTTCCGTATGTACAACTCCTCCAAGACCCTGGAGTTCTGGGAATATCGTGAGCCAGTGACAGCGGCCCCCGTGGGCAAGCTCGGTGTCACCGATTTTGGCTACAGTTATTCTCTGGAAGTGGGCGATATCCAGGCAGAGTACGCGCGCATGAAAGAGATCGGTGTGGAATTCATCAGCGAACCGGTATTAATGGGCGAATTCTGGCAGGTCTATGCCAACGATGTGGACGGCAATGTGTTTGCCCTGCGCCAGTGGGTAGATGCAAACTCGCCCTGGTCGGTGCCCAACCTGGAAATGTAAAATTACACAGGCTTCACAGTCACAGTCAAACGCACAGCAAACATCAATTGCTCACCATAGGATTTTCAGATGACTATTCGATTTCAAAAACTACTTCTTTCCCTCATGGTTGCCTTGGGCATGCTTATTGGCAACTCAGTTCTCGCCCAGGATGTTACCGAACAAGTTGAGCATCGCTACGCCGATAACGATGGTGTACGCATACACTATGCGGTCATGGGCAGTGGTCCCTTGATTGTCATGATTCATGGCTTTCCCGATTACTGGTACACCTGGCGCCATCAAATGCTGGCGTTGGCGAACGATTACACTGTCGCCGCTCTGGACACCCGTGGCTATAACCTGAGTGACCAACCAGAGGGAGTAGAAAACTACACCCTAGAGATTCTGGTGGAAGATGTCGCCGCGGTGATTCGCGCCGAGGGTGAAGACAGTGCAAGGATTGTTGGTCATGACTGGGGTGGAGGCATCGCCTGGAGCTTTGCGGCCCTGAAACCGGAGATGACGGAGCGGCTAATTATCCTGAACTTGCCTCACCCGAGGGGGCTGGTAAGAGAGTTGGCGACCTTTGGCCAACAACACCAGAACTCAGCCTACGCACGAAACTTCCAGCAGAGCAATTCCCATGAAAACCTCAACGCTCAGGGACTGGCGGCTGCCCTGTCCGGCGGTGACCCGGACCTGCAGGCGCGCTATGCCGAAGCCTTCGGCCGTTCCAGCTTCGACTCCATGATGAATTACTACCGCGCCAACTATCCTCGCGATCCCTATACCTCAGGCGCATTTCTGGAATTGCCCGAAGTTCAGGCACCAGTCCTCCAGTTCCACGGCTTGACCGACACAGCCCTATTGCCCGATGCGCTCAATAACACCTGGGACTTCCTGGCATCTGATTGGACCCTGGTTACCATTCCCGGTGCCAGTCACTGGCCACACCATGACGTGCCAGACAAGGTCAGCAACATGATGAAAGCCTGGCTGGAGTTAGACTAAAAAGTATAAAAAAGCGGGCAGAGGGAATTGCTCTAAGCCTCTCCGGGCCACTTTCCGTAACAGGGGATAGGATTAATTGAGTTGCTACAGTGTGAAATAAACCTATCCCGAATTCCCTTCCTCATTTATATTCAAACATCTGCCCGAACAGACCAGTCCTGATTTAGGAGCTCCAAATGTTCAGATCTATGCTGCTAATCCCTCTTCTACTATTGTTATCTGCGTGCGAACGCTCGGAAACGCCCCCGCCTGTGATTCCCGACCAAGTCGGTGAGTCCTCGATATCAGATACCGCAATTGCCACTAGCGGGCCTTTCGACGTAGAAATTCAACAAGGCACCAATATGTCCGCCGCCGTATCACCCGACGGCACTCAGATCGTCTTCAGCATTCAAGGCACCCTATTTACTATGAATGTGGAAGGGGGTGAGGCGAGGGCAATTACTGATTACTACTTCGATGCACGGGAGCCGAGTTGGTCCCGCGATGGCAGATCGATTGTGTTTCATGGCTATCGAAATGGTAACTGGGACATCTGGCGAATAGATTCCGACGGAAATAATCCACAGGCAATGACAGACAACGCGTTTGATGACAGGGAACCGGCATACTCACCGTTAAACGATGACATCGTTTTCTCTTCTGATCGCAGTGGTAACTACGATCTCTGGATATTGGAAAATGGCACAGCTCGCCAGCTCACTGGCGAGGTTGAGAACGCCCATTCACCAAGCTGGTCTCCTGATGGCGCCAGCATCGCTTACGCCGTCGATGCGGGTAATCGTACCTCTGAAATTCGCACACTCGAACTAGCCGGTGGAGAAGCCGAGACTGAACTAGTGGAAGCGGGCGCGATCTCCGGCCTGGCATGGCGTCCCGATGGATCGGCGCTCAGTTATCAGATTCGCAGTGACAACCCGGAGACGGGTACTCATGCCGAGTTGAAACTGCTGGGACTCGATACTGACCTGAATGAAGTTCTCTCTGCGGGCAACGCCGATGTATTCCCATTTCGTGCTTCCTGGACGGCGGCGAATACCCTGGTGTATACGGCCAGTGGTGAAATCCGGCAACTGATAATCGATGAATCGGAAACGGTGATTCCGTTTGTTGCCAGTTTTCGATTGGATCGCGAACCGTACCAACGGCGGTCGCGAAATTACGACAGCAACGAACAGCAGGCGCTGGGTATCTCGGCACCAGCAATTTCCAACGATGGCAATTTAGTCGTGTTCTCCGCATTGGCAGATCTGTGGCTGATGGAAGTGAGCAGCGGCGAATTAACGCAAATAACCGACGACGCCTTTGCGGAACGGCACCCGGTGTTTTCGGTCGACGGGAACCAGGTGGCTTACTCCACCGATAGCGGCGGCACGCACGTGGTGTGGATTTATGACATCGCGAGGGAGCAGGCGGAAAAATTGGAGGGCGATATTTCGCTTTCCTATATGAAGTGGTCGCCAGACGGGGAGCGGCTCGCTGGATTTAGGTCCGGTGGCGGCGCCGGCTTGAGTGGTCGCATTACTGTGGTTGATATCGCAAGCGGCGAGCTACAACCGCTCTATCAAGCAATTCCGCCACAACCCATTTCCTGGAGTGCCGATGGCCAGCAGATCGCTACCACCGTGCTGACTCGTTATTCGACACGTTACCGGGAAGGCGTCTATACCTTGATGACGTTGAACGTTGAAACCGGTGAAACATTTAGCACTACTCCAACACCCCATCAGAGCATGACCTCGCTTGTGCTCGATGCTAATGGTGAGACGTTTACTTACGTTCAAGGCGCGCAGCTCTGGCGTGCCAGTATCGATGGTTCGGAAGAACCGGCCAGGCTAACCACGCGACTTACGGATGACCCTTCGTTTAGCAGCAATGGTGAATACGCTGTGTTCCTCAGCGGTGATAAGCTGATTCGCTTGTCTAATGCAACGGGAGAGCAACTTGACCTAACACCCAATCTCACTTACACACGCTCGAATCCTGCGGAGCAATGGGTGCTGCGGGTGGGTCGATTGTTTGATGGCGTGAACGACTCCTATCAGGAAGATGTGGACGTTGTGATTGCGGGCAGCCGCATTCAGGCGATCGAACCGCAGCGGGATCGTAATATGGAAGTTGTCGACATGTCGGACAGCACGGTTATACCGGGCTTGTTTGAGATGCATGGCCACATGGGTGAGTTAAGCGAACCCCAGGGTCGTCTCTGGTTATCTTTCGGTATTACTTCGGTGCGTGATCCCGGATCGAATCCTTACACTGCTAAGCAACGGCAGGAATCCTGGGATAGCGGCAATCAGATTGGACCGCGATCCCATATTACGGGTTATCTTGCCGACGGTAATCGCGTGTACTACTCCATCGCCGAAGGACTGGTGTCGCTTGACCATGTGGACCGTGCACTGGAACGCGCTCGACTATTAGGGCTCGACCTGATCAAGACTTATGTTCGCCTGCCCGATGACTGGCAGAAAGTGGTGCTGGATGCCGCCCACGAGATGGGTATTCCGACCTCCAGCCATGAAATTTTTCCGGCGGTAAGTCACGGCATGGATCATGTAGAACACTTTGGTGGTACCAGTCGGCGTGGCTATCAACCCAAAGTGTCAGGAACCGGGTTTATCTACGATGACGTGATCAATTTACTGGCCCAATCTCAGATGGGTATCACACCGACTCTGGTACTCGGCGGCTTTGCCACAATCGCGAGTCAGGATGATGATCTATTCGCTACACCTCAGTTCAACAGCTTCTACAGCCCCGATTTTCCTCGTCCCGCCAGGCCCACCGGAGCCTCGAGAGTAAGCGCGAACGGTCAGGCGCTCCGAGAAATGATGGATGCCGGTGTGTTGGTTGTCACGGGAACCGATGCACCCTTAATACCCATGGGCATAGGACTGCATGCTGAACTTCGTTTGTACGTGCGTGCGGGATTGTCACCCTTCGAGACACTGCGCGCCGCGACGTTTTCTTCAGCGACGGCGGCGGGTGTGATTCAGGATACGGGCACGCTTGAAGTTGGCAAACTTGCGGACATTGTCGTTATCGATGGAGATCCACTTAACGATATTAATGATGCTGACAATATAGTAATGACGGTGAAGAACGGCCGCGCATTTGCCTTGGAGTCGTTGCTGAACTAAATGGGGTCAGAGTAAAAATACAGTAGTTTGAGAGGCAGATTTAATCAAACTACTTTTACTCATTACTGTTCCACCTAGACTGAAGAAAAAGGCTCAAATCTCGACGAGTTGTTACAATGTAGTGCGATAACACACTGTAATAACAAGGAGATTTAAGCCTTTTTGCTTTGGTCAGAGTATGTCTAATACTTCGACCTTATTGGTCACCCCGCATAAAGCAGGCTGTAGCCATACTCCTGAGCTCGGGTTAGCGCCATTACTCCGGCGGAAACAAACCGTCCCGGAACGGCATTAGCTTTGAGTTCCTCATAAGCCGTACCCACTTCTGCACCAGTGGCGGCAGCAATCTGAGCTGCCAGGAACTGGGTCGCGGCATCACAAATGGCTATCTCTACGCCGAGTTCGAGCACACTGTCGATGGTGTTACCAAAATTTGGCAAGTTTACGCCGTAAGCTGTTGCGCGCATTAGATTGACTCGAGGTGCAGCATTGGTGTTGGGGTCTGCGATCTGCGTGACGGGATGGAAGATCTCACCATATTTCTCCCACATCGCATCATTGAAGGCGAAAGGAGTGGAGAAATGTCGGAGGCAGAGCACCATCGCCAGACTTGCAGCTTCACCTGCGTAGGCGGCGCGCGTGGCATTGGTGAGGTTGAAGGAATAGAGGAGTCCTTCAGCCCCACCTTTCCCGGTTGCTGTATCGATAAAAATCCGATGGTTGCCGGGCAGCTCGCCCATCCACGCGTCGATATCGTGGCGGGATGGTTGGAATCCGGAACCTCGAGTTTGGGCAGTAGCCGTCATTGGCGCCACTACGGCGGCACCGGCGATGGCGGCGCCTAATCCCATGATCATCGAGCGGCGGGTGTTAAGGTTGGCATCATTTTCTTGCATGGTTATTTTCCTCTTGTAATCAGAATGCTCTTAATGCAGATAGTTTTCACTCATAGAAGCCCCAAAAATCGAGGCTACTCTATTGTGGCTATAGGTGCCACAGGTATTGGGGAATTCGATACATTATGATCTCAGATGAATCACTTTTCTAAACCAAACTATAGTGGACTAGATAACAGGACCGGTGCTTGGGTAAATTGTTCGCAGATTTCCTAAATGGCGTTAGAGTAAAATACAGTATTTTTGTGACACTACAGTAAGAATAATAGTGATCTGACCCCATTTATTTCCATTCAATCCTCTTCATCACCTTCAGTAAATATCGTCGACAAGGTGCCGGACTCACCAAGGTTTCGGACCTCAACGAATCCTTCTATTCCGGTAACAGCACCCAGGATCTGCATCTGTCCGATAGTTTGTTCGTCGAATTGAGAAGCATGGGCTTGCATAGCAGCAACTCGTTGCTCTATTTGTCCGCGCACATTTACTATGTAGGTGATGTACTTATCCTCAACAGGGCTATATCGACTGCCGCCGCCAGCTTGCACTATCAGGTCATTTAGTGAGCGGGGGATGGCTACATGAAGTAAATTAGAAGCAATGCCAAGTCCATCAAATGCATGCTCTGCGATCTGGCTAATCGCCAGATGATCACGATGACCGTAATACCCATCGGGTCCGAAAGTAACTACGATTTGTGCTTGAGTCTGCCGCATTATGGACTCTACATCCGTAAGAATACTGTCCCAATTATCACGAACGAAACCGTCCGGGTATCTGAGGAACAGTGGCTCAGCGGACACATTCAATATTCTGGAAGCTTGTATCATCTCACTCTCTCGATGCCTGGCTAGAGCATCTCCTTCGAGACCTTGTCCGGTACGATCGCCACCAGCGTCGCCTGAGGTTGCATACACGAGCTGGATGCGTTTCCCATTCGCTGAAAGTTTAGTGAAGGTACCAGTCGCAAAGGTTTCATCATCGGGGTGTGCAAATACTGCAAGGATGTCAGCGGGTTCTAGTGATTCAATCATGTTTTGTTTCGAATCCTGCGCTGCTGAATCTGTGCTCGCAGCAAGCAAACAAGAGACGAGTATCAGTGCGGTCATTATTGATCTCAATTTGGTTCTCCTCGGTGGTAACGGAATGTGCTTGGCAAGAACAGTCACTCGTAAAAAATTGGATGCCTCAATGATAGTTGACTAATGGGGTCAGAGTGTATGATAGTGTCTGCAGAACTGGTACCGAAAGTTTCCCAGAGCAATCAAGGTTAGATGTTAGTTTAATTGTGCCAATTATCTGGTGTGTATTCTTAACTCAGAATTAATTGCGGCAGAAAGAATTCAGCCACCATCACCGGTTTTCGTTCAACGAAGAAGAGGCTACGTCGACCCCATCCCTGTCCTTGGAATGGCGTTATCTCCAATGAGCTGCGCACCAGATCGGGCTGCGTAAACAGATACTCTCCCAGGGGTCGATCGTTCAGTTCGAGTATTTTCGCCAGTGAACCCTCAAAGCTGTGCTCTGGAATCAGGGTATGAGCATTCACCCAGGGCACTCCATGCCCAAGCAGTGATACCTTGCGCGACCAGAATCGATGGGAACAGTCGAGTGGACCAAACTGTGCCAGCAGTTGGCTGTCCTTTACTGACGTCCACTGCTCTTCGTGGACCTGCACGGCAAATTCGCCATCACTCTTCCGAATGAGAGCCTGGGTTAGAGATCCAGGTTCCGTCAGCCAGCTTAGATAGGCATCAGGCGGCGAATACTGGCTGCGCTCTAAGGTTTCCCAACAGAGGTCAGCGTCGATAATGTCGGGGTATCTAAGATTAAGCATGGTGTGACAGCAAGAAAGGGGACGGAGGGATTATTTTTTAACCAGCTTTCCCACTGATCAAACTAAATCCCTCCGTCCCCTTGTTCTTTACTTTAGTGTTTTCCGATCTTCCCAGATCGAGTCACACTCTAGTGCGCTGAACTCTCTACAGCTGCTCCTGGCAACGCCATTGCCGTAAGCTTCGCTCCGGTTTGCAAGATAATGTACTGGTGTCCATCGTGCATCCAGGAACTCATGCCATAACGACTCTGCGCAGGCACTTCGATTCGACCCACTTCTTCTCCAGTCTGCTTATCGATGGCATAGAGAAGTACAGTCTCGCCGTCGCTGTCCATGCTTGAATAGACCAGCATGTTTGCCGTAGTCACCATCGATACTGCTCCGCCGGATCCTGTATCGCCTATATCTACCCCTTCCAAAGCGGGATTGTTGCGGATACGGTCAGGCGTTTCACCGGTTGGAATCTTGAATGCAATCTCACCGGTATTCATGTCGTAGGCAGTAATACTGGCATACGGTGGCTTAAAGTAAGGTAATCCGGATGCAAGACGCGGTGGTCGACTGCGCGGGCCGTTGGCATAGGCCGCAAAGGTCGTGCCGGTGGGCACATCGATACGTGCATCCGCCTCCTCGCCAGGAATAATCCGCTGCCAGCTACAGGCTTTGGAGGAGGGAACGTATAGAAATCCCGAAGTAGGATCTGCTACTGGAGGCGCATAAATATTTGCACCACCGCCATCACCCGGACACATAGCGGAACTTATCTTGCCTTCTGCATTTGACGCATGGATCGGCGGATTGAACAGGGGCCCCATCTTGTAATTGGCCATTACTTCAATCGCTTCTCTACGCAGCTCTGGAGTGAAGTCGATAAGGTCATCATTGCTAATGCCCTGCATTTCAAACGCAGGCGGCTTGGTTGGAAAAGGCTGCGTTGTGGCCAATTTCTCTCCGGGAACCTCTGAGGTCGGAACGTCACGGTACTCCATTGGCCATATCGGCTCACCGGTCATTCGGTCAAAGCTATAGACAAATCCCTGTTTGGTGACCTGAGAGACAGAAGGAACTTGTCCTCTACCCGGTATATTCAGGTCCAATAGAATCGGAGCTGCTGGATTGTCATAGTTCCACACATCGTGCTTCACCGTCTGAAAATGCCAACGACGCTCACCGGTTTCAGTATCCAGTGCTATTACGCTGGTGCCGAACAGACCGTCGCCCGGTCGAAAACCACCGTAATAATCGATTGTTGGTGGGTTTGTGGGGATATAGACAATATTGTTCTCGGGATCGGCCGTCAGCGGAGCCCAGGATGATATATCCCCGGTCCATTCCCAGGCATCGTTTTCCCAGGTTTCGTGACCGTATTCACCCGGCCGTGGAATCACATTAAATTTCCATTTGAATGCTCCAGTGACCCTGTCGTAGGCCAGAATATCGCCAGGAACATTCTCCACTCTTGCCTGCAAATACCCCTGCTCGGCTGAGTTGCCTACAATAATGGTGTCATTGACTACGATCGGCGGTGAAGACGTAGTGATATAGCCAGTCTCCAATGGAATACCTTCATCGGGGTCATAGGGATGCCCCAGGTTGGCGAGCATATCTACAACACCGGTTGGCGGAAATCCATCGACCGGCACCTGTCCACCAAATCCTTCCAAAGGCGCCCCGGTATCCGCATCCAGTGCTACCAGAAAGAAACCGGGAGTGGAGATGTAAACCACCCCTTTGCCATTAATCCGTGAGTAGGCTATGCCCTTACCATAAGAGGCACGCATGGAATATTCCCAACGACCGGTATTGGGCAAACGGTATGCCCAGAGAGTTTCTCCAGTCTTCGGATCGATCGCGACTACGTTTCTACGTGGCCCAGAAACTGTAAAGAGTTTTCCATCCACATAAGTAGGCGTGGAACGACCGCTATAGCCGTTAAAACTGGATCCATCCCATTCCCAGGCGACTTCCAGCTCACTGAAATTTTCAGCCGTAATTTCATCGGCAGGGGTGTAGCGAGTGTGGGCGTAGTCACCACCCAGGGTGTACCACTCGACTGTATCGTCGGTGACCAGATTCTGACTCAAGCCTATTTGAGGAATTAATCCCAAAAGGGCTGTCAGACAGCTCAAGTGAGCTAGTTTCCTGGTTTTTGAACCGGACTTTATTGAAAAACGTGCTTTCATCGTTGTTGCCTCTTTAAAACGCAAGATACAGGGGGAATACTATAGGGAGTACAAGTAGAATTAAAGGGGCCTTATCGTTTTAGCGCAGCCGACCTGATCCTTTTTGATTCGGCACCCGGCACCAATTCGGCGCAATTTCTTCTTGAAAAATGACAATAACAGAGTAGCTTGGTGGAATGATTGCTCAGCTACACATCGAGAACGCGATGTGATGGGGGTTTACATGAATAATCGATTCCTGGCAGTGCTGATTCTGGCCATGAGCAGCTTGTTTATTAGCACGGCCGGCGTCGCGCAATCGTCCGATATTCCGCGCACCGAGTATGGTCTCCCCGATTTCCAGGGTACCTACACCTTCAGAACCATTACGCCATTGAACCGCCCGAATGAACTGGCGGATAAGGAAACGCTGACTGAGGAGGAAGCCCTGGAGTGGCAGTCGTTTGAGAATCGACGCCAGAACCGGGATCTGATTATCGATTCGGTGGGCGGCGCCGGTTACCCGCCCGGCGTGATTTCCTATAACGAGTTCTGGTATGAGCGCGGCGTGGAGACCGTCTCCGATCGCCGAACCTCACTGATTTATGATCCACCCAATGGCCGAGTACCACCGCTGAACGCGGCCGGGCGCGAGCGCAACGCCGAAATAGCCGAGATGCGCAGGCTGAGTATCGGTCCCGAGGCCCGCACCTTGAATGATCGCTGCATCCTGAACGCACGCACTGGTCCACCGATGGTGTCCGGCTCGTACAACAATAATATGCAGCTCGTACAGACCAGAGATCACATCGTCATCCTCAGTGAGATGATTCACCACGCGCGGATTATCCGGCTGGATAGTGAGCACCATACCAAGCAGCTCAAGTGGACAGGCGATTCCGTTGCTCATTGGGAGGGCGACACCCTGGTCATCAACACGCAAAATTACTATTACCACTTCGGCTGGAGAGGAACCTCACAACAACTGAAAGTGGAAGAGCGTTTCAACTGGATCGATGAAAACACCCTGGATTACGATTTCACCGTCGAAGATCCGCTGTCATGGGATGTGAGTTGGTCTGCAAAACTCCCCATGCGCCGCATCGAAGACCCGATTTACGAATATGCCTGCCATGAAGGCAACCATGGCCTCGCCGGAATCCTGGCAGGCTGGAGACGCTACGAGTCGATGGGCATGAATGGTGACGGTACACCCAAGGAGTGAAATTGGGGTAAATGTAAAAATAGCGAACTGTTCTTCAAAGATTACATTGAGACTGTAAATAGTTTGGGAAGATGGGGACACAAATAGGATAGTAAAAAAATCAAGTCGGGAAAGAATACAATATTTTGTTAAGGAGAGCTGTCGCTAATTTGCTATTTTATAAGAGCCCCCTAAGGATTGGCGGCACTCTTCAAGGGACAATCGATGGCCTCGGCTTGCTGATTGGAGCCTCTGGTCCGAACACCAAAATCATACCGGGTCATGGTGTAGTTTCAACACGAGAAGATGTCATCGCATTCAGAGACATGACTATCGAGTTGAGCGACCAGATCGCCGAGATGATTGAACGTGGCATGTCCTACGACCAGATAGCTGAAGCCAACCCAACCAGAGCGTACAATGATCGGTACGGAGATCCAGAGAGATTTCTGCGCGCGGTGTACGCGGAACTTGGAGGCGAAGAGTAATTCTTCCCCAAAGTTTTGCATTAAAGTAAGCGAATAGGTTGGCAGCACGTTCAGCTAATGCCTGAGTGTGCTCAGAACTACTGTATTTTTACTCTGACCCTATTTCTAAATGAGGTTGAATTACGATGAGCATCCACAGAATAGTAGTTCAGTCTCTATTTTCACTAAGCAGATTCAGGAATAGTCGGAAACTGCCAAAGGCTTCTGTGTTCGCAATCTGTATCGTGATATTTTTCTCAGGTTCTGCAAATGCTCAGGGCACACGATTGCTCCGACAACCCAGCATCAGTGAAAATAGCGTCGCCTTTGTTTACGGTGGTGATATCTGGGTATCGGTCTTGGGGCGTAGCAACGCTGTCCGTATAACTAGTACAGCCGCCGTAGAAAGTGATCCCCATTTTTCACCAGATGGGAACAGCATTGCTTTCACCTCTAACCGTACCGGTACGGCTTCAGTCTATGTTGTTCCTACTGAAGGCGGAACACCAACCCGGCTCACCTGGCATCCTAGTCCGGTTCAAACCAGGGGTTGGACAACTGATGGAACGCAGGTGCTCTATTCGACTGGTCGCGAGACCGCTCCGACTCCCCACAACCGACTTTGGACAGTGTCTGTCGAAGGAAGTGCGCCTACGCTTCTGGCTCGACAGTGGGGTAATAATGGATCTTTCTCTGCTGACGGAAATCAGATAGTTATCGATAGGGTGACGCGTTGGGATGAGGAGTGGCGAGCCTATCGAGGCGGGCAAAACACCCCGCTTGTAATTCTAGACCTGAACGATCTCTCTGAGACATTCATACCCAATGAATCAACGACAGATATTGAACCCATTTGGGTCGGCGATACGATTTACTTTCTCTCCGATAGAAGCTGGACGTCAAATGTCTGGGCTTATACGCCGGCAAATGGAAGCCTGAGGCAAGTGACCGACTAT
>Ga0187827_10007195_pt1 | contig 12466 bp, 9 predicted proteins | sample ETNtaG_39_FD_167969 | JGI IMG/M metagenome (GOLD analysis project Ga0187827, IMG submission 167969) | Marine microbial and viral communities from oxygen minimum zone, Eastern Pacific Ocean - ETNP2014_SV_150_PacBio MetaG (Illumina Assembly) | ecosystem: Environmental > Aquatic > Marine > Hypoxic... | reverse complement strand
AACTTTCAAAAGCGGTCCCAACGCGCTCAACCCTTCCTATATTGGGTTGTGTTTTATTTAAAGCGTCAGAAGAAAAGACAATATTAAGAGCGACAGACTTAGAGATTACTATTATAGCCGAAATACCTGTTAGTATTGAAGAACCCGGGTCTGCAGCAATCCCACTTAAAACGCTATTAGACATAACCAACGAATTACCAGAGACGCGCATTACACTTATAGTTGATAGTGATAATAAAATAGAACTGCGGACCGAAACAGGTGTTTATGATTTGATGGGAAAACCGGCAAATGAATTTCCTTCAATTCCGGACACAAGCGACGGAAAAGAGCTATCAATGAATTCTCAACTCTTTAAATCTGTAATAGAATCAACCGTTTTTGCTGTAAGTCGGGACGATCTTAAACCAGCTCTCACCGGTGTTCTTTTTAGATTTAATAAAAATAATTTAACAGCTGTTTCCACCGACGGCCACCGCTTGGTGAAGCACATTAGAAAAGACTTTGTTTCTACGGGCTTTGTTGGAGACGTCATCGTTCCGAAAAAATTTTTAAACTATATGATATTGCAATTAGCAAGCTCTAATGATGACGTAGGGCTAATTGTAGGAGAAAATCATATGACAGCAATAACCGATAAAGTGACGGTATTGACTCGGACAATAGACGAAAGATTCCCCGATTATGAAAGCGTAATTCCGAGCGATAATACAAAAAAATTAATTACAGATAAAAGCGATCTTTCTGGAGCGATTAGGCGCGTTTCTATTTTTTCCAACAAAACAACAAGACAAGTAGCGCTTAATCTTTCAGATAAACAATGTTTGATTTCTACGGAAGACCCCGAAAAATCATCAAAAGCACAAGAAGAAATCACAGCTGAATATACTGGCGACGGGCTTACAATAGGATACAATGCAGAATATTTAAAGGATGTTATTAACCACGTAGACGGTCAAAAAGTAGTTATTAGTCTAAACACACCCATCAGTGCCGCTTTATTTAATTCAGAAGATGTTGATGAAAACGTTGATTCAACAATGCTGCTGATGCCAATAAGGCTTAACGATTAAAAAGATATATATGATCAATGGCGATTATGAAGATTGAAATGGTCTCATTTAGAAACCATTCAAGAATGCACATTGAGTTCAGCAAAGGTTTAAATGTAATTTGGGGAGAGAACGGATCTGGAAAGACAGGAGTTCTCGAAGCAATACACAGCCTATCTTTTGGGAAAAGCTTTAGAACAAACAGACATAAAGAATTACTAAAAACGGATGACGACTTTTTAAAAATTAAAGGTACCTTTAATAAAAACAACGAAAAAGAAATAATTACTCTCCATCAAAACAGAAAAGGAGAAAGAAGATTTCACATAAACAAAGCCCCCATTTTAGGACTAAAAGAATTAATGGGCAAAAACCTTGTTGTTGTCTTGTCGCCAGAAGAGCAGGTGGTTACAAAAGGACCACCAGCAAACAGAAGGCAGTTTTTTGATAAAATATTCTCAGTTATATCCAAAGCTTATATAGAAACACTTGTCCAATATCATCGTATTTTGAAACAAAGAAACGCCGTTCTTATAAACATAAGAGAAAACAGAAGTAACAAGTCAGAACTGGACGCCTGGGATAGCTCTATCGCCCAAGAAGCTGTTTCTTTATGGGGAAAAAGAGAAAAACTGTTACTAGAATACAACGAAGAATTAAAAAAGGTAGCAAGGGATTTTTCAGAAGAAGAACCCATTGCTATTGATTATACGAGCGCTATTTATAGCCAGGAAAAAACGATTGAAACATTAAACAAGAACAAACAAAGAGACATTTTAACGGGAATAACAAATTTTGGACCACACAGAGATGACTTTAAAATTTCATGGAACACAAAAGATGTTAAAAAATACGGCTCACAAGGAGAGCATAAAATTTCTCTAGTGCTAATGAAATTAGCAGAATTGTTTTATATTGCTAAAAGCACAAAACAAACACCAACGCTTTTATTAGATGATTTATTTGCCAAGCTCGACTCAGGAAGAAGTCGCAAGGTGGTTGATCTTATTAAACGATTTGAGAAACAATCAGGCAATGAAATACAAACAATTATCACAACAACAGACTTAATTGATTTAGAAAAAAGCGGAATAGAAATTAACGACGAAGAAACACCAACTTTTCATTTAAAAAGAACATGCAACGCTTAGGCTCAGCCCTAGAAAAATTTTTAAAGACATCCGGGCTAGAAAAAGGAGTTTCCCAACAGCAGGCAATAATAATTTGGAATGATATTGTTGGAGATGCGGTTGGTAAAAACACAGAGGCAGAAAGCGTTGAGCACGGAGTTATTAAAGTTCGGGTATCAAACTCAACATGGAGACAAGAACTCCAGTTTAAAAAAAAAGAAATAATTGAAAAATTAAACAAAGAATTAGAACAAAACATAATTAAGGATATTATATTTTTATGACATCACAACAATATAGCGCAGAGAGTATTAAAGTTCTTGAAGGGTTGGAAGCGGTAAGAAAAAGACCCGCAATGTATATCGGAGACGTGGGCAAGCGCGGGCTCCACCACCTGGTTTATGAAGTTGTAGACAATTCTGTTGATGAGGCTCTCGCAGGACACTGTTCGGTGATTAATGTGGCCTTTAATAAAGACGGATCAGTTTCGGTTGAAGACAACGGCCGAGGAATTCCTGTAGATATTCATAAAGAAGAAAACAAACCGGCAGTAGAAGTTGTGATGACGATTTTACACGCTGGCGGAAAGTTTGACAAAGGTTCATATAAAGTCTCTGGCGGCCTTCATGGCGTAGGAGTCTCAGTTGTAAACGCTTTGTCTGAAACAATGTGGGTTGAGGTACACAGAGGCGGAAAAATACATCGTCAAGACTATAAAATTGGGGTAGTTCAGAATAAACTGGAGGTGACAGGTTCCACAAAAAAGACAGGCACAAAGGTGTGTTTTTTTCCCGACAAAACGATCTTTAACACAACAACATTTGAATATGAAATAATTGCAGACCGACTAAGAGAGTTGGCGTACCTAAACAAAGGACTTGAAATAAGACTAAAGGACAAGCGGAAGGAAGATGGAGAATCTGATGTTTTTAAATTTAAAGGAGGGTTAAGCGACTTTGTAAAGTTTTTAGATGAACACAACAACCCAATTCATAATAAAATAATTACAATTTCCAAAGAAGACGGAGAAATTCCTATAGACGTAGCCTTTCGTTATGGAACAACATATACTGAAAATATTTTAACATTTGTAAACAACATTAATACAATTGAAGGCGGAACTCATCTTTCAGGCTTTAGATCAGCTTTAACGCGCGCCATGAATAATCATGCGGCAAAAAACAACCTAATAAAAGCAAAGAAGAATGAGAAAATAAACTTATCTGGTGAAGACTTTCGCGAGGGCTTAACAGCCATTCTTAGCGTTAAAGTTCCAGAACCGCAATTTGAAGGACAAACGAAAACAAAATTAGGAAACGGCGACGTTAAAGGAATTGTTGACGCCGCTGTCTATGAAGGTATTTTAGATTTTTTAGAACAAAACCCGTCTATTGGTCGCAAAGTAATTGAAAAGGCCCTACTGGCCGCGCGCAGTAGAAGCGCCGCAAGAAAAGCCCGCGAATTAATCAGAAGAAAAAGCGCCCTCGGCGGCTCTTCGCTCCCAGGAAAACTTGCAGATTGTTCAAACCGGGACCCCGCTTTCAGCGAATTATACCTAGTTGAGGGTGATTCGGCGGGTGGCTCAGCCAAACAAGGAAGAGATAGAAGGACACAAGCTATACTACCCCTAAGGGGCAAGGTAATTAATTCCGAAAAAGCCCGAATCGATAAATTATTATCTAACAACGAGGTTCAATCCATTATTACAGCTTTGGGCGCAGGCTTTGGAGGGACCAGTGAAGATACAGGTGAAAAATCCGCCGGCGACTTTGATGTTGAAAAACTAAGATATCATAAAGTTATTATTATGACAGATGCAGATGTTGATGGCTCCCACATTAGAACATTATTATTAACTTTCTTTTTTAGAAGAATGCCAGAAGTTATCCATAATGGAAACCTATACTTGGCGCTCCCTCCTTTGTACAGACTTCACCAAGGAAAAAAAGAGTTTTATGTATATGACGACAATGAGCGAGACTTAATAATGGACAGGATGAAAAAAGAAAACAAAACAACAAAAGTTGGCATCCAAAGATATAAAGGGTTGGGAGAAATGAATCCCGAACAATTATGGGAAACCACCATGGACCCAGAAAGAAGAACATTGATGCAAATTACAGTTGAAGATGCAGCAAAGGCAGCAGAAACATTTCAAGATTTGATGGGGCACGACGTAGAACCACGAAGAACCTTCATAGAAAAAAACGCACAATTTGTTGTTAATCTAGATATTTAATAAAAATTAGGAAAAATAATTATGGTTGATTTTAATCGCGACAACACCATTAACCGCGACATTGTAGATGAAATGAGAGAAAGTTATCTCAACTATTCTATGTCTGTTATTGTTTCAAGGGCTCTTCCAGATGTTCGAGACGGGCTAAAGCCGGTTCACAGACGCATTTTGTTTGGGATGAATGATCTTGGCTCTCATTGGAATAGGGCTTATAAAAAATCTGCAAGAATTGTGGGTGATGTTTTAGGTAAATACCACCCTCACGGCGACAGCTCTGTATATGACGCGCTCGTAAGGATGGCACAAGATTTTTCAATGAGATATGAGCTGGTAGACGGCCAGGGTAACTTTGGATCCATTGACGGAGATAACGCAGCGGCAATGCGTTATACAGAGTCAAGAATGACAAGGCTTGCAAGCGAAATGCTAAAAGACCTTGATAAAGAAACAGTGGACTGGGTTCCGAACTTTGATGAAACACTAAAAGAGCCAGCTGTTTTACCAAGCATGGTACCTACGCTCTTGGTAAACGGCTCTGAGGGTATTGCCGTAGGAATGGCAACAAAAATACCACCCCACAACTTAACGGAAATTATTAATGGGCTCATTGGACTTATAAACAATAAAGAAATTACCGTTGAAGAATTACAGGAACACATTAAGGGGCCCGATTTCCCAACAGCAGGATTAATTATGGGCATGGATGGTATTAAAAACGCCTATAAGACAGGTCGCGGAATAGTAAAAATGCGAGCCAAAGCCCATATTGAAACAGCTAAGAACGGTAAAGACAGTATTATTATAACCGAACTTCCTTATCAGGTAAATAAAGCAAGGTTAATTGAAAAAATAGCAGATCTTGTTCGAGATAAAAAAGTTGTGGGCATTACAGACTTACGGGACGAGTCTGATAAAGACGGAATCAGAGTTGTGATTGAAACAAAGCGCGATGCTGTTCCAGAAGTAATATTAAACCTTCTATATAAGCACACCCAACTTCAAGATACGTTTGGTATCATATTGCTTGCTCTCTATAACGACGTTCCAAAAATCATGAGCCTGAAAGAAATTCTTCAACATTTTATTGATTTTAGACACAGCATTATTGTACGAAGAACAGAGTTTGACCTAAAAGAAGCAGAGGCGCGCGCACACATACTTGAAGGTTTAAAAATTGCGCTGGATAATATAGATGAAGTGATTTCAATTATTCGAGGAAGCAAAGATCCGACCCAAGCCAAAGAGGGCTTAATGAATGCATTTAATCTTTCTGAAAAACAATGCCAAGCCATATTAGATATGCGCCTACAAAAACTTACTGGACTAGAGGTTGGAAAAGTTGTTGCAGAATATAAAGAAGTCATTCAACTAATAGCCCACCTAAAGGGCATTTTAGAAAGCGAAAGCCAAAGAATGGATATTATCAAGTCTGAACTGATGGAAATAAGAGAAAATTATGGCGATGAAAGACGGACAGAAATATTACCCCTAGACGCAGATTTTTCCATGGAAGATATGATTGCCGAAGAAGATGTAGTTCTTACAATAACACACCAGGGTTATATTAAAAGAACAGCATTAAACACATACAGAACACAAAGAAGAGGTGGTCGAGGCGTTCAGGGCGCTATGAGTAAAGATGAGGACTTTGTTGAACATTTGTTTATTGCTAATACCCATAACTATATGCTGTTCTTCACAGACCAAGGGAAGTGTTACTGGCTAAAAGTTTACGACATACCACAAGGAGGTCGCGCAACAAGAGGCCGCGCAATTGTTAATTTAATTGGGTGCGACACGGGTGAAAAAATCGAAGCATTTGTAAGCGTAAAAGAATTCGACGATCATCACTTTATTGTGATGGCAACTCAAAATGGAATAGTTAAAAAAACAGTTCTTTCTGCATATGGCAATCCACGAAAAGGCGGTATTTACGCTATAGAAGTTCGAGAAGGAGACAAACTAATTGAAGCTCGAATTACCAACGGAGACCACGATATTCTTCTTGGAACACACGAAGGAAAATCCATCAGATTTTCAGAAACCAACGTTCGCCCTAGCGGCAGAAAAACAATGGGAGTAAAAGGAATAACCCTAAGCTCAAAAACTGATTATGTTGTGGGCATGTTGGTTGTAAAGCGAGAGGGTACAATTTTAGTTGCCACAGAAAAAGGGTACGGAAAACGAACAGACATCATTCAGTATCGCTCACAAACAAGAGGCGGCAAAGGCGTGTTAACCATGAGGTGTACAAACAAAACAGGAAAAATGGTAAAAATTATGGAGGTGGTAGACTCAGACGACCTTATTGTAATTACCGATTCTGGTGTTTTAATGAGACAACCTGTTGGCGCAATACGAACGATTGGTCGAGTAACCCAAGGTGTTCGCCTTGTGAAGCTTGATGATGGCGCAAGCATTTCTACCATTACACGCGTTATTAGCGAAGAAAAAGCCACAGAAGAGCCAAAACCAGAAGACAATCAACTTACAATTGAAGATGCCGCAAGTAATTCAAATGAAGAATGAGCCTATCGAACAACCTTGAGACAATCTATCATAAGATAGAAAAAGCAAAAATACGGGGCGGTGTAAACCGCCCTGTTCAACTTATAGCCGTTACAAAGACCCACCCCTTTTCAATTATAAACGAGAGCTATGCTATAGGTATTAGATCCATAGGAGAAAACCGTATTCAGGAAGCACATTCAAAATTTGAAGATTTTTCTTTAATGCCGAATATAACAAAAAGGTTTATTGGTCACCTTCAGTCGAACAAGATTAATAAATGTTTAGAATTGTTTGATACAATTGATTCTGTGGACTCTATCAAACTGGCAAAAAAAATCGATAAAAAAGGTTTAGCAGTACAAGTTTTATTAGAAGTAAATACAAGCGGAGAACGCCAAAAGCACGGCTTTAATCCAGAAGATATCGACGGCATGATTGCAGCTACAGAAACACAAAACATAATCGTAAAAGGATTAATGACGGTTGGCCCCCTTACTGGAAATGAACAAAAAATAAGAAAGTCATTTACACTGTTAAGGGAATTAAAAGATGAAATAAATTCACAACTATCAGCAAATAAATTGACCGAACTTTCAATGGGAATGAGCAGCGACTTTGAAATAGGCGTTGAAGAAGGAAGCACAATGGTCAGGATAGGCTCTGCTCTATTCGGAAGAAGACAACAACAATGAAATTCATCTATTTACCATTAAGATCAAACACAATACAGCTAAACACCCAGCAACCAAAAGAACAAGAAAAACACATGGTTGATGTATTAGATAACAAAACCTATATATGGCCACTTATTTTTGATAATACTCATGTTTCCCCAAAAACACTTTATAACTTAAAAGAAAAATATTCAATTGATTCAATCATCATTATAGACCAATTAAAAAACGTAAAAAAGGAGACCAACATTAAAGATCACATTAATGCATCTGGTCAAAACTTTTTAAGAGAAAAAACGCCTTATAAATCTTTTCCAACCTTTCCGGATGTTACACATATATACCATACGGCGGAACCAGATGCCGCAATTGTTCATACCGTTGGTCCAGAAAGATTCTCAAAAAACACCAACAAGAACCAGATCATTTCTGAGAGTATTGGAATTATATCTCCCGTTTGGGATTATGTGGGTGTAAACGTTTATGGCGTTGGGAGACCCGCGTAGTTTAAGCGCATCCAACCACAGATAGGTTCAAAAGTGTATTTTAATTAAACTATTATGAAAAGCAACAAAGGAGAGTTACTTTAATAAAAGTTTTAACAAAATGATTTGTATGAAATAATGAAAAAATATATAAACTACCTTCTCTGTGTTGGCTGTTTTATTTCAGCAATATATCCAGAAAGTACGCCTTTTGGAAAAATATCTCTCCCCCTTGGAAAAGTAACCATAAAACCAGCATCAACAAATACATGGGAAAAGGCAAAACCCAACCGAAAAGTATTTGTAAATGATATTATTAAAACAGCTCCAAAATCCAGATGTGAAATTTCATTGATTGGTGGTGGAAAAGTTCGAATAGGTGAAAGCTCTGAATTAGAATTAAAAAGCGCGTCTGTCAAACCAATGAAAAAAACATTTGACACACACCTAAAGAAAGGAAGCGTATGGGTGTCTGCGAAAGCTGCTTTTGGAGAAAAGAAAAACATTTCCGTTCGAACCCCCACCGCAGTTGCGGCTATTCGCGGAACCATATTTAAAGCAAAAAGCGACAACAAAGAAAGCTCAGTTCAAGTATATGACGGAAAGGTGGATGTGAATCAGGCCAAAAACTTTATTAAAGAAAGAAAAGAAAAAAGAAAAAAAAGCTTCGGGCAAGGAGCCCCCACAGGGAAACCTAAATTTACCCTTGGCCCCGTTACAGAAGTTAAAGCGCCCACCCAAGTTTCTGGCCCATATGAAATTTCTTTAGATGACTGGGTTAGTTTAGCCAAAGGAATGCAAATTAGTATTCGCGCAGACGGAAAATATCACTTGTTTGAATTTGACCAATTAAAAGATGACGAAGATGAGTTTGTAAAGTGGAACAAGCAACGAGACGCCCAATAAACCGAACAACCAAACGCACCTAAATGTCCGACAGAAAAAAGAGAATATTATCCGGCGTTTTTTTTGCCCTTCTTTTTTCAGCGCTTATTCATTTAGGCACACGCACCGAAGGCTTTGTCTTCACCAGCATCATTGATCGTTATGAATATCAATCTTATGACGCGAGACTAAAAGCCGCATCAGCAAACACAGAAGAAATGTCTATTGATAATGTTGTTATAATAGATATTGAACAAAACTCCGTTGAAACTTTAGGGAATTATCATGAGTGGCCCCACGCTTATCACGGGCAATTGACAGATGTTGTTTCTTCCGGGAAACCCAAGGCTCTTTTATTTGATATTATTTTTGATGAAAAAAACAGCTATACACATTCACTTATTGATGCCCTGTCCCAAGAAACAACTACCCCAGAACTACAAGCAGCCACAGAACAGTTCCTTCTTAGCGCCGATCCAAACAGATTTGTTAAAAGCACATCTCAAAACTCAAAAGTTCACCACGCCTTAGTTTTTGAAAGAGAAGACACGCTGAATTTATTGTATAAAATGGCAGACGTACCGAATGGCTACAACGATCAGAATCACACATTAAAGATACCGGATGAAATTACCAAGCACCTCCCATCAGCAGAGAGAATAGGAAACACTTACACGGAACTACTTAGTGCTTCTTATGGGGTTGGGGCGGCCAATTTTCCCCAAGATGAGGATGGAATCATCCGTCGCGTTCCAACAGCCTTTCACTTTAAAGGACCAAACAAAACATATCCATCCCTCGCCCTTTCAGCTATTAAGGATATTCTAAAAATCCCTGACGACGGATTTAAATATGACTTTGAAAATAAAATGCTACACCTAATAGATTCTACAGGGAATATAGCGAGAGAAATCCCCATCGACGACAAGGGGCGCATGTTTATCAACTATTTCGGCCCACATAAAACGTTTTATTATATTCCATATATGTACGCTTTTGACGCAGAAATGTTAGACCCAGCTTATTGGGGTGACAAAACAGCCATTGTTGGCTCATCTCTTCCCGGCTTAATGGACCTTAGAAGTGTTCCGGTTCAAGATACTTTTCCCGGTGTAGAAATACACGCAAATGTGATTCACGGTATTTTAGAAAATAAATTTATTCAAATTAAATCCCCAACAGCTAACTATTTTGGGGCCCTATTTCTTTCTATAGTAATAGGCGTTTTTACGGGTGCGCCAAAAAAGCCCATGTTTGGTTTTATATTTTTAGCGATTGGCGCAGGGTTGTGGATTGTGTTTGCCTATAGTCAGTTTTTAGGCGAATCTGTTATGTGGGAAATTATTCGACCCATTTTTTCAATCACCCTCACACCGTTAGGTGTTTTTTCATATACATTTTTAATACTAGACAAAGATAAGCGGTTTTTAAAAACAACCTTTAGCACATATATATCACCAAAATTAATAGACCAAATGGTGGATGGAAAAACCGTACCAAAACTAGGCGGAGACGAAGATATTCATACAGCTGTCTTTACAGATATTCAGGGGTTTTCCCAACTTTCAGAACAATTAACCCCCACAGAATTAGTAGAATTGTTAAACGATTATTTAACTGAAATGACCAATATACTTTTGGATAATCAGGGGACTTTGGATAAATATATTGGAGATGCTATTGTTGCTTTCTATGGCGCCCCCGTTCCGGTAGAAGACCATGAATATAAAGCCTGTTTAACAGCCCTTCTTATGCAAAAACAATTATCTGAATTAAGAAAAAAATGGAAAACAGAAAGTAAGCATTGGCCAAATATTATTTACAATATGCAAATGAGAATTGGTATTCATACAGGAAAAATGGTTACTGGAAATATGGGGTCTGAACACCGAATGAATTATACTATGATGGGAGACACCGTAAATCTTGCCGCACGATTAGAATCTTCAGCCAAGCAATATGGAATATATAGTCAAATATCGGAAGAAACATATTTATCCATTCAAGATCGTATATCTGTTAGGGAGCTAGACCACGTTAGGGTTTTTGGAAAAGAAAATCCTGTTAAAACATACGAACTTATATCTTTAAAAGGTCAGGAGCCGGAGTGGTATAAACAAATAAACGAACCTTTTACTAAAGGAATACACCGTTTTCAAAAAGGAGAGTTTGAAAAAGCAAAACAGATATTTGAGCTCACGGTTGAAAATGAAAATATGTTTGATGGCAGAAACATAAACCCATCGTTGCTTTATGTTGATAGGTGTAATGCGTTAATTAAAAAACCACCCAAAGAATGGGACGGCGTTTGGTCGCTTACATCAAAAAAATAAACAAACAAAAAAACCAGAAAACGACCAAATTTGGCACTACTTCCCCAAATAGGGTAAAAATACTTAATGAAAACACCCAAAAATACGTAGATCTCCCCATTGTAGAACGAAACCACCCCTTTGTAATTTTTATAGATTTTAAACATAAGAAGGCTTTACAATGATTCTACGATTAACACCCGCTCTTTTAATCCTAATTTTTTACACCCGTTTGTTTGGCCAAAACACGACTCTTAATGACGAAACAAAACAATTATTGAGCGAAGGAAAAAAAACGACTGCAGTTTTAGACTTTGAAGCTCGCGGGATCAACCCAAAAGAAGCGGCAACATTAACGGATCGTTTCAGCTCCGCACTTGGCAAAACAAATTCTGTTATTCTAGTGCAAAGAACAATGATGAAAGAAATCCTGGAAGAACAGGGATTTCAACAAACGGGATGTACCAGCGACGAATGTGCCGTGGAAGTAGGAGCATTATTAGGATGCCAATATATGATAAATGGCGCTATTGGAAAAATAGGAAGTTCCTATACTATTGATGTGAAAAACGTATCCGTAGAATCTGGAGCAACAGAAAACAGCCAAAGCGCAACCTATGCCGGTCCGAAAGATGGCCTTATTATAGAAATTGAAATTTTAGCATGGCAACTTATGAATCTTGATCCGCCAGAAGCTTTAATCGAAAAGCAGAAAAAAGGCGCTCAAGTTTATGTGGGAGGAGAAAAACCAAAATCACAAATGGGCGCTCTTATGAGATCGCTGGTTATACCGGGCTTTGGGCAAATATATAGTGGTAAAAAAGGTTCGGGGTTTGCAATCTTATTATTAGAAGCAGGCTTGGTTGGAATGGCCGCAAAAAGCAATAATGATTATTTAGCATTTCAAACTGAATGGAACACACAACTCAACAATTATAATTCAGCCACAGTCCCGGCCGATATTGCCGACTACAAAGCGTTGGTGAATCAAGCTCGAAACGACATGATGACATCAAACAACCAACTTAATCTTTTTATTTATGCATCTGCGGGCCTTTGGGCGATTAATGCAATTCATGCTTTTTTAACCGGCCCTGACCTGGCTGACAATGGATCCAAACCGCCTTTCCGATTGGCCTATGACCCCAGACTAAATCAAACACAATTATGGTGGGAAA
>Ga0187827_10007194_pt1 | contig 12466 bp, 11 predicted proteins | sample ETNtaG_39_FD_167969 | JGI IMG/M metagenome (GOLD analysis project Ga0187827, IMG submission 167969) | Marine microbial and viral communities from oxygen minimum zone, Eastern Pacific Ocean - ETNP2014_SV_150_PacBio MetaG (Illumina Assembly) | ecosystem: Environmental > Aquatic > Marine > Hypoxic... | reverse complement strand
GGGATGAGAAACTCCAGCTTTTTATATATGTTATCAAGAATGGATATAGGCAGTATTTGACCCGTCTTGGAAATAAAACGGCGGACCGATATAGGCCAACGGACAATTTTATCCCAATAGGAATGATTCCAAATATGTCGATTGTATCCACCAAAAATTTCGTCTCCACCATCGCCCGACAAACTCACCGAGACTTCAGAACGTGCTAGCTGCGAAATCAGGAAAGTTGGAATCTGTGATGAATCTGAAAAAGGTTCATCGAACAGTTGGGGTAATCGTGGAATCACATCCATGGCTTCTTTTTCGGTCACAAATATCTCTGTGTGATCAGTGCCCAAATGTGAGGCAACTTTTTTAGCATAATCTGCTTCATTATAGTCTTCTTCAAAAAAGCCTACAGTAAAAGTTTTTACTGGAATTGAACTCTGTGCTTGCATCAGAGCAACTATTGTTGAGGAGTCAATACCTCCTGAAAGAAACGCTCCTACGGGAACATCTGAAACAAGTCTAGACTTGACAGAACGCCTTAAAATGTCATCTAGGTGCTCTATAACTTCATCTTCCGATGATCCAATCTGATTCTTCAAAGATTCATTAACAACATCATAAGCTGACCAATAAGGAATCATTTTAGTATGAAATCTTGGCCATGATAAACTAAAGATTGTACCTGGTTCCAGTTTTTGGATAGATTGGTATATTGTGAAAGGAGCAGGAATATAATTCAAACGAACATACAAATTTAAAGCATCAAGATCAATATCAGGGGAAAAAAGAGGATGCCTATGAAGAGCTTTCAATTCCGAACTGAAAAAGAAAATATTATTGTGCCATCCGTAGTACAGTGGTTTTTCTCCGATCCTGTCTCGACATAAGTGAAGAGATTTCTTCTCCTTATCCCATACAGCAAAGCTAAACATCCCATCAAAGGATTGTACCGCTTTTTCAAGACTCCACTCCTCTATAGCTGCTAGGATAACCTCTGTATCAGATGTGCCTTTGAATCTGCAACCTCTTTTCTCAAGATCATCACGTAGTTCCAAAAAGTTGTATATCTCACCATTGTAAACGATTACATATCTGCCGTTATGAGATTCCATTGGTTGGTGCCCTTGCTCTGAGATATCTAGAATAGAGAGACGCATGTGTCCGAATGCTAACCCCATCTCCTCTTCCACCCAACATCCCCTGTTATCAGGGCCTCTGTGAACCAACGCTTTTGCCATTTGGTCGACAATTTGGTGCATATCATCTACCCCATACGACCGACCTCGTTGCCAGAAACCAACTATTCCACACATAGTAAATTGTAAATAAGAATTGAAACGTTCTCAAAAGTCATGACAGGTTATTTCTATTGGGCAAAAGGTCTCCGTTAATTCCAGAACACCTTTGTACGAATTCTCCAGGATACAAGCTTGTACAACTTCCAAAAACGGGTTAGTGCATACCTAGGAATTGCCGTTATACGAAGAAGAACCGGCCCTCTAATAGAAAAAAAAATGAGTCGATGAAAAAGATTTCTCCTAGATCGTGGATGAAAAAGTGCCCAAAAAATCCCTCGACTTTGTATATGATTATCTGATTTTCCCGAATCCGTTAGAATAGTGGCTTGATCGCTAACTTTTAATCGAAAACCCATTTCCAAAGCCCTCGCTGTTAATTCAATATCAACCATGAAATGGGGGAAGAGAAAAGATTTAACAGATCCGATTTTTCTTAGAATTGAAATAGGAATAAACAAGCCACGCCCCGGCAGAGCATCCACTCTATTATTCGAATACATTATCTCTAGTTTTGTATAGTCAATAGAGAAACCTTTGTAGAGAACCTTCCCATCTGCTGATGACTTCTGCAACGTTCCAACTATTGCTTTAGGATGTGACTCAGCATCTTTTACAAGAATCGATATTAAATCAAGATCAAACTTTGTATCATCGTTTAGCACCAACAGATAATCACCTTTTTCCGCTCTCTCCTTAGCATAGTTTATTCCAAGATGTATAGCTCCTGCAAACCATAGGGAGCCATCACCTCTGATGATATGAATATTCCGTGATTTTAAGGATCTAACGTAAAGATCAGTTCCATCTGTAGATCCGTCATCGACTACGATTAACTTCCAATCAGTATATTCCTGATTCTCAAGACACCCTATACATATCTTCAGTTTGTTTAATCTGTTGTGAGTCGGTACGACACAGTATACTGTTCCTCGCAGGTGTGGGGAAATTCCGTTACCGTAACTTTCTGTGTGTCTCAAGAACCAAGGATTCCTGTCCGATTCTTTGAAGCTATAAAATACACGACCCAAAAAATCAGATAGTAGGTGTTGAGTGCCAGTGGAACAAGACTCCCAAAGAGAAAGGAAATATAGGCATTAAAAATCAATGTAATTAAATAGAACGACATTTTCCATTCTGGCGTTTTTCTGCTCGGCATAACAAGAAAGGCTTTTGAGTCCAGATAATTGATGAGTCTATATAAAAGGTAGCAGGTAAAAAAGGGTGGAAAGACTAAGTGGAAAGTATCCACACTAATGAAGGGAAAAATCGGTGCGAAAAATCGAAAAAATGCCAGACAAGAAAAAGTGATTGGCTTTAATTCTTCTTTCCTTAAAAGGTTATGAAGAGTGAAGATTATGAAAAGAAAACAATAAAAATAAATCCAAATACGAGTTGTGAGAACGTTGAGCCACAAGGAAACAGCAATAAAAACCAGACTCCTCATTCCAATGTAGACAATTAGTAGCGTTCCGCTCCATTTAACTTTACTCAAACGAGGGCGAGGGCTCCTTTCATATCTTATACTGTATATATCATTGAAAAGGTATCCGATTTCATATATCGAAATGAAAGCCAAGTAAGCCAGAAAAAAGTAACGAAAAGAATCAGAAAGCGAATACCCCTCTAATAAATAGAGAATGCCCACAGAAACAATCCATTCGTAATAACAATGAAAAAAAAGAGTAGACTTATCTTCTTTCATTCTCGTCAAGAATGTGTAACTGAAGGGAAGAATATATCCTATAAAGCTGATTAGACTATAATAGGTTTAATATTTTGAAACCTATTCCAATAGCGATTGTCTTTTTCATCGTGTATTATAGCATAACCATTATCAGCTTCTTCAAGAAGCTCACGATCAGTTTTATTATCAGAAATAACAGTCAATTTTTCATAATTGATTTCCGACACCCAATCTAGTTTCTGTTTTACCTTTTCAAGACGGCCAGTTGAATATCCATCATAGAATTGCATTTCAATCGCAATATATGGTACCCCAAGTTCTTTTGCGACTGCCCTGACTACAGGTTCCAGACTATCAGATATGAGATATACATTGGCTTCCGAAGCTTGTGCTTTCCTGAGCATGCCATGTATTTCATGGATCTCTCGATGGGATAAGAATTCTTTGAGGAACCTCTCACCATTAAGATACAACTCACCTTTTGGTAGACCACTGAGTAGCCTGACAGCAAGATTTCTGATCAAATTTCCAATCCAGAACTTCTCAATCACCAATAATAAAATGCTGATTGGCGAGTACTTTTTATAGATAAGATTAAATATTCTGAACTTCAAACTAAAATCATTCTGACTTAGGACATATCCGATGAAATCAAATGTTGTGTTAGAATAATAGAGTGTATTACATAAATCGAAAACGACTAAGTGCGATGGGTCACCCCCCAGTACTACATCTTGCGTCCCATCCAAACTCTCATCTGTCCCTTTTCGATAGCCACTCATCGCGCCAGAAGAGAATAAATTTCCCGATAACTATGCACACCATTATCAATACCAAAGTACTCTTGGGCTGCATGCTTTAGTTCGCTTTTTTCCACCTTAAGAGGCATCTTCTTAAGTGCTTTTTCCAATGAGTCTTTACTAACATTATCGACCAAAGTCAACGCGTGTGGATACAGTTCCTTCAGATGAGATAGATCCCCAACTAGTTCCTGAGCCAATACAGGCAGCCCGCATGCCCAGTATTCGGCTAGTTTGGTAGGGCTCCGACCAAGAGTAGACCAATCCCCCCGGTAGAAAATCGCTCCGAGATCTCCCGCAGAGAGGTATCTATGAACTTCCCCATATTCTACACTCAGTAGGTGTAGTTTATCATTCAAGGAACCATACATAGACAGCTTTTCAGAGACTAATTGAGGATTTGTCTTGGATAAAACGATGAATTGACCTGAAGGATAACGCTCAATAAAAACCTGAAAAAGTCTGAGAAGGCTTGCCATTTCGTAGTTGCCGCCAAAAGATCCGCTGTAAACCATCACTGTTGTTTCCTCAGAAATATTCAGTGACGATCTGATTTCAACACGGGCTTCATTACTAAACTCTCCAAAGAATTCAAAGTCTACACAAGTCGGTATGACACTGATCCGTTCAGCCAACTGAGGGAATCTCTGCAACAATTCGTTACGTGTAGAATACGTTAAAACCACTAAATGGTCCGAGCATAGAAGCGACTGCTTCTCAAGCCATTTGAGTAAATGATATACAGGTTTGAAAAGCCAGCTCTTCCAATGTCCACTTTCAAGTTTCTCATCAACCCACCAGCCACGCATATCAAATATAAATTTTGCTCCGAAAAACCTTTTCATTATTAACCCGACTATTGCTGGGAAATGACTTCTACAATGAATAATATGAAATTTATATCTCGTATTTAAAAAAAATGCTTTCCCAAAACACAGAAGGAGATCACCGAGAGTTGAGAGAATAAGCGGATACTTAGTATATCTCATTGGATACCAATTAATATTCTTTCCAGAGATCATTTCCCTTACAGAATCAGAAACATTTCTGTACCTCTCAGGCTTCTCAAAGCTAATTAAAGAGAATCCGTGACAATGAGAGGCCAATTGCCGCAAATAAGCAATGACCTGAGATTGACCCAAATGATCGGTCATCCCGTCATAAGATAAATAGAGAATCCTCAAATTCTTATAATGATCAAATATGTAGTGACCATCAAGATTCGAAGCTAAAGCGCCCGTTCTCCATTTTGACCATTAATTAAACTTTCCCATTCAACTATAAGATTGTTTATGTCAAACTCCGCGGCTCGCTGAGCTGCTTTGGGGAAAAGTTCTTTTTTACCATCAGATTTGGTCAATAGCGAAAGGATTGTCTCAGCCCAAACCTTTTCCAGTTCGTCATTAGATAGCTTGGTATTTCCATCTTTTTCTCGATTGAAAGATGGCATCAGAACGCCATAGTCGGTAGGTTCAGGACTATCAGTACGAAAATTGACCGGTGACATGGGCGAAAGAATTTCTCTTGGTCCGAAATCACAATCAGAAGCAATCACAGGCGTTCCACAGAACATGGACTCGATGATTGCGATACCAAATCCTTCATAAAGTGATGGGAATACGAATAATGAAGATGCTTTTAGATAACAGAACGGATTTTTCTGGAATCCTAAAAAGTAAATATCATAGTCAGTTCCGATAGGCTTAACGCCTTTATGAGAGTAGACTTTCAGATTAAGGGAATGAGACAATGAGATCAATTCATCAAGTAAACTACCTTCTCCAAGAATAACAAGTTTAGTGTTAATCTGTGCATCGTGGATTCTACGAAAAATCCTAACAAGATGTGAATGACCTTTTTGAGGTACTAATCGACCTATATTTATAAGCACTTGGTAGTCAAACACTGGCTGTATTCCCGAAATTATGGGTTGCCTGGAGAGCAGATCAATCTCCTTCGTATCCAATGAATCATAGATCACACTTGTTTGTTTTTGATCAACTCCAATCATAGACACGACCTGGGCTCGCAAGTTTTGAGATACAGCAATGATTCTGTGCGCCCGTTTGTAACAATATTTCATAAGTACTTTATAAATCCAACCATATAAGTCTTTTGGCTGATCCAATTGTTCATTAACATGAACCGTAAGAAAAACCTTTTCACTTTTTTTGCTGAAAATATTCAATATATTGCAAATAGGAATAAAGCTGATTGAAACATCAAAATTTTCTTCATTTTTTAGTTGATGAATTCTTTTTAAACCAATAATAACCTTCATTACTTTTCCTAGGAAGTTGTGCTTTTGTGAATATCCTATTCCTAAGTTATAAAGAGTCCCTCTAAACGGATAGCTGATCTTTTCCTCAAGAAGAGCAATACTAATATCAAATTCTTTAAGTCCTCTCGATATCAATGATACAATCTTCTCAGCTCCTCCATGGGAGAGAGTTGGAACTAATAGTAAGACCTTAGTCATCTTAATTATTGGCCAAAGAGAAATAAAAATCCCTCCCTTAAGCTATTAAATCTTAAGGTTAGGGATTGAACTGCAGTGAATCAGATAGCCGTAGAATTTGAACCTGAGCCATCTTGGTATGATTTTGGTATACCATCTATGGTTGAGAATTTTTTCCCATATCTGATTAAAAATGAAAAGTCTTCTGAGAATAATCCTTATCCAACCGCTTTTACCATATGAGAATTGCTCTGGAATAACGTCCTTGTAATGTGGCTTCTTGAGCAATAAGTGTTCCCGTGCATTACGGTATTGAATTTGCCTTTTAACATATGAATTCAAATTGCCTTGATCATCATGCCAAACTGCAGCTCTATGATCATAGTATATACGAATATTTTCAATCATTGCTCTGACACATAAATCAAAATCAACCGAATCCTTCAAAGTTTCGTCAAACTTACCTAAATCATTAAAGAGTTGGTTAGAGAGAGAAAGGTTTTGTGTTGAAAAGAAATAATTATCGGGTGTCACCGTGGCAAGACCGTTTTGCGACGGAAAAGACCAGATCTTTCTCTCCAAGTAGTATCGATATTGACAAATATCTGAATCTTGAAATAGCGTATTATCCATAACAGCACGGCCAGCCAACATCGAGCCACGTTTAGTAGTGTGGTGATAAACGTGGCGTTCAACACAATCAGGGAAAGGTCTAACATCACTGTCCAAGAAAATGAGCAAATCACCAGAAGCTTCCTCAGTACCCCTGTTTCTAGCAACAGCATGACCTTTATTTTGTTGATGAATTGTCTTCAAAGATGCCAGAGAGAATTGACTACTCTTGAGGACATACTGAGTACTATCAGTTGAATCATCATCAACAATCACAGTCTCGAAATCTTTGAAAGTTTGTTTTTCAAGAGCATTTAGTAGATTAATTAACTTATTAGAACGATTGTATGTTGGAATGATGACGCTTACTTTCATTTTTTTTGTCATAAATTATTATCATTAGATTTAAGGGTTCTATTCCCAAATAATTTTTTCACCCAGTTCCATAAGGACCAATAAAAATTGGAGTAATAAAATAAATACTTAACATAAATAATCAATGCCCTTAATATTTCATTTTTTCTAATAGAAGAAATGAATAAAGGTAAGCTAACTTTAGAGAAATAATCCCTCCTAAACCAATTATAATGATCCAAACCTTGCTTTTTTATTATGACTTCTTTCCATTTATTTAGGAATAATTCTGCACCATTAAGTCTATTATAATAATCAAATGAAATTCTATTGTCTTCGCCCGTATAATAATATGATAGTTTTTGCGATGAAAACTTCACTTTTTCATCTCTGAATGCCACACTCATCCATAAATCGTGTTCTTGACAGCTTGTCAGTTCTGAATCAAATCCTCCTAATTTCTTGAAAATATCTTTCTTGAAAAGAAGTGTCGAAGTATTAGGAGCTGTCCAGCCATTAACAAAATGAATCCATAAATCTTTATCAATTAATTGATTTTTGGAATCATCTATATTATTCCATTTATCAACAACAAATTGATCACAGTAAATAATACCTACATCTGGATATTCATTTGCTATCTCTATTTGTTTTTCAAGTTTAAGAGGGTGCCAATAATCATCAGAATCCAAAAAAGCCACATAATCTCCATTTGCTTGGTTAAAACCTATATTTCTTGACTGAGCAGCTCCTAAATTTTCTGAATTTGTAATTACTATTAAGCCATTATAATCCTTCAAATAATCAACAACACAAAAAGAGGAACTGTCATCAACAATAATAATTTCATCTGCCAAAAAAGTCTGTTCACATACAGAGTCAATTGCACGAATTAGGGTAGCATCTCTGTTATATGTTGGAATTATGACACTTATCTTGAGTTCCTTATTAACCATTTACAGTGCCACTTTTCGTCTCCGCTTAATTAAAAACTAAAGTTAACTTGTTTATCTTCCGCATGGCCCTCCATAATAATCCATAAAGACTCCATAATTTGTTAACGAGTAATGCTAAAATCGGATGAAAGAATGAAGATAACACTACTATATCCTTAATGCTGATCAATAAGACACTTAATGAATACTCCCTACGCTGAGAATAAAGATTCTTAAGGTAGGATACAGCCTGTTGATTATTAATTTGACCATTTTGGTGCTGATAAAAAACAGTCTGATAAGTCTGGCTTTCATAGACCCTCTCAATCCTTCTCCAATTTCCTTTTCCGTTCTCAGTGGCTACGACATCAAACCATTTATCGTAAAACTGGGCTATACCCTTGATCCTATTGTGCATGTCTGACTTCATATGATTCTGATAAGTTCTGTTCGTATAAACCAGACCCATTGGGACACATGCTACCTTGCATCCAGCAACACCTAGTTTCATCCAGAAATCGTGATCAATACAGCTTTTGAGATCTTCAGAGAAACCATCAATCTTAACAATAATATCTTTCGGAATAAGTAGACTAGATGGTGGGAACCCATCTCCATTGAAAACGTGATTCATTAGATAACCTTGAATCTTAGGAACAAACTCTTTCTTTATTGCCCCATCTTCAAGAAGGGAAGTTCCACAAGTAACAATAAGCTTATCACTTTTATTCGCTAACATAACTGCCATTTGTGCCGAAATTTTTTCTGGTAACCAAGCATCGTCGTCATCAAGGAATGCCATATACTTACCCCGTGCTCTCTCTAATCCTCTGTTGCGACTGACAGAAAGTCCTGAGCGTCGACCGTTATTGAGATACTGAATCTTTTGTTGATTCTCTTTATCCAACCAACCAGCAATACCAGATTGTGAACCATCCTCAACAACTATTATCTCCAGGTCTTCATAATCCTGATTTACGGCTGATTTAATCGCTAATTTTGCAAGGTCCTTTCTGTTGTAAGTAGTAACTATTATTGACACAGTAGGTTCATTCATCGATCAATAATTTTAAATTCATATAATAGTTAAAACTGTTAGAAGATAGAGTTCCGGAATTGCTTACTAAAAATATAAAATAGATCCTTGGTTGGGACGAACGCATTTAACTGAATACTAGAAGCTTTAATAAAATAGTATAAGGATTTTTGCCATTCACCCAACTTAGCTAAACTACGAGCCAAGTCTAAATAAATTGATGTTACCGGTTCCGGATGCTCATTCAAGAGATTCCTAAACTTGTAGAGTTTTATTTGTTGGCTAAAAATATGCTGCCGTATTCCAAAGTTATCATTATCTGAAAGCCGCTTCATTCCATGATCGATGTGAACATTCACTAAAACTTCAGGAACGTAATCAACATGATATTTTTGGCAAACTCTCCGAATAAAATCACCGTCATCACCACGTGATAAATTCTCATCAAAACCTCCGACATTTTCTACAACTTCTCTCCTAAGCAATAAAGTTGGACAACCTCCTAGACGCTGATAATCTAAAATATAAGGAAATACATACCCTGATAAGGTTGGATGATGCTTTTTTACTATATCTCCATTCCCATTAAAATAATTCATCCAGCAATATATTAAACCTACAGTTAACGGTGATTTATTCATTAATTCAACTTGCTTCATCAATTTATCTGGAAGCCATTCATCATCGTCATCTAAATAGGCAATATATTGACCAGAAGAATGTTTAAATCCCGTGTTTCTGGCACCTGATGATAATTTGTTAGTTTTATGACAAAAATAGCTTAACCTACGATCATCGATATTGTTAACAATTTTTTTCGTTTTATCAGCAGAATTATCATCTACAACAATACATTCTAAATTTTTATAAGTTTGTTTAAGAACACTACTTATGGCTTTCTTAAGAAGATGTGAACGATTCTTTGTAGGAATGATAACTGAAACTTTAGGTAACATTTATTTTATTAATCTGATATTAATTAAATTATGTCTTTAATCTAATTTTCATTGTTACAAGGCTATATAATGCAATAATTCGAATAGGAATATGAATAAATGATAGAATAAAAGATTGAAAATAATTAATTCCAAGATTATTCTCATAATTAAAGTATTTATATATATTTACCGGATTTTTCGGCATATATCGCATTAAAGAAAAATATCTTTTAAAAAGATGATTATAATCCGTTGGGTTATAGTGTGACATTTGCGCAATTCCCCTCGCTACCCTTTTTGACTTATTAATTAATGAAGAATATTTCCATCTTGCCGGATGATAAACGATTATATCATCGGCGTACCCTTGTTTTAAACCAGCCTTGTAAACCTTTTGACCAAAATCCCAATCTCCTCCTGATTCCAATCTCCCATCAAATAAGCCAACAACATCAATCACTCTTTTTCTTATAATTAAACTACAGGTAGGTGAATAATTGTTCTCAGTAATATCTCTTCCAATCTTAAAGTCGTAAGCTGAATTATAAATAGCTGAAATTGTTCTATTATGAATAACAATCTCAACTCTACAACCTAAATACTGAATGTGTTGATACTTAACAAAAAAAACATCATTTGCCTTAGACAAATAATCAGGTGAAACTGAAACATTAGCATCTAAAAAAGCTATTATTTTTCCTTTTGAAGAAAGTATTCCTTTATTTCTAGCAGCATATGAACTCCGTATCTCTTTCTCTTCATGAAAACTTATTAAATTTGGATAACTTCTAGCGTAGTCTTTTGCTATCTCCAGAGTATTATCTGTGGAACCATTATCAACAATAATTATTTCATAACATTCTTTACTAAAATCTTGATTTAAAATGCTTTCTACCGTGGTTTTAAGCCCGGAAGGATCGCAAAAAACGGGAATTATTATGGAAAAAGTGCTGTCCAATGTTAATTAACCACTTTGAAGTTTAGATCTAGATCAAGGATCTTACTTGATAACCTTGTTGCTTCGTAAATCCTTGCTGTATGAGTAAGATAATCACCGTTAACAGTTTCCATAATCATTCTTTTGGAATTATAACTTCTAGACAATTGTTTCTCGATCCACCATTTACACTCTTTTAATAATGAATAAGAACCTAACTTTGAAAGTGTCTCAAGAGCGTAAGGAACCTCGTAACCAGGCGGATTATAATCATAACTATAAATGTTATCATCTAAAAAGACCTTGTAGTTTTTAGTAACCAAACAGTTTTTCAGAATACTCATTTCATCACTCATCCAGATTGGGTGATTATCAAGTATTTCACTGATCATACCGAAGGCATACATATTAAACGAATGATATCCCAATGATTTGTATACCATACGTTTAGTATAATTGCTATTTTTTCTCAATTTAATAATACTACGAAATGCATTGGATGGATTTTTTATGATTCTCTTGAATTTTAAATTAGAATGCAAAATCATCTCAAGTTCCTTCTTTATTGGGTGGAAAATAATACCATTTTCAAGAATTGTTAAATTGCCTAAACATTTATCAAGAAAGAGAGAAACCACTTCTATTATCTCCTCTCTTCGTGGGCCCTGAATCTGCAAAGCACAGGCTGCAAACCACAACTGATGATTAAATGTCACATCTATAGGTAATATATCTCCATTGATCTCAAGTCCAGACCATAATCCCTTTTTTCTATTGAAATTATGAGCAAAGAATAAATTCTCAGCTATACATGAAAAATAAGGTTCCTTTAATGTTTGAGATAATTCTCCCAAAGTTTCCATAGTCCAAGCTTGACCAATTAAGCCGTTACATTTATCTTGATTGGGGGTATTTCTATGAATATATGATTTGCCGTTGGGCTGGAAGCGGTCAGAAAGAAAAATCTCAGAGAGTTCATTAATTTTGTCCTTAATTGAATTTTTCGCTGTCCATTTATAAAGACTAGAAAAAATCATAATCCAATGTCCATAGTTCCTTATTATAGTGTCATTATCATTGTAGGGTCCATTGTGTCCAGCGGCAATATAGGCCTCTGGGTTCCGTAATGCACTATTCCCCAACTCCAAAATCACATCGCGAAGATTCAAGGATTGTTAATTCCGAAAGTCCAACAAGTTATTAGAATGATTAAAATTTATCGGCCAAAGAAACCATCGTGGCAGAGCCTACTTTATATTATAAGAGCCTTAAAATTTTGTTTTTTCAGTAACCAACGGCCAAAAAATAGATCAAATCTATTAATTAGTTTAACTTTTCAGGTAAACTATCAAAACCTTCCTTAATGGTTAATTCAACAAGGCCCCACCCTTCAAATTCATCCAGGTCAGGCGTGAGGGGGGTTGAT
>Ga0187827_10007191_pt1 | contig 12468 bp, 10 predicted proteins | sample ETNtaG_39_FD_167969 | JGI IMG/M metagenome (GOLD analysis project Ga0187827, IMG submission 167969) | Marine microbial and viral communities from oxygen minimum zone, Eastern Pacific Ocean - ETNP2014_SV_150_PacBio MetaG (Illumina Assembly) | ecosystem: Environmental > Aquatic > Marine > Hypoxic... | reverse complement strand
TAAGACAAGCAATTAAAAAAGGAATTAAGATAGATTTTATAGAAACAAAAAGCAGGAAGTTTGCTATTCAGTTGGCGATTAAAGAACTTGGCTATAATGAAATCTTACTTATAGCCGGCAAAGGTCACGAACAATATCAAGATTTTGGTTTAAAAAAAATCCATTTTTCTGATAAAAGCGAAATAAAAAAATTTTTCATTAATAAAAAAAAACAAGCTGCTAATTCTTTTTGGCATTCGTGTATCACATCTGAGGTGTTTTCAAATTACAATCGTTTTAGTTTTAATAATGTTTCCATAAATTCAAAACAAGTTAATTTCAAATCCTTGTTTTTTGCAATTAAAGGAAAAAGAAAAGATGGACATAATTTTATTAAGGAGGCTATTGCAAAGGGAGCAGAAAAGGTAGTGGTGAATAAATCAACAAGAGGAATAAATTCAAAGAAATTAATTCGGGTTCCAAATACTTTGATTGCACTTAATAATCTTGCCATAGCAACCAGACAACATACTAAAGCAAAAATCATTGGTATTACAGGAAGTTCTGGAAAAACTACCCTAAAAGATATGACGAGTTTTGTTTTAAAAAATTTTGGTAACACTTTCTCATCAAAATCTTCATTCAACAATCATTATGGAGTTCCTTTGAGTTTATCTAATCTACAAGAGAAAGATGTTTACGGCGTATTTGAATTAGGCATGGATAAAAAGGGTGAAATAAACTCACTTTCAAAAATATTAAAACCTAATATAGCAGTTATAACAAATATTTCTTCAGCACATATAAAAAATTTTAAAAATCAAAAAGAAATTGCAGAAGCAAAATCTGAAGTTATAAATAATTTAGTTGCACAAGGAACTTTAATACTGAATAGGGACGATAAATTTTTTAATTATATAGCTCAGATGGCTGAGAAAAAAAACGTTCAGATAAAATCTTTTGGTTTGAATAAATATGCAGATTTATATTTAAAGAATGTAAGAAAAAACAAGAATATTTATCAAGTTTCTATTTCATATAATAATAAAGTTTACTTGTTTAACATCAAATATAACAATAGCACTTATATTCAAAATGTTCTTTCAACATGCCTAATTATATTTAATTTGAATCTAGATATATCGAGCAAAAAAAATATTTTTTTAAATTTTAAAATACCGGAAGGTAGAGGGGATATGAATAAAATTAAAATTTTTGAGAAAAAATTTTATTTACTTGATGAAAGCTATAATGCTAATCCACATTCAATGAGACTGGCTATAAATCGTTTTGATACTATCGATAAAAAAAAGACCCAAAAAATTCTTGTATTGGGAGATATGTTAGAATTGGGAAAAAAAACCAAGTTTTTTCACAAAAATTTGGCAAAATATATCAATAATAGTAACATTGATAAAGTTTTTGTGATTGGCAAATCTATATTGGAGACTTACAAATTCGTGAGAAAAAACAAAAAAGGTAAAATATTAAATGCAATGAGTGATGTTGGCAGTCTAATTAGGAATTACATAAACGATAATGATTATGTAATGATAAAAGGTTCAAATTTAACTGGCTTGAATAATTTTTGCAAAAAATTAAAAAAAAGAAAAATTAATTAATGTTATACAGTTTATTAACATCTTTTATAAACGAATTTTCTTTTTTAAATGTATTTAGGTATTTAACATTTAGGACAGGATTATCATTAATAACGTCTTTGATTATTGTATTTCTTATTGGAGGTCCATTTATAAGATACTTTTCACAAAAAAAAATAACAGGACCTATTAGAGAAGATGGTCCGACTGACCACATATTTAAAAAAATTGGAACTCCAACAATGGGAGGAGTGGTGATTTTAATAGGAATGTTGTTGAGCACCTTACTTTGGGCAGATTTATCCAATATTTATATTTGGTTTTTAATATTTGTAGCTAGTAGTTTTGGAATTTTGGGATCAATTGATGATTTCCTGAAAATAAGAAATCACAATTCGTCTGGTCTTTCTCCGAAACTGAAGTTTGTTGCCCAAGCATTATTAGCTTTTATTGCCGTATTTTTTTTGCATAAACTTGGTGACCATTTACACCTGAAAAATTTATATTTTCCATTGTTTAAAAATTTAATTTTTGATATGGGAATATTTTTTATTCCGTTTTACATATTTATAATTATTGCATCTTCAAATGCTGTCAATTTAACAGATGGGTTAGATGGCTTGGCAACTGTACCTGTGATATTGGTGGCAGCATCTTTTGCTTTTATTTGTTATGTTACAGGAAATACAGTTTTCTCAAATTATCTTCAAATACCGTATATTAAAGAACTTGGTGAAGTTTCAATATTCTGCGGTGCTATATGCGGTGCTTGTCTTGGATTTTTGTGGTATAATGCACCTCCCGCAAAAATTTTCATGGGAGACACAGGATCATTATCTCTTGGGGGATCGTTAGGGGCCATTGGTATTGTTTCAAAACATGAAATTGTGCTGGCAATCATTGGTGGTTTGTTCGTATTAGAAACAGTTTCTGTAATTATTCAGGTAGTTTCCTTTAAATTAACTGGAAAAAGAATTTTTCAAATGGCGCCTCTGCATCACCATTTTGAGAAAAAAGGTTGGGCAGAATCAACAGTTGTAATTAGGTTTTGGATTATCTCAATAATTTTAGCTTTAATTGGATTAGCGACTCTAAAATTGAGATAATGCGAAATTTAAATTCAAAATTTGCAAAAAAAAAAATTCTTATTTACGGATTTGCAAGAAGTGGATTAGCTACACTAAAATTCTTAAAAAAAATTAAATCGGAAATTTATTGTTGGGATGATAATTCTTTTGTTCGAAAAAGTATAAAAAAAAAATATTTATTAAATTTCAAAAAAAAATTAAAAATTGATTTTATCGACTTTATTGTAGTCAGTCCTGGTATAGATATTAGATATTGCTATTTAAAAAATTTTTTAGCAAAGAATAGAACTAAAATAATTACGGATTTAGATATATTTTATAATTTCAAAAAAAATAGCCAAATTATCTCGGTTACCGGCACAAATGGTAAATCAACAACCTGCAAGCTATTGGAGGCAGTTTTTAAAAAAGCCGGTTACAAAACTCATCTTGTAGGGAACATAGGTGAACCAATATTATCCCTTAGAAAGTTAAACAAAAAAGCAGTTATTATTGTCGAAATTTCCTCTTATCAACTTGAATATACACAGCATTTTAAATCTAATCATGCTGTAATACTTAATATTTCCCCTGACCATCTGGAAAGACACAAGAGCATGACAAACTATCTTAATGCAAAGATAAAAATTTTAAAATTTCAATCATCCAAGGATCATTCGTATTTAAATTTAAACAATAAATTTACGAAAAAAATTATAGATAATTATAAGAAAAAACAATTTCTTTCTAAGTTGCATAAAGTTGATAAATATAAGATAAAAAAAATTTTTAAAAAAATTAAAAATAAATATTTATTATCACAAAATAATTTGGAAAATATTTCTTTTGTACTTAGGGTAGCAAGCAATTATAGAATAAGATCAAATGTTGTATTGCAAGCCTTAAACAAATTTAATGGATTGCCACACAGACAAGAAAGATTGTTTCTAAACGACGAAATAATTTGCATAAATGATTCAAAAGCAACAAATTTTGAATCATCCTCACAATCGCTGAAAAGCTACCAAAATATTTTTTGGATTGTTGGAGGACTTCCTAAAAAAGGTGATAAATTTTTTCTAAATAAACTTAAAAAAAATATTATTAAAGCTTATATCATTGGAAAAAATACGATTTTCTTTAAAAAACAATTAAGAAAAAAAGTAAATTTAGTTGTGGTAAATAATTTAAAAAATGCAGTTTTAAAAATTATCAAGGACCTAAAGCAAATAAAAAACTCAAATAGTTTAAAAAAAAATAAATATACAATTTTATTTAGCCCTGCGGCTGCATCTTTTGATCAATTTACAAATTTTGAAGACAGAGGAAAAAAATTTAAGGAACTTGTTTATTGGGCAAGATCAAGTATTTATTAATATATGTTTGATTTTAGTAGAGAAAACAAAAGTTTACTAGCAAGCTGGTGGAGAAATATAGACAAGACAATATTATCGCTAATCTTGCTACTTTTTTTCTTAGGTTTATTTTTTTCATTCTCTTCTACATCACCTGTTATTGGTGAAAAATTAAATAAAGAAAGTTATTTTTTCTTTTTAAAGCATTTAGTATTTGTTGTTATTGCACTAATAATTATCCTTTTTATTTCTCTTCAAAAAAGAAAAACAATCAAAGCATATTTGCCATATTTTTTCATAATATCTCTCTTACTATTATTTTTAGTTCCCCTTATTGGAACTGAAGTTAAAGGTGCAAAAAGATGGTTGGACATACCTCTTTTACCTAGATTTCAACCTATTGAAATGTTAAAACCTTTTTTTATTCTCATACTAGCACAAATTATCTCTTCGCAAATAATTCATAATTTATATAGAAAATATTTTTATACATTGGTTTTACTATCAGCTGTCTTGTTTCTTTTGATTATTCAGCCAGACCTAGGTCAATCTGTTCTACTATTTTCTTCTTGGTTGGTTATGGTTTTTTCATCAGGAATAAATTTCATAATTTTAGCTATATTTTTTTTAATCTGTGTTTTAATTTTCGTTTCAATCTTATTTTTTTTTCCGAATAAATTTGGATATATCTTATTTAGACTAAAATCATTTATTGATCCAACAAAAGGAGAAAATTATCAATCAGAGAAAGCACTTGAGGCAATAAAGAATGGTGGTTTTATGGGCAGAGGTTTAGGCGAAGGAGTATTAAAAGATAGAGTGCCAGAAGCTCACACTGATTATATGTTTGCTATAATCGCAGAAGAATTTGGAGCTATATTACTTTTATTGCTACTAATAATTTTTTTATTTTTTTCTTATAAAGTGCTACATAAATTATTGGATGAAAAAGATGAATATACGAAACTCGTACTGGTTGGTTTAATTTCATTATTGTTAATTCAAACTTTCATTCATATTGGAGTAAATATAAGACTTTTGCCAACAACAGGTATAACACTGCCATTTTTAAGTTATGGAGGTTCATCAATTGTAGGAAATGCAATAATGGCAGGTTTAATATTAAATTTGACAAAAAAAATTCCATTAAACCAAGATAGCTTATGAAAAAAAAAATTCTACTTAGTGGCGGAGGTACGGGAGGCCATGTTTTTCCCTCTATTAGTTTAATTAATTTTTTTGAAAAAAAAGAATATGTAACAATGTTTGTTACCGATAGAAGAGGTGCAAAATATGTAAAAAAAAATTTTTCTTTACATAAAATATTTGATGTCAGCTTTCCAACTCGAGGAGGATTTGTAAATAAAATATCTTTTTATTTAAAGCTTATCCTAGCTTTATTTAATTCATTTTTGCTTTTGAGGAAAGAAAAACCAGATTTTGTATTTGGTCTTGGGGGATATGTTTCCCTTCCCATCTGTTTCGCTGCAAAATTACTTAATATCAAAATTTTATTGTACGAACCTAATCTTGTTTTAGGTAGAGTGAATAAATATTTTGTGCCTTTTTGTAGTAAGCTTTTTATAAATTCGAATAATATCCTCAATCTTCCCAATAAGTATTTGACCAAATGCGTTGAGGTTGGAAATATTCTTAGAGAAGAAATTATAAAATATAAATTATCAAAAAAAAATAATTTAAATTCAAAAAAAACTATTTTGATTTTGGGTGGAAGCCAAGGTGCAGAAATATTTGGCGAAACAATACCGCAGGTTATTTTGGACATAAACAAAAGTTACAGAATAAATGTCATTCAACAATCCTTACCGAAACAAGTAAATGAAATTCAAAATTTTTATAATAAAAATAATATTGAAAATTATATTTTTAGTTTTCACGAGAACATTGTTAAGTTAATATCAAAAGCTGACTTTGCGATATCAAGATGTGGATCATCAACTATCGGAGAACTTGAATTTTTAGGGGTACCCTTTATTGCTATTCCCTATCCGTTTGCCAAAGACAATCATCAATATCAAAATGCAATTTATTATGAAAAAAAAGGATGTTGCTGGATATTAGAGCAGAAAAATTTATCCTCCAATAGTTTGAAAGAAATGCTAATCAAAATTTTGGATAATAATGTTGAATTAAGCTTGAAAAGAGAAAATATGTTTAAAAATGATAGCAAAAATACCCTTTTAAAAATAGAAAAAGAAATGGAAAAATTAATTTAATGAAAATGAAAATAGCAAGCAATGAAGTAATCCATTTTGTTGGTATTGGCGGAATTGGCATGAGTGGATTAGCACAAATAATGCATAACATGGGATTTATAGTACAGGGTAGCGATTTAGGTCAAAGCAAAAATACAGATCGGTTAAAAAAATTAGGCATTAAGATTTTTATTGGTCATAAAAAGAAAAATATTAAAAAGGTTACCATGCTCGTTGTTTCTTCTGCTATTAAAAAAAATAATGTTGAATATTTGTTAGCTAAAAAAAAAAAAATACCTATTCACAAACGTGGCAATATGCTTGCTAACATTATTTCATTAAAAAAAAATATTGTTATTACAGGATCTCACGGAAAAACGACCACTACTTCTTTGATATCTGGCATTTTATTTGCGGCAAAATTGGATCCAACAATAATTAATGGTGGAATCATAAATTTTCTGAAAAACTCTGCGAAACTGGGAAAAAGTGACTGGTGTGTAGTAGAATCAGACGAGTCAGATGGTAGTTTTTTAAAGATTCCCGCAACATATTCCGTGGTTACAAACATTGATAAGGAACACTTAGATTTTTATAAAAAATTAGAAGTTTTACAAAAATCTTTTCAGTTATTTGTTGAAAAAACACCATCCCTGGGAAAGTCAATTATTTGTAAAGACGATCGTAATAATAAAGCATTAATTAAAAGCTTAAAAATAAATAATTATTTAACCTATGGCTTTGATAAAAATTCAAATTTTCAAATTAATAATGTTAGAAAAAAACTTAATAATTCAAGCTTTAATATAAAATTGAATCTAGTTGGAAAAATTAAAAAAAATTTAAAGAATTTACAAATACCTTTACTTGGAAACCATAATATAAAAAATGCCACAGCAGCAGTTGCAGTGGCTTTAAGTTTGGGTATCGAAATAAATATAATCAAAAATGCTTTAAAAAATTTCAAAGGAGTTCAGCGTCGGTTCAATAAAATATTTTCTTATAAAAAAATTGATTTCTATGACGATTATGCTCATCATCCAACCGAAATACACTCTTTACTTGATGGCATTAGGTCAGTACATCGTTCTAGAAAAATAATTTCTGTTTTTCAGCCGCACAGATTCTCTCGAGTTAAGTTATTAAAAAAAGAATTTGCCAAGGCATTTAAGTTTTGTGATGAGGTTGTTCTATGTCCGGTTTATCCGGCTGGCGAAAAAATCAATAAATATTTTGATTATTATTCATTTGGAAAATTAATTGTAAAAAAATCTAACGTAACAGTAGCAATATTAAAATCAGAAAATGATTTATTAAATTATTTTAAAAAAAACCTTTTTGATAATGAGTTAGTAGTATGCATGGGTGCCGGGAGTATATCTTCATGGATTAGAAATATATCAAAAAAATTATGAATATATCAAAACAAGTTCAAAATTTATCAAAAAAATTACCAGGAAAAATTCATTACGAATATGATATGAGGCGATTAAATTGGTTTAAACTAGGAGGTCCAGCTAAAATTTTTTTTAAACCAGATACATTAGAAGAATTAATTTTTTTTTTAAAAAATTTTTCAAATAGTTTGCCAATCAAAGTTCTTGGAGTTGGTTCGAACACATTGATCAGAGATGGAGGATATGATGGCGCTATTATTAAACTTGGAAAATACTTCTCACATTTGTCCAAACTCGATGATAATACCATAATCTCAGGTTCCGCTGCGCTGGATAAACAGTTATCAAATTTTGCACTAGAAAATTCTATTGCTGGACTGGAATTTCTTTCATGTATTCCTGGCTCTATTGGTGGTGCATTAAAAATGAACTCAGGGTGCTATGACTACGATATCTCAAAATGTATAGCTTCGATCCAGGTGGTAGATTGCAATGGGATTGTGAGAACGATTAAGTCTGAAAAAATTAATTTTTTTTATCGGACTTCAGATCTGTCTGATGATTTGATTTTTTTGAGTGGAACTTTTAAGGGTAAAAAACAAGACGGTAAAAAAATTAAAGAAAGAATGGAAAAACTTTTAGCGTTTAAAAAGAAATCACAACCAACAGGTGTTAAAACTTGTGGAAGTACCTTTAAAAATCCAATTAATCAGACACAAAAAAAAGCGTGGGAACTTATCAAAGAGGCACAATGTGAGAATATGAAAATTGGGGATGCCACAATTTCTGAAAAACATAGCAATTTTTTTGTTAATCAGGGTTCGGCAAACTCAAATGATATGGAAAAATTGATTGGTCTTGTAAGAGAAAAAGTTTTTAATACCACTGGAATAAAACTTGAATTGGAATTACAGATTATTGGTGAAAAAGAATGAAAAAAACAATTCTAGTTTTAATGGGGGGAATTTCGGAAGAAAAGGAAATTAGTATTTTGTCTGGAAGAGCATGTGTAAAGGCACTAAAAAAAAAGAAATATAAAGTTAAAATCTTAGATCCAAAGGGAAATTTTATTAATGAAATCAGAAAAATAAAACCAAAAATTGTATTTAATGCCCTGCACGGACGTTTCGGTGAAGATGGCTATATTCAAAGTATTTTAGATGCAGAAAAAATAAAATATACTCATTCAGGAGTTCTTGCTTCAAGTATTGCTATTGATAAAGAAGTTTCTAAAAAAATATTTATTAAAAATAAAATCAGTACCCCAAAATTTTTCGTCTATAATTTTAACAACAGTTTAAATATTTACACTTTGATAAAAAAATCAAAAATTAGTTTTCCTGTTGTCATTAAACCAATTAACGAAGGTTCAAGCATAGGCGTCTATATCTGTACAAAAAAAAATCTAAACAAAAATTTAAAAAAGTTAAGAAAATATAATAAAATATTGGTCGAAAAATATCTTCCTGGAAGAGAAATACAAGTGGCAGTTATGAATAATAAGCCTTTAGGCGCCATAGAGCTTAAACCTAAAAGAAAATTTTATGATTACTATGCTAAATATTCAAGTGAAGCAAAAACTAAACATATTATGCCAGCTCCTTTGGAATCGAAAAAATACAAAGAGGTTTTAAGTATTGCCAGAAAAGCCCACCTTTCATTGGGATGCAAGGGAATTACTAGAAGTGATTTTAGATACTACAATAATAAATTTTTTTTACTGGAAATTAATACACAGCCAGGAATGACAAATCTTTCTTTAGTACCTGAAATAGCAGCCTATAAGGGCATTAAATTTGAAAATTTGGTTGAATGGATGATAAAGGATGCTGATTACGCCAGGTAATAAAAAAATTAAAATATTATTTTATATTTCAGTATTTATTTTTCTGTCCACGATAAGTTTTTTTGAAAGGACAAATATTTTCGGCAAGAAATTTTTCTTTCGGCTAAAAGAGATTGAAATATTAGGGTATAAAAAAATTGATCATGTGGCAATGCAAAGTAAATTAAATAGTTTAATAGGACAGAATTTACTTTTAACAAAAGGCAGGGATATTGAAGAAATTATAAATGAGAATAAGTTAATCAGCGAATATACGGTTGTAAAACAATATCCCAATAAAATTAGTGTCAAATTGAAGGAAGTTGTTTTGGTTGCAAAGTTTATAAAAGATAAAAAAAGATATTTTTTAGCTGATAATAATAATCTTATCCCTTACGCAGATCATTTAACTGATAAAAATTTGCCAAATGTTTATGGAAAAGATGCAGAATATTATTTCAACGATTTTCAGAAATTACTTAAATTAAATAATTTTAATTTAAATATCATATCGAATTATTATTTTTTCCAAATTAATAGATGGGATGTTGTTACAAATAATCAAAAAACAATAAAATTTCCTTCAAAAGGCTTAACGGAGGCTATAAGAGTAGTTAATAAGCTTTTAAATAATAAAAATTTTAACAATTATTCTGTTATAGATTTAAGGATTAATAATAAAATTATCACACATTAGTGGAAAACAAAGAAATTATTGCCGTAATTGATTTAGGAACCTCCAATCTTAAATGTGCTATTTTTTCATTTGGCATTGGTGAGTTGCCAAAACTTATTGGCTTTTCTAAAAAAAAAACAAAAGGTATACACAATTCAATCATCGTTAATATGAATTATGCAATCGATTCAGTTCGTTCATGCCTAATCGAGGCAGAAAAAAAATCACAAATTAATCTAAATAAAATAAATGTATTAATTGATCCTACTGAAATTATTACTACCAGATTGACCAAGTTTAAAAAAACCAGTGGGTCTAAAATAGAAAAAAGTGATGCCAGTTTTCTTCTGAAAGAAGCAAAAAAACAAGTTGAATTAAATGATTCTAGATTATCTAATATTCATATATTTAATTATAAGTATGTAGTTGATAATAAACTTTTTAAAGATTTGCCTTTTAATATTTATGTAGATCAATTTAGTCAAGAAAATGTTTTTCTCGGTGTTCCGAAAAATATTTTAAAGAACATCTCAGAGGTATTTCATTCTTGCGATATCGAAATTGGTAAATTCATTTCTAGTTCTTACGCTTTAGGTATTAACTGTTTTAAACAAGATCAAATTGATTATGGATGTGGCATTATTGATATGGGTTATGAAAAAACTTCTCTGGCGTTATTTAAAGATTCTTCTTTAGTGCATGCATCTTCTTTTCCAATAGGATCAAATCACATTACAAAGGATATTTCCCGCGGTTGTTATTTATCTGAAATTGAATCAGAATTAATCAAGAAAGACATATCAACAATTGATAACTTAGATGAAGAATTAAATGAAAATGGATTTTTATCTGAAAAATATTTTTCTGAAACTAAATTTAGAAAAATTTCATCTAAATTTATTAAAGATATCATTTTAGCTAGATTAGATGAAATTCTAAATAAAATTTTTAAAGAAATAAGTTATTTAAAATTTGAAAGTATAAAACAAAATTTAACTTTTGTGGGAGAAGGATCAAGGTTAAATGATTTAAAAAAAATAGTTAATGTCAAATTACCAAATTGCGCTTTCGACACGAACCTAGATAATTTTAATTCTTTTGGGAATAGCGACAGAGAATCATTAGCCTGCTATGGTGCAGTGAAAATTTTAACAGAAGGTTTTGCCTCAGAGGCAATTGCTATACCAAGTAAAAGTCAAAAGGATCAAAATGGCTTTTTTACTAGAATTTTCAATATTTTTGATTAGTCTTTTTATTGTATTTTTTTGAAACAATAGTTGTTTTTATTATCTCACTTTTGATCATTATAAGGATTTTATGCCTAGTTTTTATCAAAAAACAATCAAACGTGAAATTCAATTCGAGGGCGTTGGTCTGCATAATGGCAAAAAGGTTAATATGAAACTTGTTCCTGCAGCGCCAAATCACGGAATAGTTTTTAAGAGAACCGATTTAAGAACAAAAAATTTAATTCCCGCAATTTTCGATAATGTTAGCAATTCAGTTCTCTGCACAAACATTCAAAATGAGTTTGGAGTTGCTGCCTCAATGATCGAACATTTACTGGGAGCTTTATATGGAGAGGAAATTGACAATTTATTAATCGAGATTGATTCGAGCGAAGTTCCTATTATGGATGGTTCAGCCAAGGAATTTGTTCATCAAATTAGAACAGTTGGTATTAGAGATTATGACACCTCGAAAAAATTTATAAAAGTTTTGAAAAAATGTGAGCTAGTTATTGATAAGAAATTTATATCAATAGAACCTTATGAAAATGATTTAAAAATTGATTTTGAGATTGTGTACAAAAATCGACTTATTAGCAAACAAAGAAAATCAGTTAGTCTATCCAATGGTGATCTTGATTCGGTTTATAATTCAAGAACTTTTTGTTTATTTGAAGATGTAGAAAAGATTAAACGACTAGGTCTTGGAAGGGGAGGATCTCTTGAGAATGCTATCGTAGTAGGAGATGACAAAGTTCTTAATGATGGAGGATTGAGGTATAAAGATGAATTTGTAATGCACAAAATTTTAGATTGTATGGGTGATTTAATGTTAGCTAATTATAAAATTTTAGGCAAGGTAAAATGTAGTCAGGGTGGCCATCAATTAACTAATGCATTACTAAAAAAATTTCTATCAGACAGCAAAAGCTTTTCAGTGGTGGAATTTAAGGAAAAAAGATTTCCGAATAGTCGATTTTATAGCGGACTTGTAGCTGTAAGCGCTTAAATTTCAATCTATTTTAAATTCAAAAAAAATTTGGTAATCTCTATTGCCAATGTTTAAACATATTATTTTTTTATTCATATATATAATTTTTATTGTTTCATGCTCAAAAGATAA
>Ga0187827_10007189_pt1 | contig 12471 bp, 9 predicted proteins | sample ETNtaG_39_FD_167969 | JGI IMG/M metagenome (GOLD analysis project Ga0187827, IMG submission 167969) | Marine microbial and viral communities from oxygen minimum zone, Eastern Pacific Ocean - ETNP2014_SV_150_PacBio MetaG (Illumina Assembly) | ecosystem: Environmental > Aquatic > Marine > Hypoxic... | reverse complement strand
AAATAGAATTTTTTACATACATCTTGAATGTATTGTGATAGTGATACTAATAGGATTTTAGCAACTCTTAATGGAGTATATGCAATTTTACGATTTTTTCCAATAAAACCTAATTGTCGTAAAACAAAAATAGAATACTTGTTTCTTTTATATTCAAATTCAGGAATATCATAAAAATCTCCAACAATTTTAGCGAATTTTCCTATAATATATAAATCGTTCTGAGTTAAACAAGACCAATCACTGCCCGATATAAAGATATTATTAGTCAGTTTTTGTGTAGAACCTGCATCATACCTTTCTTCCCGACGTGTAATTTTATAGTTAATCTCCTCTGGACTAACATCCATAAACTTGAAAACATCATCAATAGTCTCTCTTGTCTTTGTTTGTAAATCTTCAAGTTTAATGATATGTACTCTATTATTATTTAAATGTTTTTGAGCCTCACGAAATGATTTGTAAACCCTATAAAATTGATCTCCAAACCCCCACATACCGGGAAAAGATCCATAAAAAGACTTATTTGGATCTGCAAATTTAGCTCTATATTTACTATTCATTTGCTCTATAGGATGACGGATTAAGTGTATTATTTTTGAATTTGGGAATTCATCTAAGTAGCCACTTATGTTTTCGTCAGTAACATCAACTAAAACAATCTCGTTTTCATTAGTAAAAACAGCGTCACTTATATGATTTAATAATTGATTTGCAGTGAGTAAAACTTCATTTTTACTTCTAAGCTCTTCTATCTTGAACTTGATCTTCTTTCTAAAGTGTTCACAATCAGAATCATTACGAAGAAGACCATAAAAAGGACTAAGAACGTTGTCGATGTTATTTTTTATAAGTAGTTTACGTGAATAACCACTTTCCCTCAAAAAAACACCAAGAAAAGTTGTAACCTCTCCTGGAAAAACATTTATCTTGGAGCACCCATCAATTAAACTGCGAATCAGGGTAGTGCCACATCGTCCTGCACCGGTGATAAATATAAATGTTCTGTTCTGTAAAAGCATGATTTAACTCATTTCAGGTTTGTCATGTATTCTTTTGATTAGATGTAACCCACAACACATGGATAAGCGTTTATCAAATGTATATCATTTGTCAAATCAAGTCAAAATATTTAGTACCTTAGTTCTCTATTTAGTTCTTTTTGTGGCACATAATTACAACTGATTACTTAATGGGGTACAGTATACAACCGAAACAAACCGTCTTGAATTTTGTCTATTTGAATTTGGGGCTTGTTTGTTATTTGCCTGCCGGCCGGCAAGGCAGGGTTCTTGTAATTTCTATCTTGCCTGAGCTAGTTTACAACCACTCATTTAGTCTTTATTGAATCTGCTATCACCGCATATAATCCTTTATCTAAATCTTCTTAGTTTCCCTACCCAGACACCCAGCCAATCTTTTCTTACATTTTGCACTGAATCACTATGGCACTATTATTCCAGATTATCATATATCTCATTAACCTTTTCAACAGCATTAGCCGGGTCTTTATAAACTATTCCAACATCCCTTAATTATGCTTTTGCTTATAATAAATAAACGAAAAAATATCCTACTTTCGCTTGCTTTTCAATCTATACGCTCTACTTAATAATTGATATGAATAATAAACAAAACGTGCCAAATATTTAATCGTTCTGTAAAATGGCCTTAAATAATCCTTCCATACAAAGTTTTTGTTACCAACAATATCAAAAATAGTAATATTTCTAAGACATAACTGTAATGTGACTTCAGGAAAAATCATATCATAATCCCATTGCTTCATATAGTTTGTCAGAAAATATTCAATTAATAATATTTCACTCTTTCTCAATTCTTTTCTCCACTTGATGGTTCTGGAATTATTGATAGAGTCAAACTTGTTTTTGTTTGAAGCATTGCCGTACCATGGATTTCCAGCAGTGGTTGGTTTTAAAAGAATTTCATCAAAGTTGATTCCTATAAAACTTGCTACATCTTTCATTACAGACCTACTATTGTTAACCAAATCCTCGTACCTAACAAACAAAAAACATTCATTGTCATTACTTTTATTGAAATAGTTCATGTAGTCGTAGCACCTTTTACCTTGATTGTGATATGAAAAGAGATGCTCCATCACACTTATTGAACCACTAAAAGAAGTATATTCCTCACCTGCCTGTATCATGAGAGCTATTCTTTTAAATGAAGAATACATATCGCGAGGATCTCGCACCATTACAACAAACCTGGCATTCTTAAAATCTTTTTTTATTTCATTAATATAAGGAAGCCCGTGGCACCCTTCTTTCACAGCAAACCCCTTCTTCACTGGCAATCCTAGCGCCTTATTATATGCTACGTGAAAATCACAAATATATTTACCAACCATTGACAATTTAAAATCATTACTATATTTCATAATATTTCTTTGCATTTCTTCCTTAATAACCTGATAATCAACGTTTTTGAAATTTACGAAACCCGTGTTACAAGGATCAAGAGTACTGATTTTATGCTCCTTAAGCACCCTGATTTTGGATTGATTTAACATAAAGTCATTTAGTTTTGCGTAAGACACATTAGCATTAAATCGCTCAAAATAATTGGCATAAAATTTGATTTCTAAAGGTACAACTGATAGTTCAGGATGGCTGTCTAACAGAGAAATCATAAGCGTTGTCCCCGATTTTCCAGGGCCAATAACAAAACAAGCTTTCATAAGATTGTAGTGTCCCCCATTAAGCAAGGTTAAAATTTGTTAGTAATCAGTAAGTGTTCTTTCTCATACTCAGATGGGGTATAATAGTCTAAAGAAGAGTGAGGATAATCATTATTATAATTCTCTATCCACTCTTTTGAAAGCTGGCCTGCGTAACCAGTATTAACAAATCTTGCACCGTCTAGAAAAGCAAGCCCCTTAATAGCATAATATTCTTTTCTCGGCATGTTTCTTGTAACTTTATCAAATAACTGACAGCAAACCTTCTCTCCTTCTCCAAGCACACAAAAGTCTACCCCGGTTTTTCGCAAAAGGATTTCAGCGCTTACGGCCATATTACCACCTAAAACAATTATTATATTGGGCAGACGTTGTTTTAACTCCAACGAAAAGAATTTACAGTTTTCATAACCTGTAGAAACTGGAGCACTGATACACAATATATCAGGATTATAATTAACTATATATTCAATAGCATCTTCTCTTGATGGCCTTAAGATATCAATATTGTACAAGAAAGTGCCCTTGTATCCCGCCTTGCTTAGCGAATTAATAACAGCCATAGGACCATAAGGAGGTAAAAAACTCGGAAGGCCTCTTTGAGGTAGGGTTATAAAAATACTCTTTATGTTTTTAGTCACTATCAAAAAAAATAAAACTACCTTGCAAGCTCTTTAAAAGCCTCTATCCACCTTTCTTGCCAACAGGAGTCAACACAGCCAAATGTTTTCATGAATTTTAAGCGTGCTTCCTGCCGTTCAGGTCCCATCCACCAGCCTTGAACATCATCCCAGATAGAATTAACCTTATTGGCAGCATCAACAGGATCATGGAAAAGAATTCCTGCCATTCTTAGCAGATCAAATGCAGGCTTCGCATCTTCTCTCTCTCTGCACAAGTCATAGTCCCAAAAAAATACAGATGGAGTATTAGCCACAAGTGCCTCCATACAGCTTGTACTTAAATGATCACAGATATAAAGCTTTACTTTTTGAAGCAACTCAGGCAGTACCTTTGAATACTCTATCCTTATATCATATTCTTCAAGAAGATTCTTTTCCTCCTCAAACCATCCATAATCAATATGACACGGCCTATAAACCATAAAGTTACGTATATCCGAATCAAGAGATACGACAAACTTTCTTTTGCAACTAAAATAGAGTGGAATCATATCAGGCATAACAGGATATTGCATTAATCTAAATACATGTCTTGGAACTGAATTAGACGCCCATATCACTAAGTCAAGCCTAGGCTTGTGTCTATTCATCAGTCTAGAGAGATTTGGTTGTGGTAATGCCAATATCTGTGCTCCGGGATAGTAGCAATCATGCCATCCCCATGTGATATAATAATCGCTGAAACCGCGCTCTATAAACTCACAATAATTATTCTCGTGCTGTCCGTATCCACACCCATGTTGACAGGATATAATTTTTGCGCCTCTGACTTTTCCTAGAGAAGCTGCATATGTAAACAAAACATTTGTACTATATGAGTTTACAATAAAATATGACTTGAAACGACTATACTTCTCAGCTACCTGTATATAAGCCTCAAATTCTTCAAGCAAATACTCAGGCATAAACTTTGGTAATAAATTTATTACTAACTTTTCAAACTGATCATCGGTACTGATTGACAACAATATATCACGATCTATTCTATTCGTTTTGACAACTTTCCTCTTTTTCCATGGCATAAACGAGGCATTTAGCTTTCTTGCAAAAAGAAACCTCTCCCATTCGTTAAAAAACATATACTGCTCCATCAAAATACCATTGTTCTTAAATAAGCATAGTAGTATTAAATCGCATATCATTTTTTTTAACTTTTGATAAGCCCTTATATAAAATGATCTTGACAATAAGTTATAACGCCTGGAACCCAGGAAAACTCTTCCTCTTATTGATTCATTGGAAATAAATTCTCTGACTTGAATACCCATTTGCATAGCTACTTCTGCATAGAAAGCAGATACATATTGCTCTTTTACGCAGACCTTTTCCATAAAATCAGGATGGCCAGGATATGTACCTATTTTATGTTTATGGGCTAATAAAACTAGATTTTCTTTGCCATAAAGTTCAATGGCAAGCTTTAACCTACAATAACGATCAAATAGAGGATGAAGAAAGTATAGCATCCATGATGCCATAGGTAACTCCCAGAAAGAGTATGGGTAGTCAACATTGTGTAACTTGTTAAGAATAAAACCAATTTTCTTTGTAAGATTACCATATAACTTTTCTAAATAAATTTTGCTTTCTTTAAGTTTTTTATGGTTATTCCATATATCAGGTATAATTTCATAATTTATATCTTTTAATATTAGTTGAGCAGATTCTGTCACTGCCGCTCTAGATATAAAAACTATATCTTCACCTAAAACCTCATTTGGCAAAATAGATGTTGTAGAAATATATTTTAAGCTGTTTTTCATCTATTTAAACAAAAGCGTATTTTAATATTCCTCATGGCATTAATTAATTTGCTTAAGAATTGTTCCACTGTTCTGTGTAATTTCACTAAGTTCTCCAAGATACATGGGCATTAGTCCATCGTCAACATACCAACCGTCATTATTCCATATCGTTTTATCATATATTTCCAGCAATCTTTTTCTAAGCTTTATACCTAAATCATCCTGATTTTCAGATCGTTTAATATAAGGTTCATAACATTCAGGTAACTTAACATACAAAACAAATACATTACGCATCTCTATCAATTCATTCTCACTTAAGTTTTTAAAACTTAAAGCCGGTTTGTCTCGCTTATATACAAATTTCTCTTCGTCTTCAGGATCAAAGAACCCCTCCTTTATTGATATGTCTCTAAGCTTGGTGCCTTCAAAGGGGTAGAAGAATCCAGGACAAGGGTATTGTGCATCTGATTTTTTGACTAACTCGACTGTATCTTTGTATGTTTCCCTTGTCTCAAAAGGAATACCAAGCATAACAAATGCAGACGTCCTTATACCAACATCCTTCATTAATGAAAAAGCCCTGATAATATCTTCTTCTGAGTCAACTCTTTTAAGCATATTTTTTCTCAATTTATTATTGCCTGTTTCAACTGCTATTGAAGCGCTAACGCAGTTCATGTTTTTAAGCAGCTCAACCCTTTCTTTAATAACAGATTTTGGATTTGTTTCGATTACGAAAGGTAGATTTATTTCCTGTCTATAGGTATCACTCAACGCACGAAAATCTTCTAGCGGTCTCATTAAAAAATCTTCATCATGAAATTTGAAGAACTTCAAATTGTATTTATTTACTAAAAACTTCAATTCATTTATAATCCTTTTAAGACTATACCTTCTCATAAAATATCTTTTATCATATGCTTCATGATAAAAGGGGTTTATACAATATGAACATTCATATGGACAACCCCAGTTTAGCATGTGATCACCACCAATATAGACATCTCCATCATAGGGTTTATAAAATTGACGTTTGTCAAACAGTTCCCAATCAACATAAGGCAAATCGTCTAAATTATTTTTTAATGGACGAATATTATTCTTCACTATTGAACCATTCTTCCTTGCCCATATATTAGGAATATTATACATGTCTCCATTTCCAGAAAAAGCCTTCAAAAAGTCAGGAAAAGCATCTAACCCTTCGCTAACACAAACGAAATCAGCATTAAACATTTTTAATGACTTTTCAGGATTCAATGTTGGGTATTTACCTCCCCAAATTATTGGAAGCTCAGGACGTATTCTCTTGGATATACTTGAAATTTCATTAGCAATTAAAAATTCATCACATAAAACGCTAAGCGCTAAACAATCCGGCTTGAATTCATTTAACACTTTTGTAAATCTTTCGTTTAAATCTAACTTTCTCTTTACAAGTCCATATTGTGACAGGTCAACAGGCTTGAAAATCTTAGCACTTGCACCTGATTGTGTGTTATCAACAAAACCGAAATCAAATTCTGTAGTATCAAAAAGTTTAGTTTCCCATCCCAGACTACGAGCTATTCCTGAAAGCAAAGACAATCCAATCGGTTTAAAACCAAAAGAATCTTTACTAGGCCATACAAAAAGAACCCTCACCTTAACCCCTTTACTTTCTTTCTGACTATCTTAAACTTCATACCGATCTCTAATAAATTCTAATATCTTCCTCTCTCCACACGAAAGCTCCTTTACACAGTCACCTAGCAATGCCTTCAAGATGAATACCTTTAACTACTGTATCGTTCTTAACATCAAGCCTTGGAAGAATTCTTATCTTTTTCATTATCCAAAAAGCTTCTCAGTGATTAAATCATATTGCTTTATATTTGTGACAGTCTTTCTACCTATTAAGTCATAATACCTGTCTGAACCAAAACCCTTTTCAGTTTCCACAACTCTCAAAGGCAAAAGATCATCATCAGAAATTATGGCGCCTTCAGATATATCTCTTTTCGCGACAAATTTCCTTCTAATCATTCTTTTTATTCGTTTCTCATCTTCTGAAATACTTCTCCTGCCACTACCCAAAGCAATTGCAATATTGTTTCCTTCACTGGTTAACCTTCTAAACTCATTTGGCAATATTGACATTACATTGTCACCCCCAGGTAATGACCTGTTAATAGTAAAGTGCTTCTCTATAATGACTGCTCCTAAGGCTATTGCGGCCAGAGATGCTTCAATGCCAATAGAGTGATCAGAATAACCTATAGGACATGAAAAACTTTTTTTAAGAGTTGTGATAAATTCCAAATTTAATTCTTCATATCTTGCCGGATAGTTTACTATGCAATGCATGAGGCTATACATGGCATCAATTTCATTCAAGAGCCCTACCAATGCATCTATTTCTTCAAATGATGCCCCACCTACAGAAACAATAAGTTGTTTTCTTAATTTTGCGGCTTGTAGAAGCAATTGGTTGTTATTCATATCACCAGATGCTATTTTCACTATATCTAGACCTATATCATTTAATAAGTCCATACTATCCTCATCAAAGGGGGTAGCGAGAAACCTACCACCTTTGAATTCGGTATATTCCTTTAATTCTCGGAAATTATCGAAGGACAGACTTTCATTAACGAATTCATCGTAATACAGGCTTTTTTTATCTATAAACTTATCAAGATTGTAAATCTGAAACTTAACGTAATCAGCCTCTGAAGCAATTGCCGCATCTATCATCTTTTTCGCGAGGTTTATATCTCCATTATGATTGTTTCCAATTTCAGCAATATATTGAACGTTCATGACTCTTCTTTTTATTAATAAAAACATCCATCACTAGTATTTTAAGTTTTGAGCAAAGAAGGTTTATTTCTTTCAACAAGGCAATCTTACTGAATAATCTGTAAATAACTCTTTTGGGCAACGAATAAGTTTACCTTCAATATTTGCACTTATTTCTTCTGCACATAAAATTCCATTCCCACAAAGGATCCAGATCTTTTCTGCTTTCAATAAAGAACCTGGTATATTTCCCGCATAATGGTATTTTCTATTGACAATGGATGCTTTGGTGATGGTAACTTTAACCCCCTTATAAAAAGTAAATGCACCAGGAAAAGGATCAGTCAGTGCTCGAACCATATTGTAAACAGCTTGTACATCAGCATGAAAATCAACCAATCCATCTTCTGGTGTTCTTTTGGCACAATAGCTTGCTTTGGATTCATCCTGAACCTGAAATGTCTTATGATCGATGACAGCTCTTATTCCTTGTACAGCAACTCTTTTATAGGCGCCCAGCATTTTACGGAGAACATCCTGCGCATAATCCGTTTTTCCTATTTCCAGCTTTTCCAGCGCATAAATTGGACCACTATCCGCACTTTTATTTATTTGATAAAAGGTTGCTCCTGTATGAGAATTTCCATTGATAATAGCCCAGTTCATTGGAGAAGAACCACGATATTCCGGGAGTAAACTATCATGAATATTGAAGCTTCCATATTGAGGAAAGCTATACACACTTTCAGGAAGAAGTCTTTTCCATTCAACAAGAAGTAATAAATCTAATCTTTTTTTATCTTTTGCAATACTTCTTAAGGTTGCTTGGGTAAGTTGGGACGGTAAATAGCAGGGAATTCCAGCAGTTTTTGCCAGTTCTCCTATAGATGTTAGATTTAACATACAAAAGTCATCTTCTTTGTCCGTAAATACACCAACTATTTCTACATCATTTTGTTCCTTTAGAGATTCAAAGACAATACTTGCATGCGCTTTATACCCTGCTATTAAGACATTGGCTTTCATGAAATTGTCTAATTTATCTCCTTTATTGTTTTGACAATATACTCTATTTCTTCCTCGTTGGTGGAAGGAGAAAGCGGCAAGTTTACCAACCGGTTGAAAACAGACTCACTTACTGGAAAGTCACCTTCCTTTGTACCCAATAAAGCAGCATAGACTGAGTGCAAATGAAGAGGCCTGAATAATACACTTGTACCAATTCCATGTTCCCTTAAAATTTCTGTAAAATTGTCCCTATTTATACTTTCCGGCAAGAGTAATGTAAACAAGTGCCAGGAATTTTTATTACCCTCCTTTGTCTCCATAAAATCATATCCCAACCCTCTTAATTTATTTAAATAGATTTCTGAATACTTTTGCCTAACTCCTATAAAGTAATCAAGTTTTGCAAGTTGTTGAATCCCAATAGCCGCATTTAAGTCACTCATATTTGCTTTATATCCAATCATCTCAATATCATAAAACCAATGCCCTGCCTTAGAATATCTTTTGTCCCACATTTCCCGTGAATCTGAGATTCCATACATTGTCATTTTTCTTATCATATCAGCCAATTCTTTGTCACCTGTAACCACCATTCCACCTTCTCCCGTTGCCAAATTCTTTGTCGCATAAAAGCTAAAACAGGTTGCATCACTACCAAGTGAACCTATCTTCCGCCCCTGATATTCAGAGCCTATTGCATGTGCAGCATCTTCAATTACTTTTAAATTATATTTTCTTGCCAATACAAAGATGTCTTTCATTTCGACCAGGTTACCACCATAATGCACTGGTATTATTGCCTTTGTTTTTGCAGTAATCCTCTCCTCGATCATTGCTGTATCAATCTGGAATGTTTTAGGGTCACTATCAACAAATACAGGTATTGCCCCACAATGAACAACAACGTGAGCAGTGGAAGCAAATGTAAATGTCGGTACAATTACTTCATCATCTTCCTTGATCCCTAAAGCTTTTAATGAAAGAAATAAAGCAGATGTTCCGGAAAATGTTGCTACAGCATATCTCGCCCCTGTGTAATCACATATTCTCTTTTCAAATTCTTTTACTTTTGGACCAGTGGTTATCCAACCGGACTTTAATGTATTCACTACTTCTTTGATTTCATCATCAGTTATTAAAGGTTGTGCAAAATTTATAAATTTATTTTCCATATCAGTCAGACCGCCCTATCCAATTCTTTCATCCTTATATGGCCCCTGCCACTATAAATCCATCTATTATCTTTATAATAGAAATTATTAGGAAACAAACACCAGGCTGTACATTCGTTACATTCTAAAAATGGTATTTTATTTTTCTCTGACATGTCCCTTGCTGATTTTATTCTTTTATCATTAAAAATGCTTACTATATTTTGATTTCTTACATTCCCAAGATTTAGATTTGAATTTTCTCTATAGCAATCATTTCCAATAGTACATGGATATAAATTACCATTAATATCAATATATACCCTGCTGTATAAAGACCAGCATGGATAACGCTTGCCATCTATACTATTCTTAATATTTACCATTCCCTTATTTCTTGTTGATATCGAAGGCTTATCAAACAGAAATCTATTATAAACAACAACGCCATCACTTATTTCATCTTTAAATAAAGCATTCATCTCATTCTCGTCATTTAAATCAGACGACACGAACTGAATGCTTACTTTCAAATCGCATCTTTTATGATATTTCAAAAGGGCTATAAACCGTTTTATATTATTAACAACAAGATCAAAGCAATCTGCTCCCATTATTTTTTTATAACTCGATCTGTTTGTTGCGTTTAACGAGAAAGTAACTAGATTTATCCTGGAATGTATTATTGTGTTAGATTTTCCCTCATCCATTAAGATTCCATTAGTATTTATAGATATCCTTGTAAAGCATTGAGAATAATCATTAATGGCACTTAAATGCCTTTCTAAATTTTTATCTAAAAGTGGCTCGCCTAAACCCACAAGACCTAACTCGTAGATGTTATTGTTTTTCACACTCTCTAAAATAGAAATGAGCAGATTTTCATCCATCTCACCAAGCTTCATTGACTGCTTTAATATTGGACGGTCACAAAAGATACAATTAATATTACACTTATTAGTCAGTTCAAGGTTAAGAATCGATGGAATTATATAGTTTAGCATTTTATATGTGAGAAACTTTTAAAAGTATTCTTGTAAATCTTTGTATATAGTATGGAGTGAAAGATAGCCCTTGTAATATTCAACAACCGGATATGATTGCCGTTCTGCCTCCATGCCACCTGGGAAAGCTATTAAACATTACTCCTCCTTCCAATTATTTAACTTTGATCTTAAAATATATAAACTTATTTACGGGGCTTTTCTGGCAACAATCAAAAATTCATCCGATTTTTCAGCTTTATCAAAAACTAACTGTAACTCATTCATGAATTGGAACAGCATTTTATAAAGACCGGTTTTTTTTGTATCAGGGTTCATAAGAACCATGTTGTAGGCCAACTCATACAAATCCATTCCATACCAATATATGGCTTCGACCGTTAGTCCTGCTTTTTTTAACGCATGCTGAGCGGAATCTAAGGTATAGGAACTCTGTGTTGTTGGAAATAGGTGCCTGCATACAATTTGATCAGGGAATGCGGCTTGAACCGTTGTCGAAAAGGAGTCAAAATTAGGAAATGAGGCTGCCATTATCCCATTGGCTTTGATTAAACCAGCACTTCTTTTTATCAGGACCATAGGATCGGAAACTAAGTCGGTAATTCCAAGCAAGCTAATAATATCAAAAAGTTGATTTGATTCAGTTAAATATTCTTCCATTGTTGACTGGTAGAGTTCCAATCCATAATTTGTTTTTGCGTATTTTACACTTACAGGATTTGGATCTACTCCCATAGCCTCATACCCCATTTCTTTGGCAACAGACAACACATCTCCATTTCCACAGGCCAAATCCAACCACTTTGCAGGTTTGGACTTTATATATTTATCAATGAAAGTGACTTTAGGTTTTGCTACATGTTCTAATCTATATTCTTGAACTTTAGCGTCAGTATAAGTATCAGAGTAATTAATTTCTTCATCAGTAGCTTCATAAAATCGTTTTTTATTTTCATAAGTTAACATTTGTGAATTGTAAGCATGGGTGCATTTTTCACATTGCATAATATCGAAACCATGAATAATCACGGCTTTTTTGGCACCTGAAGATCCACAAATAGGGCAAGATTTTGCAGGTTGGGTATAATCTTTTAAGTTAAGAGCCTTTTTTCTCCAAAACTCTGATTGAGCTTTCAAATTTCTCAAAACATCATCTTTTAGCATTGATAAATCTATGAAGTTACCGTACTTAATATCCATCCTTATATCTCCTCTTCAATATTTTTTTATGATTAGAATCCTGGTTTTTTAATTATAAAATCACCGGTAACTGTAGTGCTCCCCGTTAAGCAAGTTTAATAATCGATGGGATTATGCAGCGTAGCATTTTATATGAGAGAAACTATTGAAAGTATTTTTGTAAATCGTTGTATATAGTATGGAGTGAAA
>Ga0187827_10007188_pt1 | contig 12476 bp, 18 predicted proteins | sample ETNtaG_39_FD_167969 | JGI IMG/M metagenome (GOLD analysis project Ga0187827, IMG submission 167969) | Marine microbial and viral communities from oxygen minimum zone, Eastern Pacific Ocean - ETNP2014_SV_150_PacBio MetaG (Illumina Assembly) | ecosystem: Environmental > Aquatic > Marine > Hypoxic... | reverse complement strand
GAATAGCATTGCAAGAGGTATAGTGACAGTACTTGATAGAATATGTCAGTCGATGTACGCATTGGACTACACTTACTGTACGGTTTGGGAAATAATGGAGAGTGTATAAATAAAAGCTCGTGTATTGCAATGCATAATATTGGAGGATTTAATGAGTTACAGACGAAGTTTGGCTAAATATAATAGATGTGTTATAAGAACACCTAAACAACCTTGTCCTTATAGATTTAAATATGAATTAATTAACTGGCTAATTACTCACAAACAATGGTCTAAAGCTAATGCAACTAAACTATCTAAGAAACAACTATACGCAATTTGGTATAGGTCGTGAAATTGTTGGAGGAGGGCGACTCCAGTTGCACCAATAATAAACGAAAAGGGAGTACAAATGAATGCAAAAGAAAGACGACGAGAACGTCGTAAAAATAGAGCAATTGCAATCAATGCAATTGATGCAAGCCAATGTAATATGAAGGAGGATTCTAAAATGACGGAGATATTGCTCCACCCACCCTCCCATACGCGACGATATTTAGTTTATTTGATACTGATTGCTGGCTCTTTGCTCTTTTGGATACTCTTAATTACATTAATTATTAAATAAGGAGAAAAACAATGTTTATTGTACACTATAAACTTGGTAAAGATTATACTATTAAGATGTTTAATGACCACAGACAAGCGTTTGACTTTAAAGATGTACTTGATGAACCTATCAAGATAATTAAATTTGACCCATCCAGCCCTGAACCACAGGTAGTTTGGTATGGGCCAAAATCAACAGCTAAAACTAAAGAACTAACAATTAAGCCCTTTGATAAAAAGGTAGCGAATGAATATAATCTATGTGTCGAAGATATTATCGCACAGGTTAAGGCGTTCTCTTTAGGGCTCATTGAGCAGGTGAAAAGGTTTAAGCAAAATCAACTCTAATTTAGATAAGATTTAATATCATGTCTTTATTATACAAATCAATGGAGGTATAAATGGCAACTAAAAAGCCACTTGTTACAGGTGCTGAGCAATCAGACCTTAACAATGCTATTACTCCACCATTTGCAGTTATTAAAATGCCCAATAGTCAGTCAGTTGTTGAGCGTTATAATCAAGGACAAGCATTTGGCCATCAAACCTATTTCGGAGGACGGATGGAAGTAATAGTAGAGAATAATGAAATGTGTTTCACTAATTCTGAATTATTAAAAGATGCAGATAAAATACAAGGACCACACTTACTAAAAGTGATTAAACAATTGCAAGAGACAATTGAATCACAAGGTAAGCAAATCCGTTTGTTATTCCATGAAAATGGTCAGTTAAAGGATAAACTAGGCTTAACTGCTGATAATATAAAATCAATGGTTAATATAACCAATAGTCTTCATACTGACCAATTTAACCTTAAAACCACTATATTTAATGCTTTTGGTGGTATACTTAAACAAATGGAAACTGACCATACCGAGGAGTTTGATATTCCTCTCGATGGTAGATAGTTCTATTGTTTTGGGCAATAGGGGGAATTACTAATTGAGGTGGTTCCCCCGCAAATTTATTTGGAGGTATAATGAATCAATACTACAAACAATGTACACTTTGTGACAAAAAATGCCGGAGTTTTCATGGACATACTAAATATTGCTTTAAATGTAGTATTAAAATACAAACAAAACAATCTAAAAAATGGAAACAGGCTAATTCAAAAGAACTGAAAATATATCGACATAATAATATGCATAAATGGAAAGATAACCGTAATGCAAATATACGTCGAGAAACATTAGAATTGACTGATAAACATATTCGTCGAGTAATAGTACAAAAGAGTTCTATACTAAAAAGAGGTGATATTACACCTGAATTAATACAGGCCAAACGGCTTGAATTGCAGTTTAATCGCTTAAGAAAAGAGGTAAAAATGGCAGAACCAATCAAAAAAAGGGTCGGAAGACCTAAGAAAGTTATAAAAACCCCTATAATGTATGCTAATGACTATGAATCAGTTGACCATATGGCTAAAGCTGTTCGTGGAGTATTAAAATCATTAACAGATAAAGATGGTTATTATGACCTTAAAGAAGCTGATACTATTGGTAATATCTTTGGCAAACAAGTTCATTTAATGAAAGTTAAATTAGAAGCTCATAAATTAGCTAAAGGTAATATTAAAACAGAACGTAAGCTTTTAGGAGAATAATAAATATGGCTAGTATCCGGGACATTGAAATGTCTGACTACTACTGAGGCGTGGGCGTATCAGTATAAATAAATCGCCCACAAAGAATTTAAATTGGGTAATCCTAAGAGGATGCTCGTCGGATAGGCTTTAAAAATTCAGTGGTTAGAACTATCCATCCATGGTCTGAAAGCGATGGACTGAATATCTCTCAAAAAGAGATAGCCTCATGGGGAAGTGAGAGGTTGCTTCCCCAAATAATTACCAAGTTCCAATTATAAGAAGATGTGATGTATCATACAATAAAAACAAGCTAAGCATTTAATCTTCTACGAACTATTCCACAAAAATAGGGATAGTCTGATAATTGGAATGCGCATGGCTTGCGCTCGAGAGGAACTTTCTGGTTCTTCTTGCTTGTCCGAGCAGAGTGAGTTGTAGTTTGTACCCCGGCTTACTCTGCTCTTCATTTCAGGGTACAAATAGGTCATAAAGGAGAATTATTTATGGCAGAAGTAACAGCAACAACAGCTGACGGCATGGTCGTTGAGCTGATGATAGAGGGAACACATACAAGTCATGTAAATTGTGAAACTGAAAAGCGAACAGTAGCAGACTTTATTGCCGAACAACCAGATATTCGTGAAAATGCGACTATTATGGTTAATAATGTTTTGGCTAACCCTAATACACGCCTTACACCCGGTGCTAATGGAGCACCTTGCCAAATAACTGTCACTCAAGGTGGCAAAACTGGTGGTGTACGGACCAATCACACGCCTACAACAACTGGTTATGATATGCCTATACAAATTAAAACAAGGACTAACAAAAAGTCTGGTGTTCATACATTTGTTATAGAAGACCATATTCAATTACCTGAAAAGATGTATCGTGGTAATCGTACTCCAAAATACCCGTTTCATATGCTTAAAGCCCCTGTTAGAGGAATAAAGCAGAGCTTTGCAGTTCCAATTAAAGCACGCAGCCGGGTAGCAGCAGCAATGAGGAACCATATCAAAGTGACTGGTACCCAACTTGTTGGTCGCACAGTTCCTGTTTTGGATAGCGTTGGAAATTCAACTACTCGTTTGGAATTCCGTGTCTGGCGTGTTGCTTAACCTGTAATCAAAAACTTGTAATTAAGCCTGCTTCGTTATGGTTTATATCAGCCTCCATAGAGCATTGACCACTGCAGGCTTAATTGCATTTAATTAGGAGAATTATGGAAATAATTTATAATAAAATTGTTGGAAAAACAAGAGGTGTTTTATCTAAGGACAAGCGTAATTGGATTTGGAAATCAGGCAATAAGAAATGCTCTGAAGAGTATGTACTTAAAAGTCAGGCTAGTTATTTTCAATCTTTTGAATCATTGTTAATTAATATCTTTGAAAAGAGATTTAGAGAACATGTTATTGAATTTAACCCAAAAGCGTTACGAATTGCACTAACCAGAGCAATGAAAGACGTACGAAAAATTGGTGCTGACTTAGATAAAGTAACTTGGGATAAAATAAAACGGGGCGACTATTGCCCAAAATGTGGGAGTAAAAAAGAATGATAGAAATAACTGATGCTCGTTTTCAAGACGGCACAATATTTAATGAATTTCAGCCAGATACTGCTGAAGTTGGGGAACATATTCATTTTCTTGAGGAATTAGAATTATTTAATCGGAATAATCAATGCGATTTATCTGTTACTAATCGATTCCATTGGAAAAATGGTACTTATGATAAAATCCGTGAAATGGCAACAAAAAAAGCACTACCCTATCTTACAAATAGACCAAGAGGTTCTGCAACAATAACATGCCATCAACAACATGGATATCAAAATTGGCGTACTCAATTATTGGATTTAGAGAGTAAAATGGCCAGTAAAAGGTATCATGGATATACATTACGTGGGAATAATGATACTGGGGAAACAAGATATAGTGAATTTTTAGAAAAATTACACGATGCTTTAAGTTTTCCTCATAGCCATCGTTTTGAACCACCTGTAATTGGATATAATAATTATGGTAGAAGATATCGTACTACTAGATTTAGTAATCCCAACCAGAATGGATGGTGGGAAGACCCTGACCCTAAACCTTATATTCAATTTAAAATACACCTTAATGATATTTCAATTTCATATTATCATAATAATCAAATATTAGCTACCATACCATGGGGCAATTTGACTATTATAATAGAAGTTGATTTATATTGGTGGTGTAATTCAATGATTGACCGTGGAAGTCTTAGAAGTGGTGCATTATCAAATAGTATACAATCATATGCTATATATAAACCACATTTAAAAGGACTACGCCATCCATACATAACTTGGGATGGACATGCATACCAGAATGGAACTATTTGTTTTGGAGACCATAGAATTATATTATATAATTATTTACATCAATTCAATTTTGAACATGTGTATATTAGATTAATGCTATGGGCTTGTAAATTTGATATAGGTAGTACTACGCCTTTAAATCAAAGAAACTTATGTCATGCTGGTATAAATTCTGATTGGATTATGAATAATAATCAATCACGATTTTGGGATTACTTTGGTATAAATCCTGATACTTGTAAAAGGGTATTGGAAGATGAGTTTGATAACGATACTAAACAATTTAGAGATAGTTTATGTACTAATTGTTTAGCCTCTGATATACCACCTGATGGTAGAGATATGTGCACTTTATATACTGACAAATTGTCAGAGAATGCAATTGACTATGAGAAAATATTAATGAATATGTTAATTGCACAAGGTGCTAAATTAGAGAATATAACACCTGAACCACAACCTACAGCTGGTGTACATTCTGAACGTAGAATTGATGTGGTATTCTTTAATTTTAATCTCACTAATCAGGCGGCTTCTATCAAACGAGCTTATCGTGATTTAATTGCCACTGATGGAATTAATGAAACACAATTAATTGAACATTGGTTTACCAGAGAACAGGTAATGATGTTTACAATTCATCGTGCTTTAGTATTACAAGAAATAGCTGAATTACGTGGCTATCAATTGTACAATGGTATGGATGATAAACATAGTGCATGGCAATGGGCTGCTAAATATCATGAATGGGATACTATGGAGTTAATTAAAATGTTAAATCAAATAAAAGAAAGGAGTTTGTAACAATGGCGGAATTTTATATAACCCGTAAAGACTGGGATAAAGTTATCAATTATGCTAAAATTGCTGTTAAAGAATTTTCAACAGAAATTGGTGGAATGATGGTAATGCATAAAGATGAAGATGGTGATTATGTATTATCTGACCCAGTAATATTAAAACAAGAGGTATCTGGTTCAAATTGTGTATTAGACAAAGTAGCCTTATGCCTTTACTATGGTACAATGAATAAAAAGCACAAGAAAAAAGGTGCTAATCGTTATGTTTGGTGGCATAGCCATGCAAATATGAGTGCATTTTGGTCTCCTACTGATGTTAAAACCATTGAAGGATGTGAAACAGCAGATTTTTCTGTTTCATTAGTGGTTAATGTTAGACAAGAATACAAATTGCGAGTACAATATTTTCATCCTATTGTAATTGATGAAGATGTGAAAATAAACTTTATTGGCGATGATAAGGTTTTACCTGTTAAAATGACAGAAGAAGTTAAGGCACTGTGCTCTAAGCCCACTACTTCTGTTGTAACATATGGAAAAAATAGTAAACAATCCAATATGTTTAATGACTATGGATATGATGACACTTATTATTATGGTGTCCATGGATATACTAGCAGGCCATTCAAAGGTGAAGTTGAGAAGACTGACCCTGCTAAATGTACTTGGCAAAAGGTTTGTGTTTATGTAGATAGCTTAAATACAAAATATTGTTCTGGAGAGATTAAATGGGCTGACTGGAAAAAAGCTGTTAAAACTACCAATAAAGAACTCAAAAAGAATAAACTTGAGTGGCGTATTGAAATTCCTACTAATGAAAATATGATGGATTCTTTTGTATATACTGCACAACCAGAAGAATTTGTTACTATTGTAGGAGAAGCATCATGAACTTAACTGCACGTTTTAGTGAAATTGTAGATAATTTTAATGATTGTGTGTACCATATACTTGGTTGCGGGGCTATAGGTAGCTCCGCAGCCTTGCAATTGGTGCGTATGGGAGCAGATGAATTTCTACTCTATGATTTTGACCAAGTATCTGAAGAAAATATAGGTGTAAGCCAATATATTATGCGTGATATTAGATGTAATAAAGTTGATGCCCTTAAAAAGCATATGTTACAAATTAATCATGAAGCTAATATAACTGCTATTCCAAATAGATTTGAGATATTTGAACATACTGGCGATAAAGATGTAATGATACTAGCATTCGATTCAATGGATGCAAGAAAAACAGCCGTCATTGCTGCTTTAAGAGCCAAACATAAACCTTGGTTACTAATTGATGGACGCATGGGTGCAGAGCATTACCAGCAGTATACTCTACTTCATCCAACATTAAAGGATTATATGAAAACATGGTATTCTGATGAAGATGGAGATTCTGAACCATGTAATGCTAAAGCAACTTCATATTGTTCTAATATGTCTGGTTCATTAATTGCTAACCAAATTCGAAAAGCTGTCACTGATACACCTGTCAATGAGGAATTTATTTTTAATTTTCCAACATTAACACTTGCCAAGAATAAATAAAAGTCGTAATATTTATGTGATGTAAGACACAAAAAGGAGATGTAATACAATGCTGGAAGTAAAAAAACGTAGTGCAATAACACAAAATCCAAGAATATTGTTATTATATGGACCCGCTAAAGTAGGTAAAACTACCATGCTCAGTCAATTAAAGGATTGTTTAATCCTAGATACTGAATCAGGTGCTCATATGATTGATGGTCATATTTTGGATATAAGTAACAAAGATGATTTGTTAGACATGTATCGCAATGCTGAAGCCGGGCATAAATTTAAATATTTTGCCCTTGATACCGTAGACAAGCTGGTAGAATGGACTGAACTGGGTGTAAAAACTGAATTTCAAGTGGACTCCATTGCTGATTTAGCGTACGGAAAAGGCTTTGGTCTTGTTAGAGAACGTGTTCTTAACAATATCAAAAAACTGCAGAAGCTCTGTGGCAATTTAATTGTCATTGGCCATCGGAAAACAGCAGCTGCAGTGGATAACAGTAACGCCGTAGACCCAGAATCATTGGATATTTCAGGTAAACTGAAAAATATGATGATGGCTATGAGTGATGCTGTGGGCTATGTCTATAGAGATGAAGACGATGATAAACTCATGGTCTCATTTAAATCAGGCAAAGCCCTTGAAGCAGGAAGCAGATGCTCCCATCTAAAAGGAAAGCAAATTCCTTTTGATTGGAAATTAATCTATAAAAACGAAACCAAAAAGGAGAAAAGCTAATGGCTCTCGTTAGACCTGCAAAAACCGAGACTAGTGACGGTAAATTCACTGGAATACTGCCCGTATGTATATGGGATTTTAAAGACCGCTCAAGTGAATATGATTGGGCAGATGTTTTTATATCTGTTGAATTAGATATTCAAGGTAGCGAATACAATCGTTCATTGGAAATCTGTGGTGGCTTGGAACGCGATAGTAAAGGCCAAGTATCAGGTGGACATGTACTAAAACCATTATATCATTTATTTGATACTCTTGGTTTCGGTGGTGGTCTTAACGCTAAAGGCGAATGGGAAGATGAAGATGGAGTGGCGATTACTAATATTGCCAGTCATCTAAATGAACGCTATCAAACAGGTAATCCAATTATGGACCCTGAGTATAAGCATGTAGCTTATATCTATAAAGCTGCTCCTAAACAACCCGGCGCTAAATCTTATACACGGGTTTTCAACAGATTATATCGTAACACAACTGAAGATTCAGCAAAGTTGAAAGCTATGATAGAATGGATGACGACTAGAGGATATCTAAAACTAGATACCGCTAATCGCAATAATGGTCAACCTTCTAAACAGCCTGCAATGGCTGCAGAAAATCTGTAATGAAATATCTGGAAATCGCACAAGGGAGCCCTCGTAATAGGGGCTTCCTTGTCCAGTATGAAAAACTATCTCATTATATAAAAGCCGATGAACCTTTATATCGGTCATTTTATACTTATGATGATACTGCTCTAAAAGTTGTTGAAGAAACACAAAGTTTAAAGAAATTTGTTGGTGTAAGAAGTGTTGATAAAGTTCTTATTGATATTGATAAAGCTGATAACAGTGATAGACATACATTGAATTTCCTTATTTCTACTGTGTTTGAACTTGAAGAGCGTGGATTATCTCGTAAAAGTATGCAAGCTTACTTTAGCGGCACAGGATATCATCTAGTGATACCAAATTCAGCATTTGAATTTGAAACATCTGTTAGATTGCCGTTAATCATAAAATCCACATTAAAATCTATGCTTCCTGATATTGATACTTCAATTTATTCTAAATTAGGTATCTATCGAGTAGCACATACAATTAATAACAAATCGCAATTATACAAAATTCCACTAACTATCGATGAAGTATATAATCTGGAGCCTGAAGAAATAAAAGAACTAGCTAAAACTCCTAGACTGGAGTATCCTTATTCAGAGTTATTTGCAGATGGTGAATTATCTGAATATGTTGTTACTACACCATGTCCATCAGAAGGCAACTTTAAAAAGGTTTTAGAACCTACTAAAATTGCTCCTTGTGTTCAATCATATCTAAGAGAAGGACCTATATCAGGAACTAGGCATAATATTATTTTAAGAATTATCAGTCATTTTAAGAGGCATGGAATTCCTTCCGAATACTCTAAAGCAATGATAATGCATTGGAATAAAGATAGTCTAGATGCAACTGATTTATTAGAAATGGTTGAAAATTCTTACAATCAGAATTACAGATACGGATGTAATGATGAATACTTAGCTGCACGCTGCCAAACTCGCTGTATTTACTTTAAGCACAAAGACTATAATATCGATGTTAAGAACGCTGGTGACATGCAATCAGAGCTAGATGAACGATTAACTACTAACTTTGATGGACGAAGTATTGATTTGGCTAAATCATTTGGATTAAAGGACATAGATGCAACTATATATCCCGGTGAATTGGTAACTATATTTGGCCCTACAGGTTCTAATAAAACTACATTAGCTCAAAATCTTGCTTTAGGAGTAGATTTCAAAAATGATACTGTACGTAAAGAATGGCAAATTCCCACTTTATTTCTATCACTTGAACTCTCAGCATGGTATATGCACAGGCGTCATTTGCAAATTGTAACAGGACTATCAAAAGATGAAGTTAACAAAGACTATAAGGAACTATTTGCTCAAAATTCTGACCTACTTAACCATTTAGTTATTCAAACAATTAGTCCTACACTCGACCAAGTTAAACAAAAAGTTAGGGAACTACAACCTGCAGTAGTAGTTGTAGATTATATTGATTTAATGGAAACACCTATAACTATACGAGGTGAATACGAAAAAGTTAAATATATCTCCCATGGACTATCTAATATGGCCGTAAATTCAGATTTGATTGTAATTCAAGTTTCGCAAGTATCACGAGATTATAGTCGAAATGAAGTACTTGACCTTTACGCTGGCAAGGGGTCTGGTGCTATTGAGAATGCTAGCAGAAAAGTTATCGGATTAAATGGGCAGGCTAACAGCAGTAAAAAAGCTCTCAGTGTTTATAAAAATACTGATGGAGAGTTATTTGATGTTGATTTAGAATGGCGACCATCTTTCAGGATGAAATGCGTATGAAGTATTTTGAACTATTAGTACATAATCATGGTGCAATTGTACAATTCTTCAGTAATATTAGACTAGCTATTGCTGGCAAATGTGCCGGGAATACATGTTATACATTTCTATCATTTGGAATCTGGAAATTCGATATTAGTATTGCACTAGAAAAGGATAATAATGCGAAAAACATCAAAGAGCGTTGGGACATCCAAGAAAACTAGCCGTTCTCATCTATTATTAGTACATATGCTTAAAGGCAGAACTATTAATGGACGACAAGCACTAGCTCATTTTGGTATTTACCGACTATCTGCAATTATTCACGGTTTTCGTAAACGTGGATTTGTTATCGAAACAAAAATGGTTAAACGTAATGGAATCACTTATGGCGTCTACAGGCTCACGGACACCCCGCAAAAAGCGACCAGTTAAGCGTAAAACCAAACGTAGTACATGGGAGGCTAAGTTTATGCCTTTGCTTGTTAAGCACCATGCACACTATGCCAAGACTATTTTCCATAGGCTGATGAATAAATCCAGTTCATTGCGTTCTGGATTGAAACGGCGAAGCAAGGATTATGAAGTTGAATGCAATATTACTCTTATGGAAGTGAGAAATATGTTATTCGTAGCTTATGGAAAGTCTTGTCATTATTGTAAAAAGAAATTAGATATTACCAATATGGTGTGTGACCATAAAACACCCATCTCGAGTGGTGGAGATTCAACATGTGCTAATCTACAAATGATATGCGCTACTTGTAACACTCGCAAAGGTCCTTTAACGGACAAGGAATTTACAAGATTATTACAATGGATAAGAAGACAGCCGCAAGATGTTGCTGCCTATATCCTCAGGAAACTAGCAGCAAGGGAGGTATTTAGATAATGCCAATGCCACAGCACTGTATAGATTGTGACAAAGTGGCCGTAGTATTAGATAATACTACCCCATATTGTCCTCAATGTTACATGAAGGAGCAAAATGAAAAAGAAGTCAAAAAGAAAACTAAAGGGCGCACAACTTGCGACAGCTGTCGGAGACGCATACTCAGACGGGTACATTGACGGACTTTCAGAGCAAGCATCACAAATTGCTAAAGCAGAAAGACTATTAGAATGGATTCTTGATACGCCAATAACAGAGCGTGTAGATTTCATTATAGACGATAACATAAAAGCTTATTTTAGGAGTAAAAAATGAGAATGCAAACACCACCACCAATTGATATTCTGGTTAATACCGGAGACACCAGATGGTATAAAACTGAAGATAACGCATGGAAACCTTCAGTTACTACCGTCATAGGTACAGTAGTAAACAAGGGATTTGGTTATGAAAAATGGCTAGGAGACCAACCAAGCTATAAAATCGCATGCGAAGAGCGTGATATCGCCGCAGCACGCGGCACAGCAATACACAAAGCCTGTGATGATTACATGTCAGGCAAGCGTATTGACGGTACTGATGAAGGTGATGAGTTCAATAAACGCATGATGTCATTTGAAAATTGGGTAGCTGCATATCAACCTGATATCGTAGTTAAAGAATTTCAAATGTACCACCCAGATGTTCCATTCTCTGGAACGCCTGATATTGTAGCATATTTACCAGACCTCGGACTCACCTTAATTGATATTAAGACTGGAGCCCCTTATGAGAGTCACCAACTTCAATTAACTTGCTATAAAATGCTTTGGGACGCATTATTCCCCGAATCACCTATCGAATCCCTCTATGGATTATACCTTAAGGGTAGTTGGATTAGCAAGGTCGAACCTAACTTCAAAGCCTACAAATATGTTCCTGAGGTTATAGAACATCTTGTTGGTGTATGGCGTTGGATGGTTGGAGAAACAGGCCCTAAGGGCAGAAAACCAGTAAAAACAATTTTTCAATTGAAAAAAGATGTTGCAATTGAATATTGATAATTCGTAACTTTGTGACATAGCTCACATAATAAAAAGGAAACGTGAAAAATGGCAAAAAATAAAAAGAAACAAAAACATGTAGCAGACACACCTCCTGTGCAGGTTCCAGTTGAACCTCAGACTATTTCAAGTGAAACTGATGTTCCATTGACCAATATGCAAAGATTAGGTCAAGTTGAAGCTAGATTAGCACAAATGGTGTCAATAATTAATAACCTTATCCAATATTGTAATACATTGGAACAATGGCGCACTTTAACATTTAAACATGATGAGAATACTCAACCTCCAGCTACAACAGAGGAAGACATCTCATTTAATGCTGATGGACAAGGTGTATCTGACAATGGGGTTACAGAGCACACTCAGAAGGTGGTTCCCGCTACCACTTCAGAGTAGGCTCCTGTTACGGTAACTGGGGTAAGTACATCTTGATACTCTTTGAGTTGATTATTGTTTGCAACTTACCCCAGTTTAATTTATGTCAAAAACATGAAAACCAAGAGTGTACACAGTCTGTGAGCACTGCAAAAAGGTCACTATGGTGTCTCCTATAAAGGAAATAGAGCCGACAATGACCCAT
>Ga0187827_10007187_pt1 | contig 12477 bp, 11 predicted proteins | sample ETNtaG_39_FD_167969 | JGI IMG/M metagenome (GOLD analysis project Ga0187827, IMG submission 167969) | Marine microbial and viral communities from oxygen minimum zone, Eastern Pacific Ocean - ETNP2014_SV_150_PacBio MetaG (Illumina Assembly) | ecosystem: Environmental > Aquatic > Marine > Hypoxic... | reverse complement strand
TCTCAGCCAAGAGCACCGCTTCATGCTGGTTTTCCGGAAGCAGAAGGAATTGCATACCAAGAACACATTTATAACCATTCCTTTTCTTAATCTGTACAGCAAGAGACATATTTTTAATTACAGTGTCAAAATCAGAGGGTTTAGCACGGTGAATATTTGCATAAGTCTCACCTGTTGATGCATCAACACTTACCTTTATCCATTCAACATAACCAAGGATTTTTTCTGATAATCCCTCATTTAATAACACCCCATTCGTGGTTATGGCAACATCTATACCTGATTTATTTGTGTGATAAATTATATCAGAGATATCCTTATGCATAAGAGGTTCACCTTCTCCTGCATACATCACACTCTTTAACCCAAGATTTCCTAATTCGGCAAGCCTTTCTTTAAGTATACTTGTATCTATATATCTCTTTTGATACTTCATATAATCGAGGCCACAATATATGCAACGGTGGTTACATGTCCCTGATGGGCTTATCTCCATATATACAGGATAAATCAGGTCACCATCCAGCCACTCTTTAACTCTTGAAACATGGTACATGAGCTTATGGCTGTCTATTCTATATTTATCCATTATTCTGCAAGTTTATGTATTGTGTCTATTTAAGAACGGTATTTACAAACTCAAATAACTCATATTTTTCTACTGATTTCTTATTACCTACAATCTGGACAGCCAAAGCGCCAACGGCATTTCCAATAAATGAAACCATGTCTAATGGCATACCTTTAATAGCACATGGTGCTGTAAATGCGAAAAATGCATCCCCAGTACCAACAGTATCAATAACTTTAGATGAAAAAATAGGTGTCCTATTTGTTTCATTTTTTCTGGTGATCCCAATTGATCCATTTTTGCCTAATGTCGTAATAAAGTAATCAGTATTTAAATCCTGTGAGATCTTACTGACAATACCTGTAATATCAGAGTATCTTTCCTGTGCAGCCAATCTCAGCTCCGGCTCGTCCAGGCAAACGTAACTTGGACTATGATATTTAGTAATAAGATTATACCCTGCATTAGCAGCATTTGTTTGTGTATTAACCGCAACTTTCTCTGGTGACTCCATGATAACCCTTATCATCTTATCAGTGATGAAACCGTGACCAAAATCTGAAATTAGTACCAAATCGTATTCTGAAATAATTGATTTAATATAATCAACTACACTTAATTCACAATCTTCGCCTATGTAATCACCATTTAGATAATTGATCTCAAAAAGTTTTTGATTCAAGTATTGATTAATATATCTTTTTTTCACAATAGTAGGGCCATCAGCTCTATAAAAGAACTTTGCATCAATGTTAGGTTTGAGAGCTTTCAAGACAAAATCTTCCCTCGACTCCTCTTTTCCCAATAAAGTTACCAGATGAATATTATTGCATAACCCTGCAATATGGTTGGCAATAGCAAAAGCACCACCGACGAAGACCTCATGATTTATATATTTACTTACTACCAGATGTGCCTTCGCAGATTTACTAAGCGAATCACAATAGTGATATTCATCAATGATTCCATCACCTATAACTAGGACATTCATGTCTTTTAAACTATTTAGACTATTTACAATATCATTAAAACTATATTTATCAGAAAAGCGTTTAAGGAAATCTTTTGTTTCTTCAGGGTATATTTCCAGAAAATTATTTATTATTTGAGATGAACTGAAATGAAATCCGTCTGTCTCAAAAATCCTGCTTTTTCCAAAGTAAAACTCCTTTTCTTCTTCAAATATTTTTTCGTGTATATCACGATCACGTTCCTTGAACGCCTGTCCTTTTGCGAATACATCCGGGTTTATTCTTGTTACACATTCAAAAGGAATCTCGTCCTCTACAAGACAGACAAAATCAACCAGCTCTAAGGACGCGACATTATCCAGTCTCATGTTTTCAGGAAAGATCGGTCTTCCCGACCCCCTCCTTACATCCTTATCCTTAACAACAGTGACAACGAGTAGATCACCCTGCTTCTTTGCAGAAACGAGATGCTGTATTATGCCGGGATGAATGAGATCAAAGATTCCATGGCTATGAACAACTGTCTTACCCGATTGTTTCAGGTCCGCAACCTTTTCAACCAGCTCATCTATCAATAATATTTTATTCTTATATTCCTGTTTCATCTGCTGATTACGCTAATTAACACACATTAATAATTTCAAACTTCTTTGTTTGGCGATTTAGTACAAAATTAATTAGGAAATTAATCTAAGCCTTACCGTTTCAATCTACGTATTTTGTGGATTAAAATGCTTATTTAGTAACTCGGTTGAAGAAAAGACTATTTCATTGGTAAACCTCAGTTCTGCCCCTATCCCTTTTAGAACCTTAAACTCCTTTTGGATTTTACCTGTTTTATCCTCCAGATTTCTAAATTCCTGCCCCTTAACATAGATATCCGGTTTTAATAATCTTAAAGTTTCTTCTGCAGTTGGCCATTTATTTACAGCCACATAATTAACACATTCTAATGCTGCAATGGAATCTATCCTTAAGTCTTGATTAAAGACCGGCCTATCCGGGCCTTTGTCCACGTACTCATCCGGAGTAACCGTTACAACCAGTATATCCCCCATCTCCTTTGCTGCCTGAAAATACTTGATATGTCCCGGATGCATAAGATCAAAACACCCATGACAATGAATTATTTTCTTTCCCTCAGATTTAAGATCTCGAAGGACCTTTTCAAGTTCTTCAAATTTAGCAATCTTCATTCAGCGCTTTCCTCTGGTAGAACTGATACGTCTCTTGTTTTATTACCAGAATTAATCTGTGCAACCTGTTGAGTTTCCATTTCATTTATCGTGGTCCAAAGAGCCGGGATGGTATCCGAATGTCTTCCTTGTACGTAAAAGCTCTCTCCTCCATCGGCCACGGTTCTAACAAGCATAGTTTTCCATGGTCTAAAAAAATAAGCAGGATTATTTTTTGGTGGCTCATCCTTATAATTATCTGGAAGGCCATGAAGATCACATACCAAAGTAGCAAATTGCTTAATCTCCTGCCCTTGCTGATGAGCAACATTTCTTGCCATACTAAGGGCTTTTAAGAAAACTTCCGGAGCCATCACCGCACTACCAAAATTCATTACTACTCCACCTTCCAACTCCTCCACAACCTTCGTAAATTTTAAGAAGTCACGGTATGACGTTTCCCCTGTAGCCGCACCATCAAAATTCGGATGCTCATGTATAATATCATAACCAATACCCACATGGACAGTAGCCGGAATTTTTAAGCGGTAACATGTTGCTAAAATACTAATATCTTTATATGGAAATCCACCTTCCAGAATAGCTTTACCTACGGCTTCTCCCATACCCTGCCCGTCCAGCTTACAGGCTACATTAATAATATCATTTATCTGACCGGTCTCTTTCCACAGCCCAAATTGCCCTTCACTTATATACTTGGCAACTTTTTCAGTTGTTGCACCAACAAGAGCGAACTCAAAATCGTGAATCATACAACCACCGTTCATTGCGATACAAGAAATATAACCTTTTTCCAGTAAATCTATTAGATATCTCTGCGCTCCAGAACGAATAACGTGCCCTCCAATCATCAATATTATCGACTTATTATTCCTGGCTTTAATAATCCGTGCAGCTACTTTTCTTAAAGGCTCATCTATATAGTCAACTTTACCTAAAGGCATTATATCACTATTAACTAACTCATGTTCTCTCTTAGCTAACGGTTCCAGTTTTAGTCTTTTTCTATCAAACATTCTTGCATCCAATAATCTACATATTGCATCCTGAATAATAACATAGTTCTCTATTATGTTATCGGGATACGTTCATAATGCTGGCCTGTATATTTTTCCAAATGTTGATTAAACGTTTCAAGCATTGGTTTGTGTAGAGCAAAAGATTCTTCCAACGTTGGGAGGTCGCTTGCTCCAGTGTCAAGTATCTGCTGCACAGCAAGACACGTTAACTGGCTCTGTAAGGGAACCTGAAATGATACCTCTTCCCATTCACAATTGGACCCTTTTGGGGATTGAAGTGCTTTACTCGAACCTTCCAGGATTATCATACTAGAATCTGTATTTGAAATATGTATGACAGAAGGCGTATCTGTCTCCTTACATTCCATCAACGAAACCCTACTTCCACCCTTTGTTTTTCCTCTCAAATTCCCACTAAGTTCTATGTACCCGTTTCTTTTACTTTCTTGTACATCCCTATCAAGATCTGACCCATCTAAAATCATTGTATTTTCTCCTGTTAGAAAAACAAACAAATCAAGCAGATGTATACTGTTTGAGGCCAAACCCCAGTTTCCACCGGTAACATGCATATATACCTTTTCCTCCGGCCGTAGTACTTGCTTTAAAGTCTTGTAAAATGGATACATCCTTCTTGGGCAATTCACCCAAGTCTTTGTTCCGTTCTTTTCAAGCAAATCTATTACATCCCGGAAATCTTCCACAGACTGAAAAGCAACTTTCTCCAGGATCAGAAACCTCACCCTTACCTGATCCATCAATTCTTCAACTACTTCCCTGCGTACGTCAGCATGAGTTGCTACGATTGCCACATCAACATCACTATTCAGTGTAATTAACGATTCGGAAAATGAAACAGGCTGAACAAGACTATTGGCAGGCATTTCCAAGTATCTGTTTTTGGCAGTTTCAAGTGAAGAACTGTCTGGGTCAATAACGGATATTCTAATAGCCCGATCAACCCGACTCAACCCTTGTAAATGGCGTGATCCAAGCTGGCCGGCACCGATTATCACTATATGTGTCACTAAACTCTCTTGAATATAAGCAAACTAAGTCTTTTCCATGTAGTAATTGGAAAACAGTTAACAATAAACAAAATGTTGATCATTACATTCTTGTAAGCGCCTAAATAGCCGTCCATCCTCCGTCTACCATAATAGTAGCACCCGTGATGTATGAAGCAGCGTCTGAAGCTAGAAACAGGGCCACAGTGGCAATTTCCTCTGGATTACCCATACGCTTTAATGGGGTCTTCTTGCAATAGTTTTTCACAAACAGGGGATCCTGCTTATCACTCACACCAGCAACGTGCCCCGAAATACCTCCGGGACAAAGCGTGTTTACTCTTATGTTGTATCTCCCATAATATGAGGACATCAAACGTGTTAAGTTTGTTATCCCTCCTTTAATAACAGCATATGCCATACTTTCTCCTTCACCCATATCAGTACCTTCATAGATAGACAGATCCTGGCCAACGACTCCATAGGTAGATCCAAATTGTATTATAGATCCTCCGTTAGCATTATTAACCATTACGTCAGCCACTCGCTTAGCCAGCCATGCAAAAGAATTCATATGAATGTCAACATTTCTTTGAAGAGATTCAAGTGTAATATTCTTGAATGAACTATCGCCCCAGTCTTTCGTATACGGGAATGCACAGTTAATAAAAGCGTCCGGACAACCAAACTCATCAATAAGAATAGAAAGGCTTTCATCCAGCTTTGCCACTTCTGCACAATCAAGATTTCTATAAATTGCATCAAAACCTCTACCCTTGAGTGCAACAACTAACGCCTCCCCAACCTCTTCATTTACGTCCAACACAAGGGTCTTGGCTCCTGCAGAAGCAATAGCTGTAGACACTTCCTTTCCTATTAAACCAAGACCGCCTACAATAAAAGCTATCTTGCCTTCAAGGCGGTATTTGCTCATATAATCATACATTGAATTTATCTCTACGCTTACCCAAGACGAACTCTACAAAATCCCAGTCTAGTGCAGTATCAATATCAACTGACCTCTCTTCCGGCATAACAAAAAGCGATGTCTTTTCAGAAAAGAAGGTATCATTGTTCAGCAATGCATCCCGCTTCCATATATATATGGAAGCATTCATGTCGTAGACTTGCGGAGCATCCTGGCGGCGATCTGGAGGTTTCTCCATATGTTTTACTATATTAACCCTTCCCCTCACCTTCTCCACCATGTTGAAATATGGGTTTCTGCGCGCATGGCTAGCTGTAATAAGCATATCCGCATCCTCATCCTGAAACTGATCGTAAGCTCTTGCAATGTCCTGCACCAATCGTAAAGGGGACGTTACATCTAAATCAACCAGCACATCAAACTGTTGACCATAATGTCTCTCAGATTCTATGAATGCGTGACGAATTACTGGAAGTTTGGAAGCCTCATCCGTGGCAAGATCGGCAGGACGTACAAAACATGCTTCCGCACCAAAGGATTTAGCCATTTCAATAATTTTTAGAGAATCGCTGGAGACAACAACATGCTCAAACAGTTCACTTTGCAAGGCTTGCTCGATTGTGTATGCCATAAGAGGTTTTCCATGAAGTCCTCTCAAATTTTTATTTGGAACACCCTTTGATCCGCCGCGCATGCAAATAGTACAGAGATTATTCATGCTTTTTCTCATGCGTATTAAAAAGACCTGATGCTTTCTATCAGGCGCATGGTTTCCAGTCCTTCTGCGTAATTACATATATTTGAATAGTCGCCATCAATAATTGCTTTGTGCTGAGCCAGATAGGTAGTGTTTCGTTCAATCTCCGGCCAGGCAAATTCCGATGGCTCATTGTCTTCATACACTGACAGCGTGTTAGCAATAAGGTCGGCCTGAATGCTAATACCTTGCCCATCAATAATAATCTGACGTATTGGCTTGCGAGTAAAATAATTCAGGCTGATATGAACATGGGCCAACTGCACTGATTTTCCTGTAAAAAGGAGGATGTCATCAGTCTCAACCTCTAGATCAGAAACATTTACACTATGTACATACTCGACATTCAGTTGTCCGGCAAACCATTTAACGTAATCTAGCTCATGGCTCAAATCAAGCAAAACCCCCCCTCCATCACCTTTCTTTGCGCTATATGTTTCCCGATAGTCCCTTCCGTATCGCCAATCCGGAAGATAAGATCCACAAAAAACCTGTATATTCCAAAGATTTCTTTCAGTTGTTTTCTCCTTAATCAGCTGCATGAGAGGATGAAAGCGAAGATCGTAACCTACAAAAACATGATTAGCTGTAATTTTAAAATCATAGAATAAATCAAATAAAGGCTTTTCAACCAATATTTTCTTGCCCTGTAAATTTTCTTCCAAGAATACCAGATGTTCATAATGCAAGGCAGTATTGGAAGCAATAACAATATAATCCGGGTTCAACTCTGAAATCTCTTTTAATAATGTCAAAGTCTCATAAGGGAGGTTTATCTGTCTGCTCAGAACAGTTACACTGCTAACAACGTCCATTGAATTTAGTATGTCAGCATGACGCTTACCTATAGAGCCAAAACCAATAACAAGTACTTTTATTGACATTCAGAACCACTCTTCTACTTTCTGAGTCACTGCCCTTTGGCCCAAATCAATTAATATCATAAAATGACTTTTTAACACTGGTTAAATCAATACCTTTTAATACATCCTTTATCTTTGCCGCACTCTTATCTTTCATGCTATAAACATTTTCGACTCTCTTCAATTCTTTCTGGAAATTATCAGAATACAGTTTTTCAAAAGCCAAGGAGATTTGTTTGTTTGTAGGCTTGCAATCTATCACGCTTTCAGATCGGATTCTACCTTTCTGCCTGTCACCTATGTTAATTGTTCCAATCCTAAAACTCGGTGCCTCTACAATACCGCTTGACGAATTACCTACCACAGCATCTACATACTGGAGAAGAGACAAATAACAGAGAGAACCTAATGAATCAAATGAATATGAGTTTGCATCATGCCGTGCCACATACTCATCAATCATTTTATTTATTATCCTGCCATATGTATCAGCATTTGCCTTAGTAAATATAATATTTGTTTCATTATGCTCCGCTAATACATCGAGTAGAAACCGAAATTGTTCAGCACTCACATCATTCCCTATAGTAACTGGATGATATGTGACGAGTATATTTCGTCTGCTAAACTGTATGCCTAAACGATCTCCTATTTCTTCTTTTGACATGAGCGGCATGCCTTCAATTCTGTCCAATGCCAACTCTCCAACGCAAAACACTCTTCTAGGATTCTCACCCAATTGAATAACTCTTTTGCGATATTCTTCTACAGAAGTAAAATGGAACTGGCTCATCTTGGTAATCGAATGGCGAAAAGCATCATCAATCGCACCCTCAGTAACTTCACCTCCTCCAATATGAGCTACTGGTATTCCTGCAATATGTGCGGCAGTAACAGCACTCATAAGCTCAAATCTGTCCCCTAGACCAATAACAATATCCGGTTCCAGCCTAATATAACTCTCCGCAAACCCAATGATGGTTAATCCCATAGATTTTGATATGCCTACCGGAGTATCTGAACTCAAGAGTGTTTCAATTTTCTCATTAATCTCAAAGCCATCATTTTCAATTTCCTGATAGGTTAGGCCGAATTCAGACGACAAATGCATCGCCGTAGCAATTATCTGTAATGTCAAGTCTGGATCTTCAACTATCTCGCGTATCAACGGTTTTAATATACCATACTCTGATCTTGAGCCAGTTATAATACATATCTTTCTTTTCATGACTTAATCATTACAACTTTCTTAATCCTGACAGTTCAAAAAACTATAAAAACTCAGGATCTCTGTAATATATTGTCTCTAGCTATCAGTGCATTCCGAATAAACAATTTATTATGAAACTGTAGCACAAGTTGTACAGCATGCTGATCACTGCGAGCAGCAGTATTTGCACTTACCATGCCCTGGATTTTCTCAGTTTGCAATTCATCAACAGTGAACTTAACAACTTGCGTCTCTGCGTTTTGAGACACCTCGTCGTCGTAATTTGTAACATAATTACTGACCTCCTTTAGAGCTGCATTTGATATTTCCATCGACTCGGAAGGAGAGTTATCGTTAACAGGATAATGAATAATCCGCTTATCAGAGAAAATAGTAAGCTCATCAATCAGCTTCGTACTGATCTCCGGAAGATGTTTTTTAACATTTATGGTTATCCATTTAAAGAATTCGTCAGCAAGAACCGTATCTACAATCAAGTTAGAAGCATATTCGTAATTGAGTTTTGAAAAACCTGCTTCCTGCAGCTTGCCAAAAACTTGCTCTTGCATATAATAAGCATCCGCCTCATCCGGTGTATCAAACCACTCACTCATAGAATTCTCCATATATACTTTAAACTGTTTTGACAGCAAAGGATATTCGTTAGGAGGTGGCATCGTACTAATGTCTGCAATCAAGTCAACCTGATGAAGCCCATGATGTTGAGCAAAATCAAGAAGGGGCCTTCCGATTTCAAGATTCAGCATTAAAAAAATGTGACCGTGCAAAAGCCGTAATTCTAAAAAGTCCATTTCTGACATTGCATCTGTTTTACGAATACAGTTTTCATACTCAATAACTTTGTGACCACCGTAGACACCGAATGCGTTGGGAATTATGCGAGCCTTTGTCTTAATGCCATAGTGATCACGGGAGGAGTCCTCTTCCATTTCAGTACCAAGAAGAAGCCGTATATCAGCAATCTGAAACTTATCAAATCCTGCGTCAAAAGCTTTCTTTATGCTATGAATATGTGCCTGCTTACTCTCTCCGGGCAGTCCCACCAAAAGGTCAGTGCTTATACTTGATCCGTTTGTGTGTACCTTGTCAACCAGCATCCTGATATCATTAAAACTTACATTTTTCCGTCTCGTATTGCGAAGAATATCCTCATTGAAAGTCTGCAATGCGAATGTCGGTACACTCAAGTTACCAAGAGTCTTATATATCTCTACATTGCGATGAATCATACTTTTGGATGTGTCAATGCCTACCGAGGTAAGTTTTCCATAACGGCCAGAAAGCTCTTTAATCTTTTCCGCTACCAGTACATCTCTTTTTAGAATACCCAGGTTAGCATCACCAACAATCAAATAAAAGTCCTGCTCTGCATTCTTAAAAATATATTCAAGCTCTTCGAAGACCGTCTCAAGCTCAAACTCCCGCACTGTTTTAACACCAGTGAATGCAGTACCCCATGATGTGCAGTATGTACACCGGTGTGGGCATCCACGCGTAGTCTCAATAATAGGGGAGAGAGGAAAAGACCTGCAGTTAAGATAAGGATCCAGATAACCCGACAACCATGCGGAGGCATGCGGAATATGCTTCATTTTAACACTCGGATACAATGATCCCATGACAAGAGAACCGTCATGAGGAGCCAAGTATGCAACTTGCTTTAGTTCAACACATCTTTCTATCAGAGAAGCATGCAGTGAACCTTCATGGCCTAGAAGATGTGAGACAATACCTGCAAAAGCCTCTTCTCCCTCAAACATAACATAGGCATTAACATATGAATGCTTCTCCAGAAATTGTTTTATTCCTTCAGGCTTGTACCGTATATTCGGCCCACCCATAACAACGAAAATATCTGGATTACGTTTCTGTGCCATCTGAATAACTGCTCGATTTAGATTAACGTTCCAATCGTAGTTTGACACAGCGAGGATGTCAGGTTTCTCATCAAGTGCTTTGATAAGTCTATCAGGAAACTTGAAAAGTCTTAGATCTAATGAGTCAGCAAATTTCTGCTTTAATGTCGCGGCCAAACACCCGATATTTAAAGGAACGCAGTAATTATACCCATACTGGTTATGTATAAGGTCCGCAAGAAATATTTTCGGCTTTGTTTTCATATTTTCCTTATTCTATATTTCAATGAGTTCATCCTGCTTGAAATCACGCGGCGCTTGCTTACCTATAATTATATTCCATTGCGAAGGGTCAATACCTGTACCAGGTCTTTTAACGGTAATATTTTCATTTATAAATGTTTCACCCTTTCGAATATATTCTTTTGCCACAATGCTCTTGCGAGCTACTGTCATATTCTGTAACTCTGAAAGCGTAGGTTTTTTTTCTCCGTCCCCTAAGGCCTTTTCAACATTGCGTATTGCCTCTACCATTGCACGCAATTTCGGCAACTCCAAAGATGATTTATGGTCTGGCCCCTCCATATTTAAATCAAGAGTGAAATGTTTCTCAATAACAGTTGCTCCCAATGATACAGCTGCAATTGGAATCTCAATACCCATCGTGTGATCAGAGTAACCCACTTTAACATCAAAAGTTTCTTTAATGGTAATCATTGCATGCAGGTTAACCTCTTCATATGAAGTGGGATATGCAGATGTACAGTGCAGTATGGTAATCATATCCCTCGGCAATCCGTGCTCAACAATAGCGTTAAGTGCTGATTTAACTTCTTCTAAATCCCCCATACCTGTTGATAGGATTATCGGCTTGCCAAACTGCGCAAGTTTTCTCAAATACGGCAAATCTGTAAGCTCAGACGAGCCTACCTTAAATATATTCTGAATTGAATTTAGAAAGTTGGCGCTTTCAATTTCATCTGCGGTTGATAGAAACATAATCTTTCTGGTATCGCAGTATTGCTTAAGCTTCACGAATTCCTCAAAAGACAACTCCAATCTTTTCAGCATTTCAAATTGGGTCTCCATATCATTTCTTCGGTACAGTTGGTATTGTGCTTTCTTCGCGCCTCTTGTAACAACGTTTTCAGTCTTCCATGTTTGGAATTTAACTGCATCAGCACCTGCATCTACCGCAACATCTACCAGTTTGCAGGCCAGATCAAAAGAACCGTTATGGTTCACACCTGCCTCGGCAATGATAAACACTTTATCCTGACCGAACATTTTCCCTCACTATTTTGGCTGGATTACCATACACAATCACATTATCCGGTATATCTTTGGTAACTACTGAACCATCTCCAACAATACAGTTTTTTCCGACACTTTTCTTAAAGCCTATAGAGGCACCATCGGCTATAATCGTATTATCCCCGATACTTTTCCCTGCCATACTTACATTACCTGCAATCAAAACATTGTCTCCTATTACCTGATCATGGTTTACTGCTGAAAAACTGTTGATTATACAATGATTTCCAAGTTGAGCACTATTTGCTATTTTAGTATATGCTTCAACAAGATTTCCTCTTCCGATTTGAGCATGCCTGGATACGGTAGAAGCTGGATGTATGATATTAACTGCAGTCAATAGAGTATCAAGCCATGTGTAAAGCTTATATCTGAGAACCATACTGCCCACACCCAGAATATATCCTTTAATGTCGGCACTCTCATATAACAATTTCTCTATTCCATCATCTTTACAGACAACAGGATATCCGTATATTTTCATCTGTAATTCCTCTTCACTATTGGTTGTCAGACCAAAAATTTCATACATATCCTGCTCTTCAACATTGTCAATAACCATCTGAGCATGTTCGCCGCATCCTATAATTATGATTTTCTCTTTATTCATACCATTTAGCAGTTATTTTAATCATCCGTGCCATCTAGATACCATACACGCAACAAACCATCATTATCAACTTCCGCAGTTTTCGGCAGCACCCAGTTTGGATTCCAAGCCAGCCTATCTTTATAGGAAATGGTCGATTGAAGCAGAAGCCTGT
>Ga0187827_10007181_pt1 | contig 12480 bp, 11 predicted proteins | sample ETNtaG_39_FD_167969 | JGI IMG/M metagenome (GOLD analysis project Ga0187827, IMG submission 167969) | Marine microbial and viral communities from oxygen minimum zone, Eastern Pacific Ocean - ETNP2014_SV_150_PacBio MetaG (Illumina Assembly) | ecosystem: Environmental > Aquatic > Marine > Hypoxic... | reverse complement strand
TAGTACAAGCAATGACAATGCATAAGGCTAAGGGTCTTGAGTTTGATTACGTTATTTTACCGGGTTTGAATCGGCAATCTAGTTCACCTGAATCTCCTTTATTAGTGACATATTCCGGCTCTTCTTTGGTAGCCGTAAAACCAAGACCAGGAGAAAAAAAATCGATATATTATTTTATTGACGCTATTAACAAGAGAGAGGAACGTAACGAACACAAAAGAATATTATACGTTGCGGCAACTCGCGCAATGAAACAGTTACATTTAGTTGCTAGTAATCCAGATAAGCCAATTACGGGCTCATCATTATCATGTCTGTGGCCTGCTTGTAAAAATGATTTTATCAAAAATACAGACCAAAAAGAAAAAGAATCTATATTAAAAGATAAAATACCAGAACAAAAAACAAGGCGTTTAAAAGCTGGCTGGAGATTGCCAAAAGATAGCAAAGCAATCCCTATTTGGTATCCGCCAATAGAAAATCAAATTGAAGATTATTCTGAATTCGTAGAATTCGAGTGGGCTGGCGAGACCATCAAAAATGTTGGTGTAGTAGTGCACCGAACAATTCAGGAGATTGCTGAGGATGGATTAGATAATTGGACAAAAAAACGCTTAATATCAGAAGAACGGAATTTTAAAAAGTTGCTTCAACAACGTGGAGTGCCACCCCACGAAAGGAGTAAAGCCATAAATTACATTATTGATGCTCTTACAAATTTATTAAATGATGAGCGTGGACAGTGGATTTTATCAAAGGAACACAATGATCAACATAATGAATATTCGGTCAGCGGAATAGTCAATAGTAAATTAATTAATGGAATTTTAGACAGGACTTTTATAGATAAAAATGGAATACGCTGGGTGATTGATTATAAAATAAGTCGACACGAGGGCAGTGGTGTCGATGCGTTTCTAGATGAGCAACAACAGCGTTATCGGTCAAAACTCGAACAGTATGCGATGCTTATGGAAGGATTAGGAGAAAAGAATATAAAACTTGGTTTGTATTTTCCATTGTTAAATGGCTGGCGTGAATGGGAGTATCAAAAAAAATAGCAACTAAACAATAAAAATTTAATTTGCTGCAGTTCCAGCAGATGTTAATCCTTTTGCCGCATCATTTACTGCATTTCCGTAGGCAGTTCCTAAATCAGAATAATCCTCTTCATCCATTATAGCCATGTAACCTATCGCGTAACCTGATTTTAATAAACCCATACCATCCTGGCTTCCGTCACCCATCATCATTTCCATTGTTGATCTTTTTTTATCGCCAACGATTTGATCGTAAGGCCCCCATAACATGGGAGATGCAAATGGTCCTGCACCATCTAATACATCTAATACAATTACCCCGTCACCTGGATGGTAACCTAGACCAATGAAGCCATCTTTCCCTTCGTAGTAGCTAAATTTACCACCACTTGGGAAGGTATATTGATATCTATAAATTGAGCGGCCGACATAATCAGGCGGCATTTTTATTCCTCTGGTGCTGATTCGTTTTCGTTCCCCTTTTGCTTTTGTTTCTTCAGCTACAGCTAGTATTGACTTTTTTACACCGTAAGGATTGGTAATAAAGCGTTTACCATCTTGTTGTGTGTACGCCCGATCACCTTCTTCTATAATACCCTCCACTTCAATCTCTTCCATTTTTTTAACATCTCCTTTTTCGCCAGTAATATCTAAAGAATATGCAGAAGAAGACAGAAAAAAACTGCCAGAGAAGAGCAAGTATCGAAATATTCTTTGCCAATTATTTTGTGCGCTCATTTTTTTATTAATTTTTTCATACAGTTATCATTAATAGATTACAGCTAAGTTTATTTTAACTTAGTTTTTGAAAAATAAAAAAGAGCCAATTGATATTTTTAATGGTGGAGGCGGCGGGAATCGAACCCGCGTCCGCAAATTCTCTACCGTCGGTTCTACATGCTTAGCCTATTCTATTAATTTAACTTTCTGCTACCCGAATGGCAGGGAAAACAGAAAGCGATTTCGAAAAAATTTAACGAATCCACCTCGAATAAGTTTCATCGCGATCTTGTGTGAGTCGACGCCTGGTGCTGAGTGCACAAGCACAACATCAGTCAGACGGCACTATGACTGGTTATTAAGCAGCTAGTGCGTAGTTGTCTTCGTTGGCAACTATAAAGTTTGCAGTTGTATTTACGAGGTAATCTGCGCCTCGGCATGCCCCTTGGGCTTCATATCCACGTCGAAACCAGTACGCCCCCAGAGAGTCTTTCCTGTTAAAGGGCAAGGATTATAGCTGAATAGGTATTAATTAAACATCAATGTTCGATAGATTTTGTATACCAGAGAAATCAGAAAAGCTTGTTTATTACAGTAAAGCTCCAAATTTATAAAAAAAGGGAACATTAATGTCTTACCAGTCTCGCTTTTTGTCTTTCCCAGTCACGTTTTTTCTCAGTTTCCCGCTTATCGTGCATTTTTTTACCACGGGCAACCCCGATTTCCAATTTGACGCGACCATTTTTCCAATACATAGCAGTAGGAACTAGGGCGAAACCTTTACGTTCAACAGCGCCAATAATTTTATTCAGTTCTGTGCGATGCAGTAATAATTTTCTGTTTCTTTGCGATTCGTTTATAAATGGAGAAGATGTTGGTAGGGGTGTAATTAATGCACCAAATAAATAAGCCTCGCTATTTTTTAATAATATGTAACTATCAATGATTTCCACTTTTCCCGCGCGTAAACTTTTTACTTCCCATCCTTGTAATGAAATTCCCGCCTCAAAACGTTCATCAATAAAGTAATCACGACGTACTTTTTTGTTGAGTACTATTGTTTTGCCACCAGCAGACTGCTTTTTCCCGATCATTCATACTAGCCCGAAATTAGATTCTTCGATTATAACAGGTGTTCTATCCATAAGGAGGTAAGTGCTCTAAAATGCCGAGGTATTATGTCATCAATACGCGCATCTGTTCATGGCCAATGGTCTTCACGTTGGATTTTTATTCTTGCTGCAACAGGGTCTGCTGTCGGTCTTGGCAATATTTGGCGTTTTCCTTATTTAACGGGTGAAAATGGCGGCGGCGCCTTCGTTCTCGTTTATTTGTTTTGTGTTGTTATGATGGGGATTCCGATAATGATGGCGGAAATATTATTAGGCCGTCGTGGTAGAAAAAGCCCTGTCAACACTATGCACACCTTGGCTGCCGAAGAAGGACTAAATTCTAATTGGTATTTACTTGGATGGCTCGGTGTTGTAGCCGGTTTCATAATCTTATCTTATTACAGTGTCATTGCAGGTTGGACGATAGCATTTATTTTTAAGACTGGTATGGGTGATTTTATTGGCTCAAATGCCGATCAAACAACAGCGATTTTTAGCGAACTAATTTCTAATCCAGTAATATTATTATTCTGGCACACCATTTTTATGTTTCTAACGATATATGTTGTATCTCGAGGTGTTAAAAGTGGTTTAGAACAGGCTGTCAAATTTTTGATGCCCGCATTATTTATCCTTCTATTAATTATGGTTGCTTATGCAATGAGCACTGAAAAATTTTTTGACGGACTTAGCTATCTCTTTATTCCTGATTTTGATTCTTTGGTAGACAAGAATCTTTTTTCAGATCTTTTCTTACCAGCATTAGGCCAGGCTTTTTTTAGTCTGAGTATTGGTATGGGGGCAATAATGATTTATGGTTCTTATCTATCAAAAGAATCATCAATTACTTTTAATTGTTTTGTGATTGCGTTAGCCGATACCTCTGTTGCAATTCTTGCGGGCGTCGCGATTTTCCCAATTGTATTTACATATGGTCTTGAACCATCTGGCGGTCCCGGACTAATTTTTATTTCATTGCCAATTGCATTTGGACAAATGCCTTTTGGCACATTTTTTGGTAGTTTATTTTTTATATTATTAATGTTTGCTGCCTGGACTTCATCAATTTCATTGCTTGAACCAGCAGTGAGCTGGCTAGTTGAGAATAGAAATATGACACGAATAAAAGCTGCTTATATGGCTGGTTTTATTGCCTGGTTTCTTGGACTGTTGACAGTATTATCGTTTAACCATTGGGCATTTGAATTTACTTTTGCGGGTACTATTAAAGAAAATGGTTTATTCGATATCTTTGATATTCTGACATCTAATATTATGTTGCCTTTAGGCGGAGTATTAATTGTTATATTTACATCTTGGCTGATGTCACGCTCGTCAACAATTGATGAATTAGGGGTCGGGGATAATAATATATACAAAATTTGGTATTTTATTGCGCGTTATATAGCTCCACTAGGCGTAATTATAATCTTTCTTAATACAATGGGATTTTTTAAACTATTTTCTCTAAATAATTAAATTTATTATAGTGACCAGAGTAAACAAAAAAACTAATGTTAAATTTAGCGCTAACCAAATGTATTCATTAGTTAACGATATTGAAGCCTATCCTGATTTTCTGCCATGGTGTACGGATGCAAATATAATTAGTAGCGATGAAGCTACCCTAACAGCATCTATTTCAATATCTGCTGGTAAAATAAAAAAAATATTTACAACATTGAATACAATGAAAGAAGGAATATCAATTAATATGACATTAATAAAAGGCCCTTTTAAGGAACTAAATGGGCAATGGATATTTCAAGATAATTCTGAAGGCGGATCCACAGTTTCTTTAGAGATGCAGTTCGAATTTAAGAATAAATTATTAAAATATACATTTGGCATAGCTTTCGAAAAGATAATAGATTCACTGGTTGATGTTTTTATAGAGAGGGCGAATGTTATTTATGGTGAATAAAATTATTATTCATCATCTAGCGGATTGATTTTATCGAATAAACGACCAAAAAATCCTTGTTCTTCTTTATCAGATATTGGGACGATTATTGCGTCTTCTTCAGTTATTATTTTGTATTCTTGTCTCGGAATATTAGAAATTTCAATATCTCCAGAGATGTATGCAAGTTTATCATTTTCAAAATGAAGCGTTATATGGCGTTGTTCCCGAACTGTACCACCTTCCTGGAAGCTATAAATATATTCCCAACGTTCACTGTGAAATGGGTCAATTAATACTGGCGTACCCATTATGAATTTCACTTGTTTTTTATCCATTCCAGGTTTGAGTTGATCGAGCATTTCTTGATCGACTACATTTCCTTGCTGTATATCAATTTTATGGAGTAGTGGCGCATTAAAGCCGCCATCATAGCTACGACTGCAAGCACATAGAAGGCACAGGGAAATAAATATAAGAATAAATCTCACCATGTCATAAATTTAATACTAAAATGATAATTTGATTCATTTGTTGTGGAGAATAACGGTTACTATCTAATTCCTCAACGACATTTACTATAATTTACAGTATATTATTATTTGATTTTTATTACTTAATTAACTACGAGTTTTTTTCGACTTCTTAATTGGGAGATAAAGGTGGAAGCTACAGATTTGAAAAAAGCTGGCCTGAAAGCAACCTTGCCCAGAATTAGAATTCTTCATATTCTTGAGGAATCGGCGGGCAGGCACTTAAGTGCAGAGGATGTTTATAAGGTTTTACTAGGCCATGGCGAAGAAGTTGGACTTGCTACTGTCTACAGAGTGTTAACTCAATTTGAGGCTGCGGGATTAGTTATTCGCCACAATTTTGATTCTGGCCATTCCGTTTTTGAACTAGATAGTGGTACCCATCATGATCATATGGTTCATTTGGATACTGGTGAAATTATCGAATTTCAAAATGAAGAAATTGAAGATCTGCAAAAAAAGATAGCGAAAAAACATGGTTATGAACTGGTTGAACATAGCCTGGTTCTCTATGTTAAATCAAAAAAATAATTTTTTTGATCTCGCATTATTTAAGCACAAGCATTCTTTCTGCATTAGCACGACTTTCACTAGTTACCTCCATACCTGCTAGCATTCTTGCTATTTCATTAATTCGTTCTTTTTCGTCAAGACTGAATACTTCTGTATATGTTTCACCTTCCTTTGTATTTTTATTGACCTGAAAATGCTGATGACCATAAGACGCAACCTGTGGAAGGTGTGTTACACAAAGTATTTGACTATGTATTGCCAGAGAATTTAATAATTTGCCGACAATTTCAGCAACGCTACCACCAATACCTGCATCAACTTCATCAAAAATCATTGTCGGCACATTGTTATCTTTTGAGCTTATAATTTGAATAGCCAGACTTAAACGAGATAACTCACCTCCTGATGCGACTTTAGTGATTGGTCTTAGTGGTTGTCCTGGATTCGTAGAAACCATAAATATGATGTTATCCATTCCAAATGAGTGTGGATTTTCATTATTGATTGCTTCAATTTTTATTTCTAATTCCCCTCCCATTCCAAGCTCATGTATTTTATTAGTTATTTTTTTTGAAAAAACTTTGGCCGTCAGTACCCTTTCTTTTCTTAGTTCATTGGCAAATTTGTAATATTTAGTAGTTAGTTCTTCTCTTTTTTGTTTGAGTTCTTCTTGTTGCTCAAAGCTACCTTCAAGTTTATCTAATTGTGTAATTAATAAATTTAAGTGGTCAGGTAATTGTTCAGGTCTTGTTTTATATTTTCGCGCTAGTTCGTTGAGTTTATCTAGGCGACTTTCTAATGTGTTAAGTTTACTTGTATCTGGATGAAATCCATTGATATAGTTTTTTAATTCTTCAGTTGTTTCATTAACTTGGATTAATGCTGTATCGAGTAAATTCGGTATATTATTGAGTGAATTATCAATTAAACAAAGCTCGTTGATTTTATTTTGGCACTTTGCAAGTTTTGTGTTGATAGCAGAATCCGATTCAGATAGTTCATTTAATATTTCTTGGGATGCTTCTAAAATGTATTGTGAATGTGATTGTCTTTTATATTCTTCTGATAATTTAGAGTATTCCGATTCTTCTATTGCCGATTTATTTAATTCGTCTATTTGATATTTAAGCAAGGTTAGTGTTGACTCGTAATTTTCTTCATTAACCTCTAAATTATTAATTTGATTATTAATGTTTATCAATTCATGGTAGGTCTTCGTCGTGCTAGTTAAAATTGAGTTATATTGGCCGAATTGATCAAGTAGTTCTCGTTGTGTTTTGGGTTGTGATAGTGATTGGTGGGCATGTTGTCCGTGTATTTCAATAAGGTGTTCGCCAATATCGCGAAGAGCTTGAATAGGTACTGGAGTATTATTTATGTATGCACGAGAACGCCCATCTTTTCTAATTGTTCTTCTTATGAATAATTCATCATTATTAGATTCGATTTCTATACTCTTTAGTTTTTCAATTACAGCAGCGTTATTTTTTATAAAGAAGATTGCGGTAATATCCGTTTTTTCGGAATTTCCTCTAATTATATTTGTGTCAGCACGATCGCCAAGTATTAACCCTAAAGCATCAAGTAGTATCGATTTTCCTGCGCCAGTTTCGCCTGTTAAAACAGTCATGCCAGACTCAAAGTCAAGACTAAGCTTACTAATGATAGCCAGATCATTAATGATGAGTTGAGCTAACAATTTTATGTGCTCCAGTTTAATTTTTCACGAAGGATATGAAATTGATCATGTTTGGGTGGATGGATTAATTTTATACTCTTGTCTTTTTTGTGAACTTTAATGCTGTCATCGGAGGCTAGTTCTAATCTAACTTCTCCGTCAATTGCAAGTCGTGCATTGTCTATTTCTCTTGTAGTGACAACTACTTCGATGGAGCTTTTACCATCAACCACAATCGGCCTGTTTGTTAGAGAGTGCGGACAAATAGGAACCAGTAACAATGCATCGAGTGAAGGCTGCACTACTGGCCCTCCTCCAGCAAGCGCATAGGCAGTAGAGCCTGTTGGCGATGATACGATTATTCCATCGGAACGATTTTTATGTACGAAACTACCATTAATATATGTTTCTAGTTCAAGTAAATGAGCGATATTCCATTTTTGGATAACGATGTCGTTTAACGCGTAATCCTCATAGATGCACTTGTTATTTCTAAACACCTGAGCATTCAGTAGAAAACGAATATCCTCAACGTAATTATTATTCAAAATTTCATCCATATTTTTGGAAATATTATCAGCGGGGATGTCTGCTAGAAAACCGACATGCCCAAGGTTCACTCCCAGCAATGGCACATTAAAATTACAAAGAGCATGCGTTGCTTTTAGCATTGTCCCGTCTCCACCAACAGCTATAACAAGGTCACAGTGATTACCTAACTCATTAGCATCAAAAATTTTGTAACCATCACTATTTATTAGTTTGGCAGAGCATTTATCTAAGATGATTTGTCGCTCACATGAGTACAGGTAATCAACCAGTTCATTCAAAGTGGTTTTAATGGCCTCAACACCAGCAGTAGTAATAAGTCCAATTTTTTTAAACATAATTTATTTATCTTCTTTATTAGATTCTATGTTAAACATAGCATGTTGAGCTATCTTGACCAACTCTCTCTAAATTTGGTATTTAATTTTTTCATATTTTACAATTAGTTATGATATTTCGCACTCTCAACGAGAGAGTGCTGGATTTTGAAGCATAATCTGGCATAGTGCTCAAGTATCATGAGCTCAGAAACAAATTCTTCTCAATTATCGGAACGAAGTCTCCATTTATTCAAGTCATTAGTAGAGCACTTTATTCAGGATGGGGCGCCTGTCGGTTCACGGACGCTTTCTAAAGATACATCACTAAACTTAAGTCCTGCCACAATTCGAAATGTTATGGCAGATCTTGAAGATTTTGGTCTTTTAGATTCACCCCATACATCGGCTGGTCGTGTCCCCACCGCAAAAGGATACCGATTATTTGTTGACAGTTTGCTTAGAGTTAATGACCTAAATTCAATTGAAGTAGAAAAAATAGCGAAAGAATTAGATCCTGGCAATGATTTCAAATCACTAATGCAGCGTACCTCATCAATGTTATCAGATATTACTCAATTAGCAGGCGTTGTGATGTTACCAGGAACTCAACAATCCAAGCTTCAGCATATCGAGTTTGTTGTGTTGTCGGGGAATCGAGTATTAGTAATTCTGGTTGTTAATGATCGTGAGGTACAGAATAGAATTATCAATACAAACAGAACATATTCGGCTTCTGAATTACAAGAAGCATCTAATTATTTAAATGATATTTTCGCAGGTAAAGATCTTACTTATGTTCGAACTAATATTTTAGATGAATTAGAAAAAACAAAAGAACAGCTTAGTCAATCAATGCAGACAGCAATGGAGATGGCTCAATTAGCATTTGATTATGAAAAATCTAAAGTTAATAGCGATGAATTATTTTTCTCTGGCGAGACTAATTTAATGGATATCGCTGAACTTTGCGAAGTAAATAAATTAAAGAAACTATTCAATACATTTAATCAAAAAAGAGATATTTTGCATTTACTTGAGCAGGCGATTAGCGCTGATGGTATTCAGATCTTCATTGGTGAAGAATCTGGCCATGATGTTCTTGATAATTGCAGTGTTGTCACATCTCCATACGAAGTAGACGGGAGAATACTTGGTGTATTAGGGGTTATTGGACCGACACGAATGCATTATGAACGCGTCATACCTATTGTTGATATTACAGCAAAAATGCTCGGTTCAGCCTTGAATCTAAATAATTAATCTCCATATTACTAAAATACTCAATGATGCATCTAACAAGATGCGTGATTTCTATTGCTTAAAAAGAGGCTAGGTATGTCAGACCAAAAAAAAGATATTGTCAAAGATGACGCTAATAATAATCAGGATCAGGAGTTAAAACAGCCTGGAAAAATAGATGACGAATTCGAAACAGAAGTAGTAGTAGAAAATAGTGAAAATGTAGAATCTAAGGAAGTTGATGTTGAGTTTCTTCAAGGACAGCTAGAAAAATTACAAGAGCAATCTAAAGTAAGTTTAGAAAAAATTGTTAGGGCTCAGGCTGAAATGGAAAATTTAAGAAAACGAGCAGCTCGTGATGTTGAAAATGCACATAAATACGCATTGGAAAAATTCACCAATGAATTATTACCTATCATGGATAGTTTGGAGTTAGGTTTATCTGCTTCTGTAAAAGCTAAAAATTTAGATGACCTTTGTAAGGGTATGGAATTGACTTTAGAAATGTTTAATACAGTGATGGAGAAATTTGGCATAACAATGATAGAACCAAAAGGCGAAAAATTTAATCCGGAATTACATGATGCTGTTTCTATGCAAGAGACTAATGATTCAAATTCTGGAATTATTATTGAGGTTATGCAAAAAGGTTATACATTGAATGGGCGATTAATTAGGCCGGCAATGGTAGTTGTCGCTAAATAGTTTGTCTTGGAGGCTTGAAAAATCAGGGTAGAACCCATACTTATCAGTATTAGGGCAATAAAATTTTAATATAGACATAATAATCAGTTAGTTAAGTATTTTTTGGAGAAAGCGAATGGCGAAAATGATTGGAATTGACCTCGGAACAACTAATTCTTGTGTGGCAGTACTCGAGGGCGGCAAGGCAAAAGTGATAGAGAATAGCGAGGGCGGGAGAACAACCCCATCGATAGTAGCGTATGCAAATGACGAAGAAATTCTTGTTGGCCAGTCAGCCAAGCGACAATCAGTTACAAACCCAGATAATACACTATATGCCGTTAAGAGATTAATTGGACGCCGTTTCGAAGAAGATGAAGTTCAGAAAGACATTAAATTTGTTCCTTATAAGATTGTAAAAGCAGATAACGGTGATGCCTGGGTTGAGGTTAATGGTAAAAAAATGGCCGCACCCGAAGTTTCAGCAAGAGTGCTGATGAAAATGAAAAAGACAGCGGAAGATTATTTGGGTGAAGAAATTAATGAAGCGGTAATTACGGTTCCTGCATATTTTAACGATTCACAACGACAAGCGACAAAAGATGCTGGTCGAATTGCTGGTCTTGAAGTTAAGCGTATTATTAATGAGCCTACAGCTGCGGCATTAGCATACGGAATGGATAAACAACGCGGCGATGCTAAGATCGCTGTTTATGACTTGGGCGGCGGTACCTTCGATGTTTCAATAATTGAGATTGCTGAAGTTGATGGCGAACATCAATTCGAGGTTCTATCGACAAACGGAGATACCTTCCTTGGCGGAGAGGATTTTGATCTTCGTATTATTGATTTTCTATGTGATGAATTTAAAAAGGAGCAGGGCGTTGATTTACACAATGATCCTTTGGCGTTACAACGTTTAAAAGAAGCTGCTGAAAAGGCAAAAATTGAATTATCGTCAAGCCAGCAAACGGATGTTAATTTACCTTACATTACTGCCGATTCAGGCGGACCAAAACATCTTAATTTAAAACTAACCCGAGCAAAGCTTGAGTCATTAGTTGAAGAGCTTGTTGAACGTACTATTGAGCCTTGCAAAGTTGCATTAAAAGATGCTGGACTTGAAAATTCAGACATCACTGACGTTATTCTAGTTGGTGGTCAAACACGTATGCCTATGGTCCAAGAAAAAGTACAGTCTCTTTTTAACAAAGAGCCTAGAAAAGACGTGAACCCTGATGAAGCTGTTGCGGTTGGTGCAGCACTCCAGGCGGGTGTTTTAGGTGGTGATGTTAAAGACATACTTCTACTGGATGTTACGCCTCTTTCCTTAGGTATTGAAACCTTAGGCGGCGTTATGACTAAGTTGATTGATAAAAATACAACGATACCAACTAAAGCGAATCAAACATTTTCAACTGCCGAAGATAATCAGACAGCGGTAACTGTGCATGTAATGCAAGGCGAACGTGAAATGGCTGCAGGAAATAAATCATTAGGCCGCTTTGATCTGACCGATATCCCTACAGCACCTCGTGGTGTACCACAGATTGAAGTCAATTTTGATATTGATGCAAATGGCATCCTTAACGTTTCAGCAAAAGATAAAGCGACTGGAAAAGAACAATCTATCGTGATTAAGGCCTCTAGCGGTCTTTCAGATGAAGAAATTGAAAATATGGTTAAAGATGCTGAAGCTCATGCTGAGGAAGATCGCAAGGCTAAGGAATTAATTGAAACAAGAAACATGGCTGAAAATATGATTCATGCAACCAAAAAATCTTTAAATGATTTGGGCGACAAAGTTGAAGACAAAGAGAAGTCTGATATAGAAACTGCGATTAGTGAATTAGAAGAAGTGCTCAAAGGTGATAATAAAGATGCCATTTCTGAGAAAACAACTCAATTGACGGAAGTAGCCGGTAAACTTGCTGAACGTGCCTACGCCGAACAACAGGGGTCTCCTGATGCACCAACTGCTAATTCTGATGCTGGTGATGATAAGAATTCTACAGATAACGATGCTGTAGATGCTGAATTTGAAGAAGTTAAAGACGAAAAGAATTAATCGTAGCGCTATTTTTCAGTAATCAATATCAGTTTTTAATATACACGGTTAAGATATGAGATGTTTTAGCATCTCTAGGCTCGTTCGTGAATTTTAGCAATTGTCAGATCAATTTTTTTCA
>Ga0187827_10007177_pt1 | contig 12485 bp, 13 predicted proteins | sample ETNtaG_39_FD_167969 | JGI IMG/M metagenome (GOLD analysis project Ga0187827, IMG submission 167969) | Marine microbial and viral communities from oxygen minimum zone, Eastern Pacific Ocean - ETNP2014_SV_150_PacBio MetaG (Illumina Assembly) | ecosystem: Environmental > Aquatic > Marine > Hypoxic... | reverse complement strand
GGGTGGGTTATGGGAATGGTGAATTCTCTATACTGCTCTGCGTATCAATATATTGAGATACAACCGATCTCGACCTTTATTATTTTAAATAGAATCATTCATTGACTTCTTAAAATCATTAATTGAAGGTCTGAAATTATCAGAAATCTTAGAGCTTCTTTTTTCTACTCTCATGTATTTACTAGCAGCAAAAAGATGTGCTGTAATAAGAAAAATTGATTCGATAACACCGACTGTAAAATAAACAATTAAACCCATATAAAGATTAAACATCATAATAAATATTGAAACAAATTGTAAATCAACCATCATATTGATTAAAATCAATGGGATTTTATTTCTTATATAGGGCTCTAATTGCACATTTGTATCTTCAGTAATCCAACGGGCAAATGCCGAATACCTATCGTACATTAAATGTTGGTATGGCGATAAGATAGCAGATAAGACTCCAATCCAAATTAAATAAGGAGGGCCATTGTTTACAAATACAAAAAAAGCTAGTGACAACCTTAGTGCTGTTTGCGTTATAATATCCACATATCCATCAATAAATTTTCCAAAAAAAGTTGCTGTTCCCGTAACTCGCGCAATATTGCCATCCACAAAATCTATTAAGTACGAAAACAAATAAAACCACAAACCTATAATCAAATATTGTCTAGTCCCCCAACAAATAAGCAATGCAGCAAGAACTCCTATTCCACCACTGAAATACGTTGCTACATTTGCTGAAATGTTCAGTTTTAGGAAAAAAGGCGTTATGAAAAATGATAAATATCTAAAAGTACGATTGGCTATTGGTAAAGAAAAAAACCCTGTCTTCTTATAACTGCTACTAACATATTTGTATTGATTAAAATAATTTCTAATCATTATAAACAGTGTGTTCAAGTTTCAAATCCCCGTTTCCATTCTTCCATAAATTGGGAAAAAGGAACTCATCACATAACCCTAAGAAACATTCCTCTTTCGTTCCACCAATACCCATAATCTCCTTAAAACATTTTTTTGAAAATTTACCACCAAACCTTTTGAATCTGTATATTTTTCTCTAACCATTTATCCTATTTGGGAATAACGTTCTCTCGCATTATCAAGGTCTTCTTTTGTGTCGATCTCTATCCACATTTTATCCCTAACATCAACATAGCTAATTGGCATTTCCTTTCTGCCTGCCTGAATTATTGTCTCTAAGGTATACGTATAGGAAGAAAACACATTAAGCCTTAACGCGGCATCCCTACTATACGCCCTGAATCCGCTTGTTGTACCCGGGGTATCAGTATTTGACAATTTTCTTACAGCACAACTACCAACCTTCTGAAGTATTTTCTTCGTCAAAGAAAAATGTTCAATGTTTAAAATATCTCGACAGCCAATAACAATTTCGGCTTTATTATCAAGTATTGGTTTGACTAGTTTTGCTATATCTGTACCTCTGTATTGATTATCTCCGTCGGTATTAACCACAATATCTGCGCCCAGTTCCAGGGATCTTTCTATACCTCTCCTGAATACCTCTGCAAGGCCACCCCTTGAAGGAAGATTTATATATGTTGAGCCCCTTCTTTCTTAGCCACCTCAACCGTAGAATCTGCCAAACCAACGTTTATGATAAGGGTTTCAACTTCATCAATACCTTCAATTTCTTTAGGCAACTTCCTTAAAGTAACAGGTACGGCCTCTTCCTCGTTATGGCATGGAATTTGGGTAATGAATTTCATGTGACCTCCTTGTACGCAACTGTCTGGAAAGTCAAAGATTTAAGTGACGTTTTTATAGTTTCTAACTTTTATTATTTTACTTGCACTACCGGTTTATATCATAATAATCAGATAACTTATCTGACTCATGCCATTCTATATATTTTGAATAATCTTCTACGGAATCAAACTCAAGCCACCCACCTTCTATCTTAACGGGATTAACTTCATACCCTTTATCTATTATTCTCTGTATCATATCTGTCATATATCCATTCTTAAAATTTTTAGAACGCATCCAGGGGTTGTCCTTATAATAAACTTTATCAGTATCATATGTACTGGTTAAGACCTTTATCCCATCAAGTGTAAATTTCAGCAAACCAATATATTGGGCATTCACTTCTTCTGTGGAGGGACTTGGTGCGCCTATATTTAAAACAGTACCATCCTCTGCAAAAATTAAGGATTCAGTTTTGCTCAAGAAATCAAACCCAAACCTTTCCTTAAAATAAGACAACCCCTTCATGTCAACAACCACACTGATAGCATGTTGAGATTCAATAAGTTTTTGTAAAACATCCTTCTCATATACAATGTCACCGTAAGAAACAATAATCTCCTGATCCCAATACTTTCTTGAGCAAAATAACGATTCCACCATATTAGTACTAGCATAATTTGCATTCCTTATCTTCTTAAATTCTGAAAAATCAATCTTTTCAGACATATAGCCGGTGACTATTATAATATCAGATATATCACATGATAAAAAATTTTCTATTTGCCTTTCAATCAGTGTCATACCTAAAAATTCTATAAGGCATTTAGGCTTATCTTTTGTGAGATATTTCATTCGACTGCCCTGTCCTGCTGCTAGTATAATAGCTTTCATAAATTACTTATTATTCCGCCTGGTCTTCACTGTCCAATATGTTGTTCTGTTCTTGAAAGAATCTATTATTTTTTCGTTAATCTCATCATTCGGGTTATTTCTCTCAGGATGCCACTGAATGCCCGCGATCGGATACTTGGGATGATAGAGAGCCTCAACAATACCATCTTGCTTAGCCTTTGCTATGATTTTTAATTCAGGGGATAATTCATTTTCTGTCAAACCTTGATGGTGAAAGGAATTGACTTCAGTTTCATCTCTACCAAATATTTCTATCCACTGGTTATCCATAAACCCCAACGTATGTACTGAATTAACATGGTTTTTAGCATGTGGAAGCGTATTTTTTATATCCTGGATTATTTTCCCACCGTAATAGCAATTAATAAATTGCATACCGCGACATATACCCAACACAGGAAGGCAGCGTTTGATAGCAGCATCTAATAAACGGGTTTCTTGTTCATCCCTTATCACAAAAGAATTTTCATTGCAGGCACCATCTTTAGATCCTGTAAACTCATGGCTTAAATCATTTCCTCCTGTTAGAATGAGTCCCTTTAAAGGAAAAGTATCAAAATATGTTTCAATGTCCTTAGCTCCATTTGAAATAGGAACAAGATTAATTCCGTATCGCTCAAAAAACTGTATGTAATCTATATAAAGAAAATCGCCAGATACATCAAAACGCTGAATTACTGCACAAGAAATAGCACACCACATTTTTTTTAAAGAGTTAATGGTTTTAATATCTTTTTTGCACAATCTATCAAGATTACTTTTGATTCTAAAAGCTCATCATAAATAGATTCTCCACACCCAATAGCTGCAGGAATATTAAACTCAGCACATCGAATTGCCATGTGTGATGCCACGCCTCCATATTTTGTGATTAAGCCCAAAGGCTCCTTGGTAAAAATCCAATCAAATCCAGGATCGGCATTTTCTAACATAACGATATATCGATTAAGTTTATGATTACGTAATAAAAGTTTTTTGTTTAAATGTAAAATGGGACCCTGTGTTGTCTTGGCCGTAATAAAATTCGGTCTAGCTTCATACGAAACAACATAATCAAAATCCGATTCAGAAAGTATTACAGGAGGCAATAAGAATGAACTGGACCATTCTTTTTCCTTATAATGGCGTTCTTTTGACTGACGTATCATTTTCTTTGCATATTTAATATCCGAATATTCCGGATTCCTAAATTTCACTAGTGTCATCAAATCTACATGACTCAAGTCTTTTCGTGAGAAGCCTAAAAGTGCACCTGCACGTGCAATTACTTCCAGTGCATCGCTCAAGGTCTTAGTAAGCTCAAATTTCGAATATTCACGATACTCAATAGATCTCTTTATAAACCTTAAAAGGGTGTTACCATTCCCATATAATCCATGTCGCTTCATCTCCTTGTTTATAATATTCATTTCTTTTGATGAAACTATGTTTTTTCCTTCAGTATATTTACAATTATTCTGTTGAGATTTACGCTCTTTAAATAAATGTTTAATAGTATCATATCTGGGCGCTGTAATATCATATGTGCCTGGCCTGAGATGACCGTATTTTGTAAAAAAGTCATTTTTTTTCATCTTTCCTGATTGCATTAATGTCAAATCCTGATTAAAAGACGAAGCTACGGTCTCAATGGAGCTTAAGATATTGTAATATGAATCATTTGATATTATGTTCTGATATCGCATACTCATTAGAATAGCCTTTGCAATAAATGCGATCCTCGCCAACCGTGCAAATGGTACAGCGCCAAATTTCTTGCAATTCTGAAGCAAATTATAAGCATCTGTAAAAAGGTCCCATGGGGATAACCTATGTTTCCTGTTAGCCTTCATGATCTTTTGCGTACGCTTTGTCAAGCAGGCAATTAATTCCATATCTATATCAAAGATATTTGAACCTTTCTCTATTATATTATTTGTTAAATTACGTAATGAATTTATCAGAATATTTATCTCCTTCTTGCTAAACCCATACTCTTTAAGGATAACAACTTCATCCTTGAGAGAAAAATCGTAGCATGTCCAAAGTATCTCGAACTCCACCTTGTCCTGCTTCTCTGGCTGTAAATGTAATTTATTTAAATAATAATTAACTAGTTTCTCTCTAAATTCATCCGGGATATTTGAGGGAGTAAATGAGTTAAAACTGAGCCTCATATCGATGTATGGCCTTTTACCAAAAGAAGTCATTAATTCACCGGGAAAAACATCCTTATATCCTAATGATGTTCGTGCTTCATGCCAGCTGTGGTCTGTGAAAAGAAAGCTGTATAACGTATAATCAAGCGTATTTGGACGACTACCAATTATTTCTGCAGGATTCCAATCAGGCATATCCCCAAATATAGTACGTTCGCCTGCAAGGTGAGGCACTCGCATTGAAAAACGCCTGAATTTAGCCTTCACACTTTCTTTAAGGCTTTTAATATGTTCATCGTCTGGCATTCGGACGTCATAATTTGCAGCAAGATGGCGTACCTGGAAAATAACAATCTTTTTCTTCTTTGTAATTGCAAATTCTATGTCAAGTGGCTCACCATGGAAATATCCCTCTACTTCTTTCACCGCGTCCAGGAGTTTAAACCATCTATTTTTTTTCGAGATATTTGTATATCGAAATATGCATACCAATGAACCTGCCTTTCCGCCTGTTACCGTATCAGTTTTGCCAGAGGTATCATCGTAATTAATAATGTAATAAGGAGCGTTTGTGCCTAACTGCCGCGTAAAAACAACACCACTTACGAGGACTGATTCCAACTGTGGTTGTACCATAACCTGGTTATTATTAAACCCTACGGATCGTTCTCTATACGAATCAACAACATTACTTATAGCTATTGATATTGAACCGCTATCATTTGAGTCAACACCAAGTTGAGTATAAAAATAACCCGCTTTAGAATCAGTTACATTATCTTCGTAAACAGATGAACTTCTCACAATAACCTTTTTAGGCGAAAACTTTCTTTTAACAGACTTTAGAATTTGCGATGGCTTGCCTAACCACCCATCTACAGTAAAAACGTATACATCTTCTATTGCAGATTTTTTAAGTTTATTCTTAAGTTCTAACAGTGTATCTGCTTTTGAAAGAATATTTTTACTCGGCATTATTTTAGTAAGCATTAAACAAAAATTGTATTGACTAATTTAATTACGCTTGTCTTTGCAGTGTAGTACCCATATGTTATCAAATCATTAAAAATAATTTTCCCAATGAGCTATTTTCCTTTTCCATTTGTGATATGGTGATTATAATTTGGAGCTTTTAAGTGGCCCTTCCTTTACTAAGATATTATTATCTCTAAGTCTTTGATATATAGTTTCTGCCATAAACTGATTGCCTTCTTTACTGTAATGACCTCCATAAACATTGTCATCAGAATATAACATATCAAGATTGGTAACCGACAATAGCGGCCGTGTCATATCAATGGTAAATACTTTTTCCTTTATCTTTTCAATAAAATGGTCGTAATAATGGCCTTTCTGCTTGATGAATAAAATATCATCTTCTTGAGGAGTAAAGAGAAAAACCGGTTTGAAATTTTTCTCCCTGGCAAGCTCTACAAACCTGTCTATGATCCCCAAAAATATATCGTTTGCGCATTTGTTTTGAAATAATCTATAGCGTAAAAGCTTATTAACATTCATAATCTTCGTTAGACAGTAATTTCTCATTCGTTCATTCATAATACTGTCTTTATCAAACAGTTGGGATAAAAGTAAAGCACCTATCAACGGTAAATTTCTGGTAGGCTTTTTTAAGGTATGAAGAAGATATGGGAACCTGATCATTTCATCACGGAATTTTGTTAAATAAAAATAATCCTTGCTCTGTATCTCTTTAAGATAATCCTTATATTCGTTGAATTTGCATTCTTCATCTATAATGTTTTTTATTAAAATAAGCTTCCCATCTCTTATGTCAAACCGCGGTTTAAAGCCAAATGTGTTTCCAAATTCATTGTAATGCTTCCAAACACATAATATTCGCACTATAGTTGATGGTACGACACCCAAAATAACTATATCTGTTTTTACCTTGTCTATTTCTCTCACCATGCGAAGATATCCCTGGTCAATACCGTAATTACCAACCGCAAAGTTTAAAACACCAACTCCAGCCAATTCAGAAAGATACCACTGCCATGTCTCGTTATCATTTACCTGTCTGCAAAAACTGAAAGAATCTCCAAAACAGGATATATGCGGCTCAAGGTGCTCGTGCCCAGGATTGCACCTCGATCCAATTTTATCAATATGGTAAATCGTCTCCCCGTACTTACCCCTTTCAGCATGTTGGGTTTCAGGTTTTCTGACCCATCCAAGTTCAGGATCATATCCATGCTTTATAAACCTCCGCAGACCATCCCTATCCAGTTTTGGATACTCATCTTCAGGTGTGATAAGCCATTGGAATTTTTTTCGCAACTTCTTCACAATCCACATTGTTAATAACTCCAACAGGCAAAGAATTGATAGGATAACAATTATTTTGACAATCATCTCAAGATAGAAACTATTTCTTCTATTATTTTGTCTCCATTTTTATATAGTTCTTCAATACTGCTGTCATTGGTAATTATCATGTTCGGAGCTTTGGGAGGAGGAAAATCAACATCGATACCTACTACATTTTTGATCTCACCGTTCAATGCCTTTTTGTAAATATCTTTGGCATCTCTCTTTATAAGTGTATCAAGCTCACATTTGATATAAACTTCATAATAATCTTTGATATTATTTCTGTTCCATTGCTGAGATTCATGAAACAGTGAAAGTACTGAAAATATAACATGAACACCGTGAGAGTCTAAATATTTACATAGCCTCGTTATGCGACCTGCGTTCTTTCTTCTATCCTCAATCGTATATCCCAAATCATCGCCCATGATCTCTCTAAAAATATCCCCATCCAAGAATAACAGATTATTGTATTTAGGTTTTAGCTTATTATATATATATTTGCCCAGGACAGTTTTGCCAGAACCAGACATTCCGATTAGCCACATAACCATTGTTCACCCCTTAATCTCAACAATATCTTCGATACCATGATAGTTCAACGAGCTTATAATATGCTTATTTAGAATCTTTATTAAATCATGAAACTATATGTTGCAATATCCATTCTCCATCTACCTTTTTCCACACATTCGATTTTTCTCTATACCTATTCATGACATGCCAGAAATAGTCATCATCTATATCAATGTAATTTTTAAAGAACTCAAAGTATTTTTTGGGAAATTCACCGTCATAACGCTTAACCAGAGCAACTCCTTCCTGCCGGGTTATATGATGACGTCTTATATCAGTTTGAACATCCCTGGAGCATCTTCCCATACCAAATTTCATAAAGCTGAGATACCAATGAAAACCATCTAATTTATCATCAAGGCTAACATACATTGTATAAGTTCCCTCTGAACGACCTTCAGGATTTGGCCTGAAACCTGTATGCTTAAAACAATAATAATAGTTTTCCTGTGGTGTCCATTTTTTGTAATACGAGTACCAGTGCATTTCTGCCCCTGATTTTCTTATTAAATCTGGATGAGGGGGTTTATACCACTGTAAAGTATTTTCCAATATTTCATCTTTTTTGAACAATCCCCTCTCTAAACCAATTTCCACAAGTGCATCGACTGACGCCCCTTTAAAATATTCATATTCCCATTCCTCGACACCTTCCTTAGGGAGATGTTTATATTTTTCAGACCCTCCGTATTCAAGCTCTCCATTTTCTCCATAAAACATAAGATTGATACCAAACCTGGTTGCAATATGCCATGCCCATGCCTTTTGCCCATAAGCAAATGGCTGCCACGCATCACCCACTAGTTCAAATGCCAATTTTGTAAGCTTCTTATGTAGAATCCCGTTAGGCTGGCCAAGAATATTATCCATACCAGACGACACAAAACTATTTAGATTTTGCCATCCTATATCTATGTATTCAAAAGGTGACCAGGTTACACACAGGGGATTCATTCCATATCGATATTTAAGTTGATGAGCCACAAACCCACTATCTTTTCCTCCGCTTCCAGGAACAACAACATCATAACTTCCGTTTCCACTACGATACTTATCACAAAGCACCTGTAACTCTCTCTCCCTTTTCTCCCAATCTATCTCATGGTCCTTCTCATATGCCCACTGACAAGGAGAACAAACACCCTCTTTGTCAAATACTGTTCTTGGTCTTTGATTTGAAACAACACAGTTTTTACAAAATTTTACTTCTTTAGGAATTTCGTCATACTGAGTATCCAAAGACAGAAAATCAAATTTAGACGGTCTCACAATACCTCCTTAATTTATATATAAACTCATCAGTAAGGATTACATTATTTTTACAAAACAAAATTTCTTAAAATAGCCAATCCACTTTCCCCACTAAGTTCAGGGTGAAATTGACAACCAACAATATTATCCCTTCTCAAAACAGAACAATATTCATCCAGACCGTATCTTGTTATTGCCAGACATTGTTCAGAATTATCCACAGAAACTATATATGAATGCAGAAAATACATAAAAGGCTTATTACCTAAATCCTTCAAAATAGAATTCTCCCAGCAATTAATTCTTCCCGCTTCGCCTGATATTTTCCATTGATGCAATGTTTCAGGTAATACAATCGAATTCCATCCTATCTGTGGAACCTTATATTGCTCTCCACCTGGAATAGGTTCTTTAAAACGCACAACCTTGCCTTTGATCAAATCTAACCCTCTATGTAATCCATGTTCTTCAGAAAAGGACAAAAGCAACTGCATCCCAAGGCAGATCCCAAGAACAGGTTTTCCAGAATTTGCAAATTCACAGATAGTGCTTACCAGTCCTTTCTCGTAAAGCCCTCTCATCCCATCTTCAAAAGCACCAACTCCGGGAAGTATTAATTTCTCAGCTGATCTAATTTGCTCTGGGTTGTATGATATGAGGGATTTTCCTCCAACTCTTTCTATGGCTCTTTGAATACTAAAAAGATTTCCCAAGCCGTAATCAACAATAACTATATCCTTTTTACTCATAAGACCTTCCAGTTTTTATTGTTAGCCTATTTATTAGCCACGATTACACACGAACAAATATTTCTTCATCTCTCATTAATTCCTTAACTTCTCCAATTGATGCTGGATTCACAAATATTTCACTACTATCGCCGTAACCATCTCTTATGAACTCTATATTGCCGGAATCAATTTGTTCTCCCATTCTCAATTCTTTTTCATTATAAGACATATTAAGCGTATCCACTGGCTCGGCATATTTATAGTGAAACATTGAAGCGGCTGAAACGGCATCGGCTAACCCGGTCTTAACGGCTTGAACAAAATCATCTTTTTTTCCTGCCCCACTACATGCAATCACAGGAACAGGAACAGAAGATGCGACCAAATAAATTAAATCAAGATCAAACCCCTCGCCAGTTCCATCTTTATCAACAGACGACAAGAAAATCTCTCCTACACCTAAATCAACAACTCGTTTTGCCCAATTAAGAACATCCACTCCTGTAGGTTGCCTTCCATAATCTACCCATGCTTCATATTTACCATTATCAAGCCTTTTGGCTTCAATTGAAGAGACAATACATTGTGACCCAAATATTTTGGATGCCTCACGAAGGAGGTTCGGGTTTTCTATTGCCGCAGTATTTATGGCAACCTTGTCTGCTCCGGCTCTTAGGATTTCCCTGACATCTTCAATAGACCTTATTCCCCCGGCAACTGTTAGAGGAATAAATGTATTTTCCGCAGTTCTTTTTACTATTTCCAGTAGATTATTTCTTTGATAGAGACTAGCCACAACATCCTGAAAGAAAAGTTCGTCTGCTCCATCCTTATAATACATTTCCGCGAACTTCTCTGGTACCCCAAGAACCCTGTAACCATCAAAACAAAGCCCCTTAACAACATTAGGTCCTTTAATATCCAATTTTGAAATTACTCGTATACTATGCATTGATCACTCCCATTTCTACCATGCCGACAAAACATCATCATCAACAATAATTTCTATGTAGTATAACTTATGCCCTGCGTTCTCTTAACGGTTTCCATATGTTCGTTTAAACAATTAAAGCTTGTAATAACGATAGAAACAAGTGGCTTTGGCACAATTAACATCCTTCACCAACTATTATCACGGGAATTAAAAAAGTATCTTTAACATTTGTTATGAATATGGAGAAGCACTGCAGTGTCACATTGTAGTCCAGCCACCATCAACCATTATAGCTGACCCTGTAATGTAGGATGAAGCGTCTGAGGCCAAAAATAAAGTAGCGGACGCTATTTCTTCAGGCTTTCCCATCCTTTTTAGTGGTGTTTTTCTGGAATAATTTTCGATAAAAGTCTTTTTTTGATTATCAAAAACCCCTCCAGGGCAAAGGCAATTAACCCTGATGCCATATCTCCCGTAGTATGAAGCCATAAGCCGTGAAAAGTTCACCACGCCTCCTTTTATTGCCGCATAAGTCATATTCTCTTGCATATCAGTACCTTCATAAACAGTGAGATCCTGACCTACAACACCATATGTGGAACTGAAATTGATAATTGACCCTCTTATTCTCTGCTCAATCATTGTATTTGCCACTTCTTTACTAAGCCATAGATAAGAGTTCATATGTATATCAACATTTTTTCTTAATGATTCTAACGAAATTTCCGCAAAAGAATTACTCGCCCAATCATCTGTCCTTGGATAAGAGCAATTCACGAAAATATCCACAGTGTTATATTTCTTAGTAATTTCAGAAAAATTTGATTCTAGGTTTTTCATATCAGAAACATTCAGATGTTCATAGTTTGCCACACTTCCATTTTGACGAATTTCATCTATAATTTGTCGTCCTTTTGCATCATCAATATCCAAAATAACAATTTTTGAGCCCGCCATTGAAAATGCCCTCGAAATTTCATAACCGATCAAGCCCAATCCACCAACAATAAAGGATACTTTATTGTTTAGCCAAAACTTATCTAGGTAATAATTCACAAGCGGACAAGACCTTCCTTTATTAAAAATTCAATAAACTTAAAATCAATTTCACTCTCTGAATAATCATAGAACTGATATTTATTCTGATCTTTAATCATATCACCAAACGCTTAATCCACCATCAACAACAATAGACTGACCTGTTACATAACTTGAAGCCTCAGAAGCCAAATAAAGCAACGCACCAATCAACTCATTCTCCTTTGCCATCCTCTTCATAGGAACTCTCTCTGAATAGTTCCTTTTAAATTCATCACTTTGTACATCTTCAACACCACCCGGAACTAATGAATTAACTCGAATACTCTTTTCACCCCAATAAGTAGCTAGATATTTCGTTAAACCAATAATGGCTGCTTTTGAAACAGCATAAACAGCTGGTGAATTAATAGGCCGCCCAAGATAAAGAGAATTCTTATAAATTCGATGGTCCGGAGATAAGAGGCCATAAATTGAGGATGTTTGAATAATACTTCCACCACTCCCCTGAGCAATCATTTGCTTTCCAACAGCCTGTGACACCAGGAACATTCCATCTATGTTTACAGACATTACCTGACGCCACGTTTCCAAGGAATACTCCTCGAATGGTGCAAGAAATGCTTCAAGATCTGATGTCTTGGTCGCAGCATTATTAAGCAAAATATTGATCTCACCAAATTCACTTACCACATTATCAACCATACTATTCACTGATTCTGGAAACGACACATCACTTTCTATTCCAATAGCTTTTATATTATAAGAATCCGTAATCTCTTTGGCCAAAGCAATCACACTATGTTTATCAAGATCTACGATTGCTACATTTGCACCTGCTTCAGCAAGACCAGAACAGAAATA
>Ga0187827_10007176_pt1 | contig 12486 bp, 17 predicted proteins | sample ETNtaG_39_FD_167969 | JGI IMG/M metagenome (GOLD analysis project Ga0187827, IMG submission 167969) | Marine microbial and viral communities from oxygen minimum zone, Eastern Pacific Ocean - ETNP2014_SV_150_PacBio MetaG (Illumina Assembly) | ecosystem: Environmental > Aquatic > Marine > Hypoxic... | reverse complement strand
TTTATTTGTTAAGAGGTTTAACCATGAACCTCATGTGCATATTAAGTTGCAACCCTTATTCTAAAATTAATTTTTTAATAGATATGGAACCATCTATGTTTTTTTCAAGCTCTGCTTTAGACTTAATACACTTATACTGAACAGACTTACCTTTATATGTACGTTCTGCTATACGCTTTCCTTTAAGACAGGTGCTTAATGTAGGTTGAATTCTGTGTTCAACAATCTCATGGTTTACAATCATAAGTAAGGCAAAAATAGTTTCGATCATTTAACATATCCATTTTGTACTTTAAATGTTCGATGTTCTTCTTGAACTTTTTCAAGAGTTGTTTGTAATTTTTCAACTTGTTTTTGTAAGAATTCAATATTAACTTTATTGTTTCTCATGCCTTTAATTTCTTCTTCAATATCTTCTACGATGCCTGAAGTATGCTCCACCAACATAAAAAGTTCGGATTCACCAGAAGTTTGACCAAATTCACCTCTAGGAAATTTGATTCTAAATTCTGTATTTTGTTCTAAATCTTTTTGAAATAATTCTAATTTTGTGCTGTGCTGGTTAAGCTTCTCATTAATACCAAAAAATGCCCAAGCTCCAATTGCGACCATGCAAATTAAGCTGGCAACTGTTTTCATCGGCATCTGCACTTTTGCTTCTTCAGAAATTGTTAAAGGTTTATTCGCCATTATCTACCATCATTAATTCTATTTTTAATTTCTTTTGTCTAGCAGTTGGACACCTATAAATTTTTAAAGACCTTTTATTCCAGGTTTTTTTCTTATAGGTTTTTCTATAAGTTTCAGATTTGACATCTATAAGTCTAATATTTCCATCATTACTAACTGCTACTAAGTCAAAAGGACATTGAGGATTACAGGCTAAAGCTACATGATAGCCTTGCCTAGTAAGATCAACGATGGCTTGGTATTCGCCAATCGTTCCTTTTTGTGCTTTTGTTAGTTTGTTAGATTGAATACGAAGTTTATTAGGCTTGACAGACTTATTGTTGCTATCACCCATAAAAATTTATAAACATTGTCCACTTTTCTTTCTAAGTGAGCCAAATGGTTATCTTTAATGCTTGTAAGTTTTTGATGAATTAGTTTAATTTCACCTTGTAATTTTATTATTTCCTGTGCGTTTTTTTGAGATTGAGTTGGCATAATTAGTTTATTTTAGGTAGTTCAGTTGTTTTACCTGATTGAAATTCGTTAATAAGTTCAAAGAGAAACTCTTTACCCAAATATTCATCAATAATTTTTCTTCTATCTTTAGACATTTTATTAATATCATATTCTAAAACATAACCTAAAACAGCAGAATCATTTCGTAACGATTCACTAACATCTTTTTTATATTTTGTTAATTGTTTTTTAATAATATAATTTTGCGTAGGTACATCTAATTTTTTAAAGAATGGTAATTTAACAATTGCCGATAATTTAATTGCAATTTTAGGTGCAAGTAGCATTTTGTATGCTTTGTCTAATTCAGGAATACCAGTTGATCTAAATATTTCTTGAGGTAAAAAACCATTTTTATCTAAAATCTTTTCTGCTTCATTTTTTTCAGGAACAACAGACATACCTGTAACTTGTCGCCAACCTGGAGATTCTCTTACAATCTTTTTAGCAATAGGAGTACCAACATCAGTATATTCAATTGATGTAGCAGAATAAATTGGAGGCAAATCATTGTCTGGGAATTTTCTTTTAATTTGTCCCCAAAAAGGATCTCCCCTTGAATCTTTAACAATGGCTAATTCAGGATTATTTTGTGCCATAAAATCTAAAGCAGTTTGCATAGGAGTTAAATAAGTAGATGCAATATTTCCTAAAGCAATTTTTACTAGCTCATATTTGTCTTGCACAGGTTTATTACCTGTTACAATATCAATTAGTTTATCTAGTAAATATAATCCGGTTCCAGCTCTTGATCCTGCAAATACTGATGCAATTCCTTTTATATCTAAATCTCTTAAAGTTCCATTCTCCATTCTAATCGCTAAATCTGCAACATAAAGATATGCAACAAATGGATTGAAAGGTCTAAAATCAATATATCTATCACCAAATTTAAACTCATACCATCTTTCCCCTGCATAATCTTGTTTTCTCATAATATATGCAGTAGTTAGCATAGCACTTCCAATGGCAACTTTTGAAATTTGAGAATAATCTCCATTCTTTAGTTGATTTAATCCCTTTTTTGAAAACATGGGAATAAGACCAGCAGGACTAAAATCAATATGGAACTTTAAAGAGTTCATTAAAAATCTAGGAAAAGGTATAACTAAAGATATAGTAAAAGGAACAGCATTAACAAATTGAATAAATTTATATGCAACACTATCATATAGTCCATCAAATTTATTAAAGTTTTTTGCAAAAGTAGATTCAAGTGCTTCAGCAACTGCATCGGCAATATCTTGCTTTCTAATAATTAAAGTATCACCTTGTTCAAGAATTTCTTTTAAAGTTCTATTTCCATAATGTTCAGATGAATTTAAAATAAGATTATTTAATCTTGCTTGAAAAACAGCTCTCCTAGTAAGAAACTCTTGAGTTTTATTAAATATATTAACTAAATCGGCAGCTTTTTGGACAATCCTTAATGGACTAAGAGTAAGTTTTTTTCCTGACATATTGGATATATCAGAACTAAATCTTAAAAACAAATCTTCCCCTTCTTTGGGAAAAGATTTTAATATTATATCTGTTTCTTTTTTAACTTTTAAAAAATTTTTTAATCTAAATTGTTTAAAAATATTAAGAAAACCACCTAAAGTATTTAGTGGCATAGCCACTCTTTTAATGGGTAGATTTGGAAATAACACTCTATGAATTGCTTGAAACCCTTTATCTAAGGTTTCCTGTATAACAGATATACCTTGTTTAAAAGTTTGAGATTCAAGGTTACGCACAGCAGTAGCCAACTGAGATACCATCATGGCTCTACGAACATTATCAAGTCGTCTTAAAATACTTGCAAAGCTATGAAGAAGTCCAGAGTTAGTTTCGTCTAATGCTTTAAGCCAAGATTTATTAGATCCCTCCAAACCCTCTATTACATTTAATCTTTTTTGAATAGCAGACAACATCTGTAAAGTACGACCAGCTTGTGCATTGGTAGCACCAAAAAATTGAGCAAATTCTTTTAAAGTAATATTATGTTTTTTAAGTATTGCCTCTATTACTTCATTGTTTAATTTTGTGGTTAAAAGCAAATCTGAAATTTGCTCATATAATTTTAAATTGGGATTTCTAACTACATCCCCTGATACTAACAATTCTTCAGCAGCATCATTAATTCTTTTTAATGTCGCTGTATTTAAACCTTTAACGCTAATACCCTCTGGTACATTTAATCCCTCAAGTGTTCTTGGTTTGCTACCTATTTTTTCATCAATATCAGCTCTATCTATTTTGAGTTGTCTTTGATTTTTAATAGTTGTGTCTTGTTCTAATTTTTTTATTTTAGCTTTTATTGCTGCAATTTTATTTTTCTTTTGAGTAGCAACAACATTATCAGTTGTAATAATTTTTTTAATTTTTCCATCAGCAGCATTAAAGGTTTCAACTTTTCTTTCAACTTTAATTGTTCTTGCTTCTTCTAATTCTTTTCTTAATGTATTTATTTCAGTTGGATCAATTTTAACTTTAGTGTTTTTGTATATTATTTGTTCAGCTTCTAATGGTTTTAATTTGCTTACAATTTTTTCAACCTTTTTAGCATGAGCTTCTGTTTTTTTTACATTAGGTTTAATAGTTTTAGTTTTAATGCTGTTATTTTGTAATTCTAATTTAGCAACTTTTTGTTTTAAAGTTTTAATTCTTTCAGGCAAACTAATAAAATCTTTAATTGGAATAGAGTTTGGTTTTTTATTTGCTATAATTTGTTTTTTTTCAAGAATTTTTATTTGTTTATTTAAATTTTTTATTTGAGAATTATTATTTTTTATTGTTATAGAAACATTTTTGCTAATTTTAATTGGTGTTTCCACCATAGGTGGTTCTACATCATTTAATTCTTCTAATTCTTTTTTTAATTTATTGATTGTTTTTGAATTATCTTTAAGTTTAATAACATCATTTTCAACTAAATGTCTAATAGGCTTAATGTCTTTAGTTTCAATTTCAACTGTTCCATCTTTTTCAGTTTGTTTTGCTTTAACTTCTATATCAAGTTCAGTATCAGCTTTTTTACCTTTAATTTTAGCATAACTTCTACCAACCGCCCAAAATAAAACTTCTAAAGGAATGGCAATTGCTGAACCTTCTATAAACATTTTAGCTCTGGCAGCATCTTCACTATCTGTATCTTTAGCTTGTAAATATTCAGTTACAGCATTTGAAAATTTACCATCCTTATAAGTTTCAACTAAACTAGATAATCTTCCTTCATAAGCAGAAAATGTAAATTGTTCTGCAAGACCACCTTTCATTAAAATTTTAAAAGTTTTTTTAATTTTGGTTGTTGCTTTTGGAAGATTTTTAACGAATGGAATAATTTGACCAGCTTTACCAACCGATGTGTAACCACCCATAAAACCAATTAAATCTCTTGCAAGACTGCCTCCAAAATAATTAGGCTCTTTAATTTCTGGCAATCTTATATCTATAATATTATTATCAATATTAGGTACTTTTTTTGCAAGATAATTACTAAAATCTATTGTTGCCTGAAGAACATCCCTCCCTGTACCAAGATAAGTTCTTTTTAAAACCTGTTCTCCATAATTTGCCCATAATGAATCAGAACCATATTCTTCTTCCATTATAGCAATTTGTTTTAAAATAGGATCTTCTATTTTTTTAATATCTACTTTGGGTAAATTTGATTTATCTTTTGTAAAGAAGTTTTTAACTTTATCTACAATTCCTATTTTTTCATCACCATATTCATCAAACTCTTTATCAATAACTGAACCCTTTAAAACATTAGATTGAATTTTAGGTAATTCAGTTTCGTCTTTTTCTTTTGTAATTTCTGGTAATATAGTTATTTTTTCTTCTTCATCAATTATTTTAGGCAGAATTGTAACCATAGTATTATTTTATTAGAAGTCCAGCAGCAACCAATGATTCTATAACTTGTTCAAATGTTGCATTAGGATTAGCAGACCATTGTGCCTCTATAATATCAACAGCATTTTCATAATCTTTAACTTTGTCTGATAATTTATACTCTGCTGCGGCAGAAATTTGAATAGCATCTAATGTTTTTATCTTTTCAATTTTCGTAGCAATTGCTTCTTCTATAATATTAGGATTATTTTTAATTTTATTATTATAAATATGTTTTTCAGATTTACTTAAACCATCAAATATCTTGCTCCATTCATCATCATTTGTAGCAACATTTAATTTATTATAAACTGCTAATGCTGCATCGCCTAAACCAAATTTATCATTTTTTTCTTTTTTTGCTGGTAAATAATTATTAACACCTGAATCTTTATCTGCTTTAATCATTTGGTCAGAAACTAAAACATTCATACCATCTTTAATACTCCAAACAGATTTTGTTGATTTTGCTGTATCTCCAAAAGCTTTTTTAACTTTTGCAGCTTGTAGTATAGATGGAAAAGCAGCTTGTCCTATGTTTTGACCTTGTGATCCGGCAGAAAGCAATCCTGCTGCTACTAAAAATTCTTCGTCTTGTAATAAACCTTTTAGATTAAAATTAAATGCCATTATATTAGTCCTTCGCTAGTTAGTTCTTCAAAAAATGGATTGGCAGATGTCATGCTTCTTGCATAAGTATCATTTAAAATATTATTATATCCATATTGTGATGTGTTTTGTGTCATGTTTAAAGTGTTTGCTATATTTGTTTTAGCAGTATTGTAGGTGTTTAAATAATTTTGATTAATTCCTAAATTAGTATTATTTAGATTTGCAAAGTATTTATTAACCATAGATTCTTGTGGTGCAGTACCGCCAACTAAATAAGGTAAATCATTTAGTGCTTCTTTATATAATTGTTGAGCTTCACCCTCACTAATATTTTCATTTACAGATCCATCACTATTAAATATTCTCCCCATCCAACCACCTTGATCTACAGCTTTGCCACTACCTGAAGTACCAGAACCACCATATTTCCAAGTACCATAATCAGTTGTAAAATTTTCTTTTAAAGTTCTACCAGCAGCAACTAAAAATCTTAATGTAGGTGATGCTTTTAATGCTGGATTTGTAACTGCAACATCTTTCCAATGTTCATTAAATTTTAAATTTGTAGTTCCCTCATTACCTTTATAAAAAGAATAATTTACATCCTCAGTACCTTTGAGTTTGTTCATTTCTAATTGGTAAGTGTCCTGTTGTTCTTTTGTCCAGTCGTTCCAATCAGCTTTGTAAGTTCCTGTTTCTTTTCCCTCTTTAATAGCAGCATTAATTGCTTTTTGAGTAGCTTGATAATGATCTTTGTCAGGTGCTAAGTATTCATTTTCGGCATCTACATCTCCATATACAACGGCAGACTGCTCTGGTGTTCCAGGCCCAGATTCATAATCAGGAAAATCTTGAGCAGGAGGTGTCGTATCATATTGATCAGGATCGCCTGCACCATGATCAGTCGGTTCCGAACTAGAATCAGCTCCACCATAATCATCACCTGCTGAACCAGAAGATGAATCAGAACCACCATAATCTACAGACATATCCCAGCTTTCTTCAAAACTTAGAATCCCCTGTGGAGTCATTTTACCTGAACCACCAGCTTTAATTAATATATCTTTCTCATCTTTATTAATATAAGCAAGAAAGTGATCCTTTGGTGCTTCATCGTTTAAGAGTCCAGCATACTTTTTTAATTTATTCATAGATTATAAAATTATTGCAATAACAAAAAGAATGAACATTCCTATAAAAAACTTCATAGGTTTTTCTCTAACTCTTTGCTCTAAGTCAAAATATATTTTTCTTAATTTATTCATTATAATAACCCTCCTAGTAATGCTCCGCCAATAGCTCCACCTATTCCTGGCATAATCATATTTCCAATCATAGCACCACCTAAACCTTGTGTTACTCTATTAGGATTTATTTGAGTTGATCCTGATTGAACTGGAAAGCCAGATGCAATTGGAGAAACTAAACTACCATATTGTTGTAGTGCATTAAATGGAGCCATGTTTTGTTGTCTTTGAATATTTTCTAATTGTGAACCCACCTGTGTTAATGATGGTGCAGCACTAGCAATACCTAACTGTCTTTGTCTTTCTTTTTCATATTGGTCAAAAGCATAAGGCATAGCTTCCTGTGTAATACCAGATAATATTTGTTGTTGATTCATTCCTGATCCTGGAGTTCTTCCAGCACCAGTAAATTCTTGATTGACTGCTGTCGCTATTTGATTAGCAGAACCTTGTAACATAGGAGATAAAAAAGGATTTAAATATTTCCCTGATAAAGTGTCTGCAAGTTGTTGATTAGCAGATCCTGCCATAACTTCTTGTGCTGCTAAACCTTGAGTAGTTTGTGTGCTTGGTGCAACATAACCTGCTGCTCCTACACCTTGATTATATAAATTACCTGCTTCAGATATAATCTGATTTAAAGCTGGTTGTGCTGGTTCATAAGGTTGGTTGGATGTTGTTTGTATTTGTCCACCACCAGATGAACCTCCTCCTAAAAATGACATTTTATTTTTTCTCCTTTTTTATTATTGGTTTATCAAGAACCACATGGGTTCTTACATATTTGTAGTTTTGTAATATTTTCTGCCAACCAGGTCTGCAAATCAATTCCATGTTATTGCAATCCTCTTGTTCAGCAAAGTCCTCAATGACTTTAATTAAGTGCTGCCATTGTTGTCTGTTTTTTCCTGTCATAATATATATATGACAAGACTTTTTTAATTTTCTTTGAATAATTTCAGTAACAACTACTCCATTATATTGTTCTTTAACTGTTTTTTTACTTTCATCCCAAACAATCCAAAGCTGAAAATTCTTAGCTTTAATTGTATTATAAACAAAATCTACATCAGTTTGATTACCTGAATAAGTTAATGCTTCCTGTATATTTTGTTTAACTATAGACCAAACTTCATCTACTTTATTAACCGGTATTTTTAATAGTTGCATTAAGTAACAGACAAATAAGTAATACTTATGTGTGTTGAATCTGAAGAACTCATTGTAGCTTTTAAAGCATCTGATGGTTCTAAAACTAGAGGTACAGTTAAAATTTCAACTGCTGTATTAGCTGATAAAGTTTGTGTTTTTAAAATTGTATATTCAGCACTTGCTGAATTATCCGATACATCCATAGAAATAGTTGGTGTATTAGAAGTATTGTTAGTAACTCTAATAGATTTAATAATAATTGTTTCGCTACTACTGGCAGCTAACAATGATGTTTCATCTGTAGTTGCTAATGCTACACCTTTAAATTTGTAATTATTTGCCATCTTTTTTTTCTTCTTTAGGTAAATAACTTGCTATGTGTTGTAATTTATTAAAACTAGAACTTTTAACTTCCAACCACTTATCTATGTCCTTGTTAATATCTGTGTGTTCTGGTATTATGCCTGCGTTATTCAATAGTAATTTTATATTTTCGTCAGCTTCCAATACTTTAGATTCGTATTTCTTAACTAACGATTTTATTCTATTAATCATTATTTAGGATATTTTACTTTTACAGCTTTACAAGCTTCGTAAAAATCAAAGAACTTTGTTTTTAATTCTGGACTTTCATCAATAGAGTGCCAAAGCATATCCATTTGATCTTGCCATGATGGATATTCTTTTGCTCTATCTCTTTTATATTGATTAGCTTCTCTATCAATAACTACTTGTGCTTCTTCTGCATCTCTTTGAGTTTCTTCTGCTTCTGTGAACTGAACTTTAACTCCGTTTATGTTATGATGTCTTGTCATGTTTTCCTTATTGTAAATTTATTAAGCATGTGCAATTCCCCAAACAGTCATACGACCTGAAAAAGTACCTGTTGTTGGAGCTATATACACCCTATCTGTAGCAATAGCTGCCTGTCTTCTTCCAACCACTACACCACCAGCTACATCATCCCCATCAGCAACCCAAGACATATTACCAATTACCATAGCATCTACTGTACTATCTCCTGGCTGTGTTAACCAAAGCATTGCTCCAAAACCCATTCCAGCTGTTGATTCACTTAACTGATTTGCCATTAAAGGTATTTGAGCAGCACCAGAGGATTCATTAGATGCAGAATAACTTCCACTACTTTCATCTAGTGCAGTAACATGGTATCTGTAATCACTAGACCCACTATCTACACCTCCACTATCTCCAAGACGAAAACTAACTCCAGAATTACCAGAAAATGTTAGACTGCTAATAGCTATAGCATAAGTATCATAAGTACTATCTAATCCTGTAATTGTAAGAGAAGACGCTGAACTTGCTACAGCAGTATTAATTAAATTCCATGCACCACCACCTGCCGCTTGAAAATCTGATGCTGTTGCAGAAGTAGCTGTCCAAACTTGGTCTGCACTAGCTGTATCACTTCTGTTTATACTTCTATTATTTAATGTTGTTATTGCCATTTATTACTCCTTTGGATTATCTGTTCTAACTTTATTGTAAGCTGTTTCGTAAGCATTCCATTTTGTGCTATCTCCACCTATTTCTTTTTCGCAATATGCTTCTGCAAATTCCTGTAATGATGGATAAGCAATTTCTCTTGCTCTTGCATAAGCTAAATTATTATATTCAGTTTGTAATTCATTTATTTTAGCTTCAATATCTGATTTAGAAATTGGCGTTGTTCCATTTAACCATTCGATATTATTAATATCATCATTATCAAATCTAAAATTTGCATTAGGATTTATTGATTTTATTGCTCTAGCTATCATTATGCTAATACCTCCATTACTGTTATTCCAGAACTAGCTCTAGCAATGTAGGCATAATCATCATCAGTATTGGTTCTGTTAAAATCAACTGCATTTGCTGAATTAGACCTTGCTTGAACTTTATATGTAATTTGACTTGTAGTGCTTGGTGAATCTAATACTTGAAAAGCAACTGTGTGCAATGCTGAAGAATCTCTTGTGTTAATACTGGTAACACAACCTATTCTATTACTATCATCACTTCCAGCTCCAATAGATGTACTATCTCTTAACAACTTAAACATTATATACCTACCAACTCCTGCACCACAAGATATGTGGTTAAAAATTAAAATTTTACTGCTACTTGCACTTGGTGTTATATTAACAGTTTGTCCACTTATATCTGCAAAAGAAGATGTACTAAGAGTTGATAGTGTTAAATTTAAAGTAGAAATTACTTGTCCAATTTTTCCACCACCTTTAATTAAACTGTAATCAATTCTTTTTAATGTTCCAGCATCACTAACTAAAAACTCATCTGTATCCGCTGGTGCTACTGCCAAAGCAGTTGTTCCAGAAATTAAATCATCTTTAATTTGTGCAGCTCCTACAGTGTCATCACTTGGTGTTCCAATATCAAGTACATTACCTAACAAGATTACAAAGTCTATTGTATCACTTGAAGTTAATGCCGAAGCAAAACTTAATGTTGCACCTGAAACTGTGTATGCTGTTGTTGGTGATTGAATTACTCCATTCAGCGATACAATCATGTGATTGACGCTTTCAGGAGATACGTTTGAACTTCCTACTTGTAAGGTATAGTCAGCAGTTGCAGATGCAGTTAGAGCATCACACTTCTGAAAGTTTCCTACGATTGGTGTTTTTCCTATATATGCCATTATATTAATTCCTCCCAGCTATTCGTTTCTTCGTTCCATTTATAAAATTTTCCATCATCAGGATAAGCAACTGGACTTTCCCAATTACAAGTATCTTCGTTTAATGTCCAGCTTGGATAAGGTTTTTTAGGAATAAAAGCATCTCTATCTTCGTCATAAGTAAATCCTTTTGCTGGATAATTTTTTCTTGTTCCATCTCTAAAAGCCTGTACCCAAAAAGGATAATTATGAAGTTTATGTAAGTGTTCTATTCCATCTTTTTCAGTTGGTGACTTATGGTCAGCAACAGAATGAACTTTAATAACTTTACTGTTTAAACCTAATTTTGCAAAATGTGCCATTATGTTGTGTAACTTCCTCCTGCTGTGTTTATAAATTTTAAAACTGTGTAATCGCCATCTACGATTGGTGTTTCATTACCAGAAACAGTGGTTGAGTAATTAGCAGTAAGCATACGAAGAAGTACAATGCCTGAACCTCCGTCTCCACCATCTGCTCCTTGAGCTGCATCACTGGAAGAGCCACCGCCTCCTCCTCCAAGACCGTCAGTTCCATCTGCTCCAACATTGGAGCCGCCAGCGGTTCCAGCATCACCACCGCCTCCAGTTCCGCCTGAACCTGCAGTTCCACCATTATAAGTACCACCTCCTCCGCCACCAGCGTAAGTTACGGAAGAACCTGTTATATCGTTTGCAGTTCCATCACCACCATCGCCTCCAGTGGTAGTTGTTCCAGCTGCTCCAACTTCGGAAGAGCCACCGCCTCCACCATTACCATAGTTAGTTGCAGCGGTTCCACCATCACCACCATCATATCCTTGACCAGCAGTTCCAGAGCCACCTGAGTTTCCAGGTCTACCTCCACCACCTGAACCCCCATCTGCTCCAACTTCAACAGGGCCAGCAGCACTTTGACCTCCAGCACCACCGCCATTAGCAGTTTTATCTGTTAGTCCTGAACCTGATATTGAAGAATCTCCTCCATTAGTTGGGTAAGCTGTGGGTGAATTTCTGCCTCCAGTTCCGCCATCGCCAACAGCGATAGTAATGGCAAAACCAGACTGAACGGATTGAGTTGATTCTATATAGCCTCCAGCACCACCACCAGCAGTATAATTAGGTGCACCAGCACCACCGCCACCACCAACAACTAAAAATTCTATCTCATACGAAGGTGGATTTATTGCTGGAGCGGTGTCATCATTAACTCCTGTAGCCGCTACCCAACCTTGTGTAGCATCTACATAAACTATTTTAATTCCTTGTCGTTCAGCAGTTAATTCTGCATCATCGGTTGAACCTTTTATTTTTTCTGAACCATCTGCTGTAAGAGTGACATTATTAGTATCCCAAGTTCCAGCATAATCCACAAATTCTATTGTATCTCCAACTGAACCAGCTGGAAGTGTAACTGTACAAGCTTGTGCAGTCGTATTGACAGGATAACCATTTCCAGCTACCGCTGTAAATGTGGCTCCTGTTTCTACGGATTGCCAGTCTACTACTTCAATACCATCTGCTATTTTAGCAGTAGTTATTATTCCATCTGTTACATCAGAACTTGTTAAAGGTGCTGGTGTAGGTGTTTTACCTATATAAGCCATATTATGTTATCTCCATTATAGACAATGTGCCTGAAACTTTATCAGCTACAGAACAATCTATTTTTAATTCATCTGTTGTTTCCATAACTACTTTTCCACCAGACAAAAGTTCTAATGAACTTCCTGCTGGCATT
>Ga0187827_10007172_pt1 | contig 12490 bp, 13 predicted proteins | sample ETNtaG_39_FD_167969 | JGI IMG/M metagenome (GOLD analysis project Ga0187827, IMG submission 167969) | Marine microbial and viral communities from oxygen minimum zone, Eastern Pacific Ocean - ETNP2014_SV_150_PacBio MetaG (Illumina Assembly) | ecosystem: Environmental > Aquatic > Marine > Hypoxic... | reverse complement strand
GTAGAGCTCCATTTGACTCTATTTTATCACACGGATTTGTTGTTGATGGAAAAGGTTTAAAGATGTCAAAATCTCTTGGCAACATTATTTCACCAGAAGATATTTTAAAAAAATATGGAGCTGATATTCTAAGAACTTGGGTTGCAGCATCTGATTATGCTGAGGATTTAAGAATAGATTATTCAATTTTGGAACAGCACGCAGAATCTTATAGAAAAATTAGAAACACTTTCAGATATATTCTTGGAAATTTGAACGACAACTTTGAAAAAGTTGATTTTGAAAAAATCAATATTATAGATTTTCCAGAGCTAGAGCAATATATGCTGCACAAAATTTATAATCTTAACTCTGTATTTGAAAAGAATTTTGAAAAATATAACTTTCACACTATATATAAGGAAATATTAAATTTTTGCACATCTGATTTATCAGCTTTTTATTTTGATATTAGAAAAGATGCTTTGTACTGCGATTCTTTAGAAACCAAAAAAAGAATCACAACAATAAAATTTTTGAATATTATTCTTGAAATATTATTAAAATGGTTTGCGCCCGTACTATCTTTTACAACTGAAGAAATTTACTCACTTTTAAAAATTGAAGAAAAAGGAAGCATTCACCTAGAAAAATTTCCAGTTATCCCATCAAATTGGAATAATCAAGATTTAAACAATAAATGGATTGAGCTTATAAAAATAAGAGACAAATGCAACAGCAGCATAGAGTTAAAAAGAGCATCTAAAGAAATTGGTTCAAGTTTAGAGACGAATTTAAAAATACTTTTAAATGATAAATTACTTAAGTTATCTAAAGGAACAGATTTTTCTGAGTTATGCATTACATCAGGTGCGAAGATAGATAAAATTAATAAAGACAATCCAGAAGAAATTTTTATTGAGACAAGCAAAGCAGAAGGAAAAAAATGTAGTGTTTGTTGGAAAATAAGCAAAGATAAATGCGAAAGACACGGAGATTTATAACATAAATAATTAATGAATAAATTTTTTTTAAAAAAAACCGCTATATATTTTGGAATTATTTTATTTATTTTTTTAACAGATAGAATTTCGAAATTATATATACTGTCTATCTTGGAAGATTTAGGTAGCGTAGATATAAAAATAAATTCTTATATCAATTTAATTTTAGTTTGGAATAGTGGCATAGGTTTTGGATTATTTTCTTTTGATCAATCAGAAATGTACAATCTAATGACTATCTTAATAATTATTATTAATTTATTAATTGTATATTTAATTATCAAATCAAAAGATAAGAGTGCATACTTTTTTTTAATTATATTAGGAGGATCTTTGGGCAATCTATTTGATCGTATTTATTATTCTGTCGTACCAGATTTTATAGATATTAGTTATAAAGGCTACCATTGGTTCGTTTTTAATGTTGCTGATATATTTATATCTTTAGGAATTATTTGTCTTATTTTTGCTGAATTATTGGATTATAAAAAGGTAAAATGAAATTTAAAAAAATAATTATATATTTAATTTCAATACTTTTTTTATACTCTTGTTCAGGTGTGCGAGATGCCCTAGAAGGAAAAAAAAGATCTGAAAATAGTGATGAATTTTTAGTGGAAAAAAAAAATCCATTAACGGAACCACCTGATATGAACGAGTTGCCAGTACCCTTAGATCAGGAAGAAGAAATGTCCGAAACAAATAATGAGAAACTATTAGATATTGAAAAAATTATAAATGTAGAACAATCAAAAAATAATACAAATAATGAAGAAAATAGCTTAGAGCAAACAATACTAGAAAAAATAAATAACTAAGAATGTTAACTTCTAATATTAATTTTAAAAATTTTAGAATTGGAAAGATTAAAAGTATAAAAAATTTTAGGAATGAAATTTGGTTTAAAAAAATTAAATTTTTTGAATCCTTAAAACCTAATTACAAATATAGTTATTCAAAAAATCAAATTAGAAAAATTAAAAAAAATAAAAATTTTAGATTGATTGGAATGGGTGGATCAACGCTAGGTACTGAGGCAATATATCAATTTTTAATTCACAAAATAAAAAAAAAATTTGTATTTATTAATAATTTAAATCCAAAGTTAAAAAATAATGAAAAAAAAATAAAAGCAACAAATATTATTATATCTAAATCAGGTAATACTCTTGAAACAATTGTGAATTCAAATTTATTAATAAATCAAAGAAAAAATATTTTTATTACCGAAAATAAAAAAAGCTATTTAAAAAATCTTGCCACGGATTTAAAAGCAGAAATTGTTGATCATAAAAATTATATTGGAGGTCGATATTCTGTTTTATCAGAGGTTGGTATGTTACCTGCGGAAATTATGGGTCTCAATGAAAAAAAATTTAAAAGATTAAATTATTTAATAAACAATCAAAATTTTTTGAATGAATTAATAAAAAATGTTAGTGCAATTTTAAAATTTGTTAAAGAAAAGAAATTTAATTCAATAATTTTGAATTATGATAACAAGTCAGAAAACTTATTTAAATGGTATCAGCAATTGGTTGCAGAAAGCTTAGGAAAAAAATCTAAAGGCATTCTTCCTATTATATCAACAATGCCAAGAGATAATCATAGTTTATTACAATTGTATTTAGATGGACCAAAAAATAATTTTTTTACTTTTTTTTCTACACAAAACTCAAAATCAGATAAAATAAATAATAAATTTTTACACAAGACTCATAATTATTTAAGAAACAAATCTTTTTCTAAAATTATTTATGCACAAAAAAGTGCAACTGAAAAAGTTTTTTATAAAAAAAAATTACCCTTCAGATCTTTTGAGGTAAAAAGAAGAAATGAAGAGGTGTTAGGAGAACTATTTTGTTTTTTTATATTGGAAACAATTTTGCTAGGAAGAGCATTAAAAGTTAATCCATTTGATCAACCATCTGTTGAACTCATCAAAAAAGAAACTAAGAAAATATTATTTAATTAATTTTAACAAATATTATTTTTGAAATTCCGTACCTAACAGTTCTTTTGATGGTAAATTTATTGCCAATATCATCTTTTATTTTTTTGTGACGATGCAATACAATTAATCCAGATTCTTTTAATAATTTTAATTTAGCTATATTTTCTAAAATTATTTTAATATTTTTTTCTTTATATGGTGGATCTAAAAAGATTAAATCTAATTTTTCATTTTTTAATTCTTCATTTTCAAAAAAATTAAAAGCATCTCCATTAAATATTCTTGTTTTTTTTTCACATTTTAATTTTTTTATATTTTTATGTAAAATTTCTAATGATTGATCGTAATTTTCAATAAAATAAACTTTTGCAGCACCTCTCGAAATACACTCCAAGCCAAAAGATCCAGTTCCCGAAAATAAATCAAGGACTAATGAATTATTTAAATTTATTCTTGAATCTTTAGAATATTCAAGAATATTTAAAATAGATTCTTTAACCAAATCTTTTAGCGGTCTTGTATTTTTGTCAAAAGCTTCAAAAATTTTAACACCTTTAAAAGTTCCACCTATTATTCTCATTTATCTATTATTTTAAAACCAATATCTTTTCTGAAAAAACCATTTTTCCAATTTAATTGATTTATAAGATTTATAACTCTTTCTCTTGAACTTCTAAATGAGTTTGAGAGAGAAACAAAGTTTAAAACTCTTCCTCCATTTGAAAATATTTCATTTCCTTTTTCTTTTGTTCCTGCATGGAAAATAAAATCATTATTACTTAATTTTAAATTATTTAAATTTTCTATCTTAACATTATTTGTAAATTTTTCAGGATATCCGCTGGAACATAATACAATACATAAGCTTTTTTCTTCTCTCCATTCTATATTTAAATTTTCTAAATTTTCATCACAGCATGCATCACAAATATCAATTAAGTCAGTTTTTAAAAGAGGCAAAATTGTTTGACACTCAGGATCTCCCATTCTTACATTATACTCAATCAAGAAAGGCTCGTTATCTAATATCATTAAGCCAGCATAAAGAAATCCTTTATACTTCTCTCCCATTTCTTCTATTGCTTTTAAAGTTGGAGAAATTATTTTATCAATAATTTTATTTTCTAAGGTTTTATTTATTAATCCTGACGGACTGTATGCACCCATTCCTCCAGTATTTTTTCCTCTATCTCCCTCATTAACTCTTTTATGATCTTGTGCGGTTTTAAAGATTTTAAAATTTTTTCCATCACAAACAATAAAAAAACTCATTTCTTCACCATTTAAAAATTCTTCAACTAGTATTTTTTTTGCAACACCAAATTTTCCATCAAAAATTTCATTAACAGCTTCTTTTGCATCAGAAAAATTTTTTGATATATAAACTCCTTTTCCAGCAGCCAATCCGTCTGCCTTAATAACGATTGGAAATTTAGAATTTTTTAAAAAATTTATGGTATTTTCTTTTTTTTCAAAAATCCCAAACTTAGCTGTTGGTATATTATATTTTTTACAAATATTTTTTGTGAAAGTTTTTGAGCCTTCTAATTGTGAAGGTATTTTTCTAGGACCAAAAACTTTAATATTGTTGTTTTCCAAGTAATCTACAATGCCATTTACCAATGGCTTTTCTGGACCAACTATAACCAGATCAACTTTTGAGTCCTTTAAAAATTTTAAAACTTTTTCAAAATTATTAATATCTAAATCTATATTTTCGGCCAATTCTTGAGTCCCAGCGTTACCCGGCATGCAATATATTTTACTTATTTTTGAAGATAGAGAAATTGTTTTACATATGGCATGTTCTCTACCCCCACTTCCTATAATACAAATAATCATATATAAATACATTTCTATATAATGAAAAATAAATTAGCCAGAATAAAATATTTACCAAATAATTTTGAGATTCTCGAAGAAGGTGATCATGTTATTTGTGCAGTTTCTGGAAAAAAAATATTTCTTGATAAATTAAATTATTGGAATGTTGAACTTCAAGAACCTTACTTTTCTCATGTTGAAGCCTCACAAAAAAGGGAAGAGTTAAGTATAAAAAAATGATTTATTTCCAACGGTCATGCGACCAAATCCACTGATCTGGATTTTTTAAAATCATTTTTTCTAATATTTTATTAAGCTCCAAGGATATTTGCTTATGAGATAAATTATCATCAAATTTTATTGGTTTATTGAAATATAATTTAAAATGATAGTTTTTTACTCTTTCGATATAAACTGGAATAACGCTGCAGCCATATTTTTTTACTAATTGTGCAGGTATAGTTGTAGTTTTTGCAGAACGGTAAAATAGGTCTATATCTTCTCCTTCGCTTACTCTTTGATCAATCATTAATGCTACAGAAAAATTTTTTTTAAATAAATTTAGCATAACTCTTATTCCGCTCTTGCCTTTTTTTATTTGATTTTTGCATATATAGTTTTTTCTAATACTTTCCATAATAATATTCAAAAATGGATTATTAAGAGGTCTATAAATAGCACACAAGTTTATTCCTGCTCTTTCTATTTCCATTGCCATTAGTTCAAAGTTATTAAAATGTCCGGATATAAATATAACTTGATCACCATTTTTCTTAATTTCATTTAAATAATTTGCACCTTCAATTTCTATAAACTGATTTAGATTATTTTTTCTAAATTGTTTTAAATATATATATTCTGACAATATTCTTCCATAATTACCCCACATATTCTTAATAATAAATTTTCTATCTTCTTGTGAATTGCCAATATTTGAATCTTCTAAATTATTTTGAATTTTAGTATTTGATCGAAAAAAAGGACCAATTTTTTTTCCAATAATTTCTCCCAAATTAGAAGCATTTTTATAACCAATAATTTTAAAAATTAAAAAAATAATGATTATAAATATAAATTCAAAAAAATATTTTACAATTTTCATATTTTATTTTTAATTAAATTTATAAATTCGTTTTTATTTTCAATTTCCAACTCAACCTCTATATAATTACAACTTTGTTTTTGCTCATCATTCATTCTATAATAGTCTTTTTCAGTTGTAACAATTTTTATATGGCTGTCTCCTATAATTTCATCAAAATCCTTTTGCGAATAATCATGATGATCGGGAAATGAATATGTTTTCTTAACATTCATGTTATTTTTTTTCAATAGATCAAAAAAGTTTGATGGATTTCCAATTCCCGCAAAAGCAATAATTTCTTCATTTTTAAAATTTTCTATATTTTTTATTTTATATTTTGAGTAAAATATTTTTGTACTTTTGTTTATTTTATTAATTTTATTTTCAAATTGTATATTTCTATCACCATTTATGAAAATACAATCGGCTCGTTTAATTGATTTAAAACTTTCTCTTAGAGGGCCAGATGGAATTAAAAAACCATTGCCTATCAATTGTTTCGAGTTAAAGCATAAAATTGAAAAATCTTTTTTGATTGAAAAATCTTGAAATCCATCGTCTAAAATTGCAACATCATGTTTGAGAGAGATTAATGAGCTAATAGCTTTTTCTCTATTTTTATTTAAATAAGTTTTTCCAACTTTTTCTAACATTTGAATTTCATCGAATAAGTAATCATAACTTTTTTTTACAAAACCAGGATTTTTTCCAGAAGATTTAATTATTTTAAATATTTCTGAAGCTAAGGGAGTTTTTCCTGTTCCACCCAAATAAATATTGCCCACACATATAATTGGTATTGGAAATTTTTTTTGAATTTTTAAAAGTTTATTTAGTAATGAAGCAAATAAAAATAAAAGAGATAACGGATATAATATTATTGACCAAAAAGATAACCCTGGATAATCCCAAAATTTTGGTTTTTTGAAATTCATAAATTAACAATATTTATTAATTTCTTTTTCATTATTTAATAAAATCTGATTACCTGTATAGGCTAATTTTTTTATGATTTGTTGAGAATAGTTTTTTTTTCTATCAAATTTGACAACTAAATTTTCTAAATCTTTGTATGACTTGATTTTTGTTGAAATTCCTTGTTTTTTTATAAAATCATAAACTTCAATAAAATTTTCTATATTGGGACCATGGATAATTCTATTTCCCAATCTAGCTGCCTCAAGTGGGTTTTGTCCTCCATGAGCGAATATAGACTTTCCTATAAATGCAATTTTAGATAATTTTAAAAAAGATTTTGTTTCTCCAAAAGTGTCTACAAGGTAAATATCAGTGTCGCTATTAATCGTTTTATTTGAGGCATGCAAATGCACCTTTAAACCATTTAAATTTAATTCTTGTTTAATTTCATCAGCTCTATGAATATGTCTAGGGATTATTATAGAAACTATATTTTTATATTTTTTCTTTAAATTAGCATGAACTTTTCCACAAAATAGTTCTTCGCCACTATGCGTGCTTATTGCTGAAAAAATAATTTTCTTTTTTCTAAAATTTTTTTTTATTTTTAGGTTTGATTTATTTTTTAATTCAGATCTACTTTGTGAGAACTTTAAGTTTCCAATTTTTTTTATATTTTTTGCTCCCAGAATTTTTAAATAATTACAAGTTTTGTTATTTTGACCCAGACATAAATCAAATTTATTAAATATTTTTTTAGAAAAAGAAGGAATACTATTCCATTTTTTAAAAGATTTTTTTGTGATTCTTGCATTTAACAAAATTAATGGAATATTTTTTTCTTTTATTTTTATTATCATGTTAGGCCAAATCTCGGATTCGATAAAAAAAACTGCTTTTGGTTTCCAATGATTTAAAAACTTTTCTACAAGGAATTTTGTATCTAATGGAAAGAACTGATGAAAAGTTTTTTTTAATTTTAATTTATTTATAATCTTTGCTGAACTTAAAGTATTTGAGGTAATTAATATTTTTTTTATATTTTTTTTTTTTTCAAGTTTTTCAATCAAAGGTATAATGCTTATAATTTCACCAACGCTAGATCCATGAAACCATATTAAATTATTATTAGTATTTTTTTTATTAAATTTACCGATTTTTTCTAAAAATCTTTTTGGATCTTCTTTCTTTTTAAATATTCTATAAATTATTATTATTGGTGAAATTAAAAAAATGAAATTTACTACCAGTCTATAAAAAAATAACATTAATCTTTTCTTAATTGCTTCTCATAAAAGGTTTTATAAATTTCTGAACTTTTTACTAACTCTTGATGATTTCCTTCAGCAACAATTTTTCCCTTATCAACAACACAGATAGTTTTTGAGTTCATTATCGTTGATAGTCTATGAGCAATTACCAATGTTGTTCTATTTTTTGTTAGTAGTTTTATTGCTTCTTGTATTTTGCTTTCTGTTTCAGCATCCAAAGAAGAGGTTGCTTCATCTAAAAGTATAATTTTACTCTTTTTTAACATAGCTCTAGCAATTGATAATCTTTGTTTTTCTCCTCCGGAAAGTCTTGCCCCATTTTCTCCTATCATTGTATCGAATTTTTTTGGCAGTTTATCAATAAATTCAAGACAATGAGAAAGTTTTGCTGCTTTAAGTATTTCTTCTTCAGAAGAATCTAGATTGGCATAAGCAATATTATTTTTAATAGTATCGTCAAACAAGGTAGTATCTTGATTTACAAGTGAAATATTTTTTCTTAAAGATGATAATTTAACATTATAAATTGATTGATTATCAATTAATATGTCTCCTGATTCTTTGTCATAAAATCGTGGTATTAAATTTAGTATTGTTGTTTTTCCTGCTCCACTATGACCAACTAGAGAAGTCATCTCTCCGCCAGCAATTTTAAAATTTATAGACTCCAAAACGTCTTTTTCTTCATTGTTATATTTAAAGTTTATATTTTTAAAACTTATTTCTCCATTTGATATATTTAAATTATCGGCATTAGCTTTTTCACTTATTTTATTTTTTTGTTCGATGAGTGGTAAAATTCTTTTTGCTGCTGATAGACCTTGATTTATGGCCATATTAAGCGTTGCTAATGATCTAACTGGTTGATATGCCAACATCATTGCTGCTAAAAAAGAGAAAAAATTGTTAATGTTTAATTCTTGTTTTATAATCAAATTTCCTGAATAATAAATCAAACCTGCAATCATAATACCAGTTAATGTTTCCATTATTGGCGAGGCTCTTACCATAACAATTGCTGTTTTTATTAATTTGTCTTTTAAATTGTTTATGTTTTTTTCAGCCCTTGAAAATTCATAATTTTCTTTTTGAAATATTTTAATTATTTTATGATTTTTAAATATTTCCAGCATGTAAGTTGTAAGAATACCTGCACTTTCTTGAGCTTGCGTTGTTACTTTTCCAATACGTTTGCCTAAAGATTTTGCAGCATAAGAAGCTAGAGGTATCATAATCATGGCAAATACTGCTAGTTTCCAATTTTGATAGAACATAACTCCAATTAAACCCAGCAGTGTTAAAGTATCTTTTGCAATATTTAGTATTACTGTACTGACCAAGTTAGTCATCATGCCAATATCAAAATTTAAATGTGAAATAAATTTTCCAGAATGTTTTTTATCAACTATTTCTGCATCAGCTTTAATAATTGATTTCATTAGTTGTAATTGCAGAATTTTTGTTACTTCTTGACCAACTTTAATTAAAATTGTTTTAGCAAAATAAAGAGATATACCTTTGGTTGCGAAAGCAACAACAATTGCCGCAGGAATAAGCAATATTAAAGTTTGATCTTTTTCTATAAAAATTTTTTTTATGGCGGGATCTAATAACCAAGCAATTGAAGAAGTACTTGCAGCTACAAATAATGAAAAAAAGACAGAAATTAATATTTTTGGCAAAAAACTTTTTGTATAATCGTTATAAAGTTTTTTTATAATTTCTAAATTGTTCATGCGCTTATATTATCCTACCAAGAAGCAGATTTAAAAATATTATTAAACCTAGTAAATTATTTGATTTAAATAATTTTAAGCAAATGCTTGAATTTTTAATATCTAAACTGCCTATTTGATAAATGAAAAAATGAAAAAATGGAAATATTAAAAATATAAAATAGATAAAACTAAAATTCATTAAGTATCCTAAACTAACCAATGATAAAAAGATTATTAGATAAAATAAATATAAAATTTTCTTTGGATTATCTTTAAACTTTATAGAAGTTGATTTAACTCCAATTATTTCATCGTCATTAATATCTTGGTATCCATAAATCGTGTCATATCCGAGTGTCCAAAATATGGCTCCAAAATATAATAAGATTGGTTGCAGATTAATGCTTTCATGAATAGATACCCACGCCAATAATAGTCCATAGTTAAATGTTATTCCTAAAAATAACTGAGGCCAGTATGTAAATCTTTTCATTAAAGGATAAGAAAAAGCAAGCGGCATTGAAATGATAGCTAGAACTATAGTTAAAAAATTAAAATTAATTAAAACCATAAAAGCCAAAAGACATAAAATTAATGCATAAAAAGATGCTAAAAAAATAGAAATTTTTCCAGAAGCAATAGGTCTATTTTTTGTTCTTTCAACATTTTTATCAAAGTTTCTATCAGCTATATCATTCACGATGCATCCTGCAGATCTCATTAAAACTGAACCTAGGAAAAATAAAACTAAATAAAAAAAGTATGTTTTTAAATTATTTTCAAAATTATATGCAATTGTAAGACCCCATAAACACGGCCAGAATAATAACATATAGCCAATTGGCTTATTTAATCTTGTGAGTTGAATAAATAATTTAAGATTTTCCATTTAATTTTATTGTAAATAACAAAGCCTAGATTCATAATCAAATTGATTCGTATGAATATAGACTACACAGTAACAGCACTTATGTTTCCAGCAATCCCTTTGCTTATGAGTGTTTATGGCAATCGTTTTCACACATTAAGTGATTTGATAAGAAAAATACATGACGAATATGTCTGGGAAAAACATATTCCTCCAGAGTGGGAAAAACAGTTAATAAATTTAAATGGAAGAGTTAAGTGGTTAAAATATACACTTGGATGTGCAAGCTTTGGTTTCTTATTTAATATGTTAACAGTTTTTGCTCTCTATTTAGATATGATTTTTTTAGCAAGAATTATTTTTGGATCATGCTGTTTAGCAATGATAATTTCTGTATTATTTTTTATAAGAGATATACATCTATCGACCGAAACATTGAAATTACATTTATCAGATATGAAAATTGATCTAGACTAAGGTATAATTATAGCTGGTCCAAGAATTTTTCTAGATTCTAATTCTTTATGAGCTTCAGTAACATTTTCTAGTTTATATTTTTTAAAAGTTTCAATTTTAACTTTTCCTGATCCAATTTTTTCAAATAATATTTTTGCTCCTTCATTAATTTCTTCTCTTGTGCTTAAATATTGCTGCATAGATGGTCTTATAAAATACAAACCTTTTGGTTGTAATAATTTAGGCACATCTATTGGAGATAAAGCTCCAGAAGCATTTCCAAAAGACACCATCATTCCTCTTATACTTAGACATTTTAATGAACCTTCAAGAGTAGTTTTCCCGACACCATCATAAACTACAGAAACACCTCTGCCATTTGTAATTTCCAAAACTTTTTCTGAAAAATTTTCTTTGTTGTAATTTATTATATGATCATATCTATAACTTTTAGCTTTATCTATTTTTTCATCAGTTCCAACAGTGCCAATTACTGTACATCCAAGAGTTTTTGCCCATTGTCCAAATATTTGACCAACACCTCCAGCTGCAGCATGAAATAGAATTGTTTCTCCAGATTTAACTGGATAAGTTTTGTGTAATAAATAAAAAGTAGTTAAACCTTTGACCATTAAAGTTGCAGCAATTTCAAGATCAATATTATCTGGAACTTTTACAAGATTTTTTGTTGGATAATTTCTATGTGTTGAATAGGCTCCCAATGGCGCTCCAGAATAAGAAATTTTATCACCAACACTAAATTCTTTAACATCAGATCCTATTTCTTTTATTATACCCGCTGCCTCAATGCCTATTCCAGATGGAAGTTTTAAAGGGTAAAGACCGGATCTGTGGTAAGTATCAATATAATTTAAACCAATAGCTTTATGTTCAATTGTTACTTCGTCTGCACCAGGTTTATTTAAAGTAATTTCTTTTATTTCTAATACTTCTGGCCCTCCAGTTTTTGATATTTGAACAGCTTTCATTTTACAAGTGTACCATTTAGACAATATTCAGCAAATCTTTTAAGTTACTAATTTCATTTTGAGGTTTGTAATCAAGATTATCAAAAATATTATTACCTCTGTTTACCCAGACAGGATTAAATCCATAATTTCCACCTGCAGATACATCCCAAGTGTTCGCACTTAAATATGCAACTTCATTTTTTTGTATTTGGTATTTTTTTATTGGAATATCATAAACCTTTGAATTAGGTTTATATACTTTAACTTCCTCAATTGAAAAAATATCATCAAAAATATTATCTAAATTATTACTTGCAACTAATTCATTTAGAAGAGTAGGCGTTCCATTGGAAAGAATGGCAAGTTTATAATCTTTTTTTTTTAGATTTTGTAAAACTTCTTTTACCTCTGGGAAAGTGGATAATATTTTATAAAGGTCTAAT
>Ga0187827_10007171_pt1 | contig 12491 bp, 9 predicted proteins | sample ETNtaG_39_FD_167969 | JGI IMG/M metagenome (GOLD analysis project Ga0187827, IMG submission 167969) | Marine microbial and viral communities from oxygen minimum zone, Eastern Pacific Ocean - ETNP2014_SV_150_PacBio MetaG (Illumina Assembly) | ecosystem: Environmental > Aquatic > Marine > Hypoxic... | reverse complement strand
AGAATATGAACGGTGAAGATTCTGCCGATAGGTTGAAAATCACAATTGGATCAATTGGATCAGATTACCGCATGGGTCTTCAAATATGGATTCAATGGTGCCGTTCGGGGACCGCGCGCTGTTTTCTGATCCTGATATTCTCGTAACGCTTGTATAGCGTTTAAATTAAAAATGATTTGTGACGGGATAAACAAAAGGGTACATTATTAGAAGGACAGTTGAAGGAAAATCTGTTAAAGAAGCAAGGTAAGCTGGATGCCTGACTGTACCATTCACCCAATCCGCGCTGCAACGCCATTTTATTTACCAACATATTTTAAATCTCAATCGACGGAGCTTGGTAATGGCTACATCTATTCAGTCCGACCGTGTTGCCCAGGACACCCTGACCGACCAGGATGTCCTGACCGAAGGACCGAAGTACAATGAACCGACCAGGAAGAAGCGAGTGAAATTTTACCGCAGCCCCGTCACGCGTGAGGAGCTGGCTCAACTCAACAAACGCAGCGATTTCCTTGGTTTTTTGCAGACGCTCGGGTTTCTGGCTGTGTTGGCCATCGCGGCGGGCACGGCCATCTACTCATCGATCCATTGGCCCTGGTACGTCACGGTCTTGCTGGTGTTCGTCAACAGCCACTTCTGGCATTTCCTGGTCAACGGCTTCCACGAACTGGTGCACGATTCGGTATTCAGGACCCGGTGGCTCAATCGCTTTTTCCTGTACATTTACACCTTCCTCGCCTGGCACAACCACCACCATTTCTGGGCGAGCCATACCGAACACCACAAGTACACGCTGCATTCGCCCGACGATATGGAAGTCGTTTTTCCTCAGACGTTCGACCTCAAGAACTTCTGGAAGTGGAGCATCATCAACTACAGGTACCCCTACGACCTGTTCAAGGGTAAGTTTAAATCCTTCATCGGTCACATGCCTGAAGATCCATGGTCCAGGTCGCTTTTCCCTGAAAGTGATCCATCGCGGCGGCGTGCCTACACCCGCTGGGAACGCATCCTGCTGATCGGCCATCTGGTGATCGCAGGCCTGTCCCTGGCGTTTGGGTACTGGATCGTCCCTCTGGTTATCACCTTCCCGAAGATGTCCGGCGCGTGGCTGCAGTGGTTGTGCAACCAGGCCCAGCACGCAGGTCTCCAGGACAGGGTAACAGATTTTCGTCTCTGCTGCCGGACGATCTACCTGAACCCGATTCTCGAGTTTCTTTACTGGTATATGAACTACCACACCGAACACCACATGTATGCTGCGGTACCGTGCTACAACCTTGGTCAGTTACACAGGCTCATCAAGCACGAGATGCCGCATTGTCCCAAAGGTTTGCGTGAGACGTGGGCACAAATCGTTGAGATTCAGGAGCGGCAGGAACACGACCCGGATTATCAGTATGTGGCAAAATTGCCGGGGTAGGCGGAGAGGTACTAAGTAATGGTTCGGGTGTTCAGGATGATGATCGGCGCCGGTTTCTTGCCAGCAAGAAATGAGGCAGTGTCTTCACTGAATACGCTTACGTCGATCCCCAGAAAAACACCGGATTGTAACCGAATTTTAGACAGGCCTTTTTCAGAAAGGCGCCCGGCGCCGCGATGAAAGTTTTGCGTCTTTTTTATCAGAGCCGCCGCGATCTGGATGAACCCTTGTATGAATAAACCGGTTGGCGTTTTGGTTCCAATTTCACGCCATGTCGCCTCTAATACTTCATGCGTTTCCCAATAGTAACCGTAATTAAAGAGATCGATAGCATAGAGATACCGATCTGAATCCCGCCAGGTTTGTACACCGAACGAAATAGAATTGAAACGACATTTCGGCATATGGTCACCTGATGGATGCTTGCTCGGAGGTATATCTTCTCCAGGCAAATATCTATTCGAGGGAAAAGGAAAATCAGTATATCTGACAATGTGCCGATCGATGGACATGGGTGATTGATATAAGATTACCACGCGCTGAATCCGCCTGCCATACTATAGACGTCCTCAAATCCATTTTCTTCGAAATATGCGGCGCCGCCCTGACTATTGTTACCATGATAGCAGTAAATAATATGCGTACGTGTTTTATCGGCCGTGGCCATGAATGCGCCCACATTTTCATCATTTACATGGATGGCGCCGGGAATGTGGTCGTCTTGATAGTATACAGGATCTCGAAGATCGACGAAGATGGCTCCCCTTTTATCCAGCTCCTCTTTGGCCTCTTTAACAGATATAATTTTCATAGGGCGGTCTCATTTGACGCCGGATAATGTTCGGTTTTAAACACCGCATGTTGACGATCCAGATAGGCGTCTTTCGACATCGCCGGTTTAAACTCAGCCAGCGTTTTATTGGCTTTCGCCGCGTTGTCGACCAACAGGTCTATCGCCGTCATGGCGAGCGTCTTAGCCGGGGCGAGATAACCGGCCTCGTGGTCGGCGATGCACCAGTCAGTCTGATGGTGCGTACCTGCGGCGCCGGTCATCATGGGATGAAGCAATGGCATGAACTGGCTCAAATCGCCCGCATCCGTTGATCCACCGGTATGACCGTAATCGCGATAGGACGCTTTACCGAACAACCGCGCCGCGTTGTCTCGGAACACCTCTGCCAATACCGGATCGTTACGGAGCGGCAGATTACCGGGTAAGGTGTCGATTTCCACACGACACCCCATCGCCATAGCCGCGCCGCGTGAGGCGCGATCCACCTTATGGGAGGCATCCAGGATGGCATCGGCCGTTTTGGCACGCACATAGGTTTCCATCGTTACTTCCGCCGGTATGATATTCACCAGATCGCCGCCCTTGGTAATGATGGGATGCACACGTACACAATCTTCATCACGAAAGGTCTCCCGCTGAGCGTTGATCGCGCTTAGACTCAGCTGAGCCGCGTACAGGGCATTCACGCCTTTTTCGGGTGATCCGCCTGCATGTGAGGCTTTTCCGAGGAAACGGATGTTTTTTGCTACAAAGCCGTTGGAGGAGGGAGAGAGTCCCATGCTCCCGGCGGAAACATCGGGACCAGTCGTATGAATCATGATCGCCATATCTATATCGTCAAACTGGCCCAGTTGTACCAGCTCCTGCTTGCCTGTAAGAAAAGTGGTCTGGCCGGATTTTATCAAACCGATTCGGTAGTTGATTTCTACATATTCTTCTGCAGGCACCGCGAAAAACACGATGTTCCCGGCCAGGTGCTCGGTGATCTCAGGTTGTACGAGCCCCATAGCGGCACCCATGAGTCCTGCGATCTGGGCATTGTGACCACAGGCATGCGCCGCCTGCGTTTTGGGATCAGCACGGGGGTGCCCGGGCACTTGAAGCGCATCTAATTCACCCATAAGCGCTATCGTCGGTCCGGGTTTTGCACCTCGAAGAACCGCTTTAACACCAGTAAGAGCCAGACCCTCTTCATAGGATAAATCCAGATCTTCCAAGGTTTCTTTCACGCGGTCGGCGGTCCGCTGTTCTTTAAAACCCAGTTCAGGGGCATCCATAATGGATTCACCGATATGGATAATCTCATCGCGCCGGGAATCTATCGTATTACATACTTGTTGTTTCAAAACATCGGCAATCATAATTATTCCTCTATACACGCAGTTTTTCCCAGTACCACAAAGGATAGTGACAACTCTCATGCAGCATAACTTCATAGCGGTTTTCACAATGGGTACAGATGCAATGGTACTCGATAGTACAGGCCTCGAGATGGTCTTCTTCCTTTGTGATTTCTGTGAAACCGAGGTGTTCTTCCTCCTCAGGGCCCACGCTGTTTGATGCAGGATAAAGGCTGCATCGGCGCCCGTCGAAGGGGTTGAAACATGTGAGTATTTCGACAGCCAACGCAGGTGCAAAACGGTAATCGCGCAGGGCCGGTTCGCTATTTGGAGACAGCGTTTTGACGGATCCGGAAATGGCAGGGAGCTGGTCTGAAACAACCTGGAGAACATGGGGATCATTTGAATGGATGATTTCCCAGGAAGCCCGTACCACGTTATCACGGTCAGTAGACATCAGGCCTTGAGTAATTTCCTTAGCATCCATTTAATTCTGTATCACGAATGAGTGAGAATTGTGTGACAGCAATTAATCAATGATTTTGAAACGCTCAAGATCGAATCAAGGCGATTCATGGAATTGTCGGTTCGCCCCAGCCCTCATCTCCATCATCTGTTCCGGCGCAGGTGGGTGGACTTTCAGGACGATTTCTTTTCTAATCTGAACACTACCGGCTTTTGTCCCCCGGGCTTTGGTAACGTTCTGTGCACGGGTACACGAGACGGGAACCATGCCGCCCGCACGGGCTTTGCTATGGTATGCGGCGATGGCCGCCGCCCGTTTCAGTGCTTCCCGGTCCGGTTCCTGATCCTGTTCTGCCAGGAGCAGGACATGACTCCCGGGCATACCGCGCACATGAAACCACCAATCACGCGGTTTTGCCACCTTGAGGCTCACAAAGTCGTTATCTGCGTCCGTTTTACCGGCTACCACGCGCCAACCGCCGGGGATTTCATATTCGATGCACCGGCGAGGATCACATCTCTTTTCCCTGTTCATAATCCTACCCAAAGAAAACGAGCGCTGATATATACCTATCAGCGCTCGTTCAGTCTACACGTTCGACCTACACTCTAACAATTATTCCTTGACAACGTTTGCAGCCTGAAGTCCTTTCGGACCCTCGACGATATCGAATGTCACTTTATCACCATCGGAGAGTGTTTTGAAGCCTTCCCCCTGGATAGCGGAGAAATGTACGAACACATCGTCGCCGCCATCATGCTCGATGAAACCGAAGCCTTTGGAGTCGTTAAACCACTTTATAGTGCCTTCTGCCAACTGTAATCACCACCTTTACATATTAAATGTCCCTGTTAGCCTTAAACAGAATACGGCAAGAATCAATAAGTTTCGATCCTTGCCGCACAAAATTTTGTTCTACTGCACAGGAAACAGGAACTAACTTATAGCTGTTCCGACCAAAAATACTAATTCTTTAAGAAAAGTCAATTGTTTTTTCCATTTATAGTACACAATAAGAATTATTTTTAGTCTTTCCAAGCTATAGATCCCGCTTAAAACACCCGGGGATGACCACCTGTCCAATTTTTGTCGTGGGCTATATTTTCGATTATTTCCTTCTCTAAATTGTGTTTTATGTCGGCACAAAACACATTATTGACATGTGATACCTCCATCTACTGCTAGCTGAACTCCTGTGATATATCTCGCATCATCGGAGGCGAGAAAGAGAGCAGCACGTGCGACATCCCAGGCATCCCCCATGTGTTTCATGGGGACCTGGGCATTGCGCTGCCGGATCATTTCCTCCACATCGCCGCCATAACTCGATGCGACAAAGCGTTCGATCAACGGTGTGTGCATCAGTCCGGGGAGTACGGCGTTGGCACGGATGCCTTTATCCGCATATTGGATGGCGATATTTTGTGTAAGTTGATTAACCGCTCCTTTAGAAGCGCTGTAGGAAATACACGGATACCCCACATAACGAATCGAGGCGATAGAAGAAATATTCACAATCACCCCACTGCCCTGACGTACCATATGGGGAAGACATGCTCTGCAGGTGAGATACATGCTCTTGACATTGATATCGAACAACCGGTCCCAATCGACTTCCGATATCTCCTCAGGACCACCGACCTCGGGGATGCCCACATTGTTATGCAGGATGTCGATTCTGCCGTAGGTGTTGAGACAGGCATCAACCAGACCGCAGACGGCGTCTGCATCGGAAACATCCGCCTGGTACGCCGTGCACGCGCCTCCTTCTTGATCGATAATCGATCTGGTCTCTTCAGCCGCGTCTAGAACGATATCTGCAGCAAACACCTTCGCCCCCTCACGGGCGTACAATACGGCTGATGCCTTACCGTTCCCCCACCCGGGCCCTACAGAACCGGCCCCTGTTACGATGGCTATCTTATGTTCTACTCGTCCTATCATAGTCATATCCAACCTGGTGATTGGTGATTGGTGATTAATACAGGGTTTTATGTCTGGCCTGTATCCGGGCACAGTGTTTGTTGAAGTTTGTCATATCCAACAGGCTGATCACGCAGGACCAAATGCCGGTAGATCAATTAGAGAGACGGGGACCAGGCCGTATTGGAAGGACTTTCAAACCGTCCTGGCCCGTTCTTCTCAGCAAAGTAGGGAACATCGAGACGCCATAATATACCGGGGGCGCTCCCAATATCATATATTGTGACAATGTCGATCCCCGGAGTCCCCCAATACGGGGTTTTTATATTCGAGAGACTCCCAAGGCTTGAGCTACCTGAAGTGACTTGATCTTCTGGGAATACCAGTATAGTTGTGGTACAATATCCGTTGTGGGTATTTGCAGCCTGGTCGCGAAAATATGCTCTCCCCTGGGCGGACCGTTTATAGACCAGGGTCGATAATACAAAAAGCCAGCGTTTGCGTAACGAAGAGGCAGATGCAAAGAACTGGGGGACAATTATCAAGGCGGATCTGAGACCTGAATCGTCCAGAGTTCCGTGGGTCTATATTTATTGTGACCGCTGGTTTCTAGTTCTTTGCGTGAAAAAACTATTTCTGTTTCGGACGCCCAATCCGGAGAATCATCCAGGTTCTCGCCGAAAGTCAAGGGGGTTACGGAGATGCCGCTTATGGAAGAAACCCAAATATCTCCTTTCACACTGAATGCAACCCATTTCCCGGAGGGGGATATTTTTGGCTTCGACGGTTTTAATCTGGCCGGAATTGGAAAGCTGTTGTTGATGGCAGAAGCAAAGTTCTGCCCTGGGAAATCAACCTGCCACAGACGGGCATTATTCGTTCCTGTCCCCGTATGATACAGAAACAGGTTGTTTCCATCAATAAAACTCCAGGTTATTGTTCTAATGAGGTTTTCGTTGCTGAAACTCTGGTCCGAAATGGCGATGGGAAGTGTCTCAAATTGGGGGGAACCGAGTAACGGTAACGCGTTGATCGGTGTGTTCAATTTGCCGGCAAGCACCTGTTTAATCAACATATTTTCCGGATCGACACGCACATAAGCTATCGCCAAATTGCTTTGCTCTGCAGTATTCTGCCAAGCAGCCGCTTCGCCGCCCGTGAAGGTGATCTGACGTTTCGAACCAGCGCCTATTCCTTCTGTCGCCGTGACCCAGATGTTTTTCAGTACATTGCTGTCGATCGCTGTATACGCAAATATCTTCCCAAGTGGTTTAAACCAGGCAGGCTCTGTATCGGCTAATCCATTAAATGTCACGCGCGATATTGAACCATCGTCTCTGTCAAGAAGCCAGATATTATCATTCCCATGTAACTTGGAAACAAAAAGCACTTTTTCACGAAGGGCTGATGGTGACCGTCCCTCATGAGCTCCGATATTCAATTTTTCTAAAACCGGTAAAGATTTGATACGGAAAAAGGAAGAACTCTTCCCAGCGCCTACCTTGCCCACAATACGAATGCGACAGGAAAAAGAAGATAGGTGAGGAACAAACCATGAAAATGACCCACTGTTAGGAAATCCTTGCGCCAGAGTGGTCGTATCAGATTCACATATTAATTGGAGGGTGACCAGCGAGTCGAGAACCTGGGTGGCCGGCAACCATCGAATGGTTTGCTGGGTGCCTGGGAACCACTGTTCTCCCCCCGACGGCTCCAGAATTTTAGGTAGAAATCGAAGCTCTACATTGCTATCGAGCGGGTTCGACCGTTCCTGATCAACACAGGACACCATGCAGAAGCCGATTAAAACCAGCACCAGGCGGCTGGACTTGTATGGCCATCTCATCTAATATTCACCTTCAAGTCAGAAACTGCAGGCGCACCAGGAATTAAAAAAATGGTATACACTTGTTTAATGGTGGCCTCCCTTACCAGTTTAATCGATACTGCACCCGCCATAAACGGGTCTTCTGATCCCAATCCATAGCCAGGCGACCGGATCGGGAGGGCGCCGTAGTGAAGTCTATCAGATCTCTGCGCGAGGACAGGATCATGGCATCAATGATATTTACTGCCCAGACGGTAACCAACAAACCAATAAAAACGTTGGTCTGTCGGCCTTTGGACTGGTATCTGCTGTACAGGGCATTTAATTCAGCATTTACATCATCTATATCATATCGCTGGTAATAAATAGACAGGGCATCGGCTTCGCCGAAGCCGGGATCGTAGGCATCCCTGGCTTGCGTATATGATCGTACGCTCAGTAAAGTTCCAGCAAGCAATCCCCCTTGAATGGCCATGAATCCATAGCCCCGGAGTCGGTCCCCGCGATGTATCTGCCCCCACCCCGGGAGGATCAGGGATCGTAAGATAGTATTCAAATGGGCCTTACGACGAGATTTCTGTATGGTATTGTCACGTATGGTCATATAGGTTCTGCGTATCTTTGGCGCGATCACCGCATCATCTCCGAGTGTTAGCTTAGGGTTATATCGGAGCGCCGTTTGAAACTCCTGTTGGGCCAATTTTCGCTTTCGCTGGGCAACAAAATTGAAAGCCAGATATTTATGAATGTCCGATGCCAGACTAGCGGGGAGATATTTTTCTATCGGTACGATGGTAATCAGATGTTCCACTGATTTCGTATATTCTGCTTCTTCGTATTGAAAAATGGCATCCATCAACACGGTTTTTGCAACGGAAAGAATGATGGTCGCATTGTTTGTCGCCCATGAATCACCATGGGTGACAAAGGTACTCGCGTCCAGTTCAAGGGCGGAAATCACAGCCGATTCCGTAGAGGTACGACGATAAAGCGACCATTCGCTCATGGCCAGATAGGTGTACGCCTTAGCGTGCACCGCTTCCTCCAGTTGTGGTGCATCAGCGGAAGTCAAAATAGATTGCAATAGCAAACTGGCGTCTGACGGCTCATTAGCCTCATACAGATGTACCGCCTCGGCAATTCGTGCGTCCAGATCCTGTCCGTAAATCATGTTCGGGAAAAAAATGAACGGGATCAAAAGGATATAACAAGAATGCCACCCCATCAGAGACGGTCTATCTGAGCACTCTTGATGTTCTGTTGCTCTTTCAATCTCTTTAGTCTTCACTCTTTCTCTCCAGAACAACCCTTTCCTTCTGCATGCTGTCCGGGTTAATATCAATCGTTTTTTCATAGGCTTCAAAATATGGATTCACTAATTTCAATACATGTGAACCGGGCCGAATACGCAGGGGGTCGGCCTGGGGTGTCTGGCCGAGTCGTTCACCATCTATATAAATATCCGCCCACGCGCCGGGTGTGGCAACACGCAGATATCCATAACCCCGGATTGTACTATCAGTCTGTTGATCACGATCTGCATCTGTTGCACAGCGAAAGCCAAGCAATAGACTGGTGTCTGAGGGATAAAATTTACCGCGGTTAAAGGTCTTTATATTACCGTCATAGTTTATCCAGGACCCACCACGGATGACCCGATATTGCTGGCCGTAGGTTGGATTCTCCGCCGTGTTGCCGGGATATCTGTCGAACCAGTCGACGGACCATTCCCATACATTACCAGCCATGTCAAAGACACCATATGGACTGACGCCTTTGGAAAATGAACCCACTGGCGCGGTCGTTGTATAAGCATCACCGTCGCCTTTTGTATTGACCCAACCCGGGACAAAATCATCGCCCCAGGGATAAATCCGCCCATCGTCGCCCCGTGCTGCCTTTTCCCATTCAACTTCGGTAGGCAGTCGTTTGCCTGCCCATTGCGTAAAAGTCTGGGCATCATACCAGCTTATGCCGACGATAGGATAACGGGCTTCTCCAGATGGAAAGGTCCTGTCCGTCCAATGGTTTGGCTCAGGGTGACCGGAAGCCTCGATAAAGGATTTATAGGCCTCATTGGTTACTTCATACCGGTCGATATAAAAGGCATTCACATAGATACTCTGCATTGGCCCTTCATCCGAACTGGTACTATCACTGCCCATAAGGAACATACCTGCCGGGATGAGGACCATATCTTTCGTCATATCAGAACCGGTACGTTTCTGGTTTATATTGTGTTTTAATCCGGAGATAAAAGACGTCACGGTCGTATCTTCAACCGCTTCTCTGGTGGAATCATCTGTTGCGAGGGCATACTCCGGCGTGTTTAACACGCGCAACAGATCCTCCCAGGATGGGTTGGCCCGGGTGGTTCCTTCAAGCGGATTCTCCGGCAATGATATTGATGGGGTCGGCCTCTGTCGTATTTCATTTTTACCGCTATCATCCTGTTCCCATGCCATGGTCTCTTCCGTTTCATCCGCATCACGACCGATTCGCCGTACGACAGGTGATGACCGCCTTGCTACTTCTTCAGCCACAAGCAAATGGGTGTCTTTAACAACAACCTGATCCTTGAGTAAATCGGTAACTGTAATTTCGATCGTATATCTGCCAGGTTCAGAACCCGTGATATCAATACCGGTAAATCGGGCAACAAAGGTGGCATCGGAAGCATCTTCAATGCTGTAGAACAATGCATTATCCGTCTCGGAGCCGCCTATCAGCTTGCCGAACTCAGATAGTACGCGCCAGATTGCGTTGGTCTGCTTTTCCTGGAAGGATACTCGAATATCCGTTTGAAATCTGGAACGGCCGTCTTCCGCCAGGGTCAAATTGTATAACTCATAATAGATATATACCAGTTGATTACCTGCAAAAATCCTGGTTGGATTTGGAACAATTTCATACCCATTCCGAATAAACGCACCGCGTTTACGGATGGTAGGTGTTATCGAAGTAGCCAGCTTTATATCACTCATTAAAAGTGTACGTGCAGTATAGGACGGAATAGACAACGGCTGCCTGTAAATCCCTATTTTCCTGGTGACAGCGTCCCGTACAGACACGGCCAGTTCGGCTTCACCGGGAAATATAGACATGGGGATCTGAAAGGTAGCAATGGCTGTATTATTTTTAGCGGTTCGCAGGACGGTCGGCCTTGCAAACGGACCGAATTGCATCGCTGAACTGAATAATTCTTCCCATCCTTCATCCATCATCGTGGCCCGGGCATTCAGAGACGTTATTTCCCCTTGCCCATCCGTTTGCGCGCCCAATTGATAGGCCGGCACGGCGAAGGAGATTTCGATATCACTCGTGCTGCCTTCGCCCTGGTAAGTAACAATATCATAATAATATTCGAGCGGATCCCCACCGAAATCATGTTCATATATTTCCGGCGTGTTTTTAATCATCTCTGCCGCGAGACGTGCGGGGTGAAATTGACTTTGACGGGCAACCTGCCGGACATCGCGACTCCTGGTCATAAGCGGATAATCAAAAATACCGTTGTTCAACTGATCGACAAAAAACAGTTCTATTCCAACGGCTACATACACCCAGCTTTCGACCCGATACGCCGAAAGACCAACAGTTGATGCTTCGACCGCCACTTGATATCGCTGCTGAAAATTCATTTCCCGGATGGCATCAATACCCGCATCTCCCGTAGGGGCGTATGCATGGCGTTCGATTGCACTGGACTGGGCACCCTCTCGAATGGCATCGCCCATATCCTGTATTGTTGGTACACTGCCCGACCGTCGTGACCCTTGATTTGCTTGCTGCAGTTGACCGACACTCAGAGTGAACTGCTGTCGATCATCCGGTTCGCCATACCGGATATACATATCACCGCGCCGGTCCCAGGGAAAGGTATTCTCACCGAAATTCGTTCTTGAAAAGAGGGCCCGTCTGTAATGTTCGGCCAGACGTTCATTGGCCGGCGTGGTTAAATCTGAATCCCGGCTTTTCCAGAATGTCCGGGTATATTCCTCCTGTTGAACAGGCGTCAGGGCTTCAAAACGCTTATTTTCTTCTTCCGTGAGCACGTAGGTGACATTTCGATACATCGTTTGTTCTTCAAACGGCAGTGTATGTATGTAGGCCTCAAAGGTCTCCTCGGCTTTGTCGAACTGTCCGTTATTCAGATGAAGCGTGGCTTCCAGCATCGCCAGTGTGGGACCTATTTTTTCTTCAATAGCGGGAAATGTTCGCGTCAGACGGTTTAATGTGGTCACCCCTTCTGTGTATTTACCGGTTTTGATATATCCCCGTCCCAGCCGATCCAGAGATTCCTCATGCCGGGGGTTGGATTCCAGTTGTTTGACATAGTAAGGCAGGGCTTTTTCAACATTATTCAGACCGAGTTCGTAGGTTAAACCGAGATCATGGTTCGCCTGGGGATGGTCGGGGGATAGTTCGAGCGTCCGCTTGAGGGCATCTATGCCTTTACCGACGTACATCGGTTTGAAAAAACCGAAGGGGGCGATGTCGCCGAAGCTGAGATTCTTGTATACGATAGCCAGTTGATAATACGCCTCTACAGAATTCGGGTCGCGTTTTATCGCCTCACGCAGCACTTGAATGGCGTCCATCTTTCTGTTTTTCATGCGTAGATATACCAGACCAAGGCCAAGGTAAGGTTCGGTTAATCGCCGATTTTGACCGCGCGCTTTTCGAAAGGCTTTTTCAGCTTTCCGCAAATCGTC
>Ga0187827_10007168_pt1 | contig 12491 bp, 9 predicted proteins | sample ETNtaG_39_FD_167969 | JGI IMG/M metagenome (GOLD analysis project Ga0187827, IMG submission 167969) | Marine microbial and viral communities from oxygen minimum zone, Eastern Pacific Ocean - ETNP2014_SV_150_PacBio MetaG (Illumina Assembly) | ecosystem: Environmental > Aquatic > Marine > Hypoxic... | reverse complement strand
AGGTCTTTGCAAGTTATTTTTTGATAAAAATTCTAATATGTCTATATTTCTCTTAAAGTTTAAATTTAAACTATCTTTTTTTATTTTTTTTTCTTCATATTTCTCAGGTTTAAAATCAGTTATTGCAGCGGTGCAAACAGCTATATCTACAGGTAAAGCTTTTTTTGTTTCCGCATACATTTGATCTGCAGTTTCTACTTTTACAATATTTACGCTTTCGGGTTTCTTTAATATGGATGGTCCTGATATTAATGTTGTTTCAACTCCAAATTTTGCTAATGATTTAGCAATCTCATAACCTTGTTTACCGCTTGAGTTATTAGTAACGAATCTTACAGGGTCTAAATATTCTTTTGTTGGTCCTGCAGTAATAAGAGCTTTTAGATTTTTATTTTTTATAATATTTCTTTCTGAAAAGTAATTTTCAATAAATTTAAATATTTGTTCTGGCGTTGACATTTTACCTTCACCATATTCTCCACAAGCCATTTCGCCAATTGATGGTCCAATGGACAAATATCCATAATCTAACAACTTTTCGAAATTAGCTTGAGTTGATTTATGAGACCACATTCTAACATTCATAGCAGGGACTAGCACCACTTGTTTATTGGATGCTAATATAAGTGTTGACGCTAGATCGTTTGCTCTTCCAGATGCTAATTTTGCAATTGAGTTAGCAGTGACTGGTGCAAACAAAATTATATCACACCATCTTGACAATGAGATATGATCCATTTCTGCCTCTTTTTCACTATCAAAAATATCTTGATAAACTTTATTTTGAGATAACGACGCAATTGATAAAGGTGTAACAAATTTTTTCCCAGATTCAGTTAAAACAACTTTTAATTCACATTCTTGTTTTTTTAATAAACGAATTAAATCAAGAGATTTATATGCAGCAATACCACCACCAATGATTAATATAATTTTTCTATTTTTTAGCAAATTGTCCATAAGTTTCTTATTTGAATACTATGAGAATAAAAATTACAAGTACTAAAACACCTCCCAATATCTTATTACGTATTAATTCTAGTTTTAGCTCCTCTTCTCTTAAGCTTCGATAAGCTAAAGTGTTTGGATTAAATTTACCTTCTGCTATTAAAGTCATAACATCATTTGCTCTATCCATAATTTTAGGTAAATCAGGCAATCTTTTTAACACTTCAGAAGCTTCGCTTACAGCTTCACCAGCTTTATTAATTGGATTTTTAATTTCTTTTAACCAATCCTCTAATATCGGTCGTGATATGTTCCATATGTTAGTGTCCGGATCAAGTTTTCTAGCAACACCTTCAACGACGACCATAGTTTTTTGTAAAAGCAATAATTGAATTTGTGTTTGCATATTAAATTTTTCTGTATTTACAAAAAGTTGATTTAATAATTTGCCGCCAGATATATTTTTTGCAGATTGTCCAAAAATTGGTTCACCAATTGAACGCAGGGATTGTGCAAAATCCTCTTTCGAAAATTCTTTTGAAACTAATCCAGCAACAAAATGTATTTCAGCAACTTTTTTGTAATCTCTTTTAATGAATCCATAAAGTATTTCTGCAAGATATTTTCTATTTTTTTTATCTAATCTGCCCATTATTCCAAAATCAACAGGTACAATGCTACCATCTTTTGTAACAAATAAATTTCCTTGATGCATATCGGCATGAAAAAAACCATCTCTAACGGCATGTCGCAAAAAATGCTGAATAATATTTTTTGCTAATTTTTTTGTGTCAATATTCTGTGATTTTAAATTTTCGACTTCTCTTATAGAAATTCCATTTATTCTATCTAAACAAAGAATTTTTTTACTAGTTTGGTTCCAGTAAATTCTGGGGACATTAAAACCTAAATCATTTTTGGTATTTTCGTAAAGTTCGTTTGCTGCCGCTGCTTCAAATCTAAAATCCATTTCAACATTTGTAATTTCGCGTAATAGCTGAACAACTTCAACTAATTTTAACCTCTTAGTTTTGTTAATGAGGTTTTCGACAATATAAGCCAAAAACATTAAAGCATCTAATTCTTCATTAAAAAGTTTTTCAACATTTGGTCTTAATATTTTGATAGCCACATCTTTTTTTTGTCCTGAAACATTTATGTTTGCAAAGTGTACTTGTGCTATGGAAGCTGCTGCAACTGGTTCTGTAATATTTGTAATTTGTTCGAAATTTTCTTTCCCAAGTTCTTTTTCCAGTATATTTTTTGCTACAATTAGATCAAAAGGAGGCAGTTTGTCTTGAAGTTTCTCTAATTCTTTTGAAATATTTTCTCCAATTATGTCTGGCCTAGTTGCTAAAAATTGACCTAATTTTATGAAAGTTGTTCCCATTTCTTGCAGTGCACCACATAATTTTTCACCAGCAGATAAATTATTATTATTTTTTTTATTTCCAAAATTAAAACCAATTACAAAAAAAAGTATTTTAATTGCGATTGGAGGATCATAAATTTCATAAACGGAGGAAATTGCACCGGAAGTTGACAACTTCCTTCCAATTTTAAATAACATAAATAATTTTTTAAACATTGTTAAACTTTCCAAGCCGAGTGAATAGCTACAATTCCACCACTTAAATTTCTGTAGGATACATTAATAAAATTTTGTTTTTTTATTTGTTCAAAAAATTTTTCTTGAGAATGAAATTTTTCGATACTATTAATCAAGTACTCGTATGGTTCTGATTTTCCTACTATAAATTTGCCAATTTGAGGTATTGATTTTGAGTAAGTTTTATAAAATTTATTTAAAATTTTATTTTTCACTTTTGAAAATTCCAGACATAAAAATCTTCCACCAGGTTTAAGAACACGATGTGCTTCTTTAAGAGCATTATTTATATTATTTACATTTCTAATACCGAAACTAATTGTATAATAGTCAAAATGATTATTTTTGAATGGCAATTTTTCAGCGCTGTTGCAGAACCATTTAACTTTATCGCTTTCTTTCAATTTTTTTTTATTTAAATTAAGCATTCCTAAATTTTCGTCTACGCAACACACGTAGCCTTTATAATTAATCTTATTTAAATATAATTTTGCTATATCACCAGTACCTGATGCTACATCAATTAATGTTGTATTTTTTTGCGGATTTAACCAATGAATAAAATTTTTTTTCCAAAGTCTATGAATACCTAAAGACATTAGATCATTCATAAGATCATATTTATCAAAAACATCTTGGAAAACTTTTGTTACCAACCTTTCACTATTTTTATGATGAGTTTTCATTTAAATTAATAGATCATATGTTAAGTTTTTTCACAATATATATAATTTGTCCATGCCAGAACTTCCAGAAATAGAAATTGTCAAAAGATCTTTATTTAAAATGATAAATAAAGCAAAAATTATTGATATTAAAATTAATAATAATAAATTACGTTATAAAATACCTTATGTATTTTCTAAAAGCTTAATTAATGAGAAGATATTAAAGATTTCTAGAAGATCTAAATATTTAATTTTTCATTTCAAAACAAAACTTCTTTTAGTTCATTTTGGTATGACCGGGAAATTATTGCTTATGAAAAGTTATGATAATATGATATTTAAAACAAGTTTTTACCATGATACAAATGTACATTCAAAGCACAATCATATTCGTTTTGAATTAAACAATGGTTTAGTATTAATTTATAATGATGTTAGAAGATTTGGTTTTTTTAAACTTTATAATACTACTCAATTAAATAAGATAATATTTTTAAAAAAACTTGGCGTAGAACCCTTTAGCAAGATATTCAATATAGAATATTTTAAAAAATTTATTAAAAATAGAAAAAAAAATATTAAAAATTTATTAATGGATCAAACTTTTGTGAGTGGTCTTGGTAATATTTATGTAAATGAAGCTTTGTTTTTGTCAAAAATTAAGCCTTTAAGAACTTGTAGCAGTCTAAATAGGAATGAAATAAAAAATTTAATATTAAATATCAGAAAAATTCTGAAATTTGCAATTTCTAAGGGAGGTTCTTCATTAAGAAATTTTCAAAACGCACTAGGTAAAAATGGTAATTTTCAACAGTTTTTTCGTGTCTACAGACAAAAAAATAAAAAATGTCCTCGTATTTCGTGTAAAGGAAAAATTAAAAAAATAGTAATATCTAATAGATCATCTTTTTATTGCAACAGATGTCAAATTTAAATTGGTATTGACCGACATGAACCAAAAAGATATAACCTCACCACTTTATGCCAAATACCAAATCTTCTATAAGACGTGCACAAAAAACGCGATTACAAACCACAGTAAATAGGATAAGGAAAAGCAAATACAAATCTGCTGTTAGGCAAATGGCAATATATCTTGAGTCGGGAAAAATTAATGAAGCAAAAAGATTTCTTCCAAAATTCCACTCTCAATTGATGAAAGTAACCAAAACTGGAGTGGTTAGCAAAAAAACAGGATCAAGAAAAATTTCTAGGGTTACTAAAAAAATTAACAGTTCAAAAAAAAAATAAAGTTGTTCTTGTAAGTTATTTGCAAAAATTAGTCAATTGAAGGTTGATAAGTTTATTAATGCAAGTTTCTAACGAAACTAAATAAAGAATAATTTTACAAAAAAAATCTAGATCTAGTTATTATATTTAGGGTTGTATAATTAAAAAAAAATTTTGAATTTTTTTTAAAATAATTGAAATTTTTTTTCTTTTATACAACCTAATTAAAAAAAATTTTTCTAATACAACCTATAAATATTGAAAGATAAGAAAAAAAAAAATAGAACTATGTTACTCAATATAAATTTTTTATGCCAAAAGTTTTATCAAAACAGAGTATAGGTGTTTTTCCAACAAAGGAAGAAAACCTGCTTAATTGGAACAAAGTTCTTGGAAAATTTAAACAAGTTTTTGGAAATGATATTTATGAAAGTTGGATAAAAAATATATGTCTTATAAAAGAATTTAATCATTATGTTGTTTTGTCGGCTCCTACCAAATTCGTGAGAGATTGGATAGTTTCTAGATATGCTGATAAAATATTAGATATAATTAAGACATTTAAAAAAAGTGTTGAAAGAATTGAATTTTTAATTGAACAAACTCAAGAAAACTCTATAAAAGCTGATCTCAAAAATAAGGAACAAGTAACATTTATTGAACATTCTTTATCGAATTATAATCAATTTAATTCAAATAATAGATTTGATAATTTTATGGTTGGAGAAAGCAACGAACTGGCCTATACGGCTGCAAGAAAAATATGTGCTCAATCTGCACATTATAATCCGTTGTTTATTTATAGCAACGTTGGAATGGGAAAAACACATTTATTAAATGCGATTGGATTAGAAGTTGGAAATGCTAAAAAGACAATGTTTATTTCATCCGAAAGATTTATGTACCATTTTATTAAATCAATAAAGAGCAATGAAATGCTTAAGTTTAAAGATTTTTTTAGAATGGCAAACGTTTTTATTATTGATGATATTCAGTTTTTAAGCGGAAAGGAAGCTATGCAAGAAGAATTTTTTCATACTTTTAATGCGTTAATTGAGAGAGGTTCACAAATAATAATATCATCAAGTAAACCACCAACAGATCTTGATAGAGTGCAAGAAAGAATTAAATCTCGTATGTCAGGAGGTTTGATAATTGATATTCAACCACCTGATTTTAGTTTAAAAATAAAAATTTTAAAAAACAAATTTAATGAAATTAAATTAAATTTTAAAGAGAATTATAATTTGGATGAGGAAGTTTTTGAATTTCTAGCTTCCGAAATTACATCTAGCATTAGAGAATTAGTTGGAGCTTTAAATAGAATTTTAGCTTTTAGCAAAATTAATACAAAATCTCCTACTATTTATGAATGTAAAAAAATTTTAAAAGACTTTATAAATTGTAACAGTAAATCTATAAATGTTGAATCTATTCAGAATCTAGTAGCCTCATATTTTAACTTAAATATTCAAGAAATGTTGTCACCAAGGAGATCAAGGTCCCTGGCTAGACCAAGACAAATAGCAATGTATTTAGCTAAACAATACACAACAAATTCTTTACCAGATATTGGTAGAAAATTTTCAAATCGAGATCATACGACTGTAATACATGCTGTCAAAAAAATTGATGAGTTAATTAAAAAAGATAACGAGATAAAACAAAACATAATAGAAATAAAAAAGAAATTTCTTTAAGAACATAGGATGGAATTTACAATTAATAGAGATGTCTTTTTAAAAGCATTGGGTCATGCTAATGGAATTATTGAAAAAAAATCAACACTTCCCATTTTATCAAACGTATTGATAGAAGCTAAAGATTCGAAAATAAAAATTACTACAACAGATTTGGATATAATTTATTTTGAAGAAATATTACCTCAAGAATTGAAAAAAGAAGGCTCTACTACTACTTCAGCGAATATACTTTATGATATATTGAGAAAATTACAGCCAAATACAAAAATAGAATTATCTTTACAAAGCTCAAATAAGATAAAGTTAGTCTCAGAAAATTCTAAGTTTAATTTGTTATGTATACCTTCAGACAATTTTCCATTGTCAGATGAGACAATTAATCAAAAAAGTTTTGAAATTTCTTCCCAAAAACTACTGAAATTTTTAGACAAGACAAAAATTTCAATTTCTAATGATGAAACAAGACATTATCTTAACGGTGTTTATTTTCATAAAACAAAATTAGAAAATAAATCATTTTTATGTGGCGTAGCAACAGATAGCCACAGACTTTCGTCTTATAGCCTAGAAATTGACCCAAATACTGATATAGAACCTATTATCTTACCAAAAAAAACTATTTTTCAATTAATTTCCTTACTGGAGCAAAGTAGTGGTGCAATAAAAATATCTAACAATAAATCAATAATTAAATTTGAAATGGATAAATGTGTATTAATTTCTAAAGTTATTGATGGAAGATTTCCGGATTACAGCAAAGTTGTTCCAAAAAGCAATGATAAAATCTTACAAATAAAATTAGATGAATTTAAAAATTCTATTGAAAGAGTTACTGCCGTTTCTTCCGATCGTACAAAAGGTTTAAAAATGAAAATATCGAAAGATGTTGTCCAATTATCAGTTAATAATCCGAGTAGCGGCGAAGGCACTGAAATTATTAAATCTAAGTTTAATTCTAATGATTTAAATATAAGCTTTAACAGTAGATATTTAATGGATATTGCCTCTCAAATAGAAAATGAATACATTATCATTAATTTTAAAGATGCTGGTTCACCTGTACTGATTAATGATTTTTCAGATAAAAATAGTTATTATGTTGTTATGCCAATGAAAATTTGATTTATTTTGTTTAAAGACAATAATAGATTATTTTTATATTTTTCATCGAGTAATCATTTAATATCAACGATAATTTAAGTAATGAATTTGTCGTAGATTTAATTAATTAAAAAAAAATGTTAAAATGTAGTTAAATATTTCACAGCCATGATTAAAAAAAATCAACAAAATAACTCAAAATATAGTGCCGAATCCATAAAAGTATTAAAAGGTTTAGAAGCAGTCCGAAAAAGACCTGGAATGTATATTGGTGATACCGACGATGGAACAGGTCTTCACCACATGGTTTATGAAGTAGTTGATAATTCTATTGATGAGGCCTTAGCTGGTCATTGCAAAAACATTAAAGTGACAATTCATCAAAACAATTCAATTACTGTTGAAGATGATGGAAGAGGAATTCCAACAGATATTCATAAAGGAGAAAAAAAATCAGCCGCTGAAGTAATTATGACCCAACTCCATGCTGGAGGTAAATTTGATCACGATTCATATAAAGTTTCTGGAGGACTTCATGGCGTTGGTGTTTCAGTAGTTAATGCTTTATCAGAAAGATTAAGTTTAAATATATTTAGAGATAAGAAAGAATATTTTGTTGAGTTTAAAGATGGAAAAGCATTATCTCCTTTAAAAACTAAAGGAAAAACAAATAAAATAGGAACTCTTATAAATTTTCTACCATCAAGAGAAATATTTTCTGATACTAAATTTAATGTATCAATTTTACAAAAAAAAATGAGAGAACTTGCTTTTTTGAACAAAGGCTTATGTATTATTTTAGTAGATAAAGCAGGAAAAAGAGAAAAGGAATATAAAAATAAATATGAAGGTGGTATTCAAGAATTTGTTGAATTTTTAGATAAAAATAAAACAACTTTAGTTAACAAAAACGATCTTAGTTTATTCAAAAAGCCAATTTATTTTTTTGGATCAAGAAATAATATTGAAGTGGAATGTTCATTAAAGTGGAACGCAGGGTACACTGAAGATATGTTAACATTTACAAATACTATTCATCAAAAAGATGGTGGAACACACTTATTAGGTTTTAGAAGTGCACTTACAAGAGTAATTAATAAATACGCTGTAGATAGCAATCTTTTAAAAAAGAATAAAATTGCGCTTACAGGCGATGACACTAGAGAAGGTCTAACGGGCGTCTTGTCAATAAAAATACCTGATCCTAAATTTTCATCACAAACGAAAGATAAACTTGTTTCATCCGAGGTAAGATTTATTGTTGAATCTATAGTAAACGACAAATTATCAACTTGGTTTGATCAAAATCCTGGAATTAAAAAAGTAGTATTATTAAAAATAGTTCAGGCTGCCATAGCAAGAGATGTTGCGCGAAAAGCTCGAGAAGGTATAAGAAGAAAAGGATCTTTAGAATTATCGGGACTACCTGGAAAACTCGCTGACTGTCAAATTGGCAAAGCCGAAGGAACTGAATTATTTATTGTAGAAGGAGATTCAGCTGGAGGATCAGCTAAACAAGGAAGAAATAGAGAATTTCAAGCTGTGCTTCCTCTAAGAGGAAAAATACTTAATACTTATATTGATACCAATGGTTCTAAAGCAAAAAATGACAATGGCCAAGATTTACAAACTAAGGCTTTTTCAAAAATGATGTCTTCTAATGAAATAGTTACTTTAATTAATGCTCTAGGCACTGGATCTAAAGATTTTAACATCGAAAACTTAAGATATGAGAAAATTATTATTATGACAGATGCCGACGTAGATGGATCTCATATTAGAACTCTTTTACTAACCTTTTTTAATAATTTTCCTTTTAATGAACTTATAGAAAAAAATCATATCTATTTGGCTCAACCACCGCTTTATAAGATTACCAAGGGATCAAATAGTTATTATATAAAAGATGACAATGAGCTAGAAAATTTTTTAATTAAATCATCAGATAGAAAAAAAAATACCAAAAAGCATACCAAGCTTATTGAAAAAGAAAAAAGAAAAATTAATATTCAAAGATTCAAAGGTCTAGGTGAAATGAATCCCGATGAACTCTGGCATACAACCCTAAATCCTGAAAAGCGTACATTATTACAAATCAAATATTCAAATAATACCAAACTTAAATCGAAAAAGGATCAAGATTTAATTCAGATACTTATGGGTGATGAAGTTGCTCCAAGAAAAGATTTTATAATTAGTCGAGCTTTAGACGTTTCAAATTTGGATATATAGTTTCCAAATGAAATTATCGGAAGCATTAAAATTAAAAGAGAACATCGAATTAGACAAGAAAACTTTAGTTATTTTAAGATGGATAGCAATTGTTGGTCAGTTTATAGCAATAAATATTGTCTATTTTATTTTACATTTTGATTTCCCTTTTATTTATTGTTCTGTAATTATTTTTTTTGGAATTTTTACCAATTTCTTTCTGCAGTTTAAGGTAAAAAAAAAACTTTTAAGTAATTTTAGTTCAACCTTATATTTGACATATGATCTTATTCAATTAACTATACTTATTTTCTTTACAGGAGGGATAACGAATCCTTTTGTTATTCTACTAGTTATACCAGCAGTAGTTTCGTCAACTTTTTTATCACTAAGAAGTACTTTAAATTTATCTTTTATTACTGCGATATCTTTATTAATTTTAACGCTTTATCATTTTCCTCTTCCAAGTCCTGGATACTTACATTTTCATACGCCTAAATATTATTTATATGGAATACCAGGAGCGATACTAATAGGACTAGTTTTTTTATCTTATTTTGGTGCGAGATTTGGTTTAGAAACAAGAAAAAGAACCGAAGCTCTAAATAAAATGGAATTAATATTAGCGAAAGAACATGAATTAAAAATAATAGGAGTTCAAGCTGCTGCCGCCGCTCATTCATTAAGCACACCTTTATCTACAATTAAATTGGTTGCAAAAGAATTAGAAAAAGAAATAGGAAATAACGAAAAATATTCAAAAGATATAAAATTACTTTTAAGCCAATCGTTAAGGTGTGGAGAAATATTAAAAAAACTTTCTATGACGCCTTTAAAGAGAGACGATTTTTTTGAAAAAGTAAGATTAGAAGATTTGCTAAGTGAAATAATTAATACCTTTAAAGAAATTTCTGACAAAAATTTTTCAATTAAATCTGAAAATAATAAATACAATCCTACAGTTAAAAAAAAAGCTGAGCTTACATATGGATTAAGAAATTTTATTGGAAATGCGTCAAAATTTTCCGCGTCTTTAATAGAGATAAAATTAGAAAGTAATAACAAAATAACGCAAATTAAAATTTGTGATGATGGTCCAGGATTTCCTGATGACATCAAAAATTTTTTAGGTGAACCCTATATTCATAGCAAAAGTAAAGCAGTTGATTCTAAATCCGGATTAGGCCTGGGTACATTTATTGGAAAAACACTTTTAGAAAGAATGAAAGCAAATATTAATTTTGGAGAATGTCCAAATAACAAAGGTGCAATGGTAACTATTCAATGGGAGACAAAAAATTTACTTTCTATCTAATTTTTTTTTAAATTCAAAAGAATAAGAAATTATCTTATATGCTAATTTTGCAACCAGAAAATTATAGCAATTAAATCCCTTTATGGGAGAAAGTTCATTTATGTCTGCACCTACTATTTGAGAAGATTGAGCGGCTATTTTTATAATTTTGATTGTTTCATTCCAAAATAATCCACCTGGTTCTGGAGTGCCGGTTGCTGGCATTAAGCTTGAGTCTAAGCCATCTACATCAAATGTTAAATATACTTTTTTATTTCTGATAATTTTTTTAAATTGTCTTAAATTCCAACTTGATTTATTTTTTGCCCAAAAAATTTTTATTCGTTTTTTATTTTTTTTTAAAAAAAGAATCTCGGTTGATGAAATATTTCTTATTCCAAAAGATATTACACTGATATTTGGATTATCTAAGCATCTTCTAATTGCAGATGCGTGAGAAAATTTATTTTTTTTGTAACTGTTTCTTAAATCTGTGTGTGCATCAAAATGAAGCAAACATATTTTTCCAAATTTTTTAACAAAAGGTCTAATTGCTCCAGCGGTCAATGTGTGTTCTCCTCCTAAAACCAAGGGAAATTTATTTTTATCTAGCAAAAGTTTGTTAATGTTTTCAATTTGTTTAAGCGCTTTTACAATATTTTTTTTTATCGGAAAAGGGTTTAACGTTTTTATACCAATATGCCTATAAGGTTCTTTGTTTAGATCTTCATCAAAAAGTTCTACTTGATAAGATGCTTTAATTATTTCTTTTGGTCCTTTGTTTGTTCCCCCTCCATAGCTTGCAGTTTTTTCAAGCCCAAAAGGTATTACAACAACATTTTCTTTTCGATTGCTTTTATTATCTATTCCAAGAAACCCTTTTTTATTTGAAAGATATTTCAATTTTTAACCAAATATGTTTGAAAAATTTTTACGCTGTCTATCTTTCCACAGATTGCGATGATAAGCATCACTAGCTATAAGAGGTAGAATGCTAGTAGCTTCAGCAAAAACCATTTGTTCTTTTGAAACATCAACTTTTCCCCAAGAACTTGCTTCTTTAAGAGTAGAACTACTGCAGGCACCATCTCTAGTGTCTGCTACTGTAATTTGTATGGCATATTTATGCATATCTACATTTTTGCCCAAAAGTTCAGCACAGACAACAGTATCTTGTATGAAGTTTTTTGGCACCCCACCTCCGATCATAAAAAGTCCAGAGGATTTAGATTTTATTTTTATTTCCGTCAATTCTCTAAATTCTCTAATAGAATCAATAGTAATATATTTTTTAGGATTTTTTTCCTGATGTATAACCAATCCGAATCCAGCGCTAGAATCTGTAAAGGCTGGGCAAAATATAGGTACGTTATTGTCATAAGCAGTTTCAATTAAAGAGCCTTTTTTTTTTGCATTATTTTTTAAGTATTTTCCAATTTCCTTTATAAACTCCCTTGAAGTATAGGGTTTTGGTTCTAAGCCGTCAGCTATATTGCAAATAGTTTTATCACATGTTTTAAGCTGTTCTTCATCAATATAAGTATCATATATTCGATCAATATAGTTTTCTCTCAACAGAGTATCATCTTGAAATTGAGATCCTTGATAGTGCCTAAACCCTAGTGCTTCAAAAAAATCCATATCTATGATTGAAGCTCCAGTAGCAACTATTACGTCAACCATATTATATTTGATCATATCTGAATATATTTTCATACAGCCTGCAG
>Ga0187827_10007167_pt1 | contig 12492 bp, 14 predicted proteins | sample ETNtaG_39_FD_167969 | JGI IMG/M metagenome (GOLD analysis project Ga0187827, IMG submission 167969) | Marine microbial and viral communities from oxygen minimum zone, Eastern Pacific Ocean - ETNP2014_SV_150_PacBio MetaG (Illumina Assembly) | ecosystem: Environmental > Aquatic > Marine > Hypoxic... | reverse complement strand
AGATATAGGAAAAAAGAAAAGAACTAGAAAGCAAAGAAAAAGGAGACAGAGACATAGTAAAGAAGAGAAGGGAAGAACTAGAAGGGAAGAAAAAAGAAGAGGACAAAAGGAGAAAAGAAGAGGAAAGGAAGAGAAAAGAAGAAGAGGGCAAAGAACAAAAAGAAGGAGAAAAATCAGAGAAACAAAAAGATAGGGAAGACTACCAACAAGACATACAAACAGGAAGACTATCAAAGACTCAGTTGGACCAGATTGAAGAAAAAATCAGAGAATCTGCTGATAAATCACCTTTATCAGAAGATGTTATAGCAAGGCTAAACAAAGAAATAAAACCAATCCCTGGACAAGAAAAGTTAGTCCAAAAAGCAAGGCATGACGTAAATAATGTAGAATTCATAAAGCAAAGAATAATTGACGCAAAAGAAGCCCTCTCAGATTCTAACTTCCAAAGAGCACGAACAGTCTATAAAGATGTCCTCAACACCTACAACAAACTCTCCCCGGAAAACAAAACCAGAACTCACGACCTAATAAAAGAACTTTATGAAAAAAGAAAAGAACTTGAGAAATTAGAGAGATACCAAGTAGACCAAATTGACAAAAGAGTTCAAGAATCAGAAAGAAGGACGCCTACAACTGTCAACGATTTAGTCAAACAAACAAAAACATTCGCCCAATCTCAAAAGAAAGACACAGTACTTACTAGCTTACAAAGGGAATTTAATGTAGACTCAGTAAGACAGGAAAGAAAATTAGAAGAGAAAAAGAAAGAATTTAAATTAAGACCAAAAAGAATCCTAGAGGAAAAGAGCAGAGAAGAAAGAATAAGAGACATAGAAGAGATAAGGGAAACAAGAAGAAAGAGAACTTTAGGAGAACAATTAAGGGCAGTAACTGAAAGCACAACACAACAAAAACCAACTATAAGAAAACCAGTAAAAACAATTAGCCCTAGCAGAGAGAATCTAAGAGTAATTGCCAAATCACAACCTAAAGATTCTGTGCTCAGCAGCTTACAAAATGACATCATCAAAAAAGACCTAAATAAAGAAAGCACAACACAACAATTAAACAGATACAAACAAAGAGCAGAAAGACTGAGAGAAGAAAGGTTCAAGGAATTTGCTCCAGCCAAAGACAAAGCAACAGTACTAGACAGCTTACAAAATGACATCATTAGAAAAGAGTTAGGGCCAAAAGAAATTAAGATTAAACCAAGACCAATAAACCCACCTAAATCCTCAATAAAAACATTAAAAGAAAGGATAATTGAGCACAGGGAAACTAAAAGATTAAAAGAACAAAGGGAGAAAACAATAGTCCCCAAACCAGTCACCATATCGTCAAATAAAGGAACAATTCTAAACAGTTTACGAAGAGAGATGAAAATAGATGATGTAGAAAAGAAAACTGAACCAAGTATCTTATCCAAACCTATCCACAACGATGACGACTTAAACCCGCTAAAAACCGGACTACCAATAAGAAACAGATTTTTAACAAATGAACCAAGAATCCTAAAAAAAGAAACAAGTGAAATAATAGAACCAACCAACATGCAACCGTTACCAAATCTTAAGCCAGAAATAAAAGTTAACAAAATAATTCCTAAATCTAAAGCTCAACAAAAAGGAGATATACTAAATGGTCTCAAAGGGGCATTTGACAAAAATAGCTCCGAAAAAAATAAATTGTCAAAAACCACCCATCAATAAATGGGCGGCATGCGTGTAGCGTAGCTAACCTGATTCAGGTGGTTTTTGAGCATGCTCAGAATTCCACCCTGACCACCAATCATAGATTGGTGGAATTCCGACATTTAAACAAAAATAAACGTGAGGTGTATAAAAAATGGGAAAAGGAAAAATCATTGGTATTATATCATTAAAAGGGGGAGTTGGCAAGACAACAACTGTAGCTAATTTAGGCGCAAGTCTGACAAAAGACTTCAACAAAAAAGTATTAGTAATAGATGCAAACTTCACAGCACCAAATCTTGCATTGCATCTTGGACTGATTGATCCAGAGATAACTATACATGAAGTGTTAAGGGAAAGAGCAGAAGTAAACGACGCTATCTACAACCATGAAGCAGGATTCCATGTAATACCTTCTGCATATGTGTCAAAGAAGATAAATCCCTTCAAACTAAAGAAAAAGATTACTCATCTAAAGGACCACCATGATATAATATTAATCGATTCGAGTCCTAACTTAAATAAAGAAATTTTAGCAACAATGACAGCAGCAGACGAATTACTAATAATCTCTTCGCCAGACTACCCTACATTAAGCACAACACTAAGAGCAGTAAGATTAGCAAAACAGAAGAAAACACCAATTACAGGGATGGTCCTAACCAGAGTTAGAAACAAGAAATATGAGTTAAGTGTTGATGATGTAGAAAAAGCGTCAGGACTTCCAGTACTTTCAGTCATACCACATGACTTCAAAGTTCCAGAATCTATTTTTAAGACAACACCAGTTGCATTATACAAACCTAAAGCAAATGCTGCAGTAGAATACAGAAAATTAGCAGGCAGTCTAATTGGAAAAGAATTCAAAGATCCCAGATTTTGGCATAGATTAAAAGGAATCTTTAAAAAGGACATTCCCCGTGATAATATGAATAGGCTGTTGATAAAGAACGAATAAGGTATCGAAAAAAATGAGTAAAAAAAACAAAAGAGATAACAAAACAGATATAGAAAAAGAAAAAGAGATGTATGCCATTTGTTTCAGCATAATAATCGTCGGCCTAGTCTCAATACTACTTTTATCAGACACATCTCAAACACAAGTATTCGAAGCATCCATTACAGGAGCTGTTGTTCTAGAACCAACCATAGTCGGAGATGAACCAGTGGTAATCATTGATTATGATTCTATCTCTTATATAAACGTTTCAAAAGAATTAGCCCAGAATGCAATCTTACAAGCGCAAAGAGATATGCAGGAGATGTTTGAAGCAGGATTTGGAGTAACATGGGTACAAGACGCATTAATAGAAGCTAGGAAACATTTCGAAGGAGAAGACTATACAGCTTTATTAGACGATATAGATAAAATAAGAGACAGGCAGAGTAGAGAAAAAGCAAGAGAACTATTACTAGAGGCCCAAAGAAAGATTGGAATCCCTGTTGACTATGAGATCGTTTTAGAAAAAACAAAAGCAATAAACAATAGAAAAATTGAAGCTTTCGAAATAATAGATTTGATTAGCATAGCCGGAACAACAGTCAAAAAGTTCGAAGAATCAGATATTAACGCCACTCTCGTTACTGAGAAGCTTGCTAACGCAAAGACAGAATTCGATGAAGAAAGATATGATACTGCACTTATTATGCTAAATGAGATAGAACCACTTATAGAGGATATCGAATCAGAAAATACTCTAGTAAAAACAATTTACAGAGCTGGAAAAGAAACAACTATCAATTTCATAAAAGAACACTACATTGGCATAATAATAGGTTTAGTAATCTTCACAATTATCCTCTTGCTATCTTACAACAGAATAATGGTAAATGTCTTGCAAAGAAAATTAGACGACCTAAAAGTCGAACAAGAAGTCCTAACTGATTTAATGAAAAAAGCACAATCAGATAGATACTCAACAGGAACTATAGCCAAGCAAACTTATGAAGCCAAGATGGCCAATTATAAAGAAAAGAAACTTCAGATTAAACGTCAACTACCAGTAGTTCAAGCCAGATTAGATAAAATAGAAAAGATGAAGAGAATCATCTAGAAACAATCTGATAGCCTTAAGATGAAACCAATTGAGAACTTCAAGCCATTTAGAAGAATTGATTACATAGCAATAATAATTTTAGCTATCCTATGGGTCATAATCACATCAGTATCGACAAACTCAGATAGTGAGTTAGGGTTCCTCTTCTCATTATTCATTACAACAGTATTTATTGTCTTCACTGCATTCCTAATTAAAAAAGCAGGAGCAGTTACCCTATTCTGCTTAGTGGGCTCAACAATTGCAGTCCAATCAAATTTCCTTCTTAGTACAGGTTGGAACAAAGTAATTATTTTTACTATAGCAGGGATAATATTCGAACTATTCTACATATTCCTAAATAAAGAGATAAAAAACATCCCATTGGACATAGTGGTTGGAGCAGCATTCGCAATGTCCTCAATCCCATTCACAATATTCTTCATAAGCCAAGCATCAGACAATATAATAACCTCTATCTTCAACTTCTCACTACTTTCGTTTATCATAGGCATAGTAGGTGCTGTAGCAACATTCCTAATCTGGTATAATATAAAAGGAAATAAACTCTTAATTAGATTTGAATATACTGTTTAAACAACCAAATAAACCTTAAGAACTAACTTAGTCTCCAAGACCGCCAAAAACTTCCTGTTCTGGATAAACGACAACACCTTCATCAGTAATCTGCATTGCAACTATCTTTTTCTGATGTTTCTCCCCCCTCATCTTCAACACTTCAATGGCATTCTCTCTAACATCTCCCCTCTTAATATTATAAAGAACAATTACTCCATCAGCTAAAAATTCCTCAACACCAGTTGTAGAGAATATCTCAGGAATCTGCTTTGTCTCTGTTATTAAAAAAGCAGTCGCACCCAATTTCTCAAAAAATCTGAATAACTGCTCAATATAGATTCTATAGCTCTCTGTTCTTCCAGTAAAAGCAGATGCAATAGCAGTCAATGAATCAACAACGATAAAATCAGGTTTAAACCCTTCTGGCAGAATAACTGGCTGTATATCTATTAGCAACTCCCCCTTCTCCTTCTCAAGCATACCTTCAACATTCCTAGTCATCTCAAAAGGACTCATCCTTTTTACAGCTAAGTTACCATCTTTAATCATCGAATCTGCATCCCACCCAAACTCTTCCATATGCTCTTTTAATCTCTTCTCAGACTCTTCAAAGCTCATATAAAAGCATTTTTCTCCACGAGATGCATGATAATTAAGCGTTTGTAAACATAAAATAGTTTTCCCAGAACCAGCACCACCTGCTACAAGAACAGCATACCCCTTCGGAACGCCTTTATCAAACAGATCATCAAATCCAGGAACGCCAGTTAGAATATGAGCTTTTTCTTTTTTGCCCTTAATACCTTTCTTAACAGTTTTTGCCCCATCTTTCAAGAAAGAATGCTCTACAGGGGCCCTCTGCTCTTTAATCTGGCCTTCATGCTTTTCAATCTTACCAGTCTTTATCTCTTTAGCTATTTCGGCCTTGATCTTACTCATGTCAAAACCAGTATCACTCTTTTTTGGCGGCATTTTTATACTATATCACTACTGAGACAGTTTATATATAAATTATTCTATTTTACAGATTCATTTAGATTATAACAACATTTTAATATGATTACACTTAAAATTAGCTTATGATCAACCCAAGAGAACTGAAGATAATCAAAGACAAGGTAAAGAAAGAACGTGGTCTTGATCTATACCAATACAAAGACAACTTTGTTGATAGAAGGATAAACCTCAGACTTCATGAAACTAACTCGAAGTCCTATTCAGATTACACAAAAAAACTAGATACAGATCCAGAAGAATACGACTATCTCTTCAATGCATTATCACTAAAACACTTCATATACCCTCGGTCAACCTTAGTAACATGATTTGTCCACCACTCCTTAAGATAATCCAACATTTCTTTTGATACATCTCCTTTCGTCCCCTTAAAATTATCATAAAGCCTAATTGCCTTCTTTGTAAACGCTTCATGTTCTTTAATATGCGCCTTAGCCCCAGGAAAAATAAATTTCTCAAAATATCCTTCCTCAGTACTAAAATGAACACGAGCATACTCAAGCATGGCATTAATAGCATCCATTGACCCCTTCCTACCCTTACATTCAGCTTCAGCATCATGAAAGCAATTAATCAACTTAAACAATTTCTTATGTTGATCATCAATCTTCTTTACCTTAACGCTATACTTTTCCTTCCATTCCATGAATACCATTTTTTCACCTTAAATATTTTTAACAATTTTAACAAATTTCTTTACATCACCATCCAATTCTTTTGTAATCGCCTCAAAAACAATCTCATCGTCAACTTTCCCATATTGATGGGAAATAATATTCCTCATTCCCTTAGCATTCTTCAACTTACTGGCTAATTCTTCCTTGATAACCTTATTCTTCAGTAAGATATCAAATGCACCAATATCATCTTCCGGAATCTCAAACTTTTTAGTTGTAATCACACTAAAAGCCAGATCAGTCACCGACTCAACAATCTTTTCAAAATACCGTTCACATGCCGCCTTTTTCTCTAAATTATTTTTATACTTATTAAATGTATCCGGAGCAATATCACCCAACTCACCCAAATACCTAACAATCTCATCTATTTTATCATTTGTCCTACTCACGCAGCTTCACCAAAAATTCTCTTCATCCTCAAAAAATAATCTTCATCCTTAAGATATTGTATCGTAAAATCAGTATTATCAAAATCATTACCCTTAAACAAAACCTTATGATTCCTTGCAATATCCCTTTTAATCTTTTGAGGCAAAGTATTAAAAGTTTGAATATCAAATTTATCAGGAAGGTCACTTAAAATTCTTAATCTAAACCTTCCAGATTCGCTTCTTTCAATATTATCAAACACAACACAAACATCCACATCAGATCTTGGAGTAACAATACCTCTTGAATGCGACCCAAACAAAAGCACTGCTCTAACTTTATCCTTCAATTCATCCTCCAATATCAATTCAACAGCTTTATCAATCATCTTTTTATTATCTTGATCTTTTTTCAGTTTAAACTCATCCCTAAACTCATTTATCTCCCTAATAAATTCCAATTTAGGCCTTACATCCCTACTCAATCTATTCTTTTCTGACTGAGTCAATGTAATCCCTTCCAATTGCTTGAACACTATCTTTAGTTCTTTCTCTCCAAATATCTTTCTCGCATCCTTATTGTTTTTTAAAAATTTCTTCAAAGTCAAAATAACCACCATTTAGGTTATAATAACATATATAAAGGTTATATATAAATATTTCTATTTCTTACCCTTCCCCTTACCAAAAACCTCTTCTATCTCTTTCTGAGTAGGCATATCATTATACCTCGTAAGCAATCTCTCAACAGCTTTCTCAAAATCCTTCTTCTTAACCAACTTATCAATCTCCTTCCCAACTTTCTTATCCTTATCAGTTCCAGTTAACTCCTGAAAGAACTCAAGTATAGCTTTCCTTCCATCAGGCAGCACGAACCCAGTATGAGTTATCCTGAATGTCCTCCCACCAGCAACTCCAGATGTTATCAGTGACATTGTTTCACCAACCTTGACTTTTTTCCTCATTGGACAATCCTTACACTGTTTCTTATTATCTCTGTATACTTCAAAACATTTTTTCCCTAATAACTTATCACCAAACAATTTTGAAAAAATCTTATTTACATAAAGTAGGTTAAATCCCTCATCAACAATATCCATTCCAAACGGAATTGTATCCATAACACTCTGTGAAAACTCTTTCTCTTGCTTAAGTGTTTCTTCTACTATCTTATCCTTAGACACATCCCTAAATATTCCTTGTATGTACTCCTTATCCCCAATCTCAACTTTACCAATATTTCCCGAGACAGGGATTATCTTATTATTTTTAGTTAAAAAATCAAGATGTACAACCCCCTTTACTTTACCATCAGCAAATGCATTAAACATCGGAATAACTTTTTTAGTAAAGTCCTTTGGGTGTATCTGTTCTATTTTCATTGACAACAATTCTTTCTTAGAATAACCCAAAACGTGTTCTGCAGCCTTATTAACATTCACAATGTTCCTTGTATCCCTATCCGCCAGTACGATAGGGTCCCTAATACCTTGAAATAAAATATTATACTTCCTCTCAAACTCTTCTTTAGCCTTGATTGCATCTCCTAAACCAATATCAGAGCCTGAAGCACCTGTCCTCAAGATAGATAATTTCATACTTGCTAAAATCCTATTGAGTGAATTTGTCAAGTTCTGAACCTCAGTAACATTGCTTTTTTCCAACTGGATATCCAGATTACCTTTTGTTATCTCATGAACTTCTTTTGTTATCTTTCCAATTGGCTTGCCAATCCTTCTTGCAGTAAAGTATGACAAACCTATTAAAACAATAACAAGAATAATAAGACCAATAATCATTGAATTGTTTGCTGTTTTTTGGGCTTCTATTGCTTTGTTATACGCATCATTGCTTATAAGAGAAGAGTCAGTAATTATTGCCTGAGATTTTATTAATACTTGAGCTACAAGTCTTCTTTCTAGTTCTGATCCTGCCCTACCATCAGTTATCTGCAAAAACAAAGGTTTTAAATCTGCATAACTTGATTTTATTGTTTCTAATTCTTTTTCCCTTCTTGGTTCAATGATCTCTGCTGAGGTAGTATATCGTGCGTTCCATTGCTGTATGCTTCTGTCTGTCCTTCCTGCCAAATAATCATTCATAAGTATTGTTAGCTCCGAAACACTTGTATGAACCCCGTTTGCTATTAATTCTCTTTCATTTTCTTCTGCTATTCTGTTAAAGCTTATATAAACCACAATAGAAAATATAAGAACTAATATAATTGAAATTACAGATCCAATTAAAAGTATGTTTCTTATTCTCATCTTTTGGTTTATTTTACTTATCTTAGTGGATGATTGTTACAACTTCTGGTTTTACCTCTTCTAGAGCATCAAAATAGATATAATCTAGATAGTTTGGAACCTTTGTTGCATCAGTTAAATTGTTTTTAATTGCCCATCTTGCTTGGTCTTCTAAGATTAGTATAAGCGACTGCTTAAGAGATAAATAAAATACATATTGTTCATCCAAATCACCCAAAAATTCTTTTTCTGTACCCATATATTTTGAAAAAATAGAGGCTGCCTCATCCAAATCATTATCAATAAAATTATCTGATTTTTTAATAGCATTTAAGAATTTTTTAATCAGATCTGGATTATTGTTTACAAAGTCCTTTCTTGCTCCTAAAACAAAATGGGGAGTATATCTATCTTCAGAAAATATCGTCACCTCACTACCTAAAGCATCTTTAGCATTCTGCCAATGGGGATACCAAGATATAATTGCATCTACATCATCATTTGTCAAACTTTCTACCATCTGACCAGGCCTTAAATTGACAAGCTCTACATCTTCTTTCTCCATTTCATTTAATTGTAATAATAAATCCAAAAGGAATTCTGCATTAGAACCAAAAGTTACTCCAATTTTCTTCTCTTTAAGGTCATCAAATGTCTTAATTTTTTCTTTTCTAGCAACAAGCACTATATTTTTTTGTGGTTTAACTGTTGTTGCAATGATGTAAATATTTTCATTATTTAAACCAGAGTGCATAAATGGTGTTTCTGATCCAGTTGCAAAATCTGCCCTTCCATCTAATACTCCATTTATCATATCTCTCCCGTGAGTGTAGGTTTGATCAAGAGTTACATCTAATCCTTCTTCTTCAAAATATCCATTCTCGAGTGCAACATACACATGAGCTGCAACTAATGATTTTGCATCTGCAATAGTAACCTTATCTACAAGCCTCACAGTTTCCCCTGGTTGTTCCTCAACACATCCTGTGATCGATACTAACAATATTAAAAATCCAATAATTAATGTTTTTTTAATCTTCATTTTTTCACCTTTTTATCTTTAATCAAATAACAATCATTTACCTTCTTTCTTCTTCCCAAAAACCTCTTCCAACTCCTTCCGCGAAGGCATATCTTTGTACTTTGAAGATAATTTCTTAAGTGCTTTTTCATATGCTTTCAGTGGTCCTTTTAATTCTTCTTCGACTTTCTTTTTTTCTGTAATACCCCTTACAGTTGCTTGAAGAAACTTTTTACCTTTTAATTCAATCCTACTCAATAAAACAGTTGCAGGAAAATCTTTTCCATTTAATTTTTTATGTGTCCATTCAAAAAGATTGCTCCCCCTCTTCATCTCCGCCTTCAGCAACTTGTTCAATCTCTTCAGCAACTTCCTTGGCAACCTCTACTTCCTCAACCGATGAACTAATAACTTTCTCCTCATGAATCTTCAAAATCTGGCCATACTCAGTTTCATAGACCAAATCCAAAATCATAACATGATCCTTCTCCTCCTCAGCCTCAGGAATTATAAAATCCTCTATCACTTCAACTTCCCCTAAAGGATCCAACCTCCCTAACTTATGTTCATTTTCATTAAATCCGGGCAATGTACTACTTACCTTAAGCTCAATATCTTTATACTGATACTTCCCACTTGGATTTTTAACCTTCACCTTCAATGTCGACTCCATCCCTTCATCCAAAGCATCAACGACATCAGAAAGTATCGTAAGCACATCTCCTTTAACTTTAAGGTCAGCTGTCTTCTCAAAATCTTTTCTTACACCATCAATGATATATCCTATTTTAAGATTAAAATGATAATCCCCAATATCCTCTCCATTCAATTTTATAGAAAATAACCTACTATCATCTTTCTCAACAGAACCAGACCAAAAGAGCTTTCTCCATTGCATTCCCAAATATTTTGGAGGTGTCACAATTTTAAGCCCAACTGGAATTAAAGTCTCAAACAAATCTATCTTGATATAGCTATCCTCGTTAACATTAGACAGATTAATCCTAAGCTCAGTTTCATCTCCAAACTCAATCTCATCTTCAGCTAATTCAAAAGTTACATTAAGCTGATAATCTTCAACATCAATATCTAACTCTTCAGACTCAACCTCAAAAACGCTAGCTCCATTAAAGTATTTTAACTGCCCAACAGACTCAAACTCAGTTTTCCAAAGTGCCATTATTACATATGAACATCCTCTCTCCGCCCCCTTTACCAAATCACCACTCCATTTAATAGTATTAAAAGAACTATTAGTTTCCTCAACAACACAACCATCAACCTCAACTATAGAAAACGAAGTAGAAACTGGATCAGAATAAACAATATCCAAAGCTTCCCTATCATTACCATTCTTCAAAGTCATTTCAATCTCTGTTTTCTCCCCAATCAACAGCTCAACATCCCCTTCAGCCCTTACCAAATCAACATCTGCTACAATATTACTGATGCTAACTTGGGCCTTATAGTATTCTTTATCAGTTGTATAGTTATGATACTAATATTCTGAACCACTAAAACAAACTATATAGTTCCCCCTAGACTCGCAAGTACCATTTACAACAATCAGACCTAATCCATCTGGCAGTGTAGAACTTATCCTCGAATTATCACTACTAATACTAAAACTATAGAAATCACCACTAACATTGATAGGAACTCCTGACTCAACTGTCCCAGAGAAAATCTCCTCTTCATCTGCATTACTAAATATAGAAAATAATAATATAATTACAAATACAATTATTACAAACTCCCCTCTTCTTTTCACCATCTGTCAAAAACCACCTCTTAAAAATCTCTGATTTTTGAGATGCTCAGAAATCTTCGATTTCCGACACATCACAGATGGGTGGCATATTTGTAGCATAGCTAACCTCATTTAGGTGGTTCATCCAAAATCAAAGATTTTGGAGTGTGCTCAGAAATGTCTATTTCTGACATTTGATCATGTGTCAGAAATGGAACATTTCTGAGCATGTTAGAAATGCCTTGCATTTCAAACACTCAGAATTCCACCCTAAACCACCAATCGATTGGTGGAATTCCGACATTAAAATTGATTCGACCCTACCTAACAATCTATTTCAAATCGATGATACTTCCAATCACATTCATATAAGCCTTACCCACTCGACTATTGGGCTTATAATGTGAAATAGGAACAGAAAGCTTTTGTGACTCATGGATATGGTCTGAATAAGGAATTGTATGAACGGTAGTACCTAAAATCTCTTCTGCAGCTTTCTTAACTTCCCGATACCTTTTCTTCCCAAAGTTCAACAAAGACTTATCACACTTCGAAACCAAAGCCATTGCAATATTTAACCTCAATCCTAACTTCCCACAATATGAATTAAAAACTTTCTTGAATGAGTCTATCCCTTTCAATGAAAAAGTACCTTCATCAAGAACCATCACAACAGAATCAGAAGCAGTAACTCCGTTCACAATAAAATGCCCATTCGACGTAGGCGTATCTACCAAAATATAATCATAGATACTTTTAATCCTCTTTATTGCATTCCGCAGAATCATCGCATCATCCTTCCTTTCATACTTCCTCAAAGTTGCATGAACCAAATAAGGAGTTGCAGGCGCAATATCTAAATTCTCAATCTTTGTCGGCACAATTACTGCTCTTGCTCTCTTTCTCCTCGACATAATATGGAATGTAGAATTTTTAAGATTAGACTGATCAACTCCTAAACCACTCGTCAAATTAGATTGAGGATCAAGGTCAACCGCCAAAACCTTCGCACCGTTCTTCGCAAGATACCCTGCAATACTCAGGCAAGAAGTAGTTTTACCCGTCCCTCCTTTGAAGTGCGCAAATGCAATTGTATGC
>Ga0187827_10007163_pt1 | contig 12497 bp, 5 predicted proteins | sample ETNtaG_39_FD_167969 | JGI IMG/M metagenome (GOLD analysis project Ga0187827, IMG submission 167969) | Marine microbial and viral communities from oxygen minimum zone, Eastern Pacific Ocean - ETNP2014_SV_150_PacBio MetaG (Illumina Assembly) | ecosystem: Environmental > Aquatic > Marine > Hypoxic... | reverse complement strand
AATATAATCTCATGGACTAACGAACAATTGCAAATTTACCAATCTTCTTATTGCCACTGGGTGTTTCAACTACATAAATATATAAACCAGGGGCAACTTCCTGATTATTATAGCTCCGCAGGTCCCACAATGCATTGCCATCCTCAGAATTATCATGTTCTAATTTCCGTACTGTTTCTCCTGAAATTGTAAATATAGTAATAGTACATTCTTGGGGTAAACGTGTAAACCTGACCTGCTTTTTATACTCGTTATTTTCAAAATCAGAATGAACAATATAAGGATTGGGAGCGACCGTTATGTGATCTAAATTATCTTGCGGTTTATACCCTGGAACAACTAATACAAAATTTGGATCATGAACAGTTGTGCCTTTGGGAGATTCTAAAATCTGAAATGGATTAATTGTTCCCCACCCAGACGGGTCAGGAATAGAAGTAATTTCCTTTGTAAATAAAGGATCTCCATTTACACTAGTGGAATCAGACGCATTGTAATCAATTAATTTCTTAGGAACCCCCCTATCATATGCAACAACAGAATAGGCATATTCCATGCCGTCTGTGACATTGTGATCCACAAATTTATACTTATACGTTGTCAATTCATTCGTATCTTCATCTTGAATGGTTAAAACACTATCCGGATTGCATGGATCCAGCAATATAACATCAAAACTTGTATTATATCCAAGACTCAACCATTTCATCTGCGGATCAGGGCCCTGTACATCTACCCCTCTAACACAATCACCAGGACAATCATCCCTTAATATACAGTCATCCAATTGATCTCGACCGAGAATACAGAATGCAGAATCTACCTCTGCAGAAAGATCAAATTGTGCTACTTTCCAGAAACAGTCATCAACACCTATTTTTCCACCTTTATCCCGCCTTTTAGAGCTGTTAGGATCGGAATAAAGACAATCGATTTTACTTCTAAATGATGAGCAGTCCGAACCATGGTTAAAAGGAGTAACGCTCCATTCAAATCCAGCTGATTCACAAGTACATTCAGTAAAATAGTTTTTGTTCGAACAACGCTCTCCACCATCTTCCTCAGGATTATCAATACAACCAATACCCATCGGCTGCCACCCTTGTGAAGTATTTTCTATTAGAATTTCCTCATCAGGAGATCCCCATGTTGCGCCTCCATCACTACTCCTATATATCTTATATCCTTCAAAATCAGAATAATTTGTAATTACATCACGGGACTCTACAGAAATATCATCCCAGTACAGTTCTACTTTATTATGCCCGGATACTGCCATTACATTCGGTGTAACGGGTGGTGTATATCCCTGATAATGAGAATTATACATGATCTGGGCAAATTTTGCATTCTTCAACAAATCATCTATATTCTGCCCAAAAATAATACTAAATGAGAAGGAAACTTGCTCTCCTATTTCCAGATCAAATGGACCGGTGCTCATCTCCAATACACAATCTAACCCATCTTTTGGAGCATCACCATTGATAAAGAAGTCTGTTTCTCTGAGACCATCAAGATTATCAAAGTGAGGATTTATTTCAGTATCGTAATCTGTTTCAGGATTAGCGGAATGAAAATATCTCCCTTTTTCTGGCACAGTAAGGTTTGTATTATCACCTGCAATTACTTGATATTGTATAAGCTCTTTATTCAGCGCAGGAGTATCGCTAACTTGATTCCCACTTAGAACACCTGGCCTATTATACCAGTCAAACCAGTGCCAATCTGTCATCTTTAATTTTTCACCAGGGTAAATATCAAAAAATCCGTCCTGATCTAAGTCTACATACCCGGTTGAATATGGCGAATCAAGTAGCTGTACTGCTACCACTCCAAAGTCGGATCCTACATCATTACCTGTATTCATGCTATACCCTTCGGTAGCACCAGATCTACCATCATAGTCACCGATAAGTGCCATGCTTATTCTAAGAGTATCATTATTAACAACAGGACATCCTTCAGGATATTCATCTTTTGATATTTTACAATCTATATATTTCATAAAATCATCAGCATTGGTATGGACACTGTAGCCACCTGTAGCATCGGTAGAGAGCACATCGGCATCCATATAAAAACCTAGATATAGTTTCTTATAAACAAATCCCTTCCCACGGTTCAGTTTTGTGCCATCGGGCATAATCATAGCATCATCACATACTACAAAGCCATCTTCATCTTTTATATAATTATCTAATCCATCACTATCTTTCTCAAATGCACAATAATCACCACTTTCATTTCTGACATTGACAGTAACAAACATCACATCTTCTGCATAGGCAACACCATAGGAATGCGCCATAGACATTACTTTCAGTCCCATTGGATACCCCGCAGATACATATTCATTATCCAGCACTTCATTGCCTACACTTGCCCATCTGTCATCAAATTCCATATAGACATCCATATCAGAAATGTGCCTATTAGGCAGAGGCCTCCAGCAGCCATCATCCGCACGCGTACCATTACATTCATAAATTCCAACAGTTGACCACTTATCTGGTGAATCACCATAGTATTCATCTGCCCACCAGCCAGGCCAAAATGATATATTACTTTGGGTTTCAATACTATACTTCGTTGGCCAAGTTGCTGGATATCCACTATGGGCAAGTAAACTATAGGGGTCATTAGGATCAGTAAAATCCGTATCCCCAAAAAGATCCCCTGCTTTATTTTCTAAATTATGAGTATTATAACGAGAATCAGTGGTAGCCTGCCAATCTGTTTTTACTGCTGGGCCAGCACCACCATCTCTTACAAACCATGATTCATCAAAAGTAGCACCAAAATATTCATAATTATCATCTTCTGTCCATTCCTCCATATCGTCGCCATAATCATACATGTCACGGTATAATCCTCCGGGTATTTTAGTTCTGGATTTAAATTTTGGTCTAATACTCCATGGGAAAGCTAATCCAATGCCTGAATTTGCATTATTTGGATCTAAGCCGGTATCTTTCAAATACATATAAACTTTTCCATCTTCATGATCTAAAAACCACTGCATACCCTTATCTGGATCAATTTGCCCTATTCCTGCTTCTATCCAATCATAACCAGCAGATAGACATGCTGAGGAGTCTGGCGCATCATTATCTGTTATAACTTCGCTACAATAGTCAATTATTTCTAATGCAATATCTCCTCTATCGTTATGGCCTTTATCACCTGTGGCATCTTCTACTACGGTATTATATACAATGGTTTTATAATTCCCCTCATCATTTTCAGGATCATCTATTCCATCTACCCATGCATCATACGCCTCTTCCGAAAACCATAATGAATTAATTCTATTGTCCTTAATCCATGAAGGGTTTCCAGGTTGAGACCAATGTGATGAATATTCATGGCCCGGAACTCCTGCTACAAACCCTACATGCGGCAAATAACCATATTCACCCCAAAAACCAGCTGGATGGTAATCCCAGGTAATAAAATTTCCACCATTTGATACTGCATTTTTTATCTTTCCTTTCAGTAAATAACCTTTTGCCCGATCATATTGTGGATTACCGAGAAGGCCATAATCTCCTACTCGACCAAGGCTTTTATCTCCAATATTTTGCTTAGATACATTTGATGTACCTGAAATGTTTGGCTTAGCTGAAATTTTTGGCTCAGCTGAAAAGACACATTGAAACAGAAACAAACCTGCGAGTATAAATTTATTCATTAATTACTATTTATAATCTATACGTAAGAATACATTAATTTCTCTGGGAGTACTATAATGCCAAGGACTATCGTAATAAGAGCGAGATTTGGTGCCTCCTTTTTCGGGCAATTTAACATCATCCATGAAATAATCGCTTCGGTAATCTGGATCACCCGTCTCCGGATATAAATCTATTACATTCTGGATATCAAATAAATTGAATACATTCATCCCTAAAGATAAATCAAAATCTTTGAAGGTGAAATATCTAGAGAATGAAATATCTATTTGTTTGAATGCAGGAGAACGTTTAGAATACCGATTTTTAACGTCTGCCTCCGGTTCTCCACTAGCTTTTTCATAGGTCCCTGTATAAGGGAATCCAGATTGATAATAACCAACCAATGAGGCATTAATTTTAAAGGGAAGTTTTGAACTATATAGTTGTACCACAAGGTCATGAGGTCTGTCAAAGGGCATCGTGAATTCCTGCAGGGGCGCATCCACTTCTTTATTTTTATCAAAAGCTTTCTTATCATATTCACTATTGGCTTTTGCCCGAGAAAAGGTATACTGAATTGTTGTATTAATAAGACGACCACGATTTTCAAGGGAAATATCAAAACCCTTGGCAACACCATAATCCCCATTTGCTGCTACTATATAATCACCAAGTGTACTTCGATATGTTTTTGCTGATGCTAATTGATCCATATCCTTTACCCAACCGGCAACAGAATATGCCCAATGACGCCCAACCTGTACATTAAAACCAAACTCATATGACTGTGTTCTGGAAGCTACCATTGTCGCATTCCCAATGAAGCCTTCACTTTCTACAATTACTTCCGCAGGGTTTTCCTGGCGGTTTGTATTTAAATAAATATGTTCATATACTGGCGTTTGGTAATATAAGCCATAGTTGAAAGTAAAAGTTGCTCCATCGGTAAGAATATGGCTAATTCCGAAACGAGGACTTATTTTATATAACCATTCTGAATATTCAAAAAATACCTGGGGCATATTTCTGGAGCCCAATTCATCAGTAGTAATTTCATGTGGTATGTCCGAATCCGAAAAATGATTAAATATTCCATCATTTTCACCATCATCCGGTATGTGAATCCCTGGCTGAGAAGGATCTGTGTGGGACATAGAATTATCATGGGCTGCACAAAGAGTGTCTTGTCCACAATCTTCCCAAAACCAGGGTATAGTTGGTGAATAGTTGCCAAAAGGATCAGACCATATCTTCGTATTATAATTGACAGCATCAACTCGAACTCCTGCATTTACTACCATCCATGGTAGTTCATAAAATGTCTGAAAATAACCGGCTATCTCCATGGGTTCAACAAAATCATCCCACATGTCATTGCCATTAAAATCATCAAAGTTTTCTCCAGGATATGAAACCCCATCTATGCTAACAGGTCCATCCCAAACACCATTTCCCTCTCCCGGATCGGGATCTTCCGGATTTTCAGACAATGATACTTCTATGCCATCTACGCCATAATCATCCCATTGCTCAGCAAATCGTTGCCTAGAAGCCTGCGGCCCCAACCAAGGTCTTTCTACTTCATAAAAAGTGAGCTTATGTGATTTTAAGTCTATCCCTAATCTGGCACGAAGTTTATCATTTATCTGTGAAGTCATATCAAACCGAAATTCATTTGTAATAGCATTAGATGTACTATAAAATCGGTCATGTCCACCAAAGATATTTCCTTCATCCCAATTACCCTGCATAGAAGCATCGCTGTAAGGGCCAAAATACAAAGAATCAGTTAAATTTCCATTATCATCATAAAAAAGAGAGAATCCATTATAGTCTACATTTGGATCTTGGTAAGTCTCTATCCACATTGATTCCAGATCCTGAAAATATTCATTACTTACATACATCTCAGGAGTGAGCCAATAACTTCCATCTCTATATTCACATTTTTCAATAAGAGACGGACCTTGCCATTTCCCATCATTATTATCATCCGTATATGGTTCTGTACTCTGATGTATTCCATCACTATTTTCATCTATAAAATCTTCTGCAATATCCCAGTTATAATTCCCATACTCTGCTCCATAATACCAGCCACTGACCCAATCTTTTGGGCCTTTACCATCCTCGCGTATATAATCAATTGAACCGCTACCAGCTTCTACAAATGGCACAACATTAGGGTTGTAAGGATCAGACAGCTTCTTGTCACCTGCATAATTAGTTCTATCTCCTGCTCCATGCCTAAGCTCGAACCAATCTGGAAAACCATCTGAGTCACTATCCTTCAAACGAACACCTGTAAAGGATCCTTGTCTGAATCTGGAATACCTTAATGTATAAAATGTTCTCGCAGAAAGAGACTGATTCATCTCCAACGAAATCCGTTTTGTATCCCTAAACATTTCATTTTGCCCTGCATCCCAATATAAATAATTCGGAGAAAATATCTTTCGATGAGCTTCTACTACCCAGTAAGACAATTGAAATTTCAGTTTATTGGTAGGTTTATATGCTAGTTTACCAAATATATCCCAGGTATCATCAAAGCCAAAACCGCGGAATCCAACCTCATCATCCCATGGCTGAACCTCATTAAATTTGTTAAATTGATTATCAGTATTATCTGTTGGAGGTGAAATGGTGTTCCCATTAATATCAGACTTATTCAGATATTTGGTACCCTGAGGAACCTCTACACCATGTAAATATTTAAGAGAATCAAATTGATATACACGATAGTTTTCATATGATGTATGTTGCCCTGATATCCAATAATTAAGTTTATTTAATAATGGTACTTTTCCCCCAAAACCTAAATTATAATCGTTATAACCCCTGAGTTCATCATAATGATTACCTAATTCAGCTCCCACCATACTCGTTTCATATTTGAATTTAAATGAAAACTCAGCCCCTCCAATTGTTGTATGCATATTGGATACGGCCGACATTGCATCTCCATATTCGGCATTAAATCCACCAGGCTGCCAGTCAAATTCTTTTACAGCAAATAAATTCAGCCGGGTGCCATTACCGATACCTCCATAAATGGGATTTCGAATATACATTCCATCTATGAGATAGGCAATTTCTCCTGTTCGACCACCCCTCACATGGACTTCTTCCAAGCCCCTTTCTTCATGATCTGGGATTCCACCTCGCATACCTGCCTCTACCTTTACAACGCCTGATTGAAGCGAATAGAGTTCCGATACATCTCGAATGGGAAGTGCCTCTATTGCTTCCTGACCCACTGTAATTTTTTTTGATGTTGCCCCCTTATCTACCAGGTCCTTTTCTCCACTTACATAAATTATATCTCCTTCAATTGCTTCCACATCCAAAGAGAAGTTCAGCCATACCGTATTATCCATAATAACTTTTACTTTAGAAAATACCTGTGTTCTATAACTTATCATTGTAGCTGTTACATCATACTCTCCAACTGGAATATTAATAATGATATAGTTCCCACCTGGATCGGCAACAGCTCCTATACCCAATTCTTCTATATAAACTTGTGCTCCTACAAGACTTTCACCATCAATATTGGACACCCTCCCCCGAATTTGCCCCTCTGTCCCTGCAAATATAATCGATGGGTTTATGCAGAAATACAAAACAATGAGGCTGATAAATAAATTATTTTTCATTTTGAAGCTCAAATGTATGAATCCCATATGAAGAATTTACAATATACGGTTCATTGTGAAAATTTTCTTCATCAACTAGTTTATTTAAAGATAAATGTTTGATTGGTTGAAATATTCTCCCAAGCCTGGAGAGTTCAGGTTCAGTCTTCCTCAGAGAACTGAGTTCAAGACGGGATATGACCTTCCAGCCCGAACCATACTCTTCCCAGTACGGCTCACTCCATCTTATCTCTAATTGATCCTTCACTATTCCAAGGGGGTTGTCTGAACCTGCTGATCCAAGCCATATTGTATTTCTCAAACCAAATTCCACACCATTGCCTATCATTGTCATGGTCTTCGTTCTAGTAATTTTATATGTTTCTGTCAAGAAAGTATCGGCAGGTGGACAATTATATGGGGGGTCAATTATCACATCCACATATATATTTGATGTATCACCTGTTTCTGCTATACACTCTGTCACACCTGTATCTGTCACATTATATCTTACTTTCTTAAATGGTACTTTAACAGAATCGCCATAAGAAACTTCATATAAATCCTGAATATAATAATCAGCAACATCAGTTATAATGGTTGTATCTTGATAATAATATTCCCCGTCTCTTAATCGGCCGTCATATGTATAAATATATGTTTCTTCTTCAAGAGATTCTTTCCTCCAGGTATTCAACTGCAATTGATCAAAAGTATTAAAATATCCATAATAATTAAAATAAATAGGGTGAACCATTTTAATTATATCACTATTTTCCGCAGACTTGAAAAGATGGTATTCATATCCATAATTATCTCCATATTCTAGGTTATCAAAACTGTCCTCAATAAACGATGTTTTACCTATATCCTGAAACCATGTTGTTTTTGTAATATAATAGTCATCAACAATGCCTGGCACTGATTTTTCTATGATCTTATTTGTATATATGGTTACTATGCTATCAATATCATGAAAAGTCTGAGAGTATTTTGATTTTACTGTATCTTCAGTCAAAAAATTGTTATAACGAAAATGTATAGAATCACCTTCAGTTGAAGTGAGGCTATAAGTACCAAACAGCAGGGTAACAGATGTTAGGTCGTTTAACATAGTAAATGGAACTGGATTTGAAGGGTTAGAATAATCTACTATAAATTTTTCCATTCTATCACTTATTTTATACAATGGTTCAGCATCATGCCAATTGCCGTCTCCATCATTCCATTTTCCGTTATTATCTTCATCATAAAAGGTTTCAAGATCATCCCAGATTCCATTGCCTTCATCCCCCGATTCTTCATCATCCCATTTTCCATTACAGTTCCTATCATCAAAGGGTTCAGTGAGATCATATTCATTATCCGAATCTATATCATAAAAGTATTCAGCCGGCTCATCGGGAACACCATTGCTCTTATCAATAAAATATTCGCCAGTATTAGTTTGTTTAATATAATTATACATAGGTGGATCATTTTCTTCTAAACCTTCATTTCTATCCCAGATGCCATTGCCTTCCGTATCGTTTTCTTTAGTTACATAACCCGGGTCACCAGGACATTTACCATCCACACCACAGTCGCGCCAATTATCACCATTTGGATCATCAGTTGATCCAGAAATCCAATTATAATTTTCAAGAGTACTTACAACATCATTCCCTCCTCTCCAATCACCTAAACAATTACAAGGTTTTTCATCAATTATATCGCCATCTGAATCAGTATCCACTACTTCACAAAATGCTTTTGTCCATTCTCCATCTTCATTCCAGTCATTTATAAGATCCTCTGTATTATCCCATTTATTATTCCCATTACTATCAATATAAGTATCAGGACCAGTTTCCAAGCTATCTGGACAAAAGTCTGGTCCGTAGTCAAAATACACTTCTGATGAGTCTCGAGTTAGATTCTGATTGCAGTCACCATTTATCCAATAAAGAGGAGAGTCTTTTGGAACATTTATCTGTGTATAAATAAAAGTTGTATCTAATTGTAGTGTTTTAGATGAGCTGCGATAATATATACTGTCATGACGTTCCCATTCTGTACGATCAATAAGCATAAGATCATCAACACTATAACGATTGGTATCAATTATACCCACAAAAATTAAAGAATCAAATATATCTTCCTCAACGTAATACATTGAATCTGGGACAATGTAATTTTTTAAATTTCTAATGACATAATTATTATCTGTTAAAGCTCTAGCGCTATCACATACACCGGAACAAAGTGTGGCTTCTCTTGTTTCTTGATCCGAAAATATTGCTTCATACCTTTCATTATTATTATCCCAGAAAAGAGTATCAACACTTTTCCATGAGTCTATGAAAGTTTTTTCTTTGGTTGATACCTTGGCAAGATATTGTGGCAGACTAAATTGAGTATCAGACTCGATAGATCCTGTCCCAGTGGAGGAAAATTGGTAATCAAAACCTACTTCAATTTGATCAGGACAATTACCTCTATATTCCACCAACATTTCGTTACACCAGTTTTGATTTAATGTATTTGTCTCATCTAATGGATACAGGGTGGAATAATCTTCTATATTTTCAGGAGTGAGACTCACCATATAACCGATCGTAACAGGCTCATTATTAATTTCCACAGTATAATCGGGGAATGTGCGAAAATTTAATGTGTCTAAATATAGATTTAATCGATCTGGAAAAAGTATCGTATTGATACCGCGAGTTATGAAGGAATTATAATATAGGAATTGAACTTCTATGCCTTCATCATTCAAATGATACCAATAATCATCTATAGAATGTCCTAAACCAAGGTCAGGATTATTCAGGGTATTTTTATTAGGAGTGGAAACTGATACTCTTGTTGGTGCATCTTTGCACCCTATTGCAAACAGCAGTATAATTGATAGTATTGAAATTATTTTGTTGTCAAACATATGTACTTATAAAATTTGAAAATATTACAACCTAAATCCTGGGGGCTACCCAAACATGTTACAATTAATTGACTCTATAAAATAATGAAACGCCCTTTGCATACATAATTACAAAGGGCAATAAATAATAGTATTAAAATATAAAAATTGAAAACTATAGCCTGCAATTTTAAATACCATGACTAATGAAATACAATATAAAAAGCCTGTAGATTATTAAACAGAAACACGACCTGTTATTCAAGTCAGGGTTAAATATTATTGGTAAATAAACTTATTTATTTCCCCATGTATCTTAAGTAAGGAATATCAGTGGATAAAATAAGCTGGGTGGTTGAATCGATGGTATTTTTATATGTTTCCAGAGTTTTAATGAAATTATAGAATTCAGGATCTTTTCCATAGGCGTCAGCATATATCCGTGTTACTTCTGCATCAGCATTTCCTTTAATCTTCTGTGCCTCTAAATATGCCCCAGATATAATTTCTTTTTCTCTCTGTACCTGCATACCTAAGATTTCCTGTTTTTTACCCTGACCCTGGGCACGGTATTTTTCAGCGATCTGTTCCTGCCGAGATATCATTCGGTTAAATACCTGTTCCTGAACCGTTTGAATGTAATTGATACGTTTTAAGTGCACATCCAGGATTTCAATGCCCATATTGAGATTGACTAGCCTTTCTGAAACAGATTGTAATATACTGTTAATTATTTCTATTCGTGCACCTTTTGCAGTCAAATCTTCAGTTTTTTCATCATTAATATTTACACTGGACGATTCAACATCCTGAACGGACATTATCCTGTCACTGGAGCGAACAATTTCCACCATGGTCCGGTTTGCGATTTCATCCCGAACCGCTCCATCCAATACATCATCCAGCAGGGATTGGGCCATAGTTTCATTCTTTGCTGATTTGTAAAACTGAAGTGCGTCACTGATACGCCACCTTGCAAATGCATCAATAATGATAAACTTATTATCCAGAGTAGGAATCTCTTTGGCAGATCCATCCCATTCCAGTATCAGTTTATCAAATTTTATAACTGTCTGTATGATTGGTATTTTGAAATGGAGACCTGCTTCTGTGACCGCACCTCCTACCGGTTTTCCAAATTGTGTTACGACAGCCTGTTCTGTTTCGTTAATTATATAGATGGAACCAAAACCAATAATTAATACAGCTAATAAGAATATAAGGGAAATAGTCTGTTTCATTATTTTTTCTCCTTATTTTTCAGGTTCAACATAGGTAAAAAATTCTCCAAACGAGTATCCACAATAACCTTGTTAGGGGTTTTACTGAATATCTCATCCATGGTTTCTATAAAATATCTATCCTTTGTGATTTGCGGAGCCTTTTTATACTTAGCCAATACCAGTTCAAACAAAGTGGCCTCACCTTTCGCATGATTGATTCTTTCCACAGCATACCCCTTAGCTTCATTAATTAATTTTTTTGCCTCACCTTCTGCTTTATAGATTTTCTTGTTGAATGCCTGGTTTGCCTCATTTTCCAGCTTTTCCTCTTCCTGCTCGGCCCGAATAACCTCATTATAAGAATCTGCCACAGGGTTTGGTGGCAGAACTGACTGAAGCTGAACCATTTTTATGGCAATACCAGCTTGATACTTATCTAGTATCCGCTGCATGTGAATCTTGGCTTTATCGGCAATAGCAACACGATCTGTCTGCAGTACTTCTGTAAAAGAACGATCCCCTATCATAAGACGAAGTGTGGCTTCTGATACATCACGAATTGTGTTTTCCACATCTCGAACATTAAAAAGATAATCAGCCGCATTCTTTATCTTAAACTGAATAATCCAACGTACATCAGCAATATTCAAATCTCCTGTAAGCATCCAGGATTCTTTATTATAATTGCGAGAGGAATATTTAGTCTGCACACCTGCCTTAAGTGTCCTGAAGCCAAACTCCCTTTTGAACTGCTTATCTACCTTGACAAGATATACCCTATCAATAAATGGAATCTTGAATTGCAATCCCGGTTGGGTGGTATGAGAATATTCCCCCAGACGAAGGACTACACCATTCTCATTGGCATCCACCGTGTAAACAGAAAAGAAAAGGATGATTGCAGCAACAACGAGAGCAATCAATCCTCCAAATTTCTTGATTTCAAATGAAGGGATTTGTATATCAACATCTCCAAACTTGATATTATTGGCCATAACGGTACCTCAGTTTTATTTATTTAAAGAAACATTAGATCTGTAATTTAATGAATCTATCA
>Ga0187827_10007161_pt1 | contig 12497 bp, 7 predicted proteins | sample ETNtaG_39_FD_167969 | JGI IMG/M metagenome (GOLD analysis project Ga0187827, IMG submission 167969) | Marine microbial and viral communities from oxygen minimum zone, Eastern Pacific Ocean - ETNP2014_SV_150_PacBio MetaG (Illumina Assembly) | ecosystem: Environmental > Aquatic > Marine > Hypoxic... | reverse complement strand
CTCGGTCTGGAATGGCACCTAAATCTTGACGATGCCAAACGCCGGGCAGTTGAAGCTGCACTTTGCTCACAGGATTTCATTCTCGTGGACGGGCCCCCGGGAACAGGTAAGACAGCTTTCATTGCCGAGCTGGTTGCACAGACACTGGTTGCCGATCCAGGGGCACGGGTCCTTCTCGCTAGCCAAACCCACGTAGCTCTAGACAATGCCCTGATGAGGATCACGGAGGTCAATTCGGAGTTCACGACCGTTCGACTAGGCAACCCAGTGTTCAAGAAAATGTCGCCTGATGTCGAAGGGATGACCATCGAGAGCCGGCTTGAGCAATGGCGTAAACGCGTCGAGCTCGAGAGCGAGGCGTACATGGAGGACGCCGCAAATCAGGCAGGCATCACTCTCGAGTCATTGCGCGCCGCAGTGCATCTTCGCCATCTTGGAGAACTTCAGCACCGGGTCGCTCAGCTCAACGACAGGATTGAGAAGCGAGAGGACCAGGTCCGTCGCTCGGCTGCTCTGGGTGTCACAGATCATCCGCTACTAACCCCGGACGAGATAGAAGACCTCGAAGAAGAAATCCAGCAGATCAAGGAGAGGCAACAAGAACTTGGATTGGAGGTCAAAGAGATCCGCCAACAACCGGAAGTTGCTGAACACCTTGCCGAGCTAGAAGAGCCGGCGACTCCCGGCAAGATGCAGCAGCTTTCCGACCGGCTCCTAGAGGGGAGCAGGGACAGAGAGGCGATGTCGGATCTGGTGGACTTCCAAGCAAAATGGCGAGAACGAATCGGACGAGGCTCCGATTTCGAATCGGCACTAGTCCGATCAAGCCAGGTAGTGGCCGCCACGTGCATGGGACTCGCAGGATTCAGAGGAATCGACCAAATCGAGTTCGATCTCTGCATCATCGATGAGGCGTCTAAGGCAACGGCGACCGAAACCCTTCTCCCACTCCTGCGATCCCGTCGATGGGTTCTGGTCGGCGACGAGGCACAACTTCCCCCGTTCCTCGATCCGGCATTCACTGATCGGAATCTGATTGAAGAATTTGGGCTCGATGTAGACGAGATGGGTCGAAGCCTCTTCTCTCGGCTAAGAGCTGGCCTTAGACCCGAGTGCAAGCAAATCCTGACACATCAACACCGAATGGTTGATGGGATCGGCTCGCTGATCAGCGAATGCTTCTACGACGGCGCCATACAGAACACTGCGGTGCCAGCACCCGAGTGGGTCGGGATGACAGGGCTCTTCCAGGAGCAGCCCGTTTGCTGGTACAGCACAGAACTGTTCCCTAATCGTCACGAATCGCGACAGGACCAGAGCTACCGAAACAACTGCGAGGTCCAGCAGTTGAAGGCCTTGGTTCGAAACCTAGACCTGGTTCTCTCGGCGCAGAACTCTGACGAGAAGATCAAGGTTCTATTGCTTGCTCCCTACAGCGCCCAGGTAAACGCAATCCGCCAATCACTCCAGTCGATGGAGCGTCGTTCGGGAAACCTAAGGCTCGAGGTGAACACGGTTGATGCTGCACAGGGCCGCGAAGCTGACGTACTTCTCTTCTCAACGACACGGAGTAACCCGGCAGGCCAGATCGGCTTCCTTCAGAATCTTGCCAGAGCCAATGTCGCCCTCAGTCGTGCCCGTTATCTATTGGCGATCGTCGGAGACGCATCCTTCTTCAGCCTGGTCGAAAGCCCCTTCAAGCGTGTCCTCTCCCATATAAGGGCCAACCCGGGATCCTGCTCGGTCAGCGTGGTCGAACGATGAGCACAAAGCATGAAGTCGCCAAGCGATACGCCGGTTCTCGCCCAGGCTTCGAACTAGTCGCAGTTGAAGATATCGGCATTCCGTACTTCGAACTTCGTATGCAGGTCCTCGTACAACGGGAAAAGGACATTGGCCCGATCGACGAGTTTGTCCTCGGGGCGGTCAAACGAGGGATTGACACTGTTCCTGAAGTGATGAGGTTTCTTGGCTTAGATCAACTGGTCGTTGAGCAAGCGATCGTTGACCTCTGCAAGACGGACCTTCTCGACTACCAAGTAGGCACCAATGGCAACGTATTTCATCTCACAGAGCTCGGAAAAAACGCCTATCAGTCCCTGGTGGAACTTGTCCCGGATCGGATAGAGATCAATCTCGGGTTTGACAGGCTTATTTGGCAGCCGAGTTCACGATACGAACGGGCGCTCATACCGCCAAGGGATGCGAAGAGCAGAGAGCTCACCGAATTGCCGCCGGTCCGGAAGAGGCGCCTGAAGGTCGAAGAGCTGGACATAGCGGACGCCGAACGGGAACTAGAGGAGAGACCCAACAGCATCCTCCAGCGGGCGAGTTTGGTCAGCATCCAAGACTTCAGTTGCTATCGCATGTTCCTTCCCGGGGTCGCCCTCCTGTTTGTTAATCGCGACAGCGGGGAAGAACAGACAGCGATCACGATCGATGACCGGATCTCCGAAACGCACGAAACTTCCTTTGCCTCGATCGACGGTCCAAAGAAAGTTGCCCTCATAGCAGATGACTCGGCGAGTCGAACCGACGAGGCTCCGAAAGTCCCACCCGAAGCGCGCCGCTTGTCGATGAAGCGATCTGAACTTGACGCACTGGTGGAGAAACAGGCCCAAGAGTTGGCTGCCGGGGTTGGGGAGATTAGAACCGAGACAGCGGACCCCGATATCCCGGGCGAGGACACCACCGGCGATCAGCAAAGCGCTGAGGGTCAGTTGGAGTCATTGCTCGTTCGGCCGCTGCAGACATACGAGCATCAGATCGTTCTTCAAGAGGCCCTAGAGGGATCGGAGCGGCGGCTGCTGATCATCTCGCCCTGGATTCGCAACGACGTCGTCAACAACAGTTTCATGGAATCGTTGTGGGATCTTGCACGAAAGAGAGTCGAGATTCATATCGGCTACGGAATAGGTGGAGACCGAGCTAATGGGGATCAGGACGAATGGGCATTACAGCTCTTGGCACGGCTTGCAAACGAGAATTCAAATGTGACTGTCAAACGTCTTGGAAACACCCACGCCAAGATCTTGGTTTCTGACGACCGGCTGGTGGTGACCAGCTTCAACTGGCTCTCGTTTAGGGGAACGAGACGGCGACGGTACCGCCAAGAAGAAGGAATGCTGATAGAGGAGGCCCAATTGGTGGAGGCCGAGTACGAAAGGTATCGGGGCCTGTTCTAGTCACGAGTGGACGGCCCATCAGCCCTCACGGTGGGTGGCCCAGATGGCGCAGTTGGTAGTGAGTCGTCCGCCTGCTTGCCGCTGATTGGGTGACGGCGGCCGGAACGCTCCAAGGCCACCCCTGATGGCAAAATGATCCGACTGTCCAACGGCCACGAGCATGCGCGGCCGGGGGGGATTTCTTTTGCGGTAGTCGAGTCGCCCCCTAAGTCGCCAATCCGAGTTCCGTTCTTGGACCTCAGATCCTCAACGGTGATATTTGGACCATCTACCGAGAGTTTGATGTGTGTTCGGCTGATCAGGCCCAGTTCCGATCCAGGGAGGAGCTCCTCCAACCCAATGCACCTCTTTGAGCGGGTGCGACCGACCATGACCCCCGGACCATCCTCGATAAGGAATCGGTCCCTCTCCACTTCGTCGAAGAAGACGATGACAGCGACAGCAGGGGGTCGCGGTCCGGCATCATCGAGAGGCGCCTTACAACCGGGACAGACAAAGTAGTCGTGGTCTTGGTCGTAACGGGGAAGTTCTTCGAGTCGGTCAGGCCAGAGTTCCGCTAAGAGACATTTCTCTTGGTGGCACCTGAAGTAGCGGGATGCCGCACGGTTCTCAACTTCGTAGCGCCGTAGACCCCGCTCGTAGAGCTCTCCCTCCTCTTCTTTGCGAGAAACATGTTGATGTGGTCGTGGCCCAAATGGACGAAACTCGGGTACCGGCTCTCCTTTACTGTCGGTCGACCACGCGATCGCTTTCGCAGCATCAAGTTCTGGGTAACGACGTCGGAAATCGTCGAAGCGATCCATCGTCGCGATTACGGCCCCATGGCGGGGGGAATTGTCGCTGAAGGCAAGCTCTAGAAGGCGCTCGTCGGCAAACTTCACTTCCTCCAAGCATCCTTGACCTCTGAGATCTTTCAGGCATTGTTTCCCACGGGCGTCAAGTCTTGGGAAGAGACTCCTGTCGGCGACCACGTAGAGAGATGAGGGCGGGAGCGCATTTCCGAGAGAATGGAGGAAGAACTCAAGGCGCTCCCAGGCTGCGTCGGCCCCTCTAGGAGAGATTGATCTATCCCGGCATACGTTGGAGCCATCGATCAGCACACCGGAGATGTCGTGAAGCTCCACGACAACCACGCTACGGGCCGACCAGCAGCTCTGCCAGCAGGGTCTCACCGGCTGGGGCTACCTACCGGGCCGGTGTCGGCTGGCGAATGTCGCCTACCCCCTTTTCTTCGGACACCGTCGAGTTAACGATGGGGTAGGGGCTTGTGTATTGCTCCCAGCGTTGCTCCCAGAGAGCGTTTGTACTGAAAACGAGAGCACCGCAGGTCGTTGACCTGCGGCGTCACGTGGAGCTAGAGGGAATTGAACCCTCGACCTCTTCCATGCCATCGATGGTACGGATCGACCAGCAAGGCTGTCGGAAGGGCCTCCAGGCTGCTGTCAGGGTGTGTCACCCCTTCGGCGGAACGACTGAATTCAACTTCTCACTCGCGCCCCGGGACGATGTGGGAGCCGCGGTCGGTCTTGACGACGCGGAGGCCGAGGTCGAGGCGCTGCTTGACGCCCTCGACATGGCTGATGACGCCGACGGTCCGACCGCCGGCACGCAGTTCGGCGAGCGTGTCGATGGCGAGGTCGAGCGCATCGGTGTCAAGGGCGCCGAAGCCCTCGTCCACGAACAGGCAGTCGATCCGGACGCCCCCGTTGCGGCGCTGGACTGTGTCGGCGAGGCCGAGCGCCAAGGAGAGCGACGCTAGGAAGGTCTCGCCCCCGGACAACGAGTTGGTCGGCCGCTTCTTCCCGGTGTAGCTGTCCTCTATGTCGAGGCGAAGGCCGACCGCCCGGTCCTTCTCGTCCTGGTCGCTGACCACGAAACCAAAGCGACCGTCCGACATTGAACGAAGCCTGATCGTCGCCTCAGCGGAGACCTCGCGGAGGAAGTGCGCCAACACCCACTGCTCGAGCGACTGCTTCGACCCGGAACCCTTGCCCCGACACGTCTTGTCAACCTGCTCGGCTAGGTCCGCCCCTGCCCGGGCCTTCGCCGCCGCTGAGCGCTTCTGGTCCGCCGAATCGGCGGCGCCCTTGAACGCCTTGTGCCGTTCGCTCAGCAGGCGGGTGGCCTCGCGCAGTGATCCGACACGCTCCACCGCGTCAGCCACAGCGGTCGCCGCCACCTCCACGGCCGGGCGAGCCTTGGGAACCCCTTCCTTCGTGAGCACGGCGAGGCGTATTTTCGCCCCCTTCTCGGCCTGCTGGCGCTTCTCGAGGCGCTCGTCGATCTCGTCGAGTTCCCTCGAGGGGCGTTCGGCTGCGCGCACGGCGGCCTCCTCGGCGAAGCCCGTCGACTTCAGCATCTTTACGACGAGGCGCTGCTGTGCATCGTGATGGGCGAAAGCCTCGACGACGACGCCTAGGGTCGCTACGACTGACTCCAGCGCCGCGACGATCCGACCCGCCTCCTCGGCCAGGACAGAGGGGTCGACTCCCTTGCCCAACGCCCGTTCGACCTTCGCCGTCAGTCGCTTGGCTTCCCCTTCGTTGACTCCTGCCAGACCGTCCAGACGCTTGGCCTCAGCCTGCTGCTTCGCCCCCTCGTCCTTCGACACCTGGAGGTCCGTCCGGGCCTTCTTGAGATCGGTCCCGAGTGTCGCGGCGCGCCCGGCAAACTTCTCCAACCGCTTGACCTTGGCCTCCGCCTTCGTGAGCGCCTCCTTCGCCTTGGTGATGATCGGACGGAGGTCACTCACCGGTTTTCCGGTGCCTGCCTTGATGAATGCTCTTTCCGACTTGTCGAGATCCTTCGTCGCCCGGCGAAGATCCGTCTCTGCTGATGCCGCCGCCGCTATCGCGCCGGTCAGGGCAGCCTCAGCGGCCGCGAGACGCGATCCGCCTGAGCCCTTCGCTGGTGACGCAGGACTCGGATGCGCGAGCGATCCGCACACCGGGCAGGGCTCGCCGTCGACGAGACCCTCCCGGGCCAGATGGACGGCGACGTTCTCCAGGTCGCGTCGGCGCTGCGCTTCGACCTCCGACTCGGCTGTCTGGCGGGCTCTCTTCGCCAAGCCCGCCGCCTTCTCGGCGGCCGTGAGGTCCTTGCGTGCCCCGCTGAGGTCGGTGGCCACCTCATGGGCGGTCATCGCATCCTGTTCCTGCTTCAGTGCACCCGGGAGTTCGGCTTGCGCCCCGGCGGCCTCCGTGTGGTCGGCCTCGAGATCCTCGAGGTCGCTGGCCTGCTCGGTCACCGCCTCTGCGAAGCCCGCCGCCTGCTCCCTAGCGTCGTCGGCCTGCTCCCGGAAGTCGAGCGCCGAACCGGCGTGCACCCCAGCAGCTTTCAGGTCGGCGGTGTATCCCGTGCACTTCTCCTCCCGCTTCGACCATTTCGTGCTGAGGCCATTCGCCTCCACGACCGTGGTCGGCACCTCGTTGGCTGGCAGGCCGGTATCGACGAGCTCCTTGATGGCTGACGAGTGTTCCGACTGCGCTTCGGTGAGCACGTCGGCCCGCGTGCCCAACTCGTCGAGGGCCTCGACCACCGGTGCGGCCCTTCGCCCGTCCTCCAGGACTTTGGCATCCTTCTTGGCCTGAGACTTCGTCTTCTCGATTTCGTTGAGCGCCTCCCGCAGTTCCTTCGCCTCGTCGAACCGGCCGGCCTCCCCCTCTACCTGTCGGAGTCGGTCCTGCGCCTCAGTGACACCCTTGTCTGCAGCAGCACTTGCTTTCTCGACCGCCTTCTTCCAGCGATCGAGGTAGGTGAGACGAACGGCCCTACCGACCACCACGTTCTGGTCATCGTCCTTCCATGCGGCGACAGTGACCCCGGTGCCCTCGGTGACCTCCGTGAGACCGCCGAGTGCTTCATCCCACGCTTCGACCGCCTGGCCCACTGCCTCGTTCGACAAAGCCTCGGCCTCGTTCGCCTCGGCGCGCCGCGTCGTCGCAAGCCGCCTGAGGTGCTCGGCCGCCAGCATGAAACCCTCGGTGGAGAACAGCGTTCGGAGCAACTTCTCGCGATCACCGGAATCCGCCCGGAGGACCTGGTCGAACTTCCCCTGAGGGAGCAGGACCACCTGCGAGAACTGCTCGTGGTCGAGGCCCAGGAGGTCGAGGATCCGACCATCGACGGGACGCTTCCCGGCGGCCTCCTCCTGCCACGCCCGTCCGTCGTAGCGCTCGAGCGTGGCCTTGGCTGGGACCTCAGTCGTGCCCTCACCCCGCTGCTTGTCCCGCTGTTGCGTCGGCGTGCGAAGCACCCGCCACCTGGCGTCGTTTACCTCGAACTCGAGGCTCACCGAGGTCGTTGCAGCGTCCTTCGCAAAGTCAGACCGGAGCCTCACGACCCCATCCCCCCGGGCCCCGGGCACCTTCCCGTAGAGGGCGTAGACCATGGCGTCGAACAGCGAGGTCTTGCCGGCGCCGGTGTCTCCAGCGACCAGGTAGAGACCGAGTTCCGTGAGCGCCGAGAAATCGACCGCCTCCTTGGCGGCAAACGGTCCGAAGGCCTCCAACTCGAGCGCCAGCGGCCTCATGCCGGAACCTCCTGGTCGCGGAAGCCGACCCGGATCGCCTCGTCGAGAAGCAACCCCTCGGGCTTCGTCGGAGACCGCCCCGTGACGTCCTCCCAGAACTCGTCGGCCAACTTCCGAGGATCAGCACCACCATCGACGTCGAGGTCGACACGGCGGGTGCCGGCGACTTCGTCGAGGAACGCGTACCCGAGCTGGATGATGCCGTCGTAGCGGGTCCGGAGTCGGTCCATTGCACCCGGCTGCACCACAGGGTCCGTGAGCATCGCACGCACGAAGAAGCGCTTTTCGTACTCGACGTAACGCTTGTCCGAAACAAGGTTCTCAAAGGAGTCCTCGATCGTCACCACCGGCCAGCCGGCCTCGACCGGGATCAACTCCACGGTGAGGTCCGTGCCATCGGCGCTCAGGTCGACGAGCCGGAGCGCCTTTGGGTCTGTCTCCGAGAACGAGTACGGGATTGGTGAGCCGCAGTAGGCGACCCGCTCGTTGTCGCCCACGACCTGAGGACGGTGCAGGTGCCCGAGCGCCACGTACGAAATCCCCTTGTACACGCTGGCATCGACGAGTTCGGCTCCCCCGACTTGGAGCAGGGACCGTTCGGACTCGCTTTCCAGTCCGCCACGCACGAAGGCATGTGACACGACGAGGGATCGAGGGCTGCGGTCCACATCTTTCTGGACGCGGGCAAGCCACCCCTCGAGAACGGACTGGTGGGTCGCCGCACCCTCACCGTCCGAAAGCCCTCGTGCAAGGAACGGATCGAGAAAGGGGATAGGCGCGACAAGGAGGGGGCCGTCGTCGAACTCCAGCATCACGGCACCGGGCTCCCGGCTCCCACGAATCACGACGCCCTCGCGCAACAGGCGCGGCGGAATCTCGATGCGTTCTCCCTGGTCGTGGTTGCCGGCGATGCCGACCACCTGGGCCCCCGCATCGACGATCTGCTCGAGTGCCCCGTACCACGCCTCGACGGCCTCGACCGGAGGCAGCGCCCGGTCGAACACGTCGCCAGCCACGACGACGAGGTCGATCCCCTCGCTGCCGACCAGATCGACCACTTGGTCGGTGAACCGGCACTGCTCCTCGAGAAGGGGGACGCGCTTGAACGACCGTCCCAGGTGCCAGTCGCTGGTGTGAAGGATTCTCATGACCGGGGCCCTCTCGGCGTTTGAGGCTGCACGACAATGGTCGCGCATCTCTGTGACACGTGCCCGGGAAACCTGACTGTCTGCATGGCTTCCTGCTTGAAGGCGGCTCCGGTGGCTAACACTCGCTGCCGCAGTTCGGACAGTTAGCGTCGTCCACGTCCATCCACTCATTGCATGCGTCGCAGTGGATACCGCTGCGAGACGGCACGTCGGCCGTGCCGCCCATGCCTACACCGGGCTCGTCAAAGAAGTCGCTCATAGCCACATCCTTCCGTGTCTCTTGGATCGCGTCGATCCACCGACATCGTCGCAGCGAGGTGTGACAACAGACGCTGTAAGTGGGTGGTCAGTCGAACGTATTGAAGATCACTCCGGCGGCTTTCGGATCAAACCCCTCCGAGCAGTCGGGCCTTGGCTGGCCAGGGCGATCTACCGCACCACTGGCAGCTAACAAATGTCGCCTACCCCCTCCTCCTCAGACAGCGTCGAGTTAACGATGGGGTAGGGGCTCGTGCGTTGCTCCCAGCGTTGCTCCCAGAGAGCGTTAGTACTGAAAACGAGAGCACCGCAGGTCGCTGACCTGCGGCGTCACGTGGAGCTAGAGGGAATTGAACCCTCGACCTCTTCCATGCCATGGATTCGTGTCTTGAGAGCAAGGCGCTTCGAGGGCACCAAGACCGACCTTTTCCTAGTCGGTGGGAATCCGGTACCCAGTGCCATCAGAGATAAGTATTTCGGTGTCCGCGGCAGCGGCGAGAACCGCCCCGATCCGATAACGCACCTTTGAGCCGCATCTCGCGAATCCAAGCGCCCTATTGGTTTCCTTGATCAGTTCCTCAGGTTTCCCCGTGAAACCGGACTCAAGGACGTGGACCGCAGCGTTAAGGATTTCCTGAGAAGCGATGTGGTTGATCTGCCGGTCCGTGACCCCTCTGGGGGTTACACGGAACACTGTGTAATCGTCCGGCGCCCAGCCCGATCCCCAGACAAAGAGGCCTTGTCCGGTCTCTTCGCGAAATCCAGCAGGAACAAGGTCGAGAATTTGCTTAGCTCGGGCTGCAGACACCCTCGCCATCCCGCAACGGCGTCCTACTATTTTCGCCAGTCGATCACCATGGATCGGCGTCTCCACGGCCAGAGTTTCGTGGATAATCTCTTCCACTCTCGTAGCAGCTGCGAGAGCGGGCAGGAGATCAAGGAGTCCGAGGTCGCTGTCCAAAGCCTCCATGGAAGCTGGCTTGAAGTGAAGTACCGCATAGAGATCGGAAGCCTCCGACCCACGGGTGAGCCTTCCCCTCCCGGGCTTGATCTGAGGCTCTTGGACGTCGAGCCCGACAACAACACCCTTCGCGAGGCGACGAGCGGGCAATGGCCGAACGGGATTAGGCCGTTGTTCATAACATCCCTCGGGAACAACGAGGGCGTGGAGATGCTGTCTTCCAGTGCCGCTCCGAGTGAAATAGTGCGTGGTGGCCTCAATGGCCTCAGCGAAGGTCTTCTTTTTTCCAACCGTGATCGTCGTCGTTTCGATTGGAACGAAGCGGCCATTCGAATACAGGTCGAGAATGTCGTTCGGATTGGGCACCACACCGCCCCGTGGATCCATGGCCTCCATAACACCGGCGACATGGTCACCCATAAGGAGCCCGGCGAATGCATGCCCCCTGACGAGTATCAGCACAGAATCGAGACCCACGGCTTCGAGGCAGGAGGCCAACAGCACCGCAGAGTCGAGACACGTGGCTGCGTGCTCTTCGAGAACACGGTCAGGTGTCCGGACTTTCTGACCGAATCCTTCAAACGAGGCCGGGGGGTCCGAGTATGTCAGATCCAGTTCACATAAGGCGTCGTAGACCGCCTCCGCCATCGCCAACCAGCGCTCCTTGTTGCCGCTGTCTTGGTAGCCCTCCGTCGACGGGTTCTCTGTTCGCTCACCGAGTAGTTCTCGTGTCCTCGTGATAACCGGTGCCAGAGAGGGATGATTGGGGTGCACGAACGCGCTAAGCGAGTCGAAATTCTGGGGATTGTGCATCCACTGGTTGTAGGCCAAGAAGGAGATCTGCTTCCGGTATCGTCCCACGACCTCGCTCCCTACAGAGACTTCCACTAGAAGGTTCCCTGGCAACTGTTCATCCAGTGTGGCCAACTCGACGAAGTTCGGAGGCATCCGAATGTCGCGGAAGGACTTCGTCTCTCCGATTTGCAGTGCAGGGATCTCTCTCTCATAGGGGTGCAACAACGGCTCGCCTGTCGCCGTCTCAACAGACACCTTCAGCGTCACATCGCCCCGACTGGGATCAACAGCCTCGTTCAAGATCTCAATCTGGCGAACGACAGACCTGTGTGCGGACGAAAGACAGAAGAAATCGTCGGCATCGATCTTGAAGGCGTATGGGTCAGATCCTTCCGACCAGGCGGATGGTGTCTCTTCTTCTAGTGCCCCATTATCCGGCAGGTCGCCTAGGTCGGAAAATTCCGCAATCAGGCGTTCCGCCACTGCGAGGGCTCCGGGCGCATCGGAGCATTGGTCAAGCAGCTCCTCCACGTCATCGGCCACCACCGGTGGATCGATTGAAGTACCGCTGGAAAGTGACCGCTCCGCGTGCTCTAGGTGGCCCTGCCATCTGGGCGGATTGACGTCGTAATCCTCAAGAAGTGCGACTAAGAGATGGCGACGGGTTGCCACCGCCTGACTACGCGACTTAGCGAGCGCGACCACTCGGTCGCCCAGCCGGTCCCTACGCACGGCGCCTACGATTTACGTGGGGAGAGGCCAGACCACCAGTTCTTACGTATCTTCATAACGCTTCCCGCCAAAGCGCTTTTGCAAGTCGTCGTCAAAGAAGTTGGCTGAAGCACCCATTTGGGCCACGGCGTAACCCAACTCATCTTTGTCAAGGAAGTCTCCGAGGAGGGTGTGGTCCATGTGAAGCATCCCACTCTTTTCGCCCTCTTTAACCATCAATATCAGCGTTCCGAAGTGCTGCAAGTTACCTTCGACTGCAATCCAGCGACACAATTCATCGGTAACCGGGACGTCGAAGAGAACAGGCGCCTGTAGGCGAACAAGCACGCTGTCCTCATCTGGCCCCCAGGTTTCACACGCAACAATCACCGCGGTGGACCCGGCATATATCCGGAACGCACCATCGGGCAATAGGTTGGTGGAGAAGCTTTCGGCGAGGATTCGTTGGACCTTCTGACTCACCTCTTGAACGGTCGGCACAGTGCCCCCTCTCTAGTCCTCACCCATCCACTTGACGGGCGAGACTCTAAGTACACCATTAACTCGGCCTTAGTGCTAGATGGGACCAGATCCACATTGGGGCTTTCATGGCCCCAAGGAGGGCATCCAGGGAATCAACGAGATTCCTCCTCCCCCCGCCTGAGAGGGGGTCGCGGCCCGAACACTCTCCTCTGGCTGCTCCCAGCGTTGCTCCCAGCGAGCGTTAGTACTGAAAACGAGAGCACCGCAGGCCGGTGACCTGCGGCGTTACGTGGAGCTAGAGGGAATTGAACCCTCGACCTCCTCCATGCCATGTAGCGATCGTTGGTGCTTTCTGGATGGAAGGTGTCCCCCCACTCGCCGTCGGCGAAGGGAACCGGACCACCTTCGTCCTCCCACGGGCTAAT
>Ga0187827_10007160_pt1 | contig 12498 bp, 14 predicted proteins | sample ETNtaG_39_FD_167969 | JGI IMG/M metagenome (GOLD analysis project Ga0187827, IMG submission 167969) | Marine microbial and viral communities from oxygen minimum zone, Eastern Pacific Ocean - ETNP2014_SV_150_PacBio MetaG (Illumina Assembly) | ecosystem: Environmental > Aquatic > Marine > Hypoxic... | reverse complement strand
GATAGTAGGGCTGGTGGCGTCGTGTCTGGCCTATGGCAACGTCAAATCGATCATCAAAGACGTTGGTGAAGTTCTCGGTCGCATGGGTGAGTCGCCGCATCGGTTTGTTTGCGATTTCGACTACGCTCGTGAAGCACACGTTTTTGATGGGTTCTACCACCGGTTTAATCGTGGCGAGGATATAGCTCTCTTGTGCAGAATGGTCGCCGAGGTTTTGAAGCAGGAGAGATCTCTGGGGGCAGCATTTGAGAAAGGGTACTTGGGCGAGGCTAACATCGGTTTGGCGCTCATCCGGTTTGTTGACCGCCTTCTGAGCTGTGAGAACGGTCGCTTGCCTGCCGATCACACTGTACACTACCTTTTGCCATCGCCAGCCAAGGGAAGCGCGTGCAAACGGCTAAACCTCTATTTGCGGTGGATGATAAGGCCGGCGGACGGGCTTGACCTGGGGCTCTGGACGGGGATGAGTCCATCAGCGCTGATAATGCCCGTAGATACCCACATAGCCCGGATATCGCGTCAAATAAGACTGACCGCCAGAAAAAGCGCCGACTGGAAGATGGCGGTTGAGATTACCAGCGCTCTTAAACAGATAGATTCAGACGACCCTATCAGATACGATTTTTCGTTGTGTAGACTCGGGATATTGGACGAGTGTCCTACTCAGCAAAACAGTGAAATCTGCGGTAGCTGCATGATAAGAGACATCTGCCGACTGTAGACCTCAGATTTGGGAGTGCTTCATGGCGGGAATTACCGACGATGTTGTTGCTGTGATTTTGGGTGGTGGGCATACGGTCGATAATAGATGAGGGAACGGTAATCAAGCGTACTGTGATGCTCGGTACGGACTACTATCTGTGGGACCTTCCTGACGATGCCAGCAGAGAGAACTGTCCGCATCTCGGTGTTGGAGAGGACTGTCAAATTGAAAACGCCATCATCGACAAAAATGCCTGTATCGGTGACGGCTGCCGGATTGTTAATGAAAAAGGCATACAGGAAGAGGTAAGCGACCTTTACGAGATCCACGAGGGAGTGACGATTATACCCAGGAACGCTGTTCTTCCGCCTGGCACGGTGATCTAAGGCTGTTCGGTCCAGTTGCCGTCGCTTGCCAGCGACACTGAACCGCCAAAATTCTTGTAAGCCGCGCCGTCCGAGGCCGTCAACTTCTGTTGCTGGACCCAGCTGCCGTCGGTTTGGCGAGCAAACACATACGCTGAGCCCGAGTTGTCGCCGTCGTCGTCGAGCCAGGAGCCGATCAAGACCCAATCACCGGATACCGACACTGAACCGCCGAAATAGTCGTATTCCGCGCCGTCTGATGGGAGCAGCTTTTGCGTTTCGGTTGTGGTCTGAGACCCCAATGTCAGCGATGTCGCGAACATTGTCGCCCAATATCCTGCAATGACTCTCCGCATCACATCACTCCCTTTTGCGTGGCCAGCGCATCTACGGCGGAAATTCGGGTTGGCAAATACCAACCAAACCATACACAAAACTGGTGGTTTTGTCAAATCATTTTTTGGGGCGATAATCGCCTTGACGTCCCGTTAGTGCCACATATGCTGATCGTCGCCAAGTGTTTGGTTGACCGGGTCGCTGATCTTGCGAATCTTTTCGATGTCGTCATCGCTAACTGACCACCCGACCGCGCCAACGGTATCCTCCAGTTGCGACGGGCGTTTGGCACCGACGATGGGCGAGGTGACAGCCTGCTGATGCATGAGCCAGTTGAGCGAGAGCTGTGCCATTGTTTTGCCGTACGAATCAGCGATGGGACGATACGCCTCCACCGCCTTGCACGCCTCCTCCCACGTCGGGCTCTTGAACATCCTGTTGCCCAATCGCACGTCCCCTTCGTCGGGCGGATTGTCGAGCGAGAATTTACCAGTAAGTAGCCCTTGAGCCATCGGGCAGTAAGGGATGACCGAGATGTTGTTCTCCTCGCAAAACGGCGACTGATCGCTTTCGACCATCCGCCAAAAAAGGTTGTACGGCGGTTGAAGCGATTCAAACCGCGCTATTTTGAGGGCATCGATCATCTGTTCTGAATTGAAATTCGACACCCCGATGACCCTGATCTTTCCTTCCGATCTAAGGTCTGATAAAACACCCATCGAGTCGGCGATGGGGATGTCGTCGTTGGGCCAATGAATCTGGTAGAGGTCAACATAGTCAGTCTGTAGCCTCGTCAGACTCGCCTCCAACGCCTCACGAATGTCCTGTGGCGCGAGATTGCTCGACCAGACTTTGGTGGCGATCATCATCTTGTCCCGGCGACCAAGCAGAGCTTTGCCCAACACCTCCTCTGACCTGCCACCTCCGTACACCTCAGCGGTGTCTGCGATGTTGATCCCCAGATCAATTGCGGCGTGCACCGCAGCGATGGACTCTGCGTCATCCACATCGCCCCATGCGCCGCCGCCAAACGCCCAACAGCCCAGCGTAAGAGCCGAAATCTCAAGTTCGGATTCTCCCAATCGGCGATATTCCATTTTGCTGCTCCTTCAATAGGGCTTAAGGTTGTTTGTTCACCCAGCAAACTAGGCCGTCGGCGGCAACAGGCCAACAGCACAGGTCGTGAATGTGTGACAGTTTTAACCGCACCTGCTACAAATGCCGTGAGGGCGGGTCGTCCCATTCGCGGCCCAACTCAAGATATTGCCTAAGCCGCTCTAAGGCATCACGCCAAACGCGTTCGCACTCTTGCTTAGCCTCTCTGTTGGGGATGCCCACTGCCAAAAAAGTCAACACGGTCTCAGTGTCGCTTCTTTCTTCCAACTCAAAAATTGCCACAGAAGCAGGTGTGTCGTCTGGGAAATAGAAATCCTCGGTGGTGCCCGGTATCGGACGACGAGAAAAGACCAGCCGCCTATTGTCGTCGCAATCCAGCACCCGCCCAGTTTCGTTCACCGTGCTCCACTCGCCCAGCGTCAACTCCACCACCGATCCGCCGCCTAGCCACCGTCTGTGCAGGTCGGCGTCGGTCAGCGCAGTAAACAAGTCAAAGCGCGGTGCAACGATGTCGATTATCAGCTCTACAATGTGGGATACCGGGCGTGAGCGAGAGAACATGGCGAGCCTTTGGGGTTGTGAAGGTTCACTGACGAGAAGTATTCTATGCGGGTCGCTGTGATCGTAGGCCGGTGACGGTCTTAAGCGCAACACCCGGAGCCGGAATGACCCCAGACATCGACCCGTCACCTCAAACCTCATCGCCTGATAGCGACAACTCTCCCAGGTCAGCCTCATTTAGAGCGATCGGCGTCGGTATAGCGGTTGTGGCGGCCATCAACCTCTGGATGGCCTACTGCGAATATGTAGTTCGCGCCTCCCGTCTTAATGGCAGCCACTTTCCTGTGGCGCTTGTCGCCGTCCTTTTCGTGCTTGTAGTCGGTGTGGTTCCGCTCCTAGGCGTGCTGCGATTCTTGCGTGGCTTCTCAAAGGGCGAGCTGATAGTCATATCGCTCCTGGGGCTAGTCGGTGCGGCGATCCCGGCGAACGGCCTTACTGGATTTCTTTTGGGAGTGTTGGCGACCCCCTACTACTATGCCACCCCTGAAAACCGGTGGGGTGAGTTTCATCCTTTCATACCCTCGTGGCTGGTCCCACCTGATCTGGGACACGCCATGAGGGATTTTTTCAACGGCCTGGCACCTTCCAAAGCGATACCGTGGGAGCTGTGGATACCTCCACTATTCTGGTGGGCGACGTTCGTCGCAGCTATCATTTCGGTGTGTCTTGGGGTCACTGTGCTCCTGCGCCGCCAATGGGTGGAGCACGAGAGGCTGGCATACCCGCTAGTCGAAGCCGGGCTCGATCTGGCTATGTGCACCAAATCGGTTGACGGCCACCAACCGATCATCAGACGCCCGCTGTTCTGGATCGGCCTGGCGATTCCGTTCTTCATCCTCACCTGGAACGCCTTCGCATGGCTTAGTCCAACGATCCCGAACATCGACTACTCCCTGGGTTGGATCGACATCGGCAAGTATGTCCCATCGGTCAACCTGAAAATCAACTTCCTGACCACCGGTTTTTCCTATTTCGCCCCGAAAGAGGCGTTGGCAAGCCTTCTTGTTTTCTATGCGTTGCACCTGCTGGAAGCATCACTAGTCAACCGTCTGGGGATTGAGCTAGGCCGTGCAGGCGATAGCTGGACTAACGACGATGTCATAGCGGGATGGCAGAGTTGGGGCGCTTTCGTGGTGTTCGTGCTTTGGGGGCTTTGGATGGCCAGATTCCATCTCAAGCTAATGTGGCGCGCAGCCTGGCGAGGTCAGGATCACACCGACGAGCTCTGCTCCCCGCGCACGGCTTTTTTGATATTCCTGGTGGGTTCGGTCTATATGTGGTTCTGGTTGGGACAGATAGGCATGGAGCGGCTGTTGGCCACTCTTTACGTCGGCGCACTTATCATCGGGTGGATCGGTATGGGGCGGATGGTCGCTGAGGCTGGTTACCTATATCAGCGCCTGCCTGTAAGCCCACAGACCGCAGCGATCTATCCTTTGGGGGCAGAGAGCCTTAGCCTGGGTAGTCTCACATCGTTCGCTTTTACATACACAATAATCGCCAATGGCCGCGGGATTTTTGCCCCTGCGCTTTTTCAGGTGGGCAAGCTCGCCGATATGGTCAAACGTGACTCCAGGCGAATTCTGTGGGCGATCATCGCGGCGTTTGCTGTTGGTATAACCGTGTCGGTGATCTATACGATCTATCTGGGGTACACCCACGGCGCCTACAATTTCCGCGTCTATCCATTTAGCGGCGGCAACAGAGAGGCGTTCGGACATACGATCCGCAAGCTCCTTCATCCGTTCCCGGTGTCTGTGGGTCGATTAGTAATAATGGGGATCGGCGGTGCTCTAATGACTGGCCTGATGTATCTGAGGTACCGGTTCCCGGCGTTTCCGCTCCACCCCATAGGCTTTGCGGTGCCGGCCACCTACCTAACGCGGCATGCTGTGAGCAGCATGCTGATCGCATGGGCGGCAAAGACAATCATCCTGGCCATCGGCGGGAGGGCGCTCTATCAACGCTCGAAACCGTTTTTCGTGGGTATGATCGCAGGATACGGTATGGGGGTCGCCGCGTCTTTCGTGGTGGACGCCATCTGGTTCCCAGGATCAGGACATACGATCCACTCATGGTAGCGGGGTCACAACCAGTTGTTATTGCAAAAAGAGGAACCAGGCGTCCACGCGGTTTCGGTTTTCTGCTAAGACGATGATGTCACAGGCAGTGAGACTCGAACTCTAGTGCCGACCCCCAGATCGCTGGCTACCTCAACACTCCCTCCGTGCCCTCTCGCGATCCCTTCTACTGCCGCCAGACCCAGCCCACGACCGACCGCTTTCGTGGTGAAACACGGGCCAAAAGCCTGCGCTTTTGCTGACGCATCCATCCCGTATCCGTTGTCGTTTACTTCGAGATATAACGACGGGTCATCAGTCGAGATGTCTTCCAGTAGACCGGTTTTGACTCGTATCTCCCCACCATCCCCATCGACAGCATCCATCGCGTTTGCGATGAAGTTCATAACCATTTGATGAATCTGCCGTCCATCCCCTTCAATTGGAGGAACATCCAGGGCCAGTTCGTTTGCGAACGTCGCGGTTGGTGGCATAGCGGTCTGCATAAACCCGACCACGTCGTCTGCGATGAACGAAATGTCGATAGGTCTTTCAATTTCGGTTCCGCCGCCTGAATAGTCGAGAAGTCTGCGTGCCAGTGAAGCAGCGCGCAAAGGCCACATCTGGAAATCTCATTGCTACTCTCGCCCCGGCGACATATCTGTAATACTACCCAAAACGGCGACGCCGTTTCCAGTGTTAGCGCGCCAACCATCACCCCCAGCCCAAACCCCAACCCTGATCGAAACCACGTCGCGACGATCTTCATGCCCACCGGATACATCCCAGGAAGCGTGACTCCCAACAAGAAACGGAGTATCAGCGCAGACGTGAGACCACCTGAGAGCCATGCGAACGCCACATTAAAAAAACCACCCAAGATCGCTGAGACAAAAAAAACCCGGCAGGCGTTAAACACGTCAGCCAGGTTGAGCAGAGCGTAGATCAGCTTGCCTGTTATAAATCCTATCTGGACGGAGCTTGTAAGCCGGGCGCTCTGGCTGGTGGTCAACCGCCAGGCAATCTCAAGCGAAGGAGCCGCAGCGGTGCCGGAGAACCACGGCGAGGACGACAGTAGCACAGATGCGCTGACCACCGCTAACGCTCGGTTGGGAGAAGTGTTTAGCGCAATTTTTGGGCCCTGTAAGCCCGGCGAATAGGGAAGGAAGCTACTGACCGAACCGGTCGCCGACTTGGGGGCGTGCGCCCCGTGCCCACGCCGCTGCATTCATCGCACGCTTCCCAGCAGGTTGGACCTCCAACAACCGCACAGCGCCATCAGTCGTCGATACCAGAACGCCGTCTTTCTGGTCAGACTCTATGATAGACCCCGGCTCGCTGTCTGATCCTGACATCTCCGCCGGTTCCACGCGACCCACCCCGAAGACATCGCCTTTCCAGTAGGTGTGCGCGCCTGGTGTGGGGTTGGTTCCCCTCACCAGGTTGTGGATAGCTAAGGGCGACGCGCTCCACACGATTTCAGCGTCTTTCTTGGTCAGCTTAGGGGCTTTTGTAGCCAGCGAATCGTCCTGTGGAACTGGGCTGGATGTGCCTTTTTCTATCTCATCCACAACCTGTACTACCGCCTCTGCACCCACAGACTTCATTCGGTCATACAGCTCACCGGTGGTCTCATCCGGTCCAATAGAGATCGGTACCTGGCACAAAATGTCGCCGGAATCCACTGATGGTTTGAGGCTAAAAACAGTGAGACCGGTTTTGGTTTGACCGTCGCTCACAGCCCAGTGGATCGGTGCCGCACCTCTATACTGAGGCAGCAAGGATGCGTGAAGGTTGATCGCGCCTCTGTCAGGAATAGTCAGCAGTGGCGCAGGTAGGATCGAAAAAGCCACCACTACGAACAGATCGGGTTTGAGTGATTTCAATTCTTCGGCAAATTCGGGGTCGGTCACCGAAGGAGGCTGAAGCACCGTCAGCCCCAGCTCCTGCGCCGCTATCTTAATATCTGAGGCTTGAAGTTTTCGTCCACGGCCTTTTGGGCGATCGGGCTGAGTAACTACTCTCACTATCTCGTGCGACTGCTCAGCCAGACTAATCAGGGTGGGAACGGCGAATTCCGGTGTACCCATTACGACTAACCGCATTAGGCGAATTCACCCTCTTTTTGCCGCCGTGCCAGCGCTTTCAAATCTTTGTCCAGAAGTCGGCGTGTCAACGGTTTCAAGCGATCGACAAACAGTACCCCATCGAGATGATCCATCTCATGCTGGATTACCCGGCTAAGCATCCCACTCACTTTCAGTCGAAACCGTTTGCCGTCGACGTCTGTGAATGCAACTTCAGTATGCAGCGGGCGAAGGACATTCGCTCGAAGGTTGGGAAGTGAAAGGCACCCCTCCTCAACTATGTCCATCTCTTTTCCAGCGCTTATGAGTTCAGGGTTTATTAGCACCAGAGGCGACGGGTTTTCGCTCTCCCCAACACCACGATCAGCAACGATCATCCGCACGTTGCGCCCCACTTGTGGGGCGGCCAGACCGATCCCTGGAGCGGCGTACATGGTGTCGATCATGTCAGCCGCAAGAGTACGTATACCTTCTGTGACCTCATCAATTGCAGGTGAGGTTTTTCTAAGTACAGGATCGCCAAATAGGTGTATCGGCAGTCGGGCCATACCCCCCCCCTACGATTCTTTCCCAAAGTCCGGCCGCGTGATGATTGAGTCTGTCTAAGTAATCAGTTCTGTTCCTGCAGCGCCTCTTCGTCTTTGACGTCGGTGTCGCCGTCATCACCATCTGAAAGGACCGCCGAAACTGCCGACCTGGCTATTTCCAACCTGGTCTGGCTGGCCACCTGCAGCGTAATCGTGGAATCCTTCACCTGTGTCACTTTGCCGTGAATACCGCCGATGGTCCTAATTCTGTCGCCTTTGCTCAGCGCGGAGATCATCGCCCGTTTTGCTTTCTGCTTTTTCTGCTGAGGGCGGATCATCAGAAAATACATAATGACGAAAATCAGCATTAGGGGAAATAGCATCTCCCCCATCCCACCCTGTGCACCACCTCCGCCTCCACTGCCTGCCCATGCCAGATCAATCACGCATTCCTCCTTCAGATAACCGTCTCACCGGACCGGTTGTTCCTTCCGGCCGCTGTGGTACTTTTCGAGAAAATCTTTGCTCCACGTACCAGCCTCACCTTTCAAAACAGCGTTGCGAAGCTGTCGCATCATGTCCAGATAGAAGGTGAGATTGTGTAATGTACACAACCTTAGCCCCAGAATCTCTTCTACGCGAACCAGATGGCGGACGTACGATCGGCTGTATTTCATGCACGCCTCGCACCGACACTCCTCCTCAATCGGCTCGTCAGCCTCAGAAAAGACGAGGTTGCGCAGATTAATCGGGCCGCTCCTGGTGAAAACCATCCCTTTTCGTCCGTTGCGGGTGGGGATGACACAGTCGAACATATCTATTCCCCTGGCGAATCCGCTCAAAATATCCTCTGGGTAACCCACGCCCATGAGATACCGGGGTTTGTCCACCGGTAGCTCTGGAACCACGACATCCAGCATCTGCGCCATCTCATCTTTGGGTTCGCCGACCGACAGCCCGCCTAGCGCATACCCAGGGAACTCCATCTCAACCAAAGCCTGCGCATGCTCAACCCTCAGGTCGCTATATGTACCACCTTGAACGATTCCGAACAGCGACTGGTTGCGGGCCGGGTTCTCAGCCAATAGCGTTTGGTGTCGCACCATACTCCGCTTAGCCCATCTGGTCGTACGGTCCATCGATTCTTGGGCATACTCCCTTGACGCCGGATACGGGGTGCACTCGTCAAACGCCATCACAATATCAGCACCGAGGTTGCCCTCTATCTCCATCGCCTTTTCCGGCGTAAACATGTGGCTGGAACCGTCTATATGTGATTTGAACTCCACGCCGTCTTCGGTGATTTTGTTTCTGTCACCCAAGCTGAAAACCTGATATCCGCCGCTGTCGGTGAGGAACGGCCTATCCCAAGACGTAAACCCGTTAAGCCCACCCCGTCGTGCTATCAACTCGTCACCTGGCCGTAGATACAGGTGGTAGGTGTTCGAGAGGATTATATGTGCCCCTGCGGCAAGAAGGTCATCCTGGCTCACCGCCTTCACACTGCCCTGGGTTCCCACCGGCATAAACGTAGGGGTCTCGACCATCCCGTGGGGTAGAGTCAGTCTCCCTGCGCGGAATGCTCCATCGGTTCTCTCAAGGGAAAAAATAGCGGCCTTGGTCACTTCTGTCTGGAAAACCCCTGTGTAATTACTAGAACGGCGTCAGATGACATAGTCCAACATCGGCTCAGCAACTGGAACCACACGGCCTTCGCCTGACGAACGGTAGAGCGCGTCTATCACCCGCATCTGAAGGATCGAATCGTTTGGTGTCCAGCGCACTTTGGTGCCTGCCATCACCGCCGCGCAGAAATGTTCGACTTCGAGCTGGTATGAGTCAGTGTCCCGAACTGCGATCTCATCGCGAATCGTGCCATCGGCAGTGCGGACAATCAGCCCGGCCTGCCCCTCTTTGGGCGTAAACGGCGCTGCGATCTCCACCGACCCATCGGTACCCATAACACGCGCGAAGGTGTGATAGCCGCCGCGAAACGAGCAGTCGAATTGGCCACTGATCCCATTTGGAAACGTCAACGTACCGAGCATCGTCTCATCCACGCCGCTTTTTGGACCGTGATGCACAACCGCAAAAGCGTGGGTCGGCTCCTGTTTGGTGACAAAACGCATGAAACTTATGGGATATGTTCCTAAGTCCATCACCGCGCCACCAGCAAGATCGGCCCTGAGGCGGACGTTGGACAGGTCCACCAGCCTAAATCCAAACCCCGCCAGAATCAGGTTGACTTCACCTATCTCACCATCCCCTAATATCTGCTCCAGTCTCTGCATCTGCGGGTGAAAGCGGTACATAAACGCTTCCATAAGATGTTTGCCGGTCTCAAGAGCGACCTCAGCCATCTTCACAGCTTCGGCAGCGTTTATCGAAAACGGTTTTTCGCAGAGAACGTGTTTACCCAAGCGCATGGCTCTCATCGACCACGGGCCGTGCATGTTGTTTGGCAGCGGGTTGTAAATGCAGTCTATCTCTTGGTCTGCGAGCATCTCCTCATAGCTGCCGTGCGCTTTGGGGATATCCCACTCTTGGGCATAGCTTTTCGCGCGGCCCAAATCCCTGCTAGCTACAGCTACAAGTTCCGCAGTGGCTGTCGAACGGATAGCCGGGATAAGCTTTCGGTTGATAAGGGCGGTGCTAAGCAGCCCCCACCTAAGACGTGAGGAGGTCATATTCTCGCTGTCAGTAAGTTAGAAATCTCTAACGAAGCACGCACGCCGTCGGCTAATGCGTGCGCATCTGTGGCCAGTAGTGCGCTTCAATCATCGCACACAAGACGTGGTATATTGGCAGGTGGTGTTCCTGCACAGTTTTGGTCACTTTGGCGGGAGCTCTAATGGCGACATCGGCCATCTCACCCATCGTTCCCCCACCCTCTCCAGTTAGCGCGATAGTGGTCAGGCCCAACGCCTTGGCGACGCTCATCGCCATCACCACGTTAGTCGAGTTTCCTGAGGTGCTGATACCCCAGAGCATATCCTTCTCCGTAGGGCGCATCCCAAAAAGCTCTTGCGCAAAACTGATGTCACGCACCTGGTTGTCGTTCGCCACCGCTGTCGCGAGGCTGACGCTCATTCCCAAAGCGATAGCAGGCAGTCCAGATTCCAGGTTCGCAGCGAGCTCTTCGCCGTGGGGAAGCCCCTCAAACTCCTCTGCGTCCTCTGCGCCGATGCTCCGGTCGCGCTCAAAGCTTTTGATCAACTCACCGGCGATGTGTACACAGTCGGCCATCGATCCGCCGTTGCCGCAGAGGTAGAGGGCTCCTCGACCGTCGTAGCATCTTACCAACGCTCCGTACGCCCGCAGTATGTCGATACCCAATTCACCAAGCTGAGGCCTTTGAGCTAGAAACTCCGCGAACAGCTCCCCAACCACCGGGTGCCTGGCATTGACGTCCTGCGCGAGAGCAGTAACAGGATCGCCGCGCCAACCATCAACAATATCCTTGAAGGTTTTATCTACCACGGGTATTATTCCTCATCCGTCTTTTCTACCAGAAGCTGGTACAGGCGCGGCAAACCCCTTAGGAAGTTGCCTTCGACGTAGTAGCCTTTTCCACCAAACGCTTGTGGCACTCTAGTGACGATGCTCTTCACATCGCGTTGGTAGTAGCTTGGTTTGTCTTCGTTGGTCATGTCTTCAGGTACCGCTGGTCGTATATCGAAATCGGCAGTGGTGATCTTGTCCGCTACTTTTCCGACATTACAGGTCATTGAGACCGCTTTTAGGAACACCTCCGGGCCTGTGACCGCTGATCCAATGTTTATGATCATCCCACCGTCGGTCATTCCCGCGACCACAGCCGTGTATATCCCGAAGTCTCGGCCTGAGCAGCCGCCTTTAGCGCGACCATCAAAAGTCGGGTGCTGGTCGATAATGTCGGTCCCGACACCGACGTGAATCGTCGCAGGAACCCCCATCTCGTATGCCTGTGCTATCACCGATGCCTCAGGGTGTTTGAATTCGACACCGTAGGGCATCTCCTCGCCCAGAATCATTCTCGCTAGCGACTCGCCCAAACCAAGCTCCAGATGGTTGCCGTGGACCATGCAGTCGTTCATGTGTGTGCCGGTCTCATACGCCATACCGAACTGCCCCTGGGGCAGAGCGTTGGGCACGGTCTCGCTAGTCTCGCCAATGAGCGCCCACTCAAAATCGTGGATCGCCACAGCGCCGTTTCCAGCGAAAAGCGACACGAATCCGCGCTTTATAATGTCAATCAGCAGCAGCGACATGTGGCCTTTGATGGGGTGTGCGCCCATCTGCCAGATTATCGGCTTGCCCTCATCGCGCATCTTTATCAGAGTGTCGGCGACAGTTTCGAGATTTGGGCTGTCAAAGTCGTAGGTCTGGGACATCGCCATTTCCGGCGTCACCAGGTCAACATACTTTTCGCGATTAGTCCTCTCCGAAATCGGGTAGGTTTTGATTTTGGAGAAATCGAAGAAGTCGAACTTGCCTTGGTAGTGCATTTTGGTCCTCGACTATGGGATGTGGTTGCAGCGGTAATCTCTAAATCTACCTAAGTGCACCACCGATCATGTACGGTCGGGCGGCGCATCAGCAGTTTGAGCTACCGGGCCGACGGCGGGGGATCTGCGCGATCACGTCAGTTTCGAGTGTCGGGTCGGAGCGGACATTCTACAATCTATGCGAATAGTAGTATTTGAGGCGCTGAGGTGGATGTTTGTGCAAAAGCGGTTTGGGGACGTATCCAGCTTGGCCAGC
>Ga0187827_10007157_pt1 | contig 12499 bp, 8 predicted proteins | sample ETNtaG_39_FD_167969 | JGI IMG/M metagenome (GOLD analysis project Ga0187827, IMG submission 167969) | Marine microbial and viral communities from oxygen minimum zone, Eastern Pacific Ocean - ETNP2014_SV_150_PacBio MetaG (Illumina Assembly) | ecosystem: Environmental > Aquatic > Marine > Hypoxic... | reverse complement strand
TATGATACTAGTTGCCATAGAGGAAGGTATTGGAAGCTGTTGGTTGGGATCCATAGACATTAATAAGCTGACAGACATCCTTGAACTTCCCGAACATATCAAGATAGATTCAGTCCTTGCACTTGGGTATAGTAACGAATCTCCACAAATAGAGGAAATAAAGGACTCAGTTAAATATTGGAAGGACGAAGCAGGTACACTTCATGTACCTAAAAGAAAGATTGACGATACACTGTTTTATAACAAATATTCTGAAGGTTGATTTATTTTCTCAATAGATAATATACCAGAAGTCAGGAAAAGGAGAGCACATGCAAAGAGCATTTTCAACGATATTATTTGTAATTATTTTAATAACATTATTTACAGGAAATCTAAGGTCTCTATCCTCAAATTCTGAGGTAAAAAATTTGAAACATAAATCCGCAAACAGCGATACTAAGAAGAACCATAACAGGCTTATACACGAAAAGAGCCCTTATTTACTACAGCATGCGGAGAACCCCGTAGATTGGTATACCTGGGGACCGGAGGCTTTTGAGAAAGCCAGAAAAGAAAATAAACCTATTTTTCTTTCCATTGGTTATTCGACATGTCATTGGTGCCACGTAATGGCACATGAGTCTTTCGAAGATCCTGAGGTTGCCAGACTGATGAATGAGGTATTTATCTGCATCAAGGTCGACAGAGAAGAACGCCCGGACATAGACAATATTTATATGCGTGTCTGTCGAATGATGAATTTTGGCCGCGGCGGGTGGCCGCTTACTATATTCATGACACCTGATAAGAAACCATTTTCTGCACGTACATATATCCCCAGGGAAAGTCGCCACGGACGGGAAGGTATGCTGGATTTGATACCACGCATCAAAGAGGAATGGGACACGCAACACGCCGATATCCTGAAATTTGCTGATCAGATTACGGCCAGTCTTAATCAGCCTTCTCAGGGTTCCACAGGGGATGAACTTGACAAGTCAACCTTAAAGACGGCGTATGAACAGCTTTCCAGTCGATTTAGTGAACAGTACGGTGGCTTCGGTAATGCACCAAAATTCCCAAGCCCCCAGAACCTTCTATTTTTACTACGCTACTGGCAGAGTACGAATGATGAGAAGGCTCTGAGGATGGTGGTAAAAACCCTTCAATCCATGCAGGAGGGTGGTATACATGATCACATCGGATTTGGTTTCCATAGATATTCTACAGATTCTCATTGGCTCGTCCCGCACTTTGAAAAGATGCTTTATGATCAGGCCATGCTGGCAATGGCGTATACAGAGGCATATCAGGCGACAGGAAAGAAAGAGTTAAGAGAGACCGCAAAGGAAATCTTTACTTACGTCCTTAGAGACATGACAGACCCGAAGGGAGGATTTTATTCCGCTGAGGATGCTGACAGCGAAGGTGTGGAAGGAAAGTTTTATGTCTGGACGGAAGATGAAATTCGCAAAGTCCTGAAAGGGGAAGAGGCAGACCTGATTATAAATGTGTTTAACGTTAAGAAATCAGGGAATTTCAGAGATGAAGCGCCCGGGGAGAACACAGGTGCTAATATCCTGCATCTTGAAAAAACCCTTACGGAGATCGCCTTTAAAAATAAGACATCTGTGGATGAACTCAAAGAGCGTGTAGAAACTGCTAGACAGAAATTATTTACTGCCCGCAATAAAAGAATCCATCCGCACAAGGATGACAAGATATTAACAGACTGGAATGGGTTAATGATAGCCGCTCTGGCAAAAGGGGCTCAGGTCTGCAACGAGCCAGAGTATGCGAATGTGGCAAAGCGTGCAGCGGATTTCATCCTTACGGACATGCACAGGCCGGATGGAAGAATCCTTCACCGTTACCGGGATGGACATGCTGCAATACTTGCCAATGTAGATGATTACGCCTTCCTGATCTGGGGATTACTGGAACTCTATGAAACAATCTTTGACGTACATTACCTCCAGACAGCATTTGACCTGAACAATGAAATGATAAAATATTTCTGGGATGAACAAGACGGCGGTTTTTATTTTACCGCAGATGATGCGGAGGAGCTGATAGTCCGGCAGAAAGAGATTTATGACGGTGCTATACCTTCCGGAAATTCCGTAGCAGTCCTAAACTTACTCAGGCTGTCGCGAATCACTGCAGACCCTGAACTTGAAGATAAGGCAAATAAGATATTGCTTGCCTTTTCCGAAGATGTGAAGAGTGTACCTTCGATGATGGTTGCACTAGATTTTGGAATAGGCCCTTCCTACGAGATTGTCATAGTCGGCAACCCGCAAGCAAAGGACACAAAGGAAATGCTTAACTCCCTCAGGAAACACTTTATACCCAACAAGGTCGTACTTTTAAGGCCATCTGATCAGGAAGAACCGGATATTATCCGCCTTGCCAAATTTACAGAGTACCAATCAAGCCTCGACGGTAAAGCCACTGCATATGTATGTCTTGACTACGCATGCAAGATGCCGACAACAGATACTGAAGAAATGCTTAAACTGCTCAATGTATCTTCACAAAAATAACTCAATTTAAAGATGAGAGTAAGAGAACAAAGAAAGAGATGAAAGATACCTTTACGCGTACCAGTTTTCTATGAAAAAAAACACTTTTGATGACAATTATTACATGAGAATGGCAATCCGTTTGGCCGGGAAAGGTATTGGCAAGACCAGCCCGAATCCCATGGTTGGCGCCGTAATTGTAAAGGATGGGAAGATCATCGGTCGTGGTTATCACAAAAAATGTGGCGATTACCATGCCGAGATAAATGCCATTAATAATGCTAAAGGCAGCATCAGGGGTTCAACTTTTTACATTACCTTGGAACCGTGTAGTCACTATGGACGAACTCCTCCCTGTGTTGACACATTAATCAAGAATGGCTTGAAAAAGGTAGTTGTCGGCACACCTGACCCTAACCCTGAAGTAAATGGTAAAGGTATTAAAATCCTCAGATCAAAAGGTATAAAGGTTGATGTTGGGATACTTGGCTCCGAATGCAGACAGTTAAATGAGCACTATTTTAAATTTATCAAATCGGGGATTCCTTACGTAACCGTAAAGTATGCACAGACACTGGACGGACGGATTGCAACAAAGACCGGAGATTCTCAATGGATAAGCTCTGAAGCATCGCGCAAATATGTGCACGTCCTTCGCAGCACAAATGACGGAATTATGGTTGGCGCAGGAACTGTTACTGCCGACAATCCACAATTAACGGTTAGACACGTAAAGGGGAAGAATCCCTTGCGCATAATAGTTGACAGTAAACTTCGTATACCCATCAAGTCATCTGTCCTGACAGATGACAATCCACACCAGACAATAATTGCCACCACATCCAACGCCCCTTCCAGGAAGATAACAGCAATCAAGAAGTTGGGAGCAGAAGTATTGGTAGTGAAAAAAGAGAGGAATGGCAAGGTAAGTTTCTCAAGCCTCTTAAAAGAACTTGGCAAGAGAGAGATTATGTCCGTACTGGTAGAGGGTGGCTCTGGAATGATCACCGCTCTACTTAAAGTAAATCTCGTAGACAAAATGATAATACCAATATCACCCAGGATCCTGGGAAAAGGTCTGGAAGCAATAGGCGACCTCAATATAAACAAGATAAAAGACGCCATTAAATTTTCATCATTTAAAACAATGAAAAAGGGTGATGACCTTATCTTTGAGGGTACAATATTAAGGAATGCCTAGCCTCTATATTATTTGAAAGGCGCATGTGGTTGCACTCATGGAGGAAGTCGCGCCCCTTTCTGTGGGGTAATGCCATCTAACGACCTATTGGTAAGGTGAGTGTCGGCCTTTCAACTTTTATCTTACCCGCTTGAATGGCAAAGATCTGACTAAAAAGTGAATAGGTTCTTTTAGATTCGACATCCGTGTCATCAATATAAAACCAACTCCCTCGGTACTTAATCCTGACAAATGCATCAGAAGGTTTCTCAGAACTTGATTTGATTTGAAATAAATTACTAAAAAGGTCACTCCAATAAAAAGGACGACCATCTGCATATTTGGTAGTCGTCAATTTTCCTTTCCTTACATCCTCTTGAGGTACTTCAACGGATTGTGAAAGTAAATATAATATACCCATAACAGAACGTGTTCTTATACTTACATGGTTTGGGTTGTGGTCCATAACATTGATGACCAATGGATAGTCTGTTTTGTTCGGTATTAAACGCAACATTTCTATCAGTTTAAGCGTCTCAGGCAACTCTAATGCTTCTTCGGCAAAGCTAAGAACCAGTGTGGATTCGACATCAATAAGCTCATAATTTAAATTAATAAAATTTTGCCTCTGTAACGTACGCATCAGTTCGGCGACAGTGAGGAAATCCTTATACTCCGGGGCATAATCTGGCGTAGGACCAGAGGCGCCTGGAGCATTTCTAATGCCATTAATGTCTTGTATACATAAGCGAAATATGCGTTCAACACTCCATCCTGAATTGTTCAAGAGCATAAGGACATCTAAAGAGATTTGTTCGAGTATATTTTTTACAAACTTCTCTCCTTGTAATGGCTGATAGGTAATCGTGGGCTTGTCTTCGTATTTTGGAAATAGAAAGAAACTAAACCTATTCCCAAGTGGAGTTGCTCCTTCAGAAAATGAATAACTCATTCCGGAATCCTCACTTCCTAAAAGCAATTGGGAATTAATATTGGTCACAGCGAGCATTTTAGGGGAATCATTATATCGAAGTTTGACTAAATTCAAAAGATTCTGTTGATCCTCAATGTTACTAATGACGTTATTATATTTAAGCCATTCATTTTTCATAGCATGAGGGCCAATATTAAAGCAGCCCATTGTGGTGAATGTCATCGTGAAAAGCAAAAGTACTAAAATCTTTAACCTTAATGAAAATGAATTGTTCCCGTATAGAATCATAGTATATAGTTCACATAGTTTCTGGCAGGTGCATAAATCAACTAACATGAATCAGCCGTACCAATAGCCCTCTTATTTTACGGCTGTTAGTACTTATAATACATTTACGGGCTACTTATTGTAAGGCCATTTAAGAATATAATTAAGTTTGCTGCTAGTTGTCGATACTATAAACAATTGTTAAAGAATATCAAGTTTTATAGTGAATTGTTTTTTTGAGTAAAAACTTATTTATTAAAGGTAAAAATACTAAAAAGATGGGGAAAGAGGGAGATTATTACTATACTACTTTTTCATGTCGTACACGCGCTTTAATATCCATAACCAGACTGAAAACTGCAGGGATCAGGAGCAGCGTAAAGATAGTAGACACTATAAGGCCCCCTAATACTACACTGCCAAGACCGCGATAAAGTTCACTCCCTGCCCCCGGGAATACAACTAACGGCAGCATGGCAAACACAGTTGTCGCCACACTCATAAATATCGGCCGGATACGTGTCCTCACACTCTCTATAAGCGCCTGACGGGATACCATATTCCCGTCCCGCATGTTATTAAGAGTCTGATGCACAATCAGGATAGCATTGTTTATCACAGTCCCTATTAATATAACAAAACCCAGCATGGTAAGTACATCCATAGCCTGTAACGTAAACAGGTTCAGGAATGCAAGCCCTGCAAAACCTCCAACAGCGGCTAAAGGAACACTGAACATTATAACTACCGGGTACAAGAATGACTCAAAGAGTGCGGCCATTAATAGATATGAAATCCCAATAGCCAGGATAAAGTTCCATTGCAATGACTCGCGCGCCTCTTGAAGTTTATCGGCCGTACCTGCAAGATTGGCCTTATAAAGACCGCCCAGTAAACCTTTCTTCATCATCGGTTTAATTATTTGCGTATCTATTGTGTCAAGCGCTCTTTCCAGCGGCATTGTGCGTGGAGGTATTACCTGGATAATGATAGAACGCTCCCTTTCAATATGATCTATCTCTTCCGGACCTACACCCAATTGTATATCCGCTACGGTACTTAAAGGTACATAATCACCTGATGGTGTATAAATGAATATATGCTCTAGGTCCTGAGTTCGTTCGATATATTTACTCTGGCCAAAGATAACAAGATCTATTTTGTCTCCCTGATGCCAGTAATCACCGGCATAGGCTCCATCTACCAGAGTATCAGTAATATATCCTATGTCAGAGGCCGTTAATTCCAGCTCGGTCGCATATTCCAATAGTGGCCTGACCTGCAATTCGGGACTCCCAAGCTCAAGACTGGGTTTAGGCATAGCCTGTGTACCCGGAGGAAATACTTGTCTTACCATACCAAACACCTGAGCACCAGAATAAACCAGACGATTCAAATCAGGTCCTGTAAGTTCAATGTCTATTGTACGGCCTCCACTTAATGCCCGTTCAAATAGACTTGCCTGCTGAACTATAGTAATCATTCCCGGAATCTTACCACACACCCGCCTGATAACAGGTATAAGTTCTGCAACCCTTTCAGGTTCAGACGACAACATACCCATAAAGATAGACCTCCCGCGAGAAACATAAAATCCATGCTTAATTGGAGGCCCATCCAGCATCTGCGCTTCCTTAGTCCCCTTTTTGGCATGCCAGTAAGGGCTCAGTTCCTTTTCCAAAACCAGCCCGATAGCCTTTTGTTCTTCCAGACTATATCCGGGTGGAGGAAGCATAATGGCCAGAATCATATTGCGATTGCCTTCCGGCAAATACTCCATTTCAGGAATCATACACCAGGTAAGAAGAATTGATATAAATATCAATGCAAAAATTGTCGCTAAACGCCTTTTTAATGTATTAGTTAAATAATCTACAATCTCTACAATCTTATCAGTTAAATTACGCCCAAACGAAACCAGTCGACGACTACTGCTTAAGAAAACCTCATTACCGGTATTTTCACTTTTCTTCCTTCTGGAGAGAATCCTGGCAGCTGCAGTTGGTATTACCGTAATGGCGACGATGAGTGACAGACCTACGGCAAAACTTATTGCTAATGCTATATCCCTGAATAATTGCCCAACCTCCTGTTCAACGAGGATTACCGGAATAAAGACTCCTATGGTAGTCAGTGTGGAGGCTAATACCGCACCCCATACTTCCGTAGTCCCTTTATAAGCCGCCTCAAATGGATTCTCTCCGGACTGCCAATGACGGTAAATATTTTCCAGGACTACGATAGCGCTGTCAACCACCATCCCGACAGCAAAAGCTATCCCTGCCAGACTAACTACATTAAGCGAACGCCCCAGAAGAGTAACCATAAGAAACGTGCCTATAGCACTGATAGGTATAGCCAGACCGATTACGAGTGTGCTTCGCCAGCTTCTAAGGAATAGTAAGAGCACCATGACCGCAAGAAGGCCGCCAACTACAACATTTTGCCGAACCAGGCCTATTGATGATTTTATATAGTCAGTCTCATCATAAACCTGTTCTAGCTGCAGGCCTCTGTCTTTCAATAAATTTTCATTTAATTCACGGCATGCCTCTCTTATACTTGCCATAACCGTCAGGACATTAGCTCCAACCTCCCTCTGTGCATTTACGGCAATGGAGGGCTCATTTCTTTGCCTGACAAATGCCTGGAGTTTTTTGTATCCAAGCCTCACTTCGGCTATATCCCTGACATAAACCGGAATATCATCCCGTTTTGCAATGACCAGATTCTCTATTTCTTCAACTGACTTAAACTGCCCTAAAGTTCTCACTATAAATCTATTTTTACCCTCATCCATATCTCCACCGCTTATATTTGTGTTGGTAGAAATGAGAGCCTTGCGTACATCTAAGATTGTCAGCTGGCTAATTGCCAAAGCATGCGGGTCTATGATAACCTGCATCTCTCTCTCAGCCCCTCCATAGATATTACTGTTAGCAACTCCCGGCACCCTCTCAAACCTTGCCTCAATATGATCTTCCGCGAAATCTCGCAACTCATTAATTTCAATATTGTTTCCCGGAAGTGTTCGTAACGTAAACCATGCAATAGGTCTTTCGCCGGTATTCACGGTACTTATAACCGGCTCGTCAACATTCTCCGGATACTCCTGTACCTGTTCCAGTTTATTAGCAACATCCAGAAGGGCAGTACTTTTATCTGTCCCAACCTGAAATTCCAGTAATATCTCCCCACGGCTGTTGAAGCTCTTCGAGGTTAATTTTCTGAGGTTTTCTACACTCTTCAGCATCTCCTCCTGTTCATGAATTATCTCCTGTTCAACTTCTTCCGGACTAGCCCCAATCCAGCGGGTTTCTACTGTTATCTGTGGTTTTTCAACGTCAGGAACAAGCTGAACGGGAATGCGAAACAAGGCGAGAAGGCCAAAGAGTAATACAAATATCGCCCCTACTGCAACTTTAACAGGATTGTTTGTTGAATATTCTATAATCTTCATATGTTTAATAGGACGCACCCGCCAAACTATCCGTCGGGCAAGGATTTTTATAGATACGCACAGATAAAAACTTTTCTAAATCTTCAATCTTCAATCTCATCGGGATCCATCCTTCCGGTTACCTGGATGTCTTGTCCATTACGCAAACGTTCATTACCTCTTACAATCACATCGATACCCGGCTTCACATCTCCAATAATCTGGATTAGATTTTTGTGAACAATACCAGTCTTAATCGGGACTTCTGCAACTTTTCCATCTACTGCCAGATAAATAAACTCCATGCCTCCACGCCTTACTACACCATCCTTCAAGATCATTGTTGCCGATAATAAGGAACCGGTTTCGAAGGTTGCCTCTGCAAACGCACCACTTTTAATTGCATCATCTTTATTATCTATCTTGACATAAACAGGAAATGTTCTGGCGCGTTTGTCTGCCTGAGGTACTATGTGAACAATGTGGCCGGTTCTTTTTATACTCCCCAGTGCCGGAAAGCTGACTTCACTCTCATCACCAACATTCAAACCTTGAATATACTTTTCCGGAACAGGGACTCTTACCTTCACATATTCCAATTGCAACATGGAAACAACCCTGTCTCCCTTTTGAAACCATTGGCCGACCTCAGTAAACTCTTCAGTAATCCTTCCATCAAATGGCGCCTTAATCGTACACTTTCCAATGTCATCTTCAACGCCTTCGACATTTGCTTCTTGTGCGATTAACTTAGTCTCAAACTCATCTAATTCCGAATGGGAAATTGCATCACCTTCATAGAGTTCCTTCGCACGCTCATATTGTATAAAGGCGAGATGCTTATCTGCCTTCGCACCTTTAAGTCGTATTTTCAGGGATGTTGTATTGAGTTCTGCCAATACCTGCCCTTTTTTAACATAATCACCTCTTTTAACAGGAAATTCAACTACCAATCCCTCTATCGCACAAGCAACAATACTCTCCCTGAGCGGAAAGACAGTTCCCACCATTTTAACCGGCTGACGCACATCCATTTCAATGATGCGTGAAACAACAACAGGCGCTTTGAGCATTTGTTCCTGTGCCAGACTCCTGTCACATAGAAAGAACAAAGTAATTGTGTAAAAGATCAGGATTCCGGTACACATAAATAAATAGTGTCGTTTCTTATAGTAACTACACAGAGTTTTCAGTCCCGAATTGTCCATTCAAATTCTCCCTTATTTTTCCCAAAAGTCTTTGCAAATTTGCAACATCTTTAGACGAAATACCTTTAACGGCTCCATCTCTTACTCCATGAGCACATTCAGTCATCTTCTTCCATACACCTTCTACTTTCTTAGTTGGTGAAATTAATTTTTGACGTCGGTCGCGAGAAGATACCTTTCGCTTGATCCAGCCCTTCTGCTCCATCCTGTCAAGTATCCTGACCAGAGTAGGTCCTTCTACACCAATCAGTTCTGCCAGTTTAACCTGAGAGATTTCACCCTCCAGAGCCAGGCCTGCGAGGACCTGCCATTGGGCAAACGTAATCCCGTAGTGCCCCAGTTCAGCATCTAATGCCTTCCTCAAGGCCCGGTATGCCATTGCTACGGAGTAACCAATACTTTCCTTAAAATCGTATTCTAACATAATAGATAGCCTGCTATTTAATAGTAAGCTACTATTCTACCTGTTTAATGATGAAAATCAAGACATAATTAAATTTTGCAGACAGAAGAGAAGGGGATTTTAAAGTAATTAATGAGGAGGCGATTAAGGATATGTATGTATTATGAGGCAGTCTTAAAATGAAAAAGGGAACTTGTCGTTTATACAACGAAAGTTCCCTTTTTTATAAAGTATGCTATTTTTTCAAAACTAAGAATTATTAACCATCATGCTCAACGTATAAATGAGGCAATCCAAAGCTTAGAAACGGCAGTAAAACTTAATCCATTAGCATTGAATTATCGTAACGTGCTAAGTGGTATTTATCTGAAGATGGCAGCAATTGGTATCAGCAAAGATCCCGAAAGTATCATGGAAGGTCTACCAGATATCTTTTCGAATGAGCAGACAACAATGTGGTTTGAAAATGCAATTGACGGTGCAGAAACAGTACAAAAACTTTATCCAAAAGATTATCATTCAGCTTTTACCCTTGGCCAGGCCTACCATCTTCTTGATAAGATATCTGACGAGGACATGAGTAATAACGCAATCAAATACTATAAAAGAACGGCAATGCTGCATCCGTTTAAGCTTGAATTTCGGAATAAACTGGCACGGCTTTATGCTGAAAAAGGCCGGTACGAGGATGCCATTCATGAGTTAAAAGAGGCAAAGAGTATTGTACCATCCAACCGGGCGCCCTACTTAAACCTCGCTAAAGTATTTATGAATGACGGGGAACGATATGAAGAAGCGGAAGCCATCCTTCTTGAATTCATCGAAAAAAATCCTGACAGCAAAATATCAGATATTCACAGACTTCTGAGTTACATCTATTTGAAGACAGCGAAATGGGAAAAAGTCTTGATTCAATCAGACAGGATAATTCAACTCGAACAGGGAGATTTAGAGGCCTATAAATATGCAATTATGGCCAACTCCAGGCTCAAAAGATTTGAAGACGCGCGAAAACTGTGTAATCTTATCCTGGATTTAACAGGATCAGGGAATAACACATACAGCAAATATGCCAAAGAGATGCTGGAGGTTTTATCAGGAAAGTAAATTATGTACTACCTAAATCGTGCGATTTTGTAGCCGCAACCTTCAGGTTGCGTAACCTGCATGATCCCTTCAAATGTTGCGAAGCGCAGGCTAAAGCCTTCGGCTACAATTGCATATAATGTAAAATCGCTCAATTTAGGTATTAAAATACAATCTATCATAAAGCGATTATAGAGATTTTATTCTTGTCTGCCAGTTTAACGGTATCTTCTTTATCAAGGATCAAAGTTTTTTTCGCCTCTATCGCTAATGTGGATACGCCTGCCTCTTTCAGGTAATCGACAGTTTCTGTGCCAATGGTCGGCACATCAAAACGCGGATCCTGACCCTTCTTGCTTAACTTTATTACCACAACTTTACCGCGGCCAAGTTCGCCGCCACGTTTGATCGTTTCATTTGTCCCATCAATCGCTTCGACTGCCAGGACTATTTTATCCTTTACCACAATGCATTGCCCTATCTCCATCCCTGCAATCTTCTTTGCAATCTTCCATCCAAACTCTATATCGGCTGTTTCATTCTCTGATGGCTTCCTCTTAGTCAAACAACCTTTCTCTGCCAAAAGGTTCTTCACGTAATCTATAGAACTGACAAGTTCTATACCGTCTTCGGCCAGTTCGTTTGCAACGGCTTCAAGGATAGAATGGTCGTGCTTGCTCCTGAGTTTTTTGTACCACATGTTGATAGCTCTCAGGTCAGGCCTTAATTTTAAGTGCTTAAACCTTGAATGTATGTGTGACTTTGTCAACCCCCCTGCCATCACAGTCTTTTCTATATGTTCGTTCTTTAATGTCTTTATCAATTTGCCCATCTTGGCAATACCGACCCAGTATAATTTCTCAACGTATTTCTCAATCTCAGGAGATGCTTCGTTTTCAATAGCAACTGCTATTAAACTTATACCCTTGGCCTTTGCGCTCTGGGCAAAGAGTATCGGGAATCTGCCATTACCTGCAATCAATCCTAATCTTTTCATTTCCCTAACTTCTCTTCCAACTGTTTTATCTTTCTCTGTAAATCCTTTACAGTCTCTCTCATCTCCGGCAGTCTTTGTATAATCATATAACATTTTCTCATTCTTTCTATCTCTATTGCAGGTGTGCCCAGAAATGTACCGCCTGAAGGCAGGTCATTTGTAACTCCGGTCCAACCGCCCACTTTCACATTATCTCCCACCTTGATATGGCCTGCAACACCTGACCCGCCGGCCAGGATAACGTTATTTCCAATCTGAACACTGCCCGCAATTCCAACCTGTGAGGTTACCAGAACATCTTCGCCAATTTCAACATTGTGAGCAATCATCACCTCGCTGTCTATCTTTGTACCTCTCCTGATTCTGGTCTCCCCCAGTACGGCGCGGTTGATAGTGGTATTGGCGCCTATATCAACATCATCTTCGATTACGGTAATTCCGATCTGAGGTATTTTATAGTAAGTACTTCCATCCGGAG